>ENA-OBIO01000107-OBIO01000107.1-metagenomes-genome-assembly--contig:-NODE-107-length-52709-cov-6.18094_pt1 | contig 52709 bp, 52 predicted proteins | sample MGYA00153383_OBIO01 | MGnify analysis MGYA00153383 | reverse complement strand
CGCGGCGCCTGCCAAGGCGGCTGCGCAAAGCCCGCCGAGCCCATCGAGCCGGGGCGCTTCAGCGGTTCCAACCCGATCGGACCGAACACCATGAAGCACGACCCCCCGCCCTCGATACCCGCCCGCCGCTCGGCCCTCGGCGTCGCCCTGCTGGCCGGCCTGGGGCCTTCGGCCTGGGCGCAAGTGAAGACCGGAGAGAACCCCGAGGCGAGCCCGATCTGGCAGAAGGTGCGGGCCAACCTGTTCCAGTCGCGCCCGATCACCGCAGCGGCCGCGGACATGCTCTCACTCGATGCGCCGGTGCGTGCCGACGATGCCGCGGTGGTGCCGATCGCAATCCGCACGCGCGCGCCTCAGACCGGCGGCAAGCGCATCGACAAGGTCTACCTGGTCATCGACAACAACCCCTCGCCGATCTCGGCGATCTTCCAGTTCACGCCGCTCGCCGGCCGTGCCGACATCGAGACCCGCGTGCGCATCGACGAGTACACGCATGTGCGCGCCATCGCCGAAACCAGCGACGGCCAGCTCCTGATGGCAACGCGGTTTCTAAAGGCCGCGGGCGGTTGTTCCGCGCCGCCGGGCAAAGACGCGCAAGCTGCACTCGCGACGCTCGGGCGCATGAAGTTTCGCGTCGAGACCGACCCCGCCGCCGACCCGAAAGGCGATCGCCCCGTGCTGGCGCAACTGATGATCAGCCACCCGAACAACTCGGGCCTGGCGATGGACCAGGTCTCGCGCCTGTTCACGCCGGCGCACTTCGTGCGGCAGCTGCGTGTGACCTACGGCGGCGAACTGGTGATGTCGGCCGATGTCGATTTTTCGATCAGCGAGAACCCGAACTTTCGCTTCTACTTTTTGCCCAAAGGCGGTGGCGAGTTGAAGGCCGAAGTGATCGACTCGAACGACTTGAAGTTCGAAACGGCATTGAGCTATCGGCGGCCCGATTGAAGACGGCGTGGTTCGCGGTGCTTCGAAGAACCGGGCCGTTCACCGCGCTGACCGTGGCGCTGCTCGGCGGCGCCACGGTCAGCGCGACGCCGTTCGCCTACATCACGAACCAGGGCAGCCACGATGTCTCGGTGATCGACCTGGCCACGCAGCGAGTCGTCGCCCTCGTGCCTGTCGGGCGTTCGCCGGCCGGCGTGGTGGCGGCCAGCCGCACCGGCCGCGTGTTCGTCTCCAACCCCGACAGCAAAACGATCTCGGTGATCGACATGCGCACGCAGCAGGTTGTCGCGACGCTCGCCGCCGGTGACGGTCCGGTCGGCATCGACGCCTCACCCGACGGTGCGCGTGTGTACGCGGCCGACTGGTTCGCGAATCGACTGCTGGTGTTCGACGGGGCGGTCGCAACCCGGTCTTCCGGCATTGCCGACAAGCAGCCTCCGCTGGCCAGCATCGCCGTCGGCAAGGCACCGGCCGGCGTCGCCGCGAGTGACCGGCCCGGCATCGTGTTCGTCGCCGAGCGCGACGACGACAGCGTCGCACTCGTCGACACCGCAACCGCCAGCGTGCGCTTGCGCACCCGTGTCGGCAGCCATCCGTTCGCGCTGCTGTTCGATGCGCCGCGCCAGCGCCTCTACGCGCTCAACGTGCTGAGCGACGATGTCTCGGTGCTCGACACCGCGCGGCCCGACCAGCTCGAACTGATCGCGACCGTCAAGGTCGGCAAGGCACCTTACGGCGCCGCGCTCGCCGCCAACGGCAGCCTGCTGTACGTGACGAACCAGCACGACGACAGCGTCAGCGTGATCGACGCGACCTCGCTCACCGTGCTGCGCACGCTCCCCGGCTTCGGCTACCCTGAAGGCGTGGCCGCGCACGGTGACCGCGTCTACGTCGTCAATTGGATGAACGACGAGGTCAGCGTGCTCGACGCCCGCAGCGGCAACGCGCTGGCCACGGTTGCGACCGGCAAAAACAGTCGCGGGTTCGGTGCCTTCATCGGCGCGCCCGCGACCCCTTGAATTTTCCAATGCCTCAGGAATTTTTTTCATGATGAATTTCGCCCCAATTCACCGCGCACTCCCCGCCCTCGCGCTCGTGCTCACAGCCGCGCTCGCCGCCGTGGCCACGAACGACAGCCGCGCCCACGGCCCGACGCGCCAGAAGGCGATCGAGAAAATAACCATCGACGCGCCACCCGCCGCGGTGTGGGCGCGCATCAAGAATTTCGGGGCGCTGCAGGACTGGCACCCGGCGGTCGCCGAGAGCCCGGCCGACAACGGCAATACCGTCGGTTCGGTGCGTCGAATCAAACTCAAGGGCGGCGGCGCGCTGACCGAAACGCTCGAAAACTTCGACGACGCGAAGATGAAATACAGCTACCGCGCGCAAGACGGCGGCGCACTGCCGGTGACCAACTACACCTCGACGATCAGCGTCAGTGGCGAAGGAAATCAATCGGTCGTCGAATGGCGCGGTGCGTTCTACCGCGGCCACCCGAACAACGACCCGCCGGCCGACCAGAACGACGAAGCCGCGGTGAACGCGATCACCGGCGTCTACAAGTCCGGCCTCGCGAACGTGAAGAAGCTCGCCGAGAGTCGCTGAGTGGCCGGGTTGCGCAAACTCCTGACGGCCTGGGGCAGCGCAGCCGCCCTGCTGCCATTTGCCGGCTGCGCGGCTGGGGTGGGTGACGCCGCGGCCCTGTCACCGCGAGCCGTGCAGGTCGCCGAGGGCGTCTACATGGTGCAAGGCATGCCGGGCGAGGTCGATGCGCAAACGCTCGGGCGCATCGGCAACAGCGGCTTCATCGTCGGCGCAACCGGGGTGTTGGCGATCGACACCGGCACGTCCCATCGGCACGGCTTGGCGCTGCTCGCCGAGATCCGCCGCGTGACCGACAAACCGGTGCGGCTAGCGCTCGTCACGCACGCGCGCCAGGAGTTTCTGTTCGGCGCCACCGCCTACCGCGAGCGCGGCATCGCGATCGGCATGCAGCGCAAGACGGCGGGCCTGATGCAGTCGCGCTGCGACCGCTGTCTCAAGACACTGCACCAGGTGCTCGGCGACGATGTCATGCAAGGCACCGCGATGTTCAAACCCGACCAGGCGTTCGACGACTCCTACACGCTCGACACGCTCGGCACCGGCTCGCCGATCGGCCGCCGCATCCGAGTGCTGTACTTCGGCCACTCCAGCGGCCCCGGCGACGTGGCGGTGCTCGACGTGCAGACGGGCGTGCTATTCGCCGGCGGCCTGCTCGATCACCTGCGCATTCCCGATGTGCAAGACAGCGACCTCGACCACTGGACCGAAGCGCTGCAGGCGCTGCGCACGCTGCCGTTGCGCGCCATCGTGCCGGGCCACGGCCCGCTCGCGCCGCCGTCGACCATCGACACCGAGCAGCGCTACCTGGCGCAGTTGCGCACGCGGCTCGCGGCGCTGCTGAAGGCCGGCACCGCGCTCAGCGACGTGCCCGACGCGAGCGTGTTGCCCGAGTTCGCGCACTGGGATCAGTACGACACCATCCACCGGCGCAATGCGTCGGTGCTCTTCGTCCGCTTCGAACGCGAACAGATGTTCAAGCAGGCGAGTTCGCCGAACCAGTGAGCGTTTTAGGAGACCCGCATGCGCAGGAAGACATTCATCGGCCATTTGTTTGGCACAAGCGTCGGCCTCGGTTTCAGCGCCGGTGGCCTGCTGGCCGGCGCGCGGGTCGCGAACGCCGCGGTGGGCGGTCTGCCGGCGGCGGCCACGCACGCCGATTCATCGCCCGAGTGGGAGAAGCTGCGCGAGAGCCTGTTTCAATCGCGCCCGGTCGATTCCACGCCTGGCACGGTGCAAATCATCGCGCCGCTGCGCGCCGCGTACGGTGCGTCGGTGCCGGTCAAGATCGTCTCGAAGCTGGCGCAAACGCCGGAGCTGTACGTCAAGCGCATCTACCTGCTGGTCGACAAGAACCCGTCGCCGATCGCCGCTGTGATCGACCTGACGCTCGAAGTCGGCCAGGCCGATTTCGAGACCCGGTTGCGGGTCGACGAGTACAGCCATGTGCGGGTCGTGGCCGAACTGTCGAACGGCCGGCTGCACACCGATTCGCGCTACGTCAAAACCTCCGGCGGTTGCTCGGCGCCGCCGAATCGCGAGGCGCTCGACCTGATCGGCAAGACCGTGTTGAAGCTCCCCGAACCGGCCACGATGAACCGGCCGACCACCGCCGACGTGACCGTGCTGCACCCGAACGACACCGGCTTCGAGCTGAACCAGATCACGGTGATGTACATCCCGGCGCACTTCGTCCGCTCGATCAAGGTGAGCTATGCCGACCGCAAGGTGTTCGACGCCGAACTCGACTTTTCGCTGAGCGAGAACCCGACGCTGCGTTTCAACTTCGTGCCGCACGGCGGCGGCCAATTGAAGGCCGAAGTCGAAGACTCGAAAGACGGCCATTGGGTCGGCACACTGGCGGTGGGATAGGCCTGTAGCCCGCAACCCATCACAGGGTCTTTGCACCATGCACTCTCTCGTCACTGCAAGCTGCCTCGCCATCGGCATCGCCTTCACGACGATCGCCTCGGCGCTCGGCATTCCAGCGCCTTATGCGGCCATCGTGGTCCAGCCGAGCGGCCTGCCCGCTCGCCATGAGTTCGACCTGACCGAGGCACTCGCCCGCGCCCGGCGCGAGAACAAGCGGCTCTATGTTTACCTCGGCGCGAGCGACTGCCCGTACTGCCGCAAGTACGAGGCTTTTCTGGAGAAGAACGCGGTGGCGCTGGTGCCGAAGTTCGCACCGCAATACATCGTCGTCGACCTGCGCAGCGCGTTGACGGCGACAGCTGCGCAACTCTTCATCCGCATCCGCGACAAGAGCCTGCCCTACGCCGATTTCCAGCGCGCCATCGGCGACGAGCGCGCCCGCATGCTGGTCTACCCGAGCGTGTGGCTGCTCGATGCCGACGCGAAACCACTGATGCAGATGCCGGCTGGCACCGGCACGTTTCAGACGGTGGACGAGCAGTTGGAGATCTTGCGGTTGGAGCAGTAGCCGAGGGCTACGTCTTCGCGGGCTCGGCGCTCAGCCGCCGCGAATTGGCAGGCTCGCGGAACACGAGTGGATGCTCGACCACGCGCGCCGGTTCGATGCTCGCGGCGCGCGCCACCGCCTCTTGAACCAGATGATGCTGCGGGCTTTTCACGCAGACCGGGTCGGCCGCGGCGGGGTCGTTGGCGAGCATGAACGCCTGGCAGCGGCAGCCGCCGAGGTCTTGCTCTTTGAACTCGCAACTCGAACACGGCTCCTTCATCCAGCCGGTGCCGCGGTAGCGGTTGAAGCCTTCGGAGTCGAACCAGATGTCGCGCAGGCTGTGCTCGCGCACGTTCGGAAACGTGAGGCCGGGCAGCATCTTCGCAGTGTGGCAGGGCAAGGCCGTGCCGTCGGGCGCGACCGTCAGGAACATGCTGCCCCAACCGTTCACGCACTTCTTCGCCTTGCCTTCGTGGTAGTCGGGCGCGACGAAGAAGATGCGCATCGCGTTTCCGAGCTTCGCGCGCCAAGCGTCTGTCGTGCGCTCGGCGGCGCGCAGCTGCGCGTGCGTCGGCAGCAACTGGTCGCGGTTGAGAAAGGCCCAGGAGTAGTACTGCGTGTTCGCGAGTTCGAGATACTCGGCGCCCAACTCGGCGGCCATGCCGATGATGCGGTCGATGTGGTCGATGTTCATGCGGTGGATCACCACGTTCATGACCATCGGCCAGCCCTGGTCCTTGATGACCCTAGCGACCCGGTTCTTCAGCTCGAAGGTCTTGGTGTGCGAGAGGAAATCGTTCATCTCCTGGGTCGAATCCTGGAACGACAGCTGCACGTGCTCCAGGCCCGCAGCCTTCAACGACGCGGCGCGCGCGGCAGTGAGGCCGACGCCGGAGGTCAGCAAGTTGGTGTAGTAGCCCAGGCGGCTCGCCTCGGCGATGATCACTTCGAGGTCGTCGCGCACCAGCGGCTCGCCGCCGGAGAGGCCGAGCTGCACCGCACCAAGCTCGCGGCCCTGGCGCAGCACACGCAGCCAGTCGTCGGTGCTCAGCTCTTCGGTCTGGCGCGCGAAATCGACCGGGTTGTAGCAAAACACGCAGTGCAGCGGGCAGCGGTAGGTCAGCTCGGCGAGCAGCCAGAGCGGCGGGCCAGGAACGGCGCTGGCGGGCGGGCCCATCAGTCCCATGCGAGCCATCGTTGTTTGCCGGCCATCTCGACGAAGGCGAGCACATCGGGGCCGAGGTCGGGTGCGGAAAAAGCCTGCTCGAGTTCACGCGCGATGCCGGCGAGGCTGCGCTGCCCGTCGCAGCGTTTCATGATCTCGCCACCGCTTTGGTTGAGCTTGACCATGCCTTCGGGGTAGAGCAGCACGTGGCAGTTCTGCACCGGCTCCCACTGCAACCGAAAGCCGCTGCCGACGCGCGGCTGCGTGGCCGCATTCAATGGCGCTGTCACGGATTCACGCCGTACTTGAGCGCCATCGCATCGTTCAGCGCCCACAGAATGTCGAGCTTGAACTGCAGCACCTCGAGCGCCCGCTCCTGCAACGGCCGGGTCGCGAAGTGCGCGAGCGTGATCGCCAAACCCTGCTCGACATCGCGGCGCGCCTGGCTGATGCGGTTGCGAAAGTACGCCATGCCCTCGGCGTCGATCCACGGGTAGTGTTCAGGCCAGGTGGCGAGCCGCTGCTTGTGGATTTCCGGCGCGAAGAGCTCGGTCAGCGACGAGCAGACCGCTTCTTGCCACGGCGCGCGGCGCGCGAAGTTCACGTAGGCATCGACCGCGAAGCGCAGTGCCGGCGCCACATGCCGCAAGTCGAGCACCTCGGCGCGCGTCAGGCCCACCGCCTCGGCCAGGCGCAACCAAGCCTCGATGCCGCCTGCGTCGTGCACGCCGTTGAGCTCGAAGCCGTCGTGGTCGAGGATGCGCTGCACCCAGCCGCGCCGCACCTCGCCGTCGGGGCAGTTCGACAGCACCGCGGCGTCTTTGATCGGTATCGCGATCTGGTAGTAAAAGCGGTTCGCGACCCAGCCGCGCACCTGCTCGGGCGTGGCCCGGCCGCCGTTGAGCATCAGGTTGAACGGGTGGTGAATGTGGTACGAGCGGCCCCGCTCGCGCAGCTTGGCTTCAAACTCGAGCGGCGACCATGCAGCCGCTTCGCCATCGGCAACCTGTCTCGCGAGAATCATGTCGGCACGCATCGTCGTCAGGCCCGCAGTTCCATGCCGTCCTCGCAGACCTCGATGCCGGCGCGGGTGAGCACCGCGCGCTCGGCAGAGTCTTCGTCGAGGATCGGGTTCGTGTTGTTGATGTGGATCAGCATCCGCCGCACGCCGACCGGCAGCTTGGCCATCCACTCGATCATGCCGCCGGCACCCGACTGCGGCAGGTGGCCGATGGCGCGCGCGGTCTTCGAGCTCAGGCCCATGCGCGGCATTTCGTCGTCGGTCCAGAAAGTGCCGTCGACCAGCACGCAGTCGGCGCTGCACATCGCGTCGAACACCAGCGGCGTGATCTCGCCCAGGCCGGGCGCGTAGAACACGCTCCGGCCGCTCAGGGTGTCGGTGATCAGCATGCCGATGTTGTCGCCCGGCACTGGCCGCTCGCGGTGCGGTGAATACGGCGCGGCCTTGCTCGACAACGGCAGCGCGCGGAAGCCCAAGCCCGCCACGCCGGGCACTGTGAACGCCGCGCCGTCGAGCGCGATGGCGTGTCGGTCGACACCGCAGTAGTGGCCGAGCACGCGCAGCACCGGATTGCCCGTGCTCAGATCTTCGGCGACCGGGTCGGTGCACCACAGCGGCAGCGGTGCGCTGCGCTCGCGCAGCATGAAGAGGCCGGTGGCGTGGTCGATCTGGCCGTCCATCAGCACGACGCCGGCGATGGCCGTGTCACGCACCGCACGGGCCGGTTGCAGCGCGGGGTGGCTGCGAATCTGCTCGAGGATGTCGGGCGAGGCATTGAAGAGCACGCCATCTGCCGCGTCATCGGGCCGCACGAAGATCGACGACTGCGTACGCGCCTTCGCGTTCACGGTGCCGGCGCGCAGCCCGGCGCAGTTGCGGCAGTTGCAGTTCCACTGCGGGAACCCGCCGCCGGCGGCCGAGCCGAGGATGGTGATGCGCATGTCGCGAGGGTGAGGTCGGAATTCGGTGGTTGAGAAACCGGCACGCGTCAGGCGAACCTTCGGCGTGCCGGCATCGCGGCGCCTGGATCAGCGGGCGGCGACGTACATCGTGATTTCGAAGCCGAAGCGGAAGTCAATCGCGGTGGGGGTTTGCCATTGCATGGAAGGGTCTCCTGTCGGGTGGCACGGGCACCGACCGGCACCCGTGGGAACGCATGCGTCCCGTGGTGGATCGTCGGGCCTGCGGTCGCCGCGGCACAGCCGTCGCAACATGATTCGGCCCTCATGATTTTCATGAATCGAACTGCGGGTTCGTGCTGGGCAGTGGCTACCATCGGCGCTGTGTCGGCCCACCTGTTCGCCCATCCGATGAGCTTGCGGCTCAAGATCAATTCGATCGTCGCGGCGTTGACGCTGTCGTTCGCGGTCGCGGTGGTGGCGCTGCAGTTGCGCAGCCTGCGCGACTCGGTGCAAGAAGAAGTGGTGGCGGCCAACCGCGTCGCCGCGCAGTTGCTGCAGCGCACGGCGTGGCGCTATGCAGCCACCGGCAACTCGTCGTTGCTGGCGTTCCTGCAAGGCATCGGCCGGGTGCGCTCGAACGACATCACCTTGTTCGACGTGCAAGGTACCGAGCTCTACCGCTCACCGCCGCCGACCTACAAAGCCGGCCGCGACGCGCCCGACTGGTTCGCCGCGCTGATCGGCCCACCGCCCTCGGTGCAGGCGATCTCGTTTCCCGACGGCAAGCTCGTCATCCGCGCGAATGCCTCGCGCGCCGAGGTCGACGCCTGGGACAGCGTCGTCGCGATGACCGGTGGCGCGCTGGCGATGCTGATCGTTGTCAACACGCTGGTCTTCTGGCTGGTCGGGCGCGCAGTGCAGCCGTTCGGCCAGATCGTGCGGGCGTTGAACGAGCTGCAGGCCGGCCATTTCGATGCGGCGCTGCCGCCGCTGGCCGGGCTCGAAGCAGCGGCCATCGGCGCAGCCTTCAACCGCATGGTCGGCGAGCTGCAAGACCACATCGAGACCGAACGCCGCGCGGTGCGCGCCGAGCTGCAACTCTCCGACAGCCGCGAGCTCACGCGCTGGCTCGACCAACACATCGAAGCCGAGCGCCGCCTGATCGCGCGCGAGCTGCACGACGAGCTCGGCCAGTCGGTGACCGCGGTGCGCAGCATGGCGCTCTCGATCGCGCAGCGCGTGCAGTCGCTCGACCCGCAGGCCGAGGCCGCGGCGCGGCTCATCGCCGAAGAGTCGCTGCGCCTGTACGACGCGATGCACGGCATGATCCCTCGCCTCACGCCGCTGGTGCTCGACAACCTCGGCCTGGCCGACGCGCTCGCCGACCTCGTCGAGCGCACACGGCGCAGCCACGAGGATGTGCAGATCACGCTCGAGGTCGCGCTCGGCGCCGCGGTGATTCCGGCTGAAACATCGCTCGCGCTTTACCGCGCCGCGCAGGAGGGCCTGACCAACGCGATGCGCCACGGCCACGCGCACCGGCTCACGCTGGAGGTGCAGGGTCACGCCGATCACGTCATGCTGACGCTGACCGACGACGGCGTGGGGCTGGCGGCTGACTGGTCGCAGAAGACCGGCCACCACGGCCTGCGCTGGCTCGCCGAGCGCGCCGAATCGCTCGGCGGCAAGTTCGAGATCGCAGCCGCAGCGCCGCGCGGGGTGCGCCTGCAGGTGCGGCTGCCGCTGTCGGTGGGCGCGGCGGGGGCGTCGCCATGATCCGCGTGATGCTGGTCGACGACCACGCGCTGGTGCGCATGGGCTTTCGCATGCTGCTCGCCGATGCGCAGATCGAGGTCGTGGCCGAAGCCGAAAGTGGCGAAGAGGCGTGCGCGATGTACGCGCGCGTGATGCCCGACATTGTCGTGATGGACCTGTCGATGCCCGGCATGGGCGGCCTGGAGGCCGTGCGGCGCCTGCTCGCGCAAGACCCGAAGGCCCGCGTGCTGGCGCTCTCGGCATTCGAAGACACCGCCCACCCGCGGCGCGTGCTGCGCGCCGGCGCGCTCGGTTACCTCACCAAGCGCAGCGCGCCCGAGGCGTTGACCGCCGCCGTCAGTGCGGTTGCGCGCGGCCATCGCTACATCGACGCACAAACCGCGCAGGCGCTCGCGTTGGCGCAACTCGACGGCGACGCGAGCCCGGCCGAAACGCTGAGCGAACGCGAGTTCTCGGTCTTCATCCAACTCGCGCGCGGCCAGAGTGTGGCGCAGATCGCCGAGACGCTGAGCCTCTCGGCCAGCACCGTCGGCACGCACCTCTATCACGTCAAACAAAAGCTCGGAGCCAGCAACCAGTCGGAGCTGACGCTGGTGGCGTTGCGTTGGGGGTTGCTCCAGGCATAAGCCGCCCCCGCAATCAATCCAGCTCGATCACCGGCCAGCCCGCCGACGCGGCATGCACGCGCAACCGCGCATCGGGCCGCACCGCGACCGGGTTCGAGACGGCTTGGAGCAGCGGCAGGTCGCTGATCGAATCCGAATAGAACCAGCTGGTTTCGAAGCCGGCCAGACCCGTCGCCGTTGCGGCCGAATGCGTCGCCAGCCACGCGTTCACACGGCTCACCTTGTGGGCGCGAAAACACGGCTCGCCGTCGATCTCGCCGGTGAACGCCCCCTCCGGCGCACCCTCGACCGTGGCCGAGCGGGTCGCGACGAGGTGATCGACACCGAACAGCCGCGCGAACGGCTCGGCGACGAGTGTCGATGTGGCGGTGACGATGGCGCACAGGTGACCGGCATCGCGGTGGCGCCGCAACAGCGCCGAGGCTGACGCCGGCACGCGCGCGGCCACCTCGCGCTCGAACGCGTGCAGCCATTGCGCAAGCGTGGCGCGCGGCACGTGCAGCAGCGGCGCCAGGCCGGCGCGGTGCATCGCGTCGATGTCGAGCGTGCCAGCGACGTACTGGTGGCAGTAGCCGAGGTAGCGGCTTTCGTCGTCGGGGCCGAGCACGCCGCGGGTGACGAGAAAGCGCGTCCAGGCCAGGCCGCTGTCGAACGGGATCAGCGTGTGATCGAGGTCGAACAATGCGAGCGTCGTGACGCGGGCTGCGGTCACGGCCATCGATCTATTGGCCGTAGCGCGGATTGAGCGCGCGCTTGTCGGCCATGTCGCGCACGAGGAAACGCACCGCACGCATCCACGACACGTCGTCGTTGCCACGCATGTCGACCGACTTGGTGAACACGACCTGCTCGGTCTTGACGTCGAGGATTTGCACGTTGACGTTGAGGATCAGTTCGCTGACTTTTTGCACCCAGGTCACCATCACGAGGTCGACCGCCATCAGCTTGCCGACCTGCGCCGCGCAGTCGTCGCAGCGGTACAAGAACTCCTGCTGCTCGCGCAGTTTGGCCTGCAGTGCCTGCGACGGTGCGGGGTCGACGACGCGGTACAGGCCCTGCTCCGCAAGCTCGCGCTGGAGTTGCGCGGTGGCGTTGCGAAGCCGCACCACTTGCGCCGCTTTCGTCAGCGGGTTGTTCTGGTCGTCGACCAGTTCAAAGTCGAGCACCGCGAGGCTGCGCAGCATGGCGGTCTGCGCATCGGCCGCTTGCCAAGCCATCGTCAGGCCACCTGCCAGAACACCGATCAACCAACTTCTGCGATGCATGATCACTCCCGGATTCAGGTTCACGACGCCACCTTCATCAACGCGTCTTGCAACAGCCGCGCCGGCAGCACGCCGCGCAATGCGTTGCACACGACGATGGCCTCCGCACGCTGCAAGTCGTGTCGCGACAAGCTGCGCTCGGCGGCGGCCCACACCGGGTCGGCGAGCAGGCAGCCGCGCATCACGCCCGGCAGCGCGCCGTCGGCGAGCGGCGGCGTGACCCAGCGGCCGTCGAGCTCGACGAACACCGAAGTGCGCCCGCCTTCGACCAGCCGGCCGTCGGCGGTAAAGAACAGGCTGTCGAACGCGCCCGCCGCTTCGGCCGCGCGCACGCCGTCGTCGTAGGCCGCGCGCAGCGTGGTCTTGTGGGCGGCAAGCGGGTTGGCATTGGGCAGGCGCACATTGGAGAGCAGCAGCGTGACCTTGCCGTCAGGCAGCGGCGCGAGTTGGGCGTGCGCGAGCGTGAGGCGCCCGTCGTGCGCCAACGCGAGCCGCAGGCGCCACGGCGCGCCGGGCGCGAGCGTGTACAGCCGCGTGTTCAGCAAATCGGTGGCGCTGCCGCGGTCGAAGCGGAAGCCGAGCACCTGCGCGCTCTGGGCGATGCGGTCGAGATGGCGTTCGAGGTGACGCACTGCCATCGGCGCTCCGCGATGTGGCGACGCACGCGGCGCGGCGAGCATGGTTTCGAACAGCTCGAAGCCCGGGTCGAGCCCGGTCAAAAAGCGCGCCTTGAGCCGGCACTCGTCGAACTCGTCGTCGGCGCGGCTGTCGGCCACGATGCCGGCGCCGATGCCGAGCCGCGCGGCGCGCGCGCCCTGCACTGGCGCGCCGAGCGTGAGCGTGCGGATCGCGACCGACAGGCAAAAATCACCGCAGCGCACCGCGCCCGGTACGGCATCGCGCGCCGCCGCATCGACCCAGCCGATCGCGCCGCAGTACAGGCCGCGCGGCGTGGTCTCGAGCGCGGCGATCAACTGCATCGTGTGGTGCTTCGGCGCGCCGGTGATCGAGCCGCACGGGAAGGCCGCGCGCAGCACGTCGGCAAAGCCGATGCCGGACCGCAAGCGCGCCTGCACGGTCGAGGTCATCTGGAACACCGTGCTGTACGGCTCGATCGCGAACAGCTCGGGCACCTCGACGCTGCCGGTCTGCGCGATGCGGCCGAGGTCGTTGCGCAGCAGGTCGACGATCATCAGGTTCTCGGCGCGGTTCTTGGTGTCGATCGACAGGTGGCGCGCGGTTTCGCTGTCGCCCTCGGCGCCCGGCGCGCGCGCGGCCGTGCCCTTCATCGGGCGCGCGGTGAGCCGCCCGTCCGCGTGGCGCAAGAACAGTTCGGGCGAGCACGACAACACATGCGTGGTGGCGTCGGGTGCAGCGCGGTCGGCGGGCAATGCGATGAACGCGCCGTAGGCCCGACCGTGCAAGCGGTAGGTGTAGTTGACCTGGTAGGTTTCGCCGGCGGCGATCAACGCCTGGATGCGGTCGATGGATCGCGTGAATTCGGCGTGATCGACGCTCGGCACCAGGTTCATCACGCCCGCGGCGCTCGCCGGGTTTGCCGTCTCGCGTGCGTTCAGCCAATCGCTCGCTTCGTCTGCCGACAAATGGCGCAGTTCGCGAAACATCAACATGCGCAACGCCGAAGTATCACCTTCGTCGAGCCGCTCATGGCCCGCCCGCAACAGCTTGGCGCCCCATTCGTAGTCGATCAGCAGCACCGCGTGCAAGCCGGCGCGTTGATCAGCCTCGACCTGCGCCCACACCGCATCGAGCGATACCGGGTCGACGCAACGGTGCTCGCGCTCGAAGCCCTCGTAAAGCCGGCTGGTGGGGCACGCGGCGCTCGCGCCCGCGTCGTCGAGCAGCGCGAAACAGTCGGGGTCGATGGCGGGGTCGATGTGGGGGTCAAGCGCGCGCATCGGGCGTCAGCTCCAGTCGTCCATGTCGTGTTTGATCTTGTGGCGGTTGGCGATCAGTTCTTCGACGGTCGGCTCGTTGTTGAGCGCGCGTTTGATCGCCAACTTGGTCGCTTCGTAATTCGTGCGGTACATGTCCTTCTTGTCGAAGTTCGGGTCGGTGGCGCAGCGCGGGTCGATCCATACCAGGCTGATGATGCACAGCGCATTGGCCATGTCTTTCGGGATCGTGCCGTCGATCAGGCAGTCGACCACCGCGTCGGCCGTGGCGCCTTGCACCACACCGCCGAACAGGTCGATGTTCGCGAAGTTTTTAAGCGTCACCTTCGGCACGATGATGGTCGCCGGCCGCACGAGTTGGTTGCAGGCGCGGATCGCGAACATCGCGGTGTGGCCCTTGCTCTGCGCCATCATGTTGGCGAAGGCTTGGCCGACCGGGCCGGAGGTCAGGCCGATGAGGATCTCGGGCATCGCGTCGGTGAACTGGCCCTCGCGCGCGAAGACGGTGGCTTCGCCGGCGTGGAAGACGTATTTTTCGGTCATGGGTGGGCTCCGCAAAGGGTCGGGCAAACGATCGGGAAAAAAGAATTGTCGGGGCGCGGCGCGTGGCTTGGTGCAGTCAATGTGGAAGCTATCCGGCGAAGATCAGCTCGCCCTTGCCACCGGCCGCGAGGTCGCCGAGGTGGCGCTCGATCGGCTTCGACGCGAGTGCTGCGAACGGCCCGCCGTGGCGCGCCAGATCGCGCGCCAGCAATTGCCAGAACACCTGGGCTCCGGCGATGGCCGGAACGAAAGTCGGGTTGATGTCCGATGACGTTTGCGACGATGGCGGCGACGCGAACACCACGCTACCGCGCCGCATGCCGTAGCCCACATGCGCGCCCGCGCGGCCGCCCACACCGATCGTGCCTGCGACCATGCGCGACGCGAGAAAGTCGCCCACGTTGCCGAACACCAGCGCCGTACCGCGCCGCATGCGGTCGCCGAAGCGCGCACCGGCATGACCCTGCACGATGAAAGTGCCGCCGCGCATGCCGTCCATGCTGCCGGGCAAGGTGCTGGCGGCGAAGTCGTCGACGTTGCCTTGCACCGTCAACAAGCCGCCGGTCATTTCGCAGGCGGCCAGCAAGCCGGCGTCGCCCTTGATGTCGATTTCGCCCGCGCTCATGCAGCCGCCCGCGTAGTGGCCGACGTTGCCCTCGACCCGAATCCGCCCGCCCGACATTTGCCAGCCGACGCGGTCGAAGCGCGACAGGTCGGCATCGAAGACAAGCGCGTTTTCGTTGCCGGAATTCGAGTCGGCTTCGGCCTTGAAGAACTCCGCCAACGGCAGCATCGCGTTGCCGTAGCCGACCGGCAACCGCTCGATCTCGGCGAGCGACAAACCGGCCAGCGCGGCCGGCGTGATGCTGCGGAAATCGACCCGCAGCGCCGGTGCCTGTTTGACAGCGAAGCGCCAGCCGCTCACGCCGCACCGCCCGCGGCCAACAGCTTGTGCAGGTGAAAGTGAAACGGCCCCAGCTTGCCGCCGTAGTTGCCGGCCGAAATGCGCAGAAGCCCGCCTGCCGCCCCGATGGCGATGCCGGCCTGCATGCCCACGCGCATGGCCGCGCCGACATCGGCTTCGGTCAGGCCGTCGATCACGATTTCGAGCACGCAGCGCATTTGCGGCGTCAGCTCGCTGCGCGCAGCCAGGCCGAGCAGGCCGGGGCAGAAAGCGTCGTTCGTCGATGCGCTGAGTGCCGCGTATTTGCTGCCGACCTTCGAGCCCGATCGCACCACGCCGCCGGGGAACGGCATGATCACGTTCGGCAATTTTTTCATCGCTGCGACGGCGGCTTCGGCGACAGTCAGCGCGCGGTCGGTGTCGGTGCACAGCAGCAGCAGGTTGCCGCCGCCCACGCCTTTGACCATGGCCGTGGTTTCCTGCGCGACGAACTCGCCGTCCATCACCGGCACGCGCCAGTAGCGCACGCCGTCGATGACTTTCGAGATCTGCCAGCCGTCGCCGAAGAAGCGCAGGTTCTTGCCGAGCGCGATCACCTCGCCTTGCGTGATGCCGGCGAACACGGCCGTGGTCGGACACGTCAACACGCACTGGCCGACGCGACGCTCGACCTGCTTGGCCAGCTCCTTGCCCGACATCGAAAACACCAACACGGCGATGCCCGGTCGGCCGTCGGGCGTGTCGGTGGGCTCGAGCTCGCGTTCGATGCCGGCCTCGCAGCCGCAGGCGATCACCGAGGTCGCGAATCCGGTCATCGAGACCGCCGCGGTGCGCGCCCAGGCCAGCGTGTGGGCGGTGATGACGATGCGCGTCGCCTTCATCGGGAAAGCCTCGGCGAAGCCGTCGTCGATGGTCACGCCGTTGCGAACCAGGGGCGCGCTCATGGTGCCGATTCGAAGCAGGCGGTCGGCAGCAGCCGGCCGCCGTTGCAGCAACTGCACAACTCGTCGTGGCCGATGGCGATGTGATCGAAGTCGACCGACCCATGCGCGGACAGGTGCTTGCGCAAGGTCTTCTCGATGCCGCGGTCGTAGTCGGGCGCGACGAAGTGCGTGCCGCCGACGGGCACCGCGGTGATGCGCCCCGCGCGCGCCACCTGCACGCCGTCTTTGAACACGTAGTCAGGCGTCGTGAACATGGCCTCGCGATCGGCTTGCTCGCGGTAGACCGCGATATCGGCGGCAGCGCCTGCGCCCAGGTGACCGCGGTCGGTGAGGCCGAGCAGCCGGGCCGGCGCGGCGCGCGTCATGGTGGCGATTTCACGCAAGGTGAGTTCGCGCGTGATGGAGCTCAGGGCGCAATTCGCTGCGACCTCGGGGTGCAGCTTGGCGAGCTGCTCGGCGCGAAAGCTGCGGTCCATCAGCAGGCGGATCAAATGCGGGTAGCTGGTGAACGGCCCGCCGTTCGGGTGGTCGGTGGTGAGCACCACGCGCCACGGGTCGGTGACGAGCAAAAAAATCTCCAGGCCGATGACCCATTGCAACGCATTGACGAAGCTTTGCTCGCGGTAGCGGAACGGCACGACCCCGCAGCCGGCTTCGCATTCGATGTCGCCGACGCTCCACTTGCGCGGGCTCGCCAGGCCCGACTGCGCGTGCTGGCGCATCGTGTCGCCCGAGGCGGTGACGGTCTGGCCGAACATGATCTGGCCGACATCGATGCTGATGTTCGGGTGGGCGTTGACCGCCTCGGCCAGTTGCAACGCCGCCGACGAGAACCTCTTCGGCCCCTCGGTGCCGTAGGCGTGGAACTGGATATGCGTCAGGTGCGCGGGCAAACCTTCGAGTGCGCGGATGGTCTCGAGCGTCGACTCGATGTTGCCCGCCACGCCCAGGTTGCTGCCGTGGATGTGCAGCGGGTGCGGCACACCGAGTTCTCGCAACGCGCGCGCCAGCGAGTGCACCACCTGCCGTGGCGTGACCTGCCAGTGCACGTGGTTCTCGTCGACATCGAGCTTGCGCTGGTTGAACTTGAAGGCCGAGATGCCGGCTGGGTTGACCACCTTCACGCCCATCGCCTTGGTGGCGTTCAGCGTCCAGCCCATGTAGTCGCGGATGGTCTCGAAGTTGCGTCCACTCTCACCACCTTCGGACAGCAGTTTGAGGAAGAACTCGTCGTTGCCGAGCATCACGTAGGCGCCGTGGTCGAGGATCGGCGTGTCGCCCATTTCCATGTGCGCCTGGCGCGCGTTGCTGGCGATCATCGCTGGCTCGAAGGCCGCCGTGTAGCCCATCTCGACATAGCGGTAGCCAGTGGCCAGCGTGCCCGGCGCGCAGCCGCCGCACGAGGCGAGTTCGAGCGGGTTCGTCGGCAGCGCGATCGGGTTGCCGTTGGCGCGATGCGATTCGGGCAGCAGCAAGCGCGCGAGGTTCATCTTGCCGCCACCGATGTGGGTGTGCAGGTCGATGCCACCGGCCATCACGATGCAGCCGCCGATGTCGATCTCGGCATCGACCGTGTCGCGCGGGTCGAGTGTCGTGATGCGGCCGTCGCGCACACACAGGTCGCGCACGTCGTCCGTCGGTTGGGTCGGGTCGACGACGCGGCCACCGCGCAGGCGCAGCGTGGTCATGCGGTGGCTCCAGTGCGGATCGATCGCACGGTTGAGGTGATGCGGTCGAGCACTTCGGCGAGTGTCGGCAAGGTGTCGGTGTAAAGCGGCGTGAGGGGCAGCACCGCGCCACCGTCGGCGCGGAACAGGTGGCCGGGCGAGCCGATGCCGGGTGTCGACACCGGAATAAAGACCGCGCCGGGCCGCGCTGCAGCGGAAGCGAGTGCGGGATGGCCGAGCACGATGAGTGGCAGGTTGGAAGCCGACGTGAGCGTTTCTCGACTTGACTCCCTCTCCCTCTGGGAGAGGGCTGGGGTGAGGGTGTGTGAAGCGCCACGCTGCTCGCTAAAACCCCTCACCCCAGCCCTCTCCCCAAGGGGGCGAGGGAGCAATGCCGTAGAGCCATCGAAGCTCTCCGCGCAAGGGAGCAATGCGCCAGAGCCATCGAAGCTCGACACCCACAGCACGCTGTCGATCGCCGCATCACTTAGCAGCCGAGCGGCATCGAAGCACACGGGCTCGTGTTCCAACCCGAGCGGGCCGGCGCGCGAGCGCAGCGGCAGGCCCGAAAGCCAAGTGAAGACCTGGTTCACCGTGCCGGCGCCGTTGCCGCCACCGAGCCACATCGCGCCCGCGCGCGTGGTTTCGTTCAGCGTACCGACGATGCGGTTCAACGTCTCGATGACCAGCGCGCCGTGCTCGGGCAAGCAGCGGGTCTCGCCGACGATGACGGCGTAGCTTGCCGCGCGCAGACGCTGCGCCAAATCCATCAACAACGGCGGCGCATCGCGCACGGCGCGCTGGGCAATCAAGGCCGCGAGCACGGCAACGGTCGCGAACACGTCGCCGTGCAGTGGCACCGATTCGGTGGTGACACCAGCGTGCCGACCGAGTGTCGCGAGCCCGACCTGATCGTCCGGCGAACCGCCGAGCACGACCACATGGTGCTTCGCGACCAAGCCCTCGCCCAGCCCACATCGCGCGAAAAAATTGCTCGCCTCGGACGACGGCAAGCCGCCGACGCAGACGATCACGTCGGCGCGCCCACGCACTTCGGCCAGTGTGGTCGTGAAGCTGCCGCGGTCCTGCAGCGCACGCACGCTGTGCATCAGCGCCGCGCCGCCCGCCGGGTCGCAGATGGCGCCGGTCGCGCAAGCCAGGCAGTAGAGCGCGCGCGCGCCGGCCACGTCGGTCCCCAGGCCGCCGAACAGCGGCTGGCAGCTGGCGGCGAGCACGCGCGCGGCGGCAGCGACCGCGGCGGCCAAATCGCAATCGGTGCCGTCGATTTGCGGCGAGGCCGATGACGGCGTGGGCTGGAACTGAGACAGGCCGCGCTGCGCCGCCGCGCAGCAACCGCTGGCGAGCTCGAAGGCATCGCCTGCCGTGTTGGTGCGCACGCTCAACGTATCGCACAGCATCAGGCAGAACGGGCAGGTCCAGCGCGTGGCGGCGGGGGGCGACACAAGAGAGGTTTCGGTCATGCGCGCCGAGCCACGCAAGCGATGTGCCACGGCACGCCGGTCGGGTGCGCACCTTTCGTGGCGACTGCGCGCCGTCGGATGTGATACACAGTGTCGCGCCCGGTGTGGCACAACAGGCGGGAAACCGGCCGCGCCCGGCGCGGTGATCGCAAGCGATCCGCAGCAGCACGGTGGCACGAATCGTGTGTGACGAATCGCTCTATGCCCGCGATCGACTCCACGGTTCCGTCAAGCCTGCGAAGGCAGCCCAGCGCGCGCTTCGCGCGCGGCACGCCCCAGGCGCCCATCGTGCAACGCGCTGGCCACCAGCCATGCGCCGGCACCGGCGTTGCGGGCGCGCGCCAGGTCATCGTCGTCGCGGATGCCGCCGGCACCGACGATGAACCCGGCGGGCGACTTGGCCCGCACCTCGCGCAAGGTGTCGAGGTCGGGCCCGGCGTTGGAGCCGACGCGCTCCAGCGTCATCACGATCACGCGTTGCGGCCACAGGGCCGGTGCGTCCCAGCAGCCTGCGGCGTCGAGGCGCTGGCCATCGCGGCGGTCGAGCGACAGCACCGCGGTGTGTTGTCGGCCGTCGCGCGTCGCGCCGGGTTCACGTGCCTCTCGATCGGCGGCGAAGCAGCGCTGCAGTTCGACACGCGACGCGAGCGATTCGCTGCCGAACACCGGCACCACGCGCGACGCGTCGGCACCGAGTTCGGCGAGCAAAGCATCGGCAGCGTCTGCCCCGGTGAAGCCGGCGTCGAGCCACAGCGCCAGCGTGGGCGCCGCGTGCAGCAAGGCGCGCAGCACCGCGGTTTGCGCTTGCCCGCCCATCAGCGCGTCGAGATCAGCCACGTACAGTTGGTCGGCGGCGCAGTGCTCGCACAGAATTTTCGCGACCGTCAACGGGTCGCTGCTGGCGCACAGCGCGGATGTGATGGGTCGATAGGCCGCGCGGTCGCCGCGCACGCCGCGCACGACCTGACCTTGCATGAGGTCGATCACCGGAATGAGTTTCATGGCGAACTTGACTGACGCTTTGGGCCGGCGGATGAACAGCTCAACGACATGAAAAAACGCATCCTTGTTTACGAGTATCTGAGCGGCGGCGGGCTGATGACCGCCGGCGACGCGGCGAGTGGCGAACTGCTGGCGTCGGGCACCTCGATGCGCGATGCGACCGTGGCCGATCTGCTCGCGTGCGGAGTTTATGCCGTCACGGTCGCGACCTGCGCCGAGGCGTCGGCCGTGCCCGCGCCGGCCACAGCGGCGCTGCAGCGCGCCGGTGAATCGGCCTCCGATTTCGTTGCGCGCCTGGCCGACACACACGACGCGGTCTGGGTCGTCGCCCCGGAAACCGAGGGCTTGCTAGCGCAGTTGCAACGCTGCGTCGACCCCGCACGTTGGCTCGGCTGCGACGCGGCCTCGATTGCGCTCGCGTCTTCCAAGCGGGCCACGCTGGCACACCTGGCCGAGGCCGGGATCCCCACGCCGCTGGCCTTCGCGCACGCGCCCGAAACCCGCCGCTGGGTCGTCAAGCCCGACGACGGCGCGGGCGCGATCGACACACGTGTGCATGCCAGCGCCGATGCCGCGCGACACGACGCAGCGCGGCGCGCGCATGATGGAAATCCGGCGACGATCGAGCCGTTCGTCGAAGGCGAGGCGCTGAGCATTTCGCTGCTGTGCAGCGCGGCGCGCACCGAGCTGCTGAGCGTGAACCGGCAGCGCGTGTCGATCGATGCCGACGGCGCGCTGGCCTACCTCGGTGTCGACGTGAACGTATTGCCGCCATCGAGCCCGCGCAGCGTTGTGTTGGCAGCCCTCGCCGAGCAGGTCGGGCGCGCCATGCCGGGCCTGCGCGGCTTCGTCGGCATCGATCTGGTGTGGCACGCGCAACGCGGGCCGGTGCTGATCGAAGTGAACCCGCGCGTCACCTGCGCCTACGTCGGCTTGTCGCAGGCGCTCGGGCGCAACCTCGCAGCCGATGTGATCGCGGCGCATGCGCCGGTGGGTGCCCATGTCGATGCGTGACACCGACGCGATGCACTCCGTCGTCGGCTGGGACATCGGCGGCGCCCACGTGAAGGCCTGCGTGCTGCAACGCGGCGAGGTCGTCGATGTCGCGCAGTGGACCTGCCCGTTGTGGCAAGGCATGGCGCAGCTCGACACCGCGCTCGATGCGGCCCGGCAGCGCTGGCCGCAGCTCAGCGCGATGCAACACGCCGTGACGATGACCGGCGAGATGGTCGACCTGTTCGCGAACCGCGAAGACGGCGTGCAGCGCATCGCACAGGCGTTGGAGCACGCGCTCGAGCAACCATCCGCAACGTCGGCGAAGTCGGATCGACGCAGCGCGGTGCACTTCTACGCCGGCGACGCCGGCTGGTGCCGCGGCGCCGACGTGGCCGCGAACTGGGCGCAGATCGCATCGGCCAACTGGCTCGCCACAGCGCGCCATGCCGCACTTGTTTTCGGCGACGGCACGGCCGAGGGTGTGCTGGTCGACATCGGCAGCACCACGACCGACCTGATCGCGTTCCGCGCCGGCCGCGTGCTCACCCGCAGCCGCACCGACGCCCAGCGCCTGGCGCACGGCGAGCTCGTCTACCAGGGCGCGGTGCGCACGCCGTTGTGCGCGCTGGCGCAGCGCATTGACTGGCGCGGCGCGCCGCACAACGTGATGAACGAGTTCTTCGCGACAACCGCCGATGTCTACCGGCTGACCGCTGAGCTGAACCCGGCGCACGACCTGCACCCGAGCGCCGACAACGCCGCCAAAGACCTGCCCGCCACCCGCCAGCGGCTCGCGCGCATGATCGGGCTCGACGCGCGCGACGGCAGCGCCGAGGCATGGTCGGCCTTCGCACGGGCGTGGCGCGAGGCGCAGGTCGGCGAGCTCGGCAGCCAATTGCGCCGCGTGATCGAGGCGCACCGATTGGGCGATGCCGCGGTGGTGGTCAGCGCCGGGTGCGGCGATTTTCTGGTGCGCGATGTGCTGGCGCGTGCGGCTGACGTTTCGGTGACGACGCCGAGCCAGCCGCGCCGCCTTGCGGCCTACGGCAGCGAAGTGGCCCGCGTCTCGGCCCACGCCAGCGGCGGGCGCAGTGCCACCGAGGCCTGGGCCCAGGTATGCGCGCCGAGCGTGGCCGTGGCCGCGTTGTTCGACCGGGACCACCGCTGATGTGGATCGTCAAACTCGGTGGCAGCCTGACCACCAGCCCGATGCTGCCCGCATGGCTCGACCTGCTCGCGCAATGCGGCGGCGGGCGCGTGACCGTGGTGTGCGGCGGCGGCCGCTTCGCCGATGAAGCGCGGCGCGCCCAAGCGCACTGGCGTTTGTGCGACCTCAGCGCACACAACATGGCGGTGCTGGCGATGGCGCAAACCGCCTACCTGATGCACGGCCTGAACCCTGCGCTGCAACTCGCGCGCAGCAAGACCGACATCCGCCGCGTGCTGCACAACGGCCGCACCGCGCTGTGGTTGCCGTTCGAGCTGCAACGCGATCTGCCGGACGCGAACACGAATTGGGAGGTCACCTCCGACAGCATCGCGCTCGACCTCGCGCGGCGCATGAATGCCGAGCGATTGGTGGTCGTCAAGTCGTGCGAGATCGAGCCGAAGGCCAGCCTGGCGGCGTTGACCGCGGCCGGTGTGCTGGACAGGCGCTTCGAGTCGATATCGGACGCCGCCGCGTTCCCGATCGACATCGTCCACGAGAACGAGCTCGGGCGCATTCGGGCGCTGCTGTTGGGCGTGCTCCGGTACCTCGACGCTTGACCGCACGACCGGTCGGCGCTGCTGGGATTCAACCCGCTTCGACCACCGCCCCGCCACGCATCGCCGCGCCTCCGCGCATCAATGCGACGAGCGCCTGCAAGCGCCGCGGGTCGAGCGCCGTGGTGCGATCGCCGTCGCACACCGCTGTGCGAAAACCCGCGAAGTCCGGCGCCAGCTCGCTGAGCAACGCGCAGTTTTCGAGCCGCAGCGCACCGGCCACGCCGACCATCTTTCCCGACCCGCGAACCGTGGCCACGAAGCGCTTCAGTTCGGGCGCGCCCACCGCATCAAACAAGCTGCCGGCGCGTTTGTCGGCGGTGTCGGCCATCAGCCCGGGAAAGCCGAGTGCGCAGGCGTGCGCTACATGGGCCGCATCCAACCCGCGATCGGCGATGAAGACCGGCACGACCGGCCAGGCGGTGCGCGCGAGCATGTCGAGCACCGCCAGCGCCTGCGGCACGCGCTCGATGCCGACCTTGACGTAGTCGACCCCGCACGCGCCCACCGCGTCGACGCACGCTGCGATGCGGTCGGCATCGGTCATCGGCACGTCGCCGATCGTGGCGCTGGTTTTGAGCTTGCCAGCCACGCCGTTGCCATGTTCGCGCAGCGCTTCGACGATCGAGCGAATCGTCGCCACCGGCAAGCCGCCGAGTGCGCCACCGCTCGGCTCTTTCAGGTCGATGAAATCGACACCGCCGCGCGCTGCCAGCAACGCCTCTTCGACACTGCGAACGCTGACGAGAATCTTCATGCCTGGGCTTTCTTTGCGATCAGAACGCGGTGCCGCTGCACGGCGTCGGTCAGCCAGCCCCACGCCTCGTGCTCTTGTGCGCTGGCGGTCTTGTCGATGGCAATTTGCAAGTACGCCATTTCGGCATCGACCTTCTCCGGCGCCAGCATGTGCAGCCGGCTGACCAGCACCGCGCCCTCGACCACGGCCGCCTGCGCGCGGTTGAAGCCGATGAACTCTGCGTGCGTGGCAGCGTGAACGCGCGCCATGTGCATCACCGGCCGCTGCGCGTCGCCGTCCTGCCGCGCCAGCCGCAGCTCGACGTGGCGCAACGCGCAGTCGAGTCGCACGCCCGGGATGTGCAGCGCGGGCTGCACGGGCCACGCGCGGCGGCCGGTGACGCAGCCCGCGAACACGCGGGTGTCGGTCACGAGGTTGAGCACCGCGACGCCTGTGGCGACGATGTTGTCGTGCGTGGCCGACGGCTTGAACGGCATCAGCACCACCTCGTCGCCCCGGTAGCGCACGCCCATCGGCGCGACATGCGGCGTGCCGTCGGCAGAGAGGGTCGTGACCACGGTTTCGTAAATCACGTCGTTCGTCGGGTGGTTGTTCACTTCGTTCTCATTTCTACGCGGCACCGTCATTCTGCGCAATCGCAAATAGCCTGGCTCACCGAGCATGGGGGTGACGGCGGCGTTGTAGCCGACCTCATGGTCCAGTTCGAGACGTGCCTCATCGTGGAACCGAACGGCTCTCACTTTTGATAAATGCGGCGGGTTTCGGCGTAGACATCCTCTGCCGCGATGAGCTTGGCCGCGCCGCTCTCGACCTTGTCGACGCGCCGGTGAACCTCGTGCTCCCAGTCAGCGTCGGCTTCTTCGGTTGTGCCCGATCCGTCCTCCAACGACGCAAGCATGTCTTCGGCGAGGTTCGCTCGGTCTTCAGCGCTGCGGGCGCGTGCCTTTTGCGACAGTTCTTTAACTAACGTAGTCACGCGGCGCTTCGGTGTAATTCCTTAAAAGTCTACCGGGCACACGGCTGACGCCCCCCGATCGGAGTCCCGACAGCAGCCTGGGCGCGTGCGACCAACCGAGAGATTCACTTCGGCTGCAGCATCACGATCTCCCCATTGCTTGCGCGCTTGATGTAGAGGGTATCGGCCAACAAGCGTGCCTCCGAGCAGCTCGGTGGAAACTTGCGCCAATCGACGCAGACCGATGAGCCCTCCGTCCGCCATTTACCCGAGTCATTCGCACCGCCGACATTGACGTAGGCGTAGGTCTCCTGGTACTCGATCCGCAACTCGGCTCCGACCACCGACTTGATCTGGAAAGTCTTGCCAGCGAGGCGTTGCCTCAGCGTCTCGGGCGTCAACGGCACGGCCGCATCGGGGAAAGACGTCGGAAACGTCGTCTGGGCCAAGGCGAGAACCGGTACCAGAAGAAGGGACAGAAAAAAGCGGCGCATATCGATCTCCTCAGTTTGACGAAAGGGAATGACGGTGGAAGACGCGACGTTTATTTGAATGGCTCCTCTGTCGTCTTGCGCCCGGCTCGTGTTGTCCCCGGTGCGCACCACGCATCGAGGTCTTGCGCGCCACGATCGACCGCGCAGCCCCAATCCAGCGGCTGGTCTTGCACATAGCGTTTGCCGAGCCGGTGGGCGATCTCGGCGTGGGCGAGTTCTACGCCCATGTAGAAGGCATGCGAAGCGTCGGCCTCGAGGCCGAGTTGCGGCCAGAGCTCGAACGCGCCTTGCCCGAAACGCAGCCCGTCGCGGTTGTAGACATGCAGGCCGCGGGCCGAGACCTGGACCCGAAAGTTCGGGTCGCGCACCTGCGCCGCGGTGGCCGCGATCTCGTCGGGCGTGTCGGGGAACGGGTGCTTGGCATGCACGGTCATCAACGCGTCGCTCATGCCTTTGGGCAGCACTTGGTGGCGGCTCGCGGCGTGCATGATGCGGCGCGCCCAATCGGCCTCTTTGACGGCGCGGCGCGCATGCTGGCTGACTTGCGTGGTCAGCACCGCGGCCACGTTCAGCTCGGCGCAGATGCCGAACAGAACGGCGTTGATGCCGGTCGTGTCGGCCTCGGTCAGCTCGGTCAGGTTGCCCACGCCCATCATGATCGGCGCCTCGGGAAAGCGTTCGCGCAGCCGGTTGTAGCGCACGATCGAGGCGGCCAGACCGAACGGGATCGGGTCGAGGATCGAGTCGGCCAGAAAGTCGCGGCCGCGGCGTTGCATGAATTCGACGGCCTCGTGCAGCGAGGCTTCGTCGGTCGGAATGCGCGGGATCAGGATCGGCGTGGCGGCCACTTCGTCGGCGACCCAGAGCGTGTCGAGCGTCAGGCTGAGCAGGTAGTCGGCACCGGCCCGGCCGCCGCGCAGCAACTCTTGCGGGTCGACCGAATCGACGCTCACTTTGAAGCCTTCGGCCTTCAACGCGTTGACGCTGTCGGCGAGGTGATCGAACCGGGTGTCGGGCAGGCTGCCGAGGTCGATCACGTCGGCACCGTCGGCACGCAGCAGCCGGGCGCGCGCGACGATCGCGTCGACGCTCAGGCGCGGCGCGTCGACAATCTCGGCGAAGATGGCGACCTCGTACTCGTCGAGCGTTATCGGCTGCGCCGCACGGTTGAAAAACCGCGGCAGGTCTTTGACTTCTTCGGGCCCGCGTTGCACCGGGATGCCGAAGTGCTGCGACAGCGCATCCAAGTCGCCGCGGCACCGGCCGGGCACGATGATGCGGTCGACGCGGCGCGGCGCGGTATCACCCGCGAGCGTGGCCACCGGCATCGGCACGCGGCGCCGGATCATCTCGGCCGTCATCAGCGCGGCCACCTGCAGGCCCAGCTCGCGCACTTCGCAGGTGAACGGCGCGGCGTCGATGTGCGCCAGCACCCGCTCCAGGCTCGGCTGCGCCAGGCGCCCGGTCAGGAAGAGGATGTGTTCCATGCGAGCGCGAGTTCGTTCAGTCGAGCGGCGAGTGCGGCCTCCAGCGCTTCGGGCGATGCGACGACCTGGCAGAAGTCGATCGCGCGCAGGCGTTCGACGTTGTCGAGCTCGATGCGCCGGGGCCGCAGCGTGACCCAGTCGTGCGGTGATTTGGTCACGACCACCGGCTCGGTGTCGCACGCGAAAACGATGCCCAATATTCCCAGCTTGCCGGCCTGCGCGAACATGTTGGTCGGCAGCGAATCGCTGATGCCGAGCGCGCATTTGGCGACCGTGTTGCTGCTTGCCGGCGCGATGACGACGGTGTGATAAACGTCGTCATACAACATGCCGACCGGCACGCTGCTGGCGGTCTTGTCGCGAAAGACGCGAAAGCGCGGCTTCAAGCCATCGACCTTGATCTTGTAGATCTCGAGCACCTCTTCGGCAGCCGCCGAGAGGAACAAGTCGACGTTCGGCAACCGCGCGGCGAGTGCCATCGACTCATCGAGAAAGTGGCCCGAGCCGGTGATGCACCAGGCGAAGCGCGAGCGCGGGGACGACGGCGGCGTACCGGGCTCGTCGTCGGCAGTTACCGGGCGGTCGTCAACCGGGCTCAGGGTGCGAGACGCGGATGTGCAGCTTGTGGAGTTTTCGGTAGAGGGTGTTGCGACTGACATCGAGCGCCTTGGAAACGTTGCTCACATTCCAGCGGTGCTGCTCCAACATTTGCAGCAGCACCTGCCGCTCGTTGGTCTGGATCAGATTGAGTTTCACCGGTGTGCTGGCATTGTCGCCATGCGCAGCGTCGGGTGTGTTGGCGCCGTCGCCCGCTGAGGCCGAAGCGCCGAGCGTCTGCCCGCCGCTCACCACGGGCTGTGCGTGCAGCGGGTGGCGAGGCGTCGCCGGCCTCGGGCCCACGGTGAGCGAAGGCAGGTGCTCGCGGGTGATCGTGGCGCCATCGGCCAGCGCCACCGCGCTGCGCAGCACGTGGCCTAGCTGGCGAATGTTGCCGGGCCAGGGGTACTCCATCAGCAGGCGCTCGGCCTCGGCGCCCAGGCTCACCTCGGCGCCGCCCTCGGCCGCGAGCACGGAGCGAATCAGCTCGCGCTTGTCGGTGCGCTCGCGCAGCGTGGGCAACTGCAACTCGATGCCCGCGAGGCGGTAGTAGAGGTCTTCGCGGAACCGCCCTTCCTGCACCATCGTCGGCAAGTGGCTGTGGCTGGCGCTGATGAGCTGGAAGTCGACCACCTGCGTTTCTTCGCTGCCCAGCGGCGTGACGCGGCGCTCATCGAGCACGCGCAGCAGGCGCACTTGCAGCTCGAGCGGCATGTCGGCGATTTCGTCGAGGAACAGCGTGCCGCCGTCAGCCTGCAAGATCTTGCCGCGCCGCCCGGTGCGCTGCGCGCCGGTGAAGGCGCCGGCGCGGTAGCCGAACAACTCGGATTCGATCAGCGTCTCGGGCAGGCTCGCGCAGTTGATCGCGACGAAGGCGCCGGCCGCGTGCGGGCTGGCGTCGTGCAGCGCGCGCGCGAACACCTCTTTGCCGGAGCCGGTTTCGCCGCACAGCAGCACCGGCGTGCGGCGGGCGATGACGCGAATGGCGGTGTCGAGCTGCGCGACCAGGCGCGGGTCGGCGAAGGTGGATGCAGGCGCTGCGGCAGCAGGCCGAACCGTCGCGCGAGTGGGCACCGCAGCCAAAGGCACAGCCGATGCGCCGGATGCCAACGGCACTGCCGGTGCGTCGGCGTCCGAGGCCGGGCGGCGCGCGACCGCGAAGAAGCGCAGCGCGGCGTTGGTGCGATAAGTCACCACCGGGTGGAACGACGACGACGCGCTGCGCTGCAGCATGTCGGTGAGCGATGTCTGGAACAGGTCTTCGATGTGGCGCGAGCGAATCTCGTCGACCGATTGCAGGCCCAGCTGAAACAAAGCGCTGCGGTTGGCGGCCAGGATGCTGCCATCGTCACCCACCGCGAGCTTGCCTTCGTGCAGTGTGTAGACGAACTCCGGGCGGCTGTGAAAGTGCAGCGGGTAGGCGTCTGAGAAGCGCTGGTCGATGAGCCGGTTTTCGATCATCCGCGCGGTCATGCCGAGCAACACGAGCAGGTGCTGCTGCATCAGCGTGGAGCGGCTGCTGACGTCGAGCACGGCCACGATCCGCCCGGACGGGTCGAACACCGGCACGGCCGAACAGGTGAGCTGCGTGAACTGCGTGAAGAAGTGGTCTTCGCGGCGCACCGAGACCGGGGTCGCGGCGACCAGGCAGGTGCCCATGCCGTTCGTGCCTGCTGCGGCCTCGCTCCACGTGCCGCCAGCGCGCATGCCGAGCGGGCCGACCTCGGCCGCGAACTCGGGCGACGACACCATGTGGATGATGACGCCGTCGATGTCGGTCAAGACAACCGCCGATTCGTTGTCGGCGAGCTGCTGGAACAGCGTGGTCATCTCATAGCGAGCGCAGTTGATGACGTCGGCATGGCGGGCGCGCCGTTCATCGAGTTCGACGCGGCCAATCACCGTCGGCCGGCGCGGCTTGTCGGGATGCAGGCGGTACTCGTTGAGGCAGCGGCTCCACGAACGCATGACGATATCGTCGGTCTGGTCGTGAAAGCCGCTTCTGACCACATCCATGACGTGATCGGCGTGCCGATCCGCCGGCATGCCGGCTAATCCCGAACTGCGCAAGGTGAGCGCCATCGATGTCTCCCGGTCGGTCTACCACGCCTGCCGTGGTGGCTAACCCTTGATTTTGGCCCGCCGTGCGCGCATCGCGCAACGGTTGAAACACGCAGGGTTTTCTAGAGCCGACCCGCCCTGCGTGTGGCCCGTATTTTGCAACCGAATGCACGACGGCATTGAAAGCACATGTTCGACGACCGCCCCAAATCGTCCGCCCCGGAGCACGCCTTGAACCACAGCCCCCTGCAACCCTCGACGCTGCCTGCCGCCCTGCCCGCGATGCCCGCCTCGCAGCAACACGACGCCGCGCCGCTCGACCTGATCTTCATCGAGGGCTTCGTCGGCGAGACCGTGATCGGCATCCACGAGTCGGAGCTGCACCGCCCACAACCGCTCGTGATCGACGTGCAAGCCGGCTTACCGCGGGCGCTGGCGTGCGACACCGACCGCATCGGCGACACGATCGACTACGGCGTGGTCTGCGAGCGGTTGCGCCGCCTGCTGGTCGAGCACCGCGTGCAATTGCTCGAGGCCTTCGCCGAGACGATCGCCGAGATTCTGATCAGCGAGTTCGGCGCCCGGTGGGTTCGCGTGAAGGTGGTCAAGCCGAAGAAGTTTGCCGACGTGCACGCGGTGGGCGTGCAGATCGAACGCACGGCGCCGGTCTCGCAACGAGTTGAGCACGTGCCGCCACAAGACAAATCCTCGCGCGCCGCCGCCGTGCTGCATTTGCTCGGCTCGGGCATGGTGCCGAGCGGCCGCTGACCCGATCGGCCGCCAAAAAAAACGACCGGCTTCCCGGTCGTTTTTTTATGGATGCCCGACGCCTGATTCGGGACGAACCGGCTCAGTTGTGCGCCGCGTACGGGTGGCTCGCGGTGCCTTTCTTCGCGACGACTTCAGCCGCCGTCGGCGAACCCGCGACAGCGCGCTTGATCGACTCTTTTACGGCCTGGTAGTTGTAGTCCTGGATCTTCTTGTCGTCTTCGGCCAGCCAGTGGATGAAGACGCCGACGCAGATGAACAGGTTGTCGGCTTCGGCGGCAGGAATGGTGCCGTCTTCGACGCAATCGGCGACCGCCATGGCCACGCCGCGCTGGGCCGGGCCGAACATCTGCACCGCCTGCTTGGCGCCCTTGATCGTGACCTTGTTGAACATCACCGTGGCGGGCTTGGTGATGAGGTTGGGAGCGATCACTGCGAGCAGCGACGTGAAGCCGTCCTTGTTGTTGACCAGCGCGTTCGCGAAAGCCGATTCGACCGGGCTGCCGCGCGGCCCGATCAGCAGGTCGATGTGGGCGACTTCGTTGCCATCACCGACGAGCGACTCACCCACCATCATGCGATCAATTTTTGCCATGGTTCTCAAGCTCCTGATTTTGATTCGGGGAACATCACGACACTGGCCTAGCTGCCAGCGCGAACCGATTTTCACTCACGATCCGTGCCACGCTCGTCACGCAACAGCCGAGAGGCTCGCGATCAACAGCGTGGCCACGGTCAGATCGGCCGTTGTTCCGGGGTTGATGCGCGCGGCCTTGAGCGACTCGTCCCACGCGATGAATTCGGCATCGCCATCGAGCATCGCCGCATGCGCGGCGCGAGCTGCCCAAGCCTGCGCCGCAGTCATGACAATGTGTGCCACGGCCTCGCCGCGATTGCGCACAATGTGTGAATCGGCGAAGCGACTGAGCAGGCACAGGTAGAGCCGTTGCACCGCCACCGCAGCAGTTGCATCGGTGCGCAGTTCGAACCGGCCAACCAGCGCCGTGAGGCCGAGTTCGAACAGGTCGGTGAAGCCGTCCCGGTACTGGCGCGCGATGCTGTCGCGCGGCGCGGCGAGCGCCATTGCGGCGCGCAGGTCAATGCTCGGCGGGTGCTGCACATCCTGGCTCGGCGCACTGCCGAGGCCACCGGGATTGGCGCGTGCGATCGCGCGGTAGGCGGCTTCGGCATCGGCCAGGCCGAGGTTGGCCAGCACCGCTTCGATCGACGCTTGCAAGGCGGCTGGCCCGCGCGCGTCGGGGCGCGACTCGACGGCCAGCGCGATCGGCGCGCAAAGCAGCACGATGCCCAGGTTGGTGTTGCAGCCCGCGACCGCCCATGTCGCCTCGACCGCCGCCTCGATGCGCTCACCGACCCGTGCCCCGGCTTCGAACAGCGGGCCGGCCGCGGCCTCGGCGCTGGCGATGAACATCGCCGCCTGCATGCCGTGGCCCGGCGACGCCCGGCTCACGTTGCCCGGCTTGCGCACGGCCACATCGAGCGCGCAGGCGCGCAAAAAACAAGCACGCGCGTGGTCGATGCGGCGCGTGCGCTGCGAGGTGATGCTCATGCGATGCGCGGGGCGCGCGCGTCATCGACCGACGGCTGCGCCAAGCAGCGATCGAGCAGGTCGTCGACGATGGCGCGCGCGATGTTGAAACCCGTCACGCGCTGCAAGCCTTGCCACGCGGCGACGCCGTTGACTTCGATCACCTCGATGTTGCTCAGCGAGCCCGCGGGCATCAGGTCGACACCGGCGTAGTCGAGCCCCAATGCGTGCGCCGCGCTTTCGGCCAAGCGCGCGAGGGCGTCGGTCAACTCGGTCGGCTCGCAGCGCGCGCCTTGCGCGACGTTGTGGATCCAGTGCGCGCTGACCCTGCGCATTGCCGCCACCGCGCGCCCGCCGACCACCAGCACGCGCCAGTCGAAACCGGGGCTGCCGAGCGCGGGCACGTAGCGCTGCAGGTAGGCGAGCGACCCATGGACTTTGTCGAGCGCCGGCAACGCGTGGTGCACACCGCCGACCTGGCCGACCAGCTGCAAGCCCTTGCCCTGCGAGCCGAACAGCGGCTTGAGCACGAGCGCGTGACCGGCCGCGCCCTCGCGCATCGCGATGCGCTGCGCCTGCGCGAGCGACTCGGTGGCCCAGGCCGGCGGCGTGGGGATGCGCGCGGCGTGCAGCAGCAAGCTGGTGGTCGACTTGTCGACGCTGCGCTCGATCGCGCGCGCATCGTTGTAGACCGGCACGCCGAGTTCGCGCAGCGCATGCAGCACGCCGAGCCGCTTCGTGACCTGCTCGAAGCTGCCACCGGCGATGCCACGCACGAGTGCGGCGTCGGGCAGCGCACGGCCGAAGCCGGGGATGGCCAGGCCGTGCCAGGCGGCTGCGGTGTCGATGCGGCAATCGGCCAGGTCGACGCATCGGCCGACGCAGCCGCGCGCACGCAGCGCCGCCTGCAACTGGCGCGTGTGCCAGCCGGTCTCGTCGGTCATGAGGGCGACGACGGCCATCAGGATTCCTGCAGCCACAGGCCCGTCAGCAGGCCCATGTTCAGGCCGCCGCCGTGCCAGGTGTTGCCGCTGTCGAGGTTGCTGACCCAGACCTCGGCCGGCGCGAACAACGCCGCGTCGATCTTGTAGAAGTCGTAGTCGGCGGCCTTGAAGATGTCGGCGAACGAGCGGCCGTAGTCGCGTGAATTTTTCGACGGCAGTTGCTTCGCGAGCATGCGCGCCGCGTCGTCGTCGCCACGCACCGTGAGGTGCACGCGGCCGCCGTACAGGATCGCGTCGTTGGTGCGGCCCATCGCCTGCACGCCATCGGGGCTGGGCGCAGGCAATGGCGCGCAGGCCGAACCACCGACGATGTCGCCGAGCGCAAAGGCTAACTCGTGCGCCTTGTGCAGCGCCACTTCGAGCACGCGGGCGACCACCTGCGTGGTGCCGGCGAGGCTGGTGGTGGGTGTGAGGATCAGCGTCAATCCCGCGGGGCTCAGGGCGCAGTCGTGCAGCAGTTTGTCGATGATGATTTTCGGCGGCGCCCGGTCGACTTCGAGGACCAGCACGCCGGTCTTCGTCGCGGTGCTTGCTCCCGCGCTCGCAGCGTCGGTGACCGGGTCGCGGTAGCCGAGTTCGGCGAACAGTTTTTCCTTGCCGGCGAGCGCGCGCGCCGGGCCCGAACCGAGCGAGAAGAACTTCTTTGCGCCCGTTTCTTCCTTCGTTGCGGCCAGGCTCCAACCGGCGTACTGGCTGCCCAAACATGCGAGCACCGGTTGCGCGCTTTGCACCTCGATCCAGGTCGGCCAGCCTTCGAGCGCCCCGGGGCGGAGGCGCACTTGCCCGAGGCCACCCATGCAAATTTCTGCCACCAGCAAACCGGCCCCGATGCTGCCGGTGGCGTCGATACCCGCATCGACGATGCACACGCCGGTGGCGTCCGTGCGCACACGCACTCGCAGCGCATCGGCCTGCGCCAGCAGTCGCGCGACGAGCGGGCGGGCGAGCGTGTTGACGCTGAGGGTCGAGCCGGCGAGCGGCGGTGTGGCTTGAGGAGCGTGAGCAGAGGTATCGGTCATCGAAGGGTCTCCAGAAATTGATGCACGGTCGCGCAACGTTGGGCCAGCAGCGCGCCGACCTGCGCCGCGGTTTCGCCCTGCGCGCTGACGCTGCACACCGGGTCGGTGGCGTCGAATCGCGTGGCCGCTGCCGGCAAATCATGGCAGCCGACGAGGCTGGCGAGGCGCTGCGCAGAAGCCGCGGCCAGCGCGGTCGAGCATGTCGCGAAGACGATTTCGGTGCCGTGCACAGTGCCGTCCGACTCGGCGAACGCATCGGGTGGCAACTCGTCGTGCAGGCAAGCCCGCAGGTGCGCCTCGACGAGGTGGTGGCTGCCGTACAGCGCGATGCTGGCGGGCGGCCGCGGGTTGATTTCGAGGACGCTGAACGCCGTGCCGTCAAACATGAAATCGAGGCTGCCGAGGCCTCGCAGTTCGAATGCCGCCACCAGCGCGCAAACGGCGGCAGCGACGCGCTGCGCCACGTCGGGCAGCAGCGGCACCGGGCCGATGGCGCCGCAGTACACGAACGGCTGCGCGCCGAAGCGCCGCACGGTGAGCCGGTTGAAGCCGAGCACGCAGGCATCGCTGCCGTTCGCGATGAAGGTGGCCGACATCGGCGTGCCGGCGACCTCGCGCTGAAAATAGTGGTGTGCGGGCACCGACTCGGCAGACGCCGCCGACCGGATGTGCCAGCCGCCGCAACCCTGCGCGTCTTTCAACAGCCAGCCGGCCGCATCGGCCGGCACCGACATGCTGATCGGCGGGTGTGGGATGCCGAACCCATCGAGCACATCGAAGAACGTGTTCGGGTCACGCACCCGCCGCACCGCGTCGGCGGGTGTGCCGATCAACGGCAACAGGGCCGCACCGCGCGCGAGCAAATCGGGCTGGCACTCGAAGCCGCTGCCGGCGATCCAGCAGCTCACGTCGCCGCGCTGCGCCAATGTGGTCAGCGCCGCGAGCAGCAGCGCAGGGTCGATGCGCAGCAATGACTGTGCGCCGATCGGCATCCACTGCGCGCAAGCGCGCCGCGTGTCGGCATCGCCGAAGAGATCGAGCGAGACGACTTCGAAACCATCGTCGCGCGCCGCCTCGGCCACCATGCGGGCGCTGAGCGCGGCGACGGCGAGCAGGGTCATCGAGCGCCGTGGCTCAGGCCGATTTGCCAGCGGATTTTTCGGCTGACTTCTCGGCCAACTTTTCAGCGACAAATTCGCGCGCCACCGCGAACGCCTCCGCAAAACTCAGCATCACCGCCCTCTCGGCTTGCTGCATGCGCAGCAGCATGCGGTGCTGGGTCTGGTACTTGACGTTGCCGACGGCGAGCGCGCCGATGCCGACTGCTGCGGTACCGGCGAGCACCGCGCCGTCGTCCATCACGCCTACACCAGCGATGCCCTCGGGCGGCACCGCATTCACATCGGCTGCGACCTTCAGCCGCGTCGCGAACGCGAGGGCCTCGGCCGAGACCACCTGCACGCCCGCGGCCGCGCAAGCGAGCAGCACGTCGGCGCCAGCGAGCGAGGCGCGCACTGCGGCCGGGTCGGCGCCCGAGATGCCGTGCAACGTGACGCCGAAGCGCGTGCCGGTCTCGACGGCCGCGGCCTCGGCCGCCTCGATGCCGTTGCGGCTCGACAGAAACACTTCGGCGCCCGCGCCGGCGGCGATCACCCCGGCGATGCGGCCCACCGGCCCGGTGCCACCGAGGATCACCACCCGCTGCCCCGCGAGTGCCTGCGCGTGGTGGCGCTGCAATGCCGACTCGACACACGCGAGCATCGCCGCCGCCGTGGTGTACGCACCGCTCGGATCGGCCATCAGCGAGACAACAAACGGTTTGACCATCGACGCCTTCGAGCGTTCCAGCATGTCGGCGGCGAGCAGCGCGTCACGCCCGCCGATGAAGATGCCGGTGCGTGACACGCCCTTCGGCCCGCGCGAAAAGACCGTGTCTTGCGTCAGCCCGCCAATCGCGTCGGGCCCGACCTCGCAGTACGGCACGATGATCTGGTAGCCGGCGTCGGCCGCCATGTTGATGTCGAACGGGCTCATCTGGCGGCCCGGCGTGAACATGTGAAGGATGTAGGGGCGTTCCATGGAACCTTTGGGTGTGACGAGCAGCGAAGCGACGGGGCGAGCGGGCATTCAGCGCGCGTGGCGCGAGTCGATCAACGTGGCACCGCGATTGCGGCCGGCCACGATGTTCAGGGTGAGGTCGACGGCGATCACACGGTCCGCGCGCGCGGCGGCGAGCACGGCTTCGGCCTCTGCCTGCGACGGCAGGATCGCGAAGCCGGTGGGCCCCCATGAACTTTGGCCGACCGCGGCGCCGTGGCCGGCGGCGGCGATCCATTGCATCAGCCGCCCGACCGCCGCGCTCGTGTAGCGGCTGCCGCCCTGCGCAGGCGCGAAGTGTTCGCCCAGCACGTCTTGAATGCGATTGATGCCGGCCGCGAACGGTGCGAACTCGGCGCTGGCCGCGCCGGGCAGCACGCGCATCAGCACCTGGTGGCAGATGTCGGCTGCGAGCGCCTGCGGCAACGGCGCCAGCGTGGCGATCGCGCGGCGCTCGTCGTCGCCCGAGAGGCCGCGTTCGGTCTTGTGTTGAATCACCAGCACCCGCCACGCGTCGGGCAACGGCAGGCGGGCCAACAGTGGCGCCGATGTGTTCGTTGCACCCGTTGCAATTGCGATGCCCGGCCCGCCGTCGACCAGCAAGCCGCCGTGGTCGAACCCCGCGATGCCGATGCCCGAACGCGCACCGCGGCCCAGCCACTGCGCCAGCACGGGCGTGGCCACGTCGAGCCCATGCCACGCCGCGAATGCGCGGGCGATGGCGAGCGCGAGTTGCGTGCCGGAGCCGAAGCCAGCGTGCGCAGGCAACACGCGGCGCAGCGTCAGGTGCAGTGGTTGGTGTCGCCCGCTGTGCTGTTGCAGCCGATCAAGGTAATCGCGCGCACGCTCTCTTTCGGCCCGCTCGGCAACGCCGGCCGCAGTGACGCGATTCTCGGCGGCGGCGGCCAGCGAAACCTCGGTCTCGAAGCCGTCGATCACCAGGCCCAGGCTGCCGAACGAGCGACCGAGCGTCCCCGCGGGGTCGAAAAAGCCGAGGTGCAGGCGACCCGGCGCACAAACCGTCACCGATGGCGAGGAATCGACGTGACGGGCTTCGAAGGCCGGTTGGGACATGTCCATGGGTGCGAGGTGGCCGCATGCGGTTCGGATGGCGGCCCACTCCACAAAGCAAGCCCCGTTCCGCCTTTGCGACGAGCGCTCGCCCGCGCGCTGCGCGTGGCCGCGAGGTGCGCGCCTGTACCGGCCGAGGGACACAGTGTCAGCACGCGCATCACCAGCCGCCCGTGACGCGCGCCGCACCCTCGGCCATCGACGCCAGCTTGGCGTAGACGATGTCTTCGTCGACCGCGCCGAAACCGGCGAAGGTGCCGAAGCCGCAGTCGCTGCCGGCGATCACCCGATCGGCGCCGACCACGTCTACGAAACGCTGCAAACGTTGCGCGACGAGTTCAGGGTGCTCGATGAAGTTGTTGGTGGTGTCGAGCACGCCGGGGATCAGCACTTTGTCTGACGGAATCCGCGCGCGCATGTCGCGAACAGTAGCCCACTCGTGGCCGTGGCGCGGGTTAGCGGTCTCGAACAACAGGCCATGGGGTTTGGCCTTCAGCACCGTGGGCAAGATGGTGGCGAGCGCCACGTCTTTGTGGTGCGGACCTTCGTAGTTGCCCCAGCACACGTGCATGCGCACACGGTCGGCCGGGACGGCGACGAGCGCGAAATTCAGCGCCTCGATGTGCCGTTCGATGCGCGCCAGGTACGCCGCCTCGTCGAGGTCTTTGTACATCATGTGCCGGCCGAGGCCCAAGTCGGGCGAGTCGATCTGCAGGATCAAACCCGCATCGACGATGGCGTGGTATTCGTGCCGCAGCGCATGGGCCAGCGCTTCGAGGTAAGCGTCGTCGTCGGGGTAGTGCTGGTTGGGCTGGAACAACGCCACCACGCCGGGCGAGGCGGCGTTCATGAACATCTGCGCCGCGCCGTGCCGCGCGGCAGCGGCCTTCAGGTGCGCGATGTCTTTGTGCAGCGGCTCGAGGGTCTTGACCGCGATCGGCCCCACGCAGCACGGCCGGCGGTACTCGGGCGTGCCGCCGCTCGAGCGCAGGCGGTTCATGAAGCCGGGGTAGTCGGTCAGGTCGGCAGGTGTGCGGCGCGGGCTGTCGCCGTCGAAGCCGGTGTAGCGGTCTTTGATGTAGGTGGCGTAGCTGATCTTGCTCATCTCGCCGTCACTGACGATGGCCACGCCAGCCGCCACCTGGCGCGCCACGCAGGCGTCGATGGCGGCAGCCATGGTGGCGTCGAAGGTGTCCTCGTCGACCGGCTCGCCTTTCTCACGGGCGAAGATCTGGTCGACCACCGGTCGGCTGCGCGGCAAGCTGCCGACGTGGGTGGTCAGGATGCGCAGGTTGGCCATGGGCGCTGCGCCGTCACAGGAACTTGTAGCCCAGCTTCACGCCGAAGGTGCGCGGCGCTGCGGCACTGTTTTGCATGGTGCTGCCGCCGCCCCACACGAAGCGATTGACGACCACGGTGTTGCTGGCGTTGTCCACGAAGGCCTGCAAGTTCAGCGTGTCGCTGACCTTCCAGTTCAGCTTCAGGTCGGTCTTGGTGTAAGCGCCTTGTTTTTCGGCATCGACGTTGTAGATCTGGCCGTAGTAGCCGCTGCTGAAGTTGAAGACCACCATCGGCGTGATGCTGCCCATGCTGCCGAGGCCGAAGGTGTATGCGGCCGAAAGCGAACCCGAGCGGCTCGCGGCGTAGGGAATTTTCTTGCCTTTGAGGTCGCAGCCGTAGGCCTGCGGCACGCCGCCCACGCCCGTGCCGTCTACCAGCCCGCAGCTGTAGCCCGGTGCAAACACGCGGGTCTGGCCGGCCGGCGCAACCGTCACGCCATTGACCACGGTGGCCGCCGTGCCCGGCGTGTCGATCAGCTGGGTGATGGCGATCGGCCCCGGCGCGTCGGGAAAGCTGGTGTATCTGGCGTCCAGCAACGAGAGATTGGCGCCGACCGTGAACTCTCGCGTCACGCGCCATTCGCTCTCGACCTCCAGGCCATTGGCCTTGGACTTGGCGGCGTTGAACAGCAGCGATGCGGTGGTCAGGCCCACGGGCACCTGCCGCTGTTCTTGCTGGTCTTTGTAGCGGTTCATGAAGGCCGCCACGTTGAGCTGCAACGTGTTGTTCAGGAACCGGTTCTTCGAGCCGATTTCGATCGCCGTCACCTCTTGCGGGTTGAAGGTGCGCGTGGCGTCGGTGATCAGCGCCGTCTGGCTGCCGTTGAAGCCGCCCGAGCTGAAGCCCGTGCTGTAGCTGATGTAGAGCAGCTGGCTCTTACTCAGGCTGTACTCCGCAGCCAGGCGACCGGTGAACTTCTTGAATTGCACCGGGTCATAGGTGGCACCGAAGAACGTGTTGTTGCCGGCGCGACCGCAGTTCGCACCTGGCGCCACCGTGCCGGCAGGAAAGCCCGTCACCGCATTGCCGCAGTTCGTCGAACCGGCACTGCCGAACGCCGCATCACCGGCCACGAGGTCGTCGAGCGAGGTGAACACCGGGTCGGGGTCGGCCAGGTTGGCGCTGATGGGCACCACCGAGTTGCGGTTGGCGAACTTGTACTTCTTCTTGTCCACGGTGTAGCGCCCGCCGGCGGTGAACTTGACGTCGTCGACCGGGGCGAAGCTCAACTGCGCATACGCCGCGGTGGATTCGGTTTGCGACACCGCCGTGTCCGCGGTGCCGTTGCCCACCGAGCGACGCAGCGACTGGAACACCGCCAGGTTGTCCGTCTTGTCCTTGAAGAAGTACACGCCGGCCACGTAGCCCAGCGGGCCGTTGCCTTCGGACAGCACCTGCAACTCCTGCGAGAAGCTCTTGTTCTTGGTGCGCTCGTAACTGATCGCGATGGACTCGCGCGAGAAGTCCTGGTCGACCGTGCGCAGCACCGAAAAGTCGGAGAAGCCGGTGATCGACTTGAGCGTGAAGGCGTCGAAGCGGTAAGAGACATCGGCGGTGATGCTCGCGTCCGACAGCCTCAGCTGGGTCTGGTAATCGTTCTCGACGTGCCAGGGGTTGTCCGCGCTGTAGATCGGCCGGCCCACATCGGCCGTGGTGCCCACACCTGCGCCGCCCGGGATGCCTTGCGTGCGTGTGCAATCGGGCACGCCGTCGACCAAACCGCCGCGGCCATTGAGCGCGTAGAAGGTGCTGTTGAGCAGCGGCCGGCAGGTGCCGTTGAGGTAGGTGCCCTTCTGGAAATAGCTGAAACCGCCGGCGCCGTTGCCACGCTGCTCGGTGCTCTCGATCTTGATGAACGCATCGAAGCGGTTGTCGGGCTTGAAGCGAATCGATCCGCGGATGTAGCGCAGGTCTTGATCGAACAAATCGGCAGCGGAGTTGAAATCGTTTTTCACGTAGCCGTCGGACTTGTCGATTGCGCCGGCCAGCCGAATTGCCACGGTGGGCGCCACCGGGATGTTGCCGACGGCTTCGACGCGGTAGCGATTGAAGCTGCCCAACAGCACGCTGCCCTCGGCGCTGGTCTCGCCCAACTCGGGTCGTGCGGTGGTCAGCACGATGTTGCCGCCGAACGTGTTGCGGCCGAACAGCGTGCCTTGCGGGCCACGCTGCACTTCCACGCGCTCCAGGTCGACGAAGCTGGCCAGGGCCTGGCTTGCGCGGCTCTTGTAGATGCCGTCGACGAAGAAGCCGATGGTGGTGTCGGCATTTTGCTGAACGGCCTCGGTGCGCACGCCGCGCATGGCCGGACGCGCATCCGAGCCCGAACGGCCGAAGGTGAAGCCGGGTGTCAGGCCTTCGAACTGCGATATGTCGTAGATGTTGCGCTCGGCGAGCTTTTCAGCCGACAAGGCGGTGACCGATGTGCTGACCTTCTGCTGGTCTTCGATGCGGCGGTTGGCAGTGACGGTGACGGTGCCCAACTCGACCGAGTCGGCCAAAGGTGTGGCCGATGCGGCCGATGCGGCCGATGCGGCTGGGGCCGCCTGTGCGAACGCCGCACCGGCGCCCACCAAACCCCAGGCACCGAAAGCCAGCGCCATGGCACGAGCCAACGGGGTGACCACCAAACGGGACGCATTCATCATCGTGATTCTCCAAGCGCGATAAAAGGTTGTGGTGAGGCACGGCCAGCCAGACACGGTTGCAAGCGTATGCAACTCGGCGCAGAATCGCTTCGCGGGAAACCCTAATTGGTTGCTGCCGTACAGCTGGGCCCCGACAAACGATCATGCGTCGCGAGTACCGAGTCACTGCATCCGCAACTCGCACCCTGCAACCAACGACCGGACCCCGAGCGATGACGAGCCACCCCGACCCCACGCTGGCGCAAGTGAAAGCCGATGTCTGGCGACTGCTGCAGCGCCTGCCCGGCCCCGACATGGCGGCGGCGCTGCGCGAACAACTGGCGCCCGATGCGTCGTGGTTCGTGTCGCATCCGTTCAATGAGCTGGTCGGCCCGGCTGCCGTCGCCGGGCAGCTGTACGCCCCGCTGCTCGCAGCTTTCCCGGACCTCGAGCGTCGGACCGATCTGTTCTTCGGCGGCGAATGGACCAGCCCGCCGCCGGGCGTGCTCGGCCACTCACCGCCCGAGCTGCGCGGTGAGGGCTGGTGGGTCACGACCACCGGCCACTACCTCGGCACTTTCAAGCAGCCATGGCTCGGCATTGCGGCCACGGACGAGCCCGCCGCGATTCGATTCGGTGAGTTCTACCGCTGGCAATTGGGGCCCGACGGTGTCGGCCGGATCACCGAAGCCCGTGTGCTGCTCGACATCGTCGACCTGGCGCGCCAGGCCGGGCGCCGCATCCTGCCGCCGAGTGGCGGGCTGGAGTGGTTGGTGCCCGGCCCGGCCCCGCACGACGGCCTATTGCTCGGCCCGACCGATCCGGCGCTCGGCACCGAGAGCATGCGGTTGACACTGGCCATGTTCACCGGCCTGTGGCGCTTCGATGGCAAGAACCTCGACTCGATGGACATGCCGCGCTACTGGCACCCGAACATGATGTGGTACGGGCCCGGCGGCATCGGCAGCACGCGCGGCGTGGGTGGATTTCAGCGCCACCATCAAGCGCCGTTCCTGCATGCGTTTCCCGACCGCGGCAGCCCCGACCACCTGCCCCGCGGCCACCGCACGCGCATCGCCGAGGGGCCGTTTGTCGGCTCGACCGGCTGGCCCAGCGTGCGCGCCACGTTCACGGGCGACTATCTCGGTGTCAAGGCCACGGGCCGGCCCATCAACATGCGGGTGATGGACTGGTGGCGCAACGACGGCACGCTGCTGACCGAGAACTGGGTTTTGATCGACCTGCCGCACTTGATGCTGCAGATGGACGTCGACCTGTTGGCCCGCTTGCGTGACTGAACATGCTCGGTCGACGCGACACGCTCCACCGCGTGTGTCGTTCTCAAGCCGCTGCGGCATGCGGGTTTTCATTCATGCATACGCATGCAGTTCGAGCGATAACATGTTCGAACTTTCGCACCGACCAATGAAGACGACGCGCTCCGTGAGAATCCTTCGGGCATGACCGCCGCGGCCTGGAACCAGCTGCCCGAGGTGCGTTCGCCGGTCGGTCGCACCGCGGCCGATCTGTTGGCCGAAGGGCCGCGCCGGCAGGCACTGCCGGGTCTCGAGCCGATGTACCGCGACATCGTCGACTACATCGTGCGCTGCACCCACCGCATCTGGGGACGAAAAGACATCGGCTTGTGCCGCAGCCATTGCGCCGAGAGCTGCGTCATGCACACCTTGGACGGCCCGAGCAGCGGCATCGAAACCGTCGTCCAAGGCACGCTGTCGGCGCTGTCGGCTTTTGCCGACCGGCAGGTCATCGCTGAAGACATGATCCGGAGCGAAGACGCGCCCTGGCTCTTCTACTCTTCGCACCGCATCACCAGCCGTTCGACCCACGAAGGGGTCGATGCGTTGTACGGTGCCGGCACGGACACCGCCCAGATGGCCACCACGGTGGCCGATTGCCTGGTGCGTGACAACCTGATCGTCGAAGAATGGCTGTTCGGCGACAACGCGCGCGCTGCCTTGCAGATGGGGCATTCGCCGCGCGCGATGGCCATCGCACAAGCCGAGACCGACCGCGTGGGCGACCCGGCGCGTCACGCCTGGCGGCAGGCCTGGATCGACCGCGTGCGCAGCCATGAGCCGCAGTGGCCCGACCCCGATCATCCCGCCTGCGGCCCGGCACGGCTGCTCGACGCGGCCTGGCGCGCCGACCTGTACGGCAAGGCCGCGGGCCGGGTCTCGCCGAGCATCGAGGTGTGCTGGCCGACCGGCCGCAACGGCTGGGGCCGGGGTTATTGGGTCGGTTGCCTGGTGCAGTTGCGCGCCCAGTTGCACCGCTTCGCGCTGGTTATCGACCACTGGGCTGCGCGCCCGCTGCCGCATGGCGAGGTCGCCGTCGCGTTGCGCTGGTCGGCCTGCGGCGTGCATGCCGGCGCCGGCCCGTGGGGGCCGCCCACGGGACGTGAAATTCTCGTGGCCGGCAGCAGTCACTACGTGCTGCGCAACGGCCGCATCGTGCGCGACCAGACGGTTTTCGACGAGCTCGCGGTGCTGCGCCAAGTGCACGGCGGTCTCGGCGCGCAAGCACCGGCCGAGGGTGTGCGATGACAGATGCAAACCGGGCTGCGACCCCGCCCGCCACCCCCATTGCCGGCACCGATTCATGGGCCGTGTTGCAGCAGCTCTTGTGCGGCCGGCCAGCCGCCGCAGACCACCTGTCCAACGCCTTGCGCGTCGCGGCGCACGGCCACGCCACCTTCGGCCGCACCGACGCGCTCGACCTCTTCGCGCTGCACCCGTTGGCCTTGTCGAGCGCAGCGCAGGTGCTGGTGTCGCCGCGGGCCATCGCGGAAATCGACGACACGGCCGACGGCCGCACCATCGGCGCCTTCGCCGATCTGGTCGACGTCGTGATTTCTCGTCTCTGGGTGGTGACCGCCACGGCCGCAGGTGCCATGGCCGAGCCCGCCGTGGCGATGGCCCGCGATGACTTCATGAGCCAACTGCGTCAGCACTGCCACGGCGACGCGGCCGACCACCCGGGCCTCGACGCTGGCGACTGGGGCCACGTTACCGATCTCGGTATCACCGCGTTGGGCGCACTGCACTTGCCGCCCGCCGCCAGCAGCAGCCAAGCCTGGGTGATGCGCGCCTTCGGCGATGGCGGGTCGGTGGCGGCGGTGTGCCGCTTGCGCGTGCACACCGCCACGCTGCCACGGCATGCGCACGACAGGTTGGTGCTGGGCAACACTCGCGTGCGGGGCCAAAGCGCGCAAGCGGGCGCGGGCATCCAACAAAGGCTGGCCGTCTCCGAGCCGCTGCCCGATCCCGCACCGGTGTCTTTCAGCGGCTCGGCGGCGGCATGATGGCCAAACCCCGCACTCCGCTGCCGCCCGCAGCACGCACCGTGACCCGCACCAACGTGACCAGCATCGACGTGGCCCGCCTGGCCGAAGTGTCGCAATCGGCAGTCAGCCGCAGCTTCACGCCCGGCGCCAGCGTGGCACCCGAAACGCGCACCCGCGTGCTGGAGGCCGCGCGCAAGCTGGGCTACCGGCCCAACGCCATCGCCAGCACGCTCAGCACGCGGCGCAGCCGCATGATCGCGGTGGTGCTGTCGAACCTGCAAAACCAGTTCTACCCGGTCGTCATCGAAACGCTGTCGCAGCGGCTGCAAAAAGACGGCTACCACGTGCTGCTGTTCGTCACCCAAACCGAAGACGCCGACGAGTTGCTGGTCGAACTGCTGCGCTACCAGGTCGACGGCATCGTGATGGCCTCGACCCACCTGTCGTCGGGCCTGGCCCAGCAGATCGCCGAGGCGCGCATTCCCGTGGTGATGTTCAATCGCACCAGCAACAAGGGGCGCATCAGCACGGTCAGCTCCGACAACCTGGGCGGCGGCCGCGCGGTGGCGCACTTTTTGGCCGACGGCGGTCACCAGCGCGTGGCCTACATCGCAGGCGTGGAAAATTCTTCGACCAACCACGACCGTGAAGAAGGCCTGCGCGCCGGCCTGGCCGAGCGCGGCTTGCGGGTGGTGGCGCGCGCCGTGGGCGACTACGAATTCGAGCGCGCCGCCGTGGCCACGCAAGAGCTTTTCGGCAACCTGGTGACCAGCCGCGAAAGGCCCGATGCGCTGTTCGTGGCCAGCGACCACATGGCGTTCGCGGCCATCGACACCTTGCGCGGCGCGTTGGGCTTGCGCGTGCCCGAAGACGTGTCGGTGGTGGGCTTCGACAATGTGCCCCAAGCCGACTGGGGCGCCTACCGTTTGACCACCGTGCAGCAAGACGCCGTGCCCATGATCGAAGCCACCGTGCAGATGCTGCTGCGCCAACTCGAAGACGACGCCGTGACGCGCGACCACGTGGTCGTGCCGACCCAGCTCGTGGTGCGGTCGTCGGCGAGGATGCCGAAATGAACACCGATGTGAACGCTGGGGTGAACACCGCACTGCCCGGCTTCGACGCCGAATTCGCGACCCTCGACGACTACATCCGCGTCATCACCGCGCGCATCTGGGAAGGCCGGCAGGTGGACGCCATCTCGCGCTACTACGGCGCCGAGTGCGCCGTCATCACGCCCGGCGGAACCAGCGAGGGCGTGGAGGCCGTGGTGCGGGGCACGCTGGAGACGCTGCACCAGTTTCCAGACCGGCGGCTGCTGTGCGAAGACATCGTCAGCGCCGGGGATGCCGAGCGCGGTTTTCTTTCGTCGCACCGCATCGCCAGCACCATGACGCACCGTGGCGACGGCGCATTCGGCAGCGCCACCGGCCTGCCCGTGCAGGTGCGCACCGTGGCCGACTGCGTGTGCGTGGGCAACCGCATCGTGCACGAATGGCTGGTGCGCGACCAAGGCACCATCGCGTTGCAGCTGGGCAGCTCACCGCGAGCACTGGCGCGGCTTTGGCTGGAGAGCAAGGGCGCACCCACGCTGCCGCTGTGGCAGCCACCGGCGCCGGCATCCTGGGCAAACCCGGCGCACGCCACCGCGGGCGCGCGGCTGCTGGCCGACACCTACCGCGCGCTTTGGTCGGGCGACCTGGCGGTGTTGCAGCGCACCTGTGACGAGGCCATCGCGTTGCAGTTGCCCAACGGCCAAGCGGCGCTCGGCGTGGCCGCGGCCGAGGCGTTCTGGTTCGGCTACACCGCGGCCTTCGACGGTGCCACGCTCCACATCGACAGCCTGGCCGAACGCATCGAGCCCGGCCGCACCCCGCGCGTGGCCATGCGCTGGCGCCTGACGGGCCGGCACACCGGTGGCGGGCGCTTCGGCGCGGCCACGCAGCAGCCGGTCGAGATTTTGGGCATCACGCATGCCGAGGTCGACCACGCCCGCGACCGCATCCTGCGTGAATGGGTGTTGATCGACGAAGTGGCGCTGTGGATGCAGCTCTGCAGCCGTTGAAAAGAGCGCACCCGTGGCCCGCATCCAGCTGAAAAAAATCGCCAAGCGCTGGGGCGCGTCGACCGCCGTCGAGCCCATGTCGCTCGACATCGCCGACGGCGAATTCCTGGTGCTGCTGGGGCCGAGTGGCTGCGGCAAGACCACCACGATGCGCATGGTGGCGGGGCTCGAAGACCCGAGCGAGGGCGAGGTGTGGATCGCAGACCGCTGCGTCAACAAGCTCGAACCCAAGGACCGCGACGTGGCCATGGTGTTCCAGAGTTACGGCCTGTACCCGAACATGACAGTGGCCGAGAACATCGGCTTCCCGTTGAAGATCCGTGGGCTGCCGGCCGCACAGGTCGAGCCGGCCGTGCGCAAGGCCGCGCAGCAGGTCGAACTGACCGACTTCCTGCAGCGCCGGCCCAAGGAGTTGTCGGGCGGCCAACGCCAGCGGGTGGCGCTCGCACGCGCCATCGTTCGCCAGCCTGCCGTGTTCTTGATGGACGAGCCGCTGAGCAACCTCGACGCCAAGCTGCGCGTGACCATGCGCGCCCACATCAAGCACCTGCACCACAGCCTGGGCGTGACCACCCTCTACGTCACCCACGACCAAATCGAGGCCATGACCTTGGCCGACCGCGTGGTCGTGATGAGCCGGGCCCGCATCCAGCAAATCGGCAGCCCGCTGGACATTTACGAGCGCCCGGCCAACCTGTTCGTGGCCGGCTTCATCGGCTCGCCGCCCATGAACCTCGTGCCCGGCAGCCTGCACGGCGGCGTGTTCAGCGCGCCGGGCGTGCGCGTCGAGGGCTTCGCTGCGGCCGACACGGCCAACGCCGTGCTCGGCGTGCGGCCCGAAGACCTCGGCGTGGTGCCGGCCGACGACCCGGTCGCCGCACTCGCATCGGAAGTGTTCGCCTTCGAGCTGACGGGAGACAGCACGCTCGTGACCCTCGCGCTGGGCGATTCGTTGGTCACGGCCAAGGCCGGCAAGGATTACCGCAGCGCCATCGGCCAACGGGTGGGCTTCAGCGCACGCGCCGAACGCTGCCACCTGTTCGATGCCGGCACGCAGGCCCGCATCGTCACGCGGCCGAGCGCATGACACTGCGCCGGCGCTCGCTGTTGCTCGCTGCGGCGGCCATGCCCGCCGCGGCGCACCGAAGCGCGTCGGCGCAGACCACGACCACAACCACGACCCCGGCAGCCACGCTCGGCTACGCCGGCGCGGCCAGCGGCGGCGATGTGCACCTGGTGGGCAACAGCTTTCCTGCCGTGGCGCACATGGCGCGTATCGCCGAGGGCTGCGCAAGGCCGGGGCTGCGCGTGGTGTTCAAGCTGACACCGCAGGCCCGCACCGACACCGAACAGGCTTTTGGCGCCGCAGGCCGTTCGCCGTTCGACGCGGCGCTCGTGTCGATGGCCGCGTTCGCCAACCTCTACGCGCGGCGGCAGTTGCAGCCGCTGACCGACCTGGTGCAACGGTACGGCGAGCGGTATCGGCTGGAAGAAAAGATGCTCGTGCGCGTCGACGGCGAGGTGATGGCCATCGCCTTCATGCAGAACACGCAAAACCTGTACTACCGCGCCGACCTGTTCGCCAAACACCGCCTGGCCGTGCCCACCGACTACGCGCAAATGGTGCAGGCGGCTGCTGTGCTCAAGCGCAGCGAGCCCGGCATCGCCTTTCCGATCGCACAAGGCTTTGCCAAAGGGTTCGACTGCGGCACCGAGTTCACGAACATCCTCGCCAGCCTGCAAGGCCGCTTCTTCCGGCCCGGCAGCGCGCAGCCCGCCTTCAACAGCGACTTGGGCGTGCAGGCGATCGCCGTGATGCGCAGCCTGATGCCCTACATGACGCCCAACATGCTGGCCAGCAACGCCGACGATGTCGTCAACCAGTTCCAGCAAGGCAAGGCTGCCATGGGCGTGCTCTGGGCCAGCCGCGCCTCGCGCATGGACGATGCCGCGGCCTCCAGGGTGGTGGGCTCGATGCAGTTTGCCGCGGCGCCGGCCGCGCTGCCGGGTGGCCGCACCGCCGCGCACTTGTGGTGGGACGCCGCCGTGCTGCCGCGCAACAACCCGCACCAGCGCCAAGCCACCTTCCATGTGCTGATGGAGGCCATGAGCGAGGAGGCGGTGAAGTCCGGCAACGACCTGGGGCTGTGGGTGCGTTCGGTCTACAAGCCCGGCCGCTTAGGCACCGGCGTGGCCTTGGCGCAAAAGGCCGGCGCACGGGTGTGGCCGAGCGAGCCGTTTTTCAGCCTCGCGCACGCCGAGGTGGGCAAGCTGCTGCCCGACGCGCTGGTCGGAGACCGCGCGCCGCAGGCCGTGCTGGATGCAGCGGCGGCGGCCTATGTGCGGTCGGCTTCCGAGAAGGGTTTCATCGGCCGCGGGCCGACGGGCGGCGTCTCGTGAAGCTGCGCAGCTTCGCGGGTTTTGTCGCGCCATCGGTGCTGCTGATGCTGGCGCTGCTGGCCTTGCCGTTGGTGATGACGGTGGTGCTCTCGGTGCGCAACTGCGCGCTCGATCTCGAACTCGTCACGTTGCAGCAAACCGGCCCGTTCGGTGCGCACGAAGTGACCACGCAGCGCGCCCGGGTCGACGCCACGGGCGAAGCGGTGCAAATCTGCCGCTGGGTGGGGCTCGACTACTACCGAAAGGTGTTGGGGCTGGGGCAGGATCTCGATGCCGCCGCCGGCGCGCCCCCCGAGTTTTTGTCGGCGCTGCGCTTCACGCTGCTCTACGTTGTGGCCACCACGCCCTTCGTGTTGGGCGGCGGCCTGTTGCTCGCGCTGGCGATGAACCGCGTCGGCCAGAAGTTGAAGGGGCTGTTCATCGGCGCCTCGCTGCTGCCTTTCATCATCACGCCGGTGGTCGGTGCGCTGGCCATCAAATGGCTGTTCCGCGACAACGGGCTGGTGCCGCATTTGCTGGCGGGCGTGGGGGTGCAGGTGTTCTGGATGGCGCAGGCCTGGTCGGCGCAGTTGCTGGTCATCCTGTACGGCATCTGGCATGTGCTGCCGTTCGCCTTTATCGTGCTGTATGCCGGCTTGCAGGGAGTGCCCCAAGATGCGCTGGAGGCCGCCACCATCGACGGCGCCACGGCCTGGCAAAAACTGCGCTACGTGACGCTGCCGCACCTGATGCCGCTCGTGGTGTTCGTGCTGATGATGCATTTGATGGACGCCTACCGCGTCTTCGAGCCGGTGATGGTGTTGACGCAAGGCGCCTTCACCACGAGCGTGCAATACCTCACCTACCACGTGCTGCTGCAAGAAGACAACCCGTACAAGGCCAGCGCTGCATCGGTGCTGACCATCATCGGCATTGCGCTGCTGCTCGTTCCGTTGCTGCACAAAACCTGGCGCGAACAACGCCGAGGAAACTGAATGCGCAAGTCCGCCCTCGGTCAGACGCTGCTCTACACCGCCCTGGTGCTGTGGCTGGTGCTGGCTGCGCTGCCGGTGTTGTGGACGGTGGTGATCTCGCTGCGCACGTATGTCGATGCGTTCTCGGCGCCGCTGAAATGGCTGGCGCCGATCACTTTCGAAAACTACCGGGGCTTGTGGATCGACCGCGAGTTTTATCGCAACTTCGGCAACACCGTCGTCGTCACGCTGGGCACGGTGGGCATCTCGCTCAGCGTGGGCTGCCTGGCGGGCTATGCCCTGGCTCGCTACCGCGGCAGCCTGGGGTTCTGGCTGCTCATCGTCGCGCTGGTGTTTCGTGCGTTGCCGCACGCCACGCTGCTGCCGAGCTTTCATGCGCTGTTCGATGCCATGGGCATCCGCAACACCATGTTCTCGCTCGTCATCGTGCTGGTGGCCATCAACCAGCCGTTCACGATCTGGATGCTGCGCAGCTTTTTCGTCAACATCCCCCAAGAACTCGACGAAGCCGCCATGGTCGACGGCTGCACGCGCTTTCAGGCCTTTCGTCGCGTCATCATTCCGGTGATGTGGCCGGGCGTGGTGACGACCGGGCTGTTCAGCTTCTTGTTGGCCTACAACGACTTCATGCTCAGCTCGGCACTCACCAACGCCGACCGCATGACCATGCCCGCGGCCATCGCCGGCGCCATCACCGCCGAGAGCGACACCCTGCTGATGCAAGGCGTGGCCGGCGCTGTCAGCATCACCATCCCGCTCATCATTTTGGTGGCGCTGTTTCAGAAGCAGATCGTCTCGGGCCTGACCCAAGGGGCCGTCAAGGGTTGAGGCCCTGACCAAAGAACTCATCACCATGATCCTGACCACCGAAGAACTCGATCGCCGCCACATCCGGCGCAGCCAGTACCGGTCTTGCGACGACGCCTTCATCGACGTGCGCCTGCCCGGCAGCACGCCGAAGGAAAACTATTCCATCGTCGGCCCGGGTGTCACGCAAAACCCCGACCAAGTGGTCAACCTGCGCGAACCGCACGGGTTCAACATCGGTGCTGCGGGCATGGCGCCGGGCATCACCAACAACCAGCACCTGCACTTCACGGCCGAAGTTTTCATCGCCTGCGAAGGCCGCTTCACGCTGCGCTGGGGCGCGGCCGGTGACGAAGGCGAGGCGGTGCTGGAAGAAGGCGACGTGATGTGCATGCCAACCTGGATGTTCCGCGGCTTTTCCAACAGTGGCAGCACGCACGGCTTCTTGATGACGGTGCTCGGCGGTGACGACACCGGCGGCATCATCTGGAGCCCCGACGTGATGCGCCGCGCCCGCGCCACCGGCCTGTACCTGGGGCGCGACAACCAGATGATCGACGTGCTCGCCGGAGCCGCCCCTCCGCCGGACGATGCGTTACTGCCGCCGATGCCGCCCGACGAAGTGGCGGCGCTGCGCCACTGGCCGGTGGCCGAGTTGATGGCGCGCTGCGTGAGGCCGGCGGAGCGCGACTTTCGTGCCGCCACGTTGGACGCCGTGCTGCCCGGCCACGCCTGGCAACTGGCCCCGGTGATCGGCTGGGGCGTGAGCCAGCACCGCGGTCATCGGCCGGCGGTCACCGACCCGCAGGGCTTCTCCGTCGAATGGCTGCGGGTGCCGGCCGGCCAATGCAGCGCGCCCTTCGTGTTGGACGAATCCGCCGTGCTGGTGCACGCGCGCGGCCCGCTGCAAGTGGCAGTCAACACCGGTGAGCAACGCCTGACTACAGCGCTCGGCGCGTGGGATACATTGTCGCTGCCCGGCGGCTGCTGGCGGCAGTTCACCAACACCGGCCGCCAGGACGCCGAAGCTTTGCTGGTGGTCCGGGGCGACAGCCGCAAGACACCGCACTTCGACACCAGCGTGCACCGCGCCGCAGTGGCACGCGACACCACGCTCGACGCCGGCGGCCTCCTGGCACGCCTCAGCCTGCTGCCACCGGCCATGACGGTGTGAACCCGGCGCCTCCCGCGAGCTAACCTGAAAAAAGCCTGCCCATGAAGACCAACCACATCCTCGAACTTTTTCGTACTCACCAAAGTGCGGTGGCCGGCTGGATGAGCATCGACTCGGCCTATGCCGCCGAGTTGGTGGGCACCAGCGGCTTCGATGCCGTCGTCATCGACTGCCAGCACGGCATGGCCGGCCACGCGCAGATGCTCGCGATGTTGCAAGCGCTGTCGCACACCCCGGCCGTGCCACTGGTGCGCGTCAGCCAGAACAACCTGGCAGAGATCAACCGCGCGCTCGACGCCGGGGCCTACGGCGTCATTTGCCCGCTGGTGAACTCGGTGGCCGAAGCGCTGTCTTTCGGCCGCGCCTGCCGTTACCCGATGACTGGCGCAGACGGGGCCGGTGGCGACCGCTCGTTCGGCCCCGCGCGCGGCCTGCTGGTAGGCGGCGCCGACTACGCGCAACACGCCAACGCGCAGATGCTGGCGCTTGCCATGATCGAGACCAGGGCCGGGCTCGATGCGGTGGAAGCCATCGCCGCCGTGGTGCCCATCGACGGCCTGTTCATCGGGCCGAGCGACTTGGGCATCGCACTCGGGCTCGGCCCCGGCGCCGCGCACACCCACCCGTTGCTGGCAGCCGCCATCACGCGCATCCAGCAGGCCTGCCAGGCGGCTGGCAAAGCAACAGGCATTTGGTGTGGCAGCGCCGAGATGGCGCGCGACATGCTGGCGCAAGGCCTGCAACTGGTGGTGCCAGGGCACGACGCGATCTGGCTGAAAGTCGAGATCGCGCGGCGGCTGGCAGTGGTGCGCGCGGTGGCCGGGGCCGGTTGACCGGGGAGTTCGGCAACGTAATCGTCGAAGGGCTCGAGCATGGGCATGAGGTGCGGCCGCTCGTTGTCCAGCATCTCGGCCACGCTGAACTGGTCGTGCTCGGGGTGGCGGACCTCCTCCCACAAGGCCCGGCAGCGGTCGCCGAGCCAGGCGTTGAGTTCGACGAACGAGCCGAAGCGCTGCTGGCCCGCGTCGATCCAGATGCGCCGCCGGCTGTCTTGCACGTTCTTCTCGACGACACCCTTCTCCCAGCCCGAGGCGACGTTGCATGGGCCACGTAGGGGCCCCTTCGTGGCCCTGTGTCGGCATCGAACAGGTAGTGCGCGCACATGACGGCGAAGCGCTTGTTGACGGTGCGGCCCTTGCCCTTCTTGACCTTGT
>ENA-OBIO01000104-OBIO01000104.1-metagenomes-genome-assembly--contig:-NODE-104-length-53547-cov-23.0001_pt1 | contig 53547 bp, 47 predicted proteins | sample MGYA00153383_OBIO01 | MGnify analysis MGYA00153383 | reverse complement strand
TCTTCGCAACACTTGTAAAACCCGATCGAGTTCATTCCCTTCATTGACAATAGACAACAAGTTTGAGGTTGCAAATTCAGAGCCTGCTTGTTTGAGAAATAAGAACTCACTTCCATTCGTAACCAGACCATATCCAGGACGGTTGCAATCGGAGCGCGCTAGCAAGTAAGTTAACGCCTGCGTAACTCCAGTATGAACCGACATTTGGGTCCGCTTCGACTCGACTAAAACAATCCAAACCGATCGTTTCTAATTCGGCTAATGCGGGAAGAGATTCTTTGGCTTCTGAGAAAAAAGATGAGTCGATCGATCGGTGCAGCGAGAAGAGGCGTTCTTCTAAGTCAGCTAACGTCAGTTCACTTGCAATTGAGAGTTGAGCCATAGGGAACTACTAGTTCTAAAGAGGATGATTCTAAAAGTTTGTTGTTTATGGGATTGATCAGCCATTGCGGTTGTTTCTATCTTGTTGAGAATAGTCAGATTAAGCAAGGCTGGAGGTGGCTCTGCAACACTTTCGTCTTCTCTTGTATGGCGATCGTGTTGAATACTTGACTTGGGAACGGTATTGCGGTCCGATCGTATCATCGATCAAACCACGAACGCTAACTTCAGAATAAGGTGGCTTTCCACCGAATAAGGTGGCTTTCCCCGTTCAATGTCATGTTTTTGGTTTACTAGTCTCTCTTGTGATTCACTGAGTGCATCCCCTTAACGTCCCCGAACCCCGCGCCAGATCATGTACAGCGCCAGGAGGATTAATAAGGCTCTAAACCATTGATTGACCCGATCGCTGCTGAGTCGCCTTAAGACACGGGTGCCAATTTGTACGCCCACCATTCCGCCTAGGGCCAATGCACATCCTGGCAGCCACAGCACATTTCCCTGGATTCCATAGCGAATCAATCCCGACATCGCCACCAGCGCGATCGCCCCTAAACTCGTTCGCACCGCTGACTTAATGGGTTCGCCTAATGCTATCATTTGGAGTGGCACCATTACCGACCCGCCGCCCACGCCAAATAGCCCGGATAAGAACCCTGCAAGCAATCCGATGGTGGGAATACCCCAAGACTCACTCTGGGGAGAGGATGGACCTGGCTGAATCCGTTTTTTCCACGCCACAAGAATGATCATACTGACCAAAAACGCCGCAAACAAAAATGCCAAGATCCGATCGCTGACCTGATTGGCGAGCCACGCGCCCACTTGTGCTGTCGGCAAACCAAAAAGACCTAGCAATATCGATCGCCTTAGGTTGAGTTCCCCCTGTTGCCAATTTCGCCAGCTTCCGGATATGGCACTCACCATCACGCCCAGCAGGCTCGTTGCCGTCGCCTGCACGAGGGCTATAGGCCACAGCGTCAGCATCGGGACAATCAGCAGCCCTCCCCCAATCCCCAAAATCCCCGCGACGCTTCCGGTTATCACACCCAGCACTACTAGAAAGGCGAGACCCAAAGGCGAATCGATCGATGTAGACGTAAAAAAATCCATATTCAGATCCAATCCAATCCATAATAGCCAAACCGTAACCGTTCAAATTTTCCCATGAGCACCCTTCCAAAAATCGGTTTTATTGGTTTAGGAATAATGGGCCAACCTATGGTCCGAAATCTCCTAAAAGCAGGCTACTCCGTTACAGTCTACAACCGCAGTCGTCCAGCAATGGAGCTATTACAAACGCAGGGTGCAACGTTGGCGATCTCCCCAGCAGCGTTGACGTTAGCAGTCGATGTCGTGATCACCTGTGTGTCTGATTCACCGGACGTCGAAGCGATCGTCTTTTCCCCCACGGGTGTTCTTTCTAGTATTCGATCGGGCATGATCTTCATCGATCTATCAACTATTGCCGCCTTCATGTCTCGAACCGTCTATGCCGCCTTTAAAGAGCTTGGCGTCAGTGCGCTAGATGCTCCGGTCTCTGGAGGTGACATAGGAGCGCAACAGGGAACGCTTTCAATCATGGTGGGCGGAGATGCGGAAACATTCGATCGTGCTCTTCCTATTTTTCAGACCCTAGGTAAAAATATTGTCTACATCGGAGAAGCGGGGTCAGGCCAAGTGACGAAAGCGTGTAACCAAATTGTGGTGGCTCACACGGTTCAAGGCATTGCTGAAGCATTGACACTGGCAAAAAAGTCAGGGGTCAATGGGGAGAAGGTTCGAGAGGCATTACTCGGTGGATTTGCGCAGAGTAAAGTCTTGGAGATTCACGGTCGAAAGATGCTCGATCGAAATTTCCAACCTGGTTTTAAGCTGGACTTATTTCGTAAAGATCTAAATATAGTGTTGCAAACAGCAATGCAAGAAAAACTTTCGCTTCCCGGTAGCGCCCACGCAGCAGAACTGATGAATGCCTTAAAAGCACAGGGGAAAGGTGAACTCGATTTTATCGCCGTGCTCACGCTTTATGAAATGCTAGCCGGAATAGAGAACGATGCTGAAGAACAATAGCAGGATCAGCAGCAGGCTTAGCCACCGCCCATAATCGATAAACCCGATCGGTTTGAAGTTTGGGGAGGGCTTGGGAAACGATCGCAACGGTGCGATCGTCCGGTTTGGAAATAATTTGCGCCCAAGCGAAACGGCTATTGTTCGGGTCTCGGGTTGTGTCCATTAATGCATACGTCCGAGCATCAGCTTGAGGGCTGCGCAGACGAAGTGAGTGCGTTCTTCCAGCGTAACAAATTCTAGGAGGGGAATTTATACTCTGATACGCCATCTCAGAGGGTTTGGATTCGTTGTAGCTTTTGTTGGAAGCCTGACCTCAATCGCAGTGGGTCTAGTGAACCTTCTTCGGCTTCTTCGACGTTGTTGATATTTTGGATGGCGGTGCTGTAGACGAGCCTGCTGTAGCGATCGTAGAGAACATCTAAGGCTTTGACCTGTTGCGCCTCAATCGCCAAAACGATCGTTGAGTCTGTTGATTGTTCATGCATACTCATGATGACAGCGCCCCTCCACGCCGTGGGTCTAGTAATTCCGAAACTGCCTCACGATCAGCTTGAAGAATCTAAGCTTAGAGAAGAGATTCACTCCGAACACAGTAGATTCTCAAAATAAACTTGGTAGAGCGGACAACAAACCTTTACTTGGTTTCTATTCCACTTAACCAAGCCTAAACTTTCCAATTGATAGGCTGTAATCAGTTCTAACGTCACGGCTTCAGAATCATCGAGAATCTTTCTAAAAGCAGCGAGTAAATTAGGACTTTGCTGGAGTCCATTCCATTGACGCTTAAGGACGTGTCCATAGATTCCGGCATCAGTCGCGGCTTCCTTGAGGATGCTTTCAATAGGTATGTTCTGTTTTAGCCAGTAAAATGCTAGTTGAAGCAGGTAAGGATGCCCACCCACTAGGGTATTGAGTGAGTTTAAATCAGGCTCATTGAGCTGCTCCAACTCATAGCATTGGGCCAGTTGAAAGCTTTGATGAACATCAAAGGCAGAAAGATCGATCGGAACGCCAACGTTGAATGGAGATTGGTAAACATTGAGCGGAACATAGAGTTCAATGTTACGAACCACTACTAAGCGCAATTTTTGCCAAATGGGGTGCTGCGCGGCAAGTTCATGCCAAATCCGAAATAGCGGCAAGACGTCTTTCGCAAGTTCAGGATACTCAAATAACGGCGTAACCTCGTCCAGAATCAACACGATCGGCTTTTTGGCCTGATCAAGTAAGAACATCTGAAAGTAGACATTACAACTCGACTTACTCCCACTTTCTTCATCCCAATACTTATCCAACTGTGGCTCTAGATTAACCTGTCGGCTCACCTGAATACAAAGCCAACGCAAGAAATCATCTAGCTTCCTAAAAACCCGACGATCGGCACTCTGAAAATCCAACAAAACAGGAACCATTCCCTGCGATTGGGCATAAGCAACGAGTCTCAAAACTAGAGACGTCTTTCCCATTTGCCGAGGCGCTCTAATCTGAAGGAGTCCACCCGGCTTTAGAATTTCACGATAAGCCAACGACTCAAGGGCCGATCGCTCCAAATAAAATCTGGAGTCGATCGCTACAGGACTATTGGGAAATTCAATAACCCTAGGGAGAGGAGCTTTAGCTAAAATCGGCGCATTGAGTAAGATGGGATCATCCAGTTCAGCTAGCAGCATCCGTGCAGTTTTCTTTGTGACCTTGCGCCCTAAAAGTTGAGAGAGTGTCTTCCAAAGCTGAAATCCAACCTCCTTCACATAATCATAGTCATAGCCGGATTCGGTTGCGATTTCCCGATACCGCTTTCCCTCACAGGATCGAAGGAGCACTATTTCCTGAATATAACTTAGACAATCGGGGTCGATTAATCCATTTGCTTTCGCTGTGATTTTGTGCTGCATAGAGACAAACTAATGTTTAAATAAATTGACCAATGAATAAGTGATAAGAACTTATCATGTTGCGAAACTATGACGGATTATTCCTCCGTTATCCAGCCATTAGTGCAAACACTCTCTTTTCCACCCTATTTACACCACTGTTTACAAATCTTAGTCTAATTTGCTCTACTTATCACACCTTATTTGGAAATTAATTTTTTATGTAAAATTAATTTTCTATGCAATTGTGACTAATTAGTGATGTAATTGACAATACGGGACTGATTCTCTCTGGATTGATTGAAACCCGAAATAATCAACGACAGGTCAAAAGTAGAATTTATCAAGCAGTATTTGCCCCATCCTGCTTAACGCAGCAGACCAGCCTACTGTCAGTACAAGGAGCCTCTTCACGCGTTATCCCCTTATCTCAGTAAATATATGCTAAGGGCGATCGAGAGTAGTGTCTCCATGATGCTAATTTAGAGGAGTTAGAATGTGACATTTATAAGCTTCGATCGTCACATTCTCAAGAAATCTCAGTAGACCATCAAAAGCTTACTAAGTTTTTGACTTGATTATGACTAATCTTACCTTGCTACGACTTTTCCAACTTTTTGTTGAATGTCTCTCTAGAGAAGCATTCCAGCGACTGTTTTGATATTAGCTGCCAGATAAATTAAAGAACTCATAAAATAATATTGGACAACTGCGTCAACAATACAAAACACCGTACATTTACTGTGTAGAAGTTTAGAATATCCTGTCGATAATGCTTTTATGGGTCATCTACTATTTTATAACCTGTTGTTGGGCTTTGGGCTAAAGCCAGAAATTATTGCTTGGTGAGCGAATTTTAGAATGGAAAATCTCAATAATTCAACTTGTACTATTCTTAACATTCAAGTTGACAATCTCTCAATGCATGAAGCAATGAGCAAGGTTTGTCATGGCTTTATTGTCACGCCTAATGTTGATCATCTCATTCATCTCCAAAAAGATGAGGATTTTTATAATGCTTATCAATCCGCAGATTATCGATTTTGTGACAGTCAAGTTTTAATTAAAATGTCCCGATTTTTGGGTACGCCCATCAAAGAGAAAATCACTGGGTCGGACTTCTTTCCTACATTCTGTCATTTTCATCGCTCCAATGCCGCAGTTCGAATCTTCCTGCTGGGAGGCGCATCAGATTCACCTGATTTGGCGGCTAAAAATATTAACAATAGGTTGGGGCATAACATTATTGTCGGCGGTTATTCACCTCCATTTGGATTTGAAAATGACGCTGATGAATGTGCTCGAATCATTAATTTGATTAAGGAATCAGGTGCAACTGTTCTTGCGGTGGGCGTGGGTGCGCCAAAGCAAGAGAAATGGATCGCAAAATATCGCTGCCGATTGCCATCGATTGAAATTTTTATGGCCATTGGAGCTACAATAGATTTTGAAGCGGGAAACTTACTTCGTGCTCCAAGTTGGACTCAAAATGTGGGCCTAGAATGGCTCTATCGGCTACTTTTCGAACCTAAACGACTGTGGCGACGCTATCTAATTAATGATCCACCCTTCTTTTGGCTGATTCTGAAGCAGCGAGTTGGATTGTATCGATCGCCATTTCAAAAGACACCCTCAAATTCTCAACTTTCTGCCCGATAGCATTACTAACAACTGACATCTATCGATAACGATCATTATTAGGATCTAAGATTATGCCAAAAGTTTCTGTCGTCATCCCACTTTACAACGCCGAACTATACATCGCTAGGACGCTTCAGTCCGTTCTAAACCAAACCTATCCTGATTTTGAAGTCATCATTGTCGATGATGGGTCGATCGATCGCGGGATTGAAATTTGTCAATCATTCAGCGATTCTCGGATTAAGATTGTCCAGCAGACTAATAGAGGATTGCCAGGTGCTCGAAATACTGGAATTCGTCATGCACAAGGCGACTACATTGCACTATTAGATAGCGATGATCTCTGGTCTCCCCACAAGCTCGATCGCCATGTTGCCCATTTAGACCGTGAATCCGATGTTGGTATTAGCTTTGGCTACTCAGAATTTATTGATGAATCAGATGAGCGGCTAGGGCTATACCAAAAATCTAAGCGCTTAACCGGGATTACGCCGGACTACATTCTGTGTCGAAATCCAGTTGGGAATGGTTCATCTGCCGTGATTCGACGATCGGTCCTGCAAGATATCGAGTTTCAAGCTGAAATCCAAGGAAAGACAGAACTCTGCTACTTTGACGAACACCTTCGTGAACGAAGTGCAGATGCAACCGATGTTGAATTTTGGTTGAGGACTTGTATTACGACCAAATGGATTATTGCTGGAATTCCGGAAGTTCTGACCTACTATCGGATTAACAGCGGTGGCCTATCCGCCAATGCAATTCAACAGCTTCATGCTCTCGATCGGGTTATCGAGAAGACCCGCACCTACGCACCCGATATCATCGCTCGCTGTGAATCACTGGCCCGCGCTTACCACTTTCGGTACACCGCACGACGTCTCGTGACCCTTGGAGAATCAAAACCTGCTATGAAGATGTTGCATTCGTCTCTGCGATCGGACTGGCGAATTATCCGTGACGAACCCCGAAAAACGTTGCTCACCGCCCTCGCGGTCTACTTCATGCACTGCCTCCCGGCAAGACTCTATCGCCCATTACAGTCACTGGCTATGAGGACCATAGCGCGTCCTTCGCGCGTCCACGAGGTCAATCCTTCATGAACCCATTTCTTCAAAGCGCAAGTTGGCTAGGCACCGCAGAATTGTTCAACCGGGTCATGCGACTGGGCACGACCGTCATTGTTTCCCGTGCCCTTAGTCTGGAAGATTATGGGTTGAGTGCGATCGTGCTGGTCGTCGCAGAAGTTGCCACCGTATTATCCATGCGAACCGGAATTGGCAGTAAGCTGGTTCAGGCTCCTAAAGAGGATTTGGAGGAGTTGTGTCAGACGGCTTATGGCTTGAACTGGGCGATCGCGATTTTGATGTTCATGTTGCAATTCAGTGCCGCGTTTCCTATTGCACACTGGTATCACGACTCGCGGCTGATTGCGCCGATTTGTGTGTTAGCCTTCAACACACTCGTTGCGCCGACTTATCTAATTCAGGCTGCGCTAGTCTATCGTGAAAATCAGTTTCAGGTCTTAGCGCTTTGTAATGTGGGTCAGGCGTTTTTTGGCAATCTCGCTGCGATCGTCATGGCCCAAATGGGGTATGGACTATGGGCCTTTGTGGTGCCGGGTATCCTCGCAACGCCGATATGGTGGTTTATCATTCGTCGATCCCAGTCTTGGCGTTTTCGAGGTAAGATGAGCTTTGCCCGATGGTCCGAGATTCTCACCTTTGCCAAAAACCTAATGGGCATCGAACTTCTTGGGAAAATTCGGGCCAACGTAGATTATCTGCTTATTGGTCAAGTCCTCGGCATGGAAGCACTCGGAATTTATTATTTTGCTTTTAATGCAGGTTTGGGAATTAGTATGAGCTTAATACAATCCTTGACGCAGCCACTCTATTCACACCTTTGCGAATGCCAAGGCGATCGAGTCGCCATTCGATCGCTTTATTTCAGTAGTCTCAGATCAGTTGGGACAATTATGGTACCGTTTATTTTGCTCCAGACTTGCCTTGCGCCTTGGTATGTGCCGATTGTCTTCGGTCAAAAGTGGATTGGTGCCATCCCAGTTGTGATGTTGATTTGCCTTTCGGCTCTCCCTAGGGCATTTGCGGACTCCGCTTCGTCGCTGCTTCAATCCATCGATCGAGGAAAGGTTGATATGTATTGGAATCTTATTTTCACACTGATTTTTAGTCTTGCGCTCTGCGTTTCGGTCAAGAGTGGAATTATGTCGGTTGCGATTACCGTACTAGTGGTTAATTGTATTTCAATCCCATTCTTTCTGCGGTGGGTTCATCGGCTTGATATTTTGTCCTCTCATCCGACGAAGGTTTGTTCATGATGCTAGTTTCAGTTATTATTCCAGCCTATAATATTGATAAATACTTGGCTGAAACCCTAGATTCGGTTCTCGCACAGACCCATTCTCACTTTGAAGTGATGATTGTAAATGATGGCTCGACCGATCGAACCCTGGAGATTGCGCAGGAGTATGCAGCTAAAGACGATCGGATTCGCGTTGTTTCTCAAGCCAATGAAGGGCTTGCAGGTGCGCGCAATCGTGGCATTCGGGAGACGACTGGAGAACTTATCGCATTCTTAGATGGTGACGATCGCTGGCATCCGACCAAACTCAGTGCTCATGCGGACCATTTTGAATCCTTTGGGCAAAAACTTCAGTCTACCGAGACATCAAGTCTTGGCATGAGTTTTGCAAAAGTCACGTTTATTACATCTACTGGAAGCTACACAAAGCAATATTCCAGTTCAAAACTAACCAATCTTAAACCTGAGGATTTTTATATTGAGAATTTAGCGATTACCCCTTCAAATGTTGTCATTCGACGATCGGTCCTAGATCGAGTCGGTCAATTTGTTTCACATCCTGGAGGTCTGGAAGATCAGGAACTCTTCGTCAGGATAGCCTGGTCAGGAGCGATTATAGAGGGTTTGAATACGGTCTTAACTGAATATCGGATTGTAGAAAATAGTCTTTCTTCTAACCTATCCCGCATGGAAAAAAGCTGGCAACTTTTAAATCACCACGTTGAAAGCTATGCTCCTAGTCTTGTCAAACGTCATTACGATCGAGCCTATGCTTATTTTTTGCGTTATCTAGCAAGACGTGGAATTCGTATCCGAGCAAAACCCCAGGAGACTCAGGCTTTTATTTGGCGAGCAATCCGTCAAGATAAATCGCTACTCTGGGTAGAACCTAGGCGGACATTATCTACATTGTTTTTTGCCTATCTCCCACACTTTTCTAAGCAATCTTGATATTTGGACCTTTTACTTACGATTTTTATGGACTTATATTATGCCTAAGGTTTCAGTTATTATTCCTACTTACAACAGTAGAACTACGATCGGTGAAACACTACAGTCCGTCTTTAAGCAAACCTATTCAGACTTTGAAATACTTCTGATTAATGATGGTTCGACTGATGATTTGATGGAAGTACTAAATGACTTTAAAGATTCACGATTACAGATTTTACACTATGAGAATGGCGGACTTTCTGCTGCTCGTAACAGAGGCATCGATCGAGCCTCTGGAGACTATCTTATTTTCTTAGATGCAGATGACTTATGGTCTTCAGACAAATTAGAAAGTCATGTCAATGCTTTAGATAATGCTCGAAAGACTAATCCTAAAGCAGGTGTCGTTTATAGTTGGTCCTATTTTTTAGATGATGTAACTAATGCCTGTTATGTCAATCACCCCAAGCCCTATGAAGGAGATGTATTGGTCGATATATTAGGAAGTAACTTTGTAACAAGTGGATCAAATCCTATGATCACACGCGAAGCCATTAATTCAGTTGGATATTTTAATGATGATTTTAAAGGGGCTGCTGATTGGGAATACTGGATCCGATTAGCACAACAGTGGAATTACATTCTCATCCCAGAACGGCAGGTCTTTTACCGCCAAAGTCGCACCTCAATGTCATCCAATGTCCCTAAAATGGAACAGGATCAACTTCGGGTGGTTGAAAGAACTTTTCCCTCTCTTCCAAGCAATCTTCAACCACTCAAATCGATCGCCCTCTCAAACATTTACTTTTACAGTGCCCAACTCTACTCCCGACAACCGCCCAGCCCAGAGATTTCAGCCCAACTTAGGAAAAGGTTGTTCCAGGCGATCGTGGGCTATGTCGGTCATCTCCGGAAGCGCGATACTTATGTTCTGCTGATTAAAGGCTGTATTCTTCAGGCTCTTCCTCGTTCGTGGTCTCACCGTATTCAAAGGGTTTATCGCCAACTCAAACGCCCTCAACTCAGAACTCAGGAGGATTAATCATGACACCGCAGTACCCGATTCACACAGTGCCTACAGTGCCGATTCCAAAACGTCGTTGGGGAACTGTGATCGGTCTATTGCTATTAGTGAACAGCATCATCCTTCTGATTGCATTCATAACATTAAAAAAGACAAAGGAAACTTACTCTACACAGGTCAATCTTAGTATTCCAAGTTCTAGTTCTAATACGTCGGTGAATGTTCCAAATATCGGCAATGCCTCCACATCAAATAATTCTCCCTATGGGGCTTCACGGGATCCTCGTGCAAGTTATCAATTGATTATCGAAAGTGAGCAGGTGTTATCTCAAGCCGCAACACGCTTGAACCTCCCGCTCAAAGCATTCGGTAAACCCAACATCAAACTCATTGATGAAACAACAGTCATGAAAATGACCTTTAGTGGCGATACTGTTGAAGAAGTTCAGGCAAAGGCGAATGCTCTTTATGAAGCGCTTCAAGAACGGCTAGATCAGCTCCGAAAGGAAGAAATTGACCGGCGTGAGTTTGGCGTGCAGTCCTCTCTAGGAGCCTCACGCAAAAAGTTGATGGCGGCTCAAGATCAGGTGAGCGAATACCGAATCAAATCAGGGTTAAGCTCAGATGAACAAATAAAAGACCTCGCTAAAAATATTGAAGAACTCCGAAAAAGTCGGACATTCTTCTTTGCGGAGTCTAGTAAAAGTGAAGCACGCCTAAAAGAATTGACCCAAAACCTAGGCATTTCTCCTCAGCAAGCAAGCGAATCGTTTGTCCTTCAGTCTGACAGCCTCTTCCAACAAACACTCAAAAACTATAGCGACATTACGGCCAATCTCGTCCTTCTTGAAACTAGCTTTACTCCCCAAGTCCCTAAAGTCCAACTAGAAAAGGCAAAGCAACAGGATGTTCAATCCGCTCTGCTAAACCGGGGCAGTCAGTTGCTTGGTCGATCGATCGACCAAGCAACTGTCGATTGTCTAATTCTATCAGGCAGTACTACAAGTTCTAGTGGCGGATCCCGTGAATCGCTCTTTAAAGATCTCGTCATTACTCAAGTTGAAGGCAATGGGACCCTGTCGCAAGTTAAAACCCTCGATACCCAAATCCTACAGCTCGAATACCGCCTCCAAAGCCTAGTTCAGAGACAATCCGGACTCGATACTCTAAAGCGTGATCTACAAATGACAGAGGCAGTCTTTTCTTCTAAATTAACTCAACTAGATGTCAATCGGGGCAACATCTACGATTCTTATCCCCTCGTCCAAAAGCTTTCTGGACCAGATACCCCCCAAAAGATACTCTCCCCAAATCCTACCTATATTAGGTTAGGTACTATCGCTGGCTCACTACTGATCTCATCTGCCATTATTGCTTATACTTTTCGCCAATCCCGCCGCTTTCAGGTAGTATCTATTCATTCATGAAAATTATCCATTTCCCCGAGAAAATTATTTGGTTTCAGAGTCTATTTATTTATCCTATTTATCTTTCAGGAACCCTATTCATATTCAATTTATTACAGCTTTGGATACTAGTAGGATATGCACTTTTTTGGCAAATTAAGCTTAGTGTAGAGCCTGCAAACAGGATAAATTCTATTGATATTCGCCACTGGCGATCGATTCCACTATTGATCTGGGGGTGGCTGATTAGCATGGTACTTATGGGCGTCACGATTCTAATTGGGCTTTATGAAAATGGCTATGACTCTAATGAAATGATGCGATCGACGATTGGCTGGATGGGGGGCTGGTCGTTACTAGGAATCTATCCATTGCTGGGATATCTGTTACCGATTCGTCCAGCCGTAATTTACCGATCGGCCTGTGTCATTGCAGCTCAAAGCCTGATTGCTATCCCCATTTGCTACGGGGCCTATCTTCTCAAACTCCCAGGACTCATTTACTTATCTCCAATAGAACGAATTATTCAAAATGGTAAGGTCTACTATTTTATCTCTTGGTACACGCGCGAAGTAGATTCAGATGGAATTCGACTTGTACTATTCACGCCTTGGGGTCCTGCATTGGGATTGATAGGTTGTATTTTTTTCTTTTACGCTCTTGAAGAGCAAACCCCCGCTTGGAAATGGCTAGGAATCGTGGGATCTCTCGCAATGGTGATTGCATCGGTTTCTCGGGGTGCCTACTTATTTTTACCCGCTACAGTCGCGATCGTTTGGGTCATAAGAAATCTCTCATTCATTCAATTTCAGCTCAGTTTAGGAATAAGTTGTTTCCTGGGAGGACTCGGATCAACGTTTCTGCTCGATCGCTTTCAAGAGTTTTTTGGTGGTGTTAAATCGGCCCGTAAAAGCTCGTCCCAATTACGAGGTGAACTCGAACGTGTCGCATTCGATCGCTGGACAGATTCACCCATTTTTGGACATGGGAAACAAATACAAGGCCCCGACTTTTTAAAACATATGCCGATCGGATCCCACCATACTTGGATTGGACTGTTGTTCACGCAAGGATTGATGGGCTTTTGTTTGTTTTTCACTCCAGTCGTATGGAGTCTAATTAAACTGTCATTAAAGGCTAAATCAAATCCCATTGCTCATGTTGCTCTTAAAGTCCTAATAGTTGTTGTCTTCGCATCGTTCAGTGATAATATTGAGAAGCTATCTTATATTTACTGGAGCGCATTTCTATTGATAGGAACCGCCTATCGTGAGGTAAGCCCTCCAGGTTCTTGGGATTTAGGGAGTCAGCCCCCCTTGCACGATCTTCCGTCTCAAAGCACCTGATTTCGACGGGTTGCACCGAGTTCACTTTGCGGCATGTTGACCTTGGGCGTGGGGGTAATGCTGAAAGCCCGATTCTTTGGCGTTCCCCAGTAGGCTTGGAGCTGTTGCAGCAGGAGATCTTGCTGGCGGCGAAACCCTTCGATTTGGCTGCCGTAATTGACCACTGAAAACCACACTAGTCCTCGATCGCGGGTTGGCAATATGCCTGAAAGCGCACAGACTTCATTTAAGGTGCCCGTTTTGATCACAGCATGTTTAGGAATACGGCGATCGATTAAGGTGCCAACATCCGTGCCCGAAATGGGAAACAGGTCAGACACCGTAAAGCCATTGCGCTCCGCATGACGGGCGATCGCGCTAAACATCTGGGAGACAGCATGAGGCGAGATGCGGTTTTCGACGCCGAGACCAGAACCATTGACGAGGGAGATTTCTTGGGCGGAAATGCCTGCGGCACTCGCGGCTCTTTGGGCGGTGATTTGGGGTCCGCCGATCGATCGCGACAGTGATTCAGCCATGATGTTATTGCTGTATACATTCAGTCTTTTGATCAGATGCATCAGCGGCAGTGACTGATGCTTAATAATGACTTTTGCATTCATTGCATTGAGATCTAAATTTTCGATCGCTCTGACGTTACCGTTAACGATTACTGTCGGCTTATTGGGCCGAGGTTTGAGCTGAGCGTACTGTTCTGAAAGCTCACCCGACCAAGCCTTTGAATTCAAGGCTTGTTTTAGAAATTCGCCTGACTTCATCGGGTCAAAATCAAAATTCATAAAGAAGTTCCCAGTAATAACCAGTTCGCCCGTAACTTGCTGAATGCCCAAGGTGTTTAGCGTATTTCCCAGTGCGATCGCCTCCTCCCATACAAACATCGGATCGCCGCTCCCCTGAATCACCAAGTTTCCCTGCAACACCCCATTCTGAATCGGACCTGTCGCATAAACCAAGGTGTCAAACTGGTGCGCCGCACCCCAAGTTTCGAGCGCGGCGAGCGACGTGGCAACTTTCGTAAGAGAGGCTACTGAAAGGGGCGTCGTGCCTTGATGATTCACCAACATCGACGCCCCCGATTGCATCCAGACGCCCTGTTTGTTCACATCCAATCCCTGAGATTTGAGCGTCTCTAGGTAGCGCCGGACGATCGCCTCGGCTTGGGGGTCCCCGTCGCCCTGCAACGCCTCCCATGGCGTGTTTTGCAGCGTCGTTACCCCTACCGCATCAGGGAGCATCATCTCTTTCATTATCTCCGGCCTTGCCGCTCCAAATCCCACCACGCCTCCCATAACTAGGGTCAAAGCAGGCACCAGTCCAAGGAATAGCACGATGGCCGAGATCGATCGAGGGAAACGTGGCATCATGAATGGGCGCTCGTAAAATATTTGCAAACAGAAACTTCAACTGGAACATAGGTTATGGCAAAGCCCGATCAGAATCAAGTCATTCGACAATTGCCAGTCGCCGCTGGAATGCTATCGGGCATTTTACTATTTGCAAACCGAATGGTAACCACGGACTTGACCGAAACGCAATCGCGATCGGATGCCGTGGGGGTGATTATCAGCGCCCTGTTGATTTTGGTGGGGTTGTTATGGGACCGCATTCAGCCTAAGATTCCAGGCAGCGTTGAACTGTTGGGCAAAGAGCAGTTTTATCTAGACACTAGTCTGCCTGCATCCTGTCGCACCGAGCTAGCCTGGGCGTCCCATAGTTTATTGAACAACACGGTAACTCAGGCGGTGCTCCTGTATTGGGATGGGAAGACCGTGTTGCGGCGCGGGATTTTGCCGGAGGGTGCGTTAGACGTGGTTCCTGGGGCGATCGTCAGTCGAATTTTGAGCAATCACAAAGCCGTTTACCTAGTCGATACGAGTAAGTATCCCGGCAAGATTGAATTTGGGTATTTGCCTGAAAATATTCAAGGGATTATTTGCCAGCCGATCGGAAAAAAAGGTGTCCTGATTTTGGGAGCCAATGCCCCGCGTAGCTATACCCAACTGGACGAAAGCTGGATCGGTGCGATCGCCCAGAAGTTGACCCATGTAATGGACAATAATTAAGGTTAAATCATGCGTTTCATCGACCCAAAAACAGATTTCGCATTTAAGAAAATCTTTGGTTCTGATCAAAGCCATGGCATTTTGATTAGTTTCCTGAATAGCTTGATTTATAACGGTGAGGCGATCGTTCAGGACCTCGAAATCCTAAATCCCTACCAACCTCCCAAAATTGTCGGAATAAAAGCGAGCTATTTAGACGTCCGTGCGAAACTCTGTACAGGTGAAACAGTAATCATTGAGATGCAGGTGCTGAACGTTTCAGGATTTGAGAAGCGTATTCTGTACAATGCCGCCAAAGGCTATGCCATTCAAGCAGATGCAGGAATGCACTACACCACCCTAAATCCAGTGATCGCACTAACGATTACAGACTTTGAGATGTTTCCAGAATTTTCAGACGTCATTTCGCGATTTGTCTTAAAAGAACGTCGAACCTTAGTAGACTATCCAGTCTGTGACATTGAACTTATTTTTGCTGAGTTACCTAAATTCACGCTGTCTATTGATCAGAGTGTTAGCCTAGCAGACAAATGGCTGTACTTTTTAAAGAATGCACCCAGTCTCGCGGTCATTCCAAACTCAATGGAGACCATCCCCGCCCTTCAACAAGCCTTTCAGATTGCTCAGCAGTCAACCTTGAATCGAGAGGAATTAGAAGAACTAGAAAAACAACAAATCTATCTTCAAGATCAGCGAGGTGTGATTACGAAAGCAGTTGAGATAGGAGTCAGAAAAGGACTTAAAGAAGGCCGACAAGAAGGCCGACAAGACGAGAAGGTTGAAATTGCACAGCGATTACTAGCGGTGCTAGATGATGAAACGATCGCAGCGACCACCGGATTATCTATTGCAGAGATTCAATCGCTCCGATCGGCTTAGCGTCCCCGGATTCCCTGCAAATCTTCTGAGCTAAGTGAAAAACAGCAAGAGAGCATCAGACTTTTCAGACGCCCTCTCCCGGTTCTACATTCCGGTCCTACATTCCGCAGACTGAAACGCCATCTTTGTTCTGGACGATCGTGCCTTCTTTGCCATTGAAATACATTGGAAGCTGTATTGGAGGCTTCTTGCCATTCGGTTGTAGAATGTATAATCTGGGCTTTTCGTTCATACATTGTGTGACGCGTCCGGACCAGGCGATCAGGCTTTCGGAATAGGCGTCTTGGTGAGCTTTGAGGTCTTCCATGCGGCGAGACCAAACGGGATCCGCCATTCGGTCGGTGATAGGTGAGGCCGTAGTAATCCTGCTGTCCATCGCTTGTCCTAGAACGATCGGATTCTGGAAGTTGGCGGGCAGCAAAGACTCCGGCGGAAGCGAAATGCGATCGGGCAGGTCAGTAATCGGCGGAATACCTTGGGTTCCCACTTCAATGCGAGGCGTGATCGGTATGTAACTGGCACGACTGTCAGCAACACGACTGTCAGCAACACGCACAGCATCCCGATTGCTCATCGCAAGTTCAACAGCAGGTTCTATGGGCGTGGCGATCGACTCGACAGGAGCCACATTTGCCGTAATCATGGTTGCGGACGTTAGAACTTCGGGCGTCTGAGATAGCGTTTCAGGCTGAGCGATTGATTGGATCGTGGCATTTTCGAGCTGAATTATAGAGTTTGGGATTTGAATTTCAGCAACTGATTCGGGTGTAGGAATCACATTTGCAGTGGCGACGATTGGGTTTTCTGTAATAGCACAGGCGGATAGCGCAACGAAAGTAGTCAGTTGGGTCAGGTTCATAGTTATCCATTTCAGACGATATTCTGTAGAGTTCAGGGTTTATGAAAATGCGTACGCTCGGGGAACACGCTTTCTATCTCTACAGGCATTTTGAAATTGACCCGGAGAATGGATGACGATCGTAGGAACGAAGGCAGTATTGCGATCGTCTGTAGATTGTCCGGAATGCATATTCCGAGTTATGGGAGTGATTGCTCAAGGTTCAGCGCTAAAATAAAAGCAATCATTTTGCTTGGGATCTGTACTTGCCATGCCTAACGCCCGTGCCAACCGCACTCACCTCAACCGGACAAAAGTGATCACGGTCGTTTTTTGCTTAGTGGTCCTTCCGGCGCTGCTGCTATTTCTGGCCATGCGTCCTGCGATCGCCGCCTCACCCAAACCCTACAACGAACTCCAATTTGCCCCACTCCCCACGCTAAAACTGCCGCCCTACGAGCAGTTCACGCTTAACAATGGCATGAAGGTTTTCTTAATGGAAAATCATGAATTGCCCTTGGTCGAAGGCACGCTGCTCGTCAAAACCGGAAGCCGCGATGAACCAGGAACCCAAACTGGACTCGCCAGCATCACCGGAAGCGTCATGCGATCGGGCGGCACCACTCAGCATTCGGCCAATATCCTGAATGAACTGCTCGAACAAAAAGCCGCCTCGATCGAATCCGGTGTCGGTGTTAACTCAGGGAGCGCCAGTTTCAGCAGCTTGACGGAAGATTTGCCCACGGTGTTTGATCTCTTTAGTGAAGTGGTCCAAAGCCCTGTCCTGCCTCAAGATAAAATTGACCTCGCCAAATTCCAAGCCCGAGGCGGCATCGCACGACGCAACGATCAAGCCAATAGCATTCTGGGCCGCGAGTTTCGCAAACTCATTTATAGTGAGGCCAGCCCCTATGCACGCACTGTAGAATACGCCACGATCGACGCTATTAAACAATCCGATATTCGCCAGTTTTACCAAACGGCTTTCCGCCCTGAGAACTTCATTCTTGGCATTACTGGAGATATTAATCCTCGTGAGATGCGAAGTGCGATCGAAGCTCGATTTGCAAACTGGAAACCGACTCCCCTCTCCGCTCGTTCAACCTCAAAAAGTGTTATCCCAGCCCCAAAAACTCCAGGCATCTATATCGCAAACAAATCTGATCTAACCCAAAGTTCCATTCAAATGGGACATTTAGGCGGTCAGGTGAGGGATAAAGACTATCCGGCCTTGTCCGTAATGAATGAGATTTTGAGTGGCTTCGGCGGACGGTTGTTCAATGAAGTTCGATCACGTCAGGGATTGGCTTACAGCGTCTACGCGGCTTGGGGTCCACAGTTCGACTACCCCGGTATTTTCGTAGCAGGCGGCGATACTAAATCAGAAAGTACGGTGCCATTCATTAAAAGCGTCCGTGCAGAAATCGATCGAATTCGGACTGAACCCGTCAGCGCCCAAGAATTGAAACGGGCTAAAGACTCAGTTGAGAACTCCTTTATTTTCAATTTTGATTCACCAGAGAAAGTCCTAGGTCGTCTGTTGAAGTATGAATACTTTGGATATCCAAAAGACTACCTGTTCCAATATCAAAAAGCCGTTGCAGCCATTAGCATAGAAGATATCCAACGCGCCGCAAACAAGAATCTTCAGCCCGATCGCATTGTAACGATGATCGTTGGAAACACAGCGGCCATCAATCCTCCATTATCCAGTTTAAATCAGCCGATTAAAACGATCGACATTACAAACCCGAAAGTCCCCCAACCTCCCATGCTCAGTCAATAAACCATGTCTACTGAAAAAATTGGGATTCTCCAAGGCGATATTACCAAACTCGGCGTGGATGCTATTGTCAATGCCGCTCAACCTTCTCTCTTGGGTGGCGGCGGGGTTGATGGGGCGATTCATATTGCGGCTGGACCCGAACTTCTAGAGCGTTGCCGATCGATCGGTGGATGTGCGATCGGGCAAGCCAAAATTACACCGGGCTTCCGCCTCCCCGCCACCTGGATCATCCATACCGTGGGTCCCATCTGGACCGGCGGCCACTCTGGCGAACCCGAACAGCTAGCGTCCTGCTACGAAGAATCTTTGAAACTGGCGGTCCAGCATCAAGTGCAGACGATTGCATTCCCGGCCATTAGCTGCGGAGTGTATGGATATCCTATTGATCAAGCGGCCCGAATCGCGATCGCCACTGTGCTGAAGTTTTTACAGATTGAACATTCAATAGATGGGATCAGTTTTGTTTGCTTTAGCGACGCAGATTACGATGCAATGGTTGAGGTCTTTGGTGAATTTTAAGGTGAATTTTAAAGGCTTTTAAGCAATTCAGAATTCCTTGCTCTTTGGAAGAAATCCAGGGTGGGGAATGTTGATATTTAATCTAATTTTCAATATAGTCGTGTATTTCTTCAACTCGCGAGTATCTTGTGTAGTACATGTGAGCAAAATCTACTGGGAATTAAGCGTAAAAATTTATGAAATCTGCGGCACACCAATCGTCAAACCCTAACTTAGGCAATCTAGGCACCCAACCTCAGCACGTCCGATCGGCTGTTATGGCCCTAACCCTGGTGGCTTTGACAGGCTGCTTTCCCAGTCGGCAAGCTCAAGCTCCCTCGATCGCATCGGGCTATCCAGCCGCCGAAAATGCCCTAAGGAACCCCACACCGCAAGACTTTCCAAAGCCCATTATTTCAGAAGTTGCGATCGGAAACCCGGTCACAAGCGACGCAAAAATCCCACCCCTGGCAACCGTTCCTGTCAAAGGTCTCATGCAGACGACAAGACCCGACGATCGGACGCAGAAGGTGATGCCCAATCTCGGACGCGATCCCTTTGCTGCGTCGTTAGCGACCGAGCTACAGCCCCCAGCTTTAACGCAATTTGGCACGCCTAAGTCCCGTCAAACGGTTCCTATTTGGTCTAAGCCCTCCGCCAAGTCCGCTGCTACGTCAGCGCTCCGATCGCAGAAACCCACCGTGCCACAAATTCCCCGACTGCGATCGATCGGACGCCCCACCGCCTCCAGTAATCTGCCTACCGTCCCTGTCCCAAACACCCTCCCACCCCTTGCCGCCCCCGTCCCAATCGAATCCCTTCCGGTGATTTCTCCAACGGCCCTCGCTGATCAGGTAGAAATCACAGGCGTTGTGCAGGTGGGCGATCGGGTGATGGCGATTGCGAAAGCGCCTGAAGAAACCAGTGCGCACTATGTAAATACAGGCGATCGATTGTCTAGCGGACGGGTGATTGTTCGAGAGATTCGTACGGGTCGATCGCCCAGTGTTGTTCTAGAACAAAATGGCCAAAAAGTTGTGAAGTCGATCGGTGCCAATCGCACACCCAACTTAACAACCACAATTAGGAGCTTTGGTCTTCGATCGTATCCATAGTTCACTAATTGAATGTCATACATACACGGTAAACTTAGGAACCGCACCCGCCGCCTTTGCGCACAAAATAAATTATGACTGAACTAGAAACCGGATTACCTCACGTTCGCCAAGTCCAAACCTTGATCAAAGACGGCGGCGAAGTCGAATTTAAACTAATGACAGGCGACTTGCTTACCGGAAAAGTCCGTTGGCAAGATCCCACCTGCATCTGCCTTCTAGACCACTACGATCAACCCACGATTATTTGGCGATCGGCGATCGTCTACATGAAGCCTAAAGCAACGGCTTAACCTAAACCCTCTTCAGCAGTGTTGCAACCCAGCGATTTCAACACCACTGACCGAATAGCTTGTTCAACCCCATCCATCGGCCCGTCTGCCTCAATGCGAATAAACGTCTTCGGGATCTGCGCAGATTGATGCATCGCCGCAAATCCCGATCGGACCCGTTGGTGAAATGCCAAATCCGCCTGCTCCAGTCGATCGCGCGTGCCTCGATCGATCGCCCGAGCCATCCCAATCTCCGGATCCAAATCTAACCACAAGGTCAGATCAGGGGCCAACCCCTGGGTCGCCAGCGCATTCAGTTCATCAATCAAACCTAAGTCCAACCCTCGCCCATAGCCTTGGTACGCCACCGTCGAGGCCGTGTAGCGATCGCAGAGCACAAGATTGCCGTCTGCCAGCCAGGGACGTATCCAGCCCTCTACATGCTGGGCACGATCGGCGGCATAGAGCAGGAGTTCAGCGCGGTCTTGCATCGCTTCGTCTTGGTCGGGCATGAGGAGCACCTGACGAATTTTCTGGCACAGAAGACTCCCGCCCGGTTCACGGGTCGATCGTAGCCCGCTAAAGCCTAAAGTCTTTACGATCGGTGTTAGTACCGCCTCCAACCGCTGAAGCTGAGTTGTTTTCCCAGACCCTTCGCCGCCTTCCAATACAATTAGCTGTCCCTGTCCCATTACCGTTCTGCTCCTGCGACGCGCTACTTCATTGAGTTCGGTCAAAGACCTATAAGATACTGCGATATCGCAACTCGGTAAGCTTTATGACTATACCCAGATGTTAGTGGTGTCGTATCGCTGGTACAGTGAAGACGAATGTTTGTTTGACGAGGTCGCTATGGCACGGTATCTGGCGCTCTTTACCCTGGGCATTTCAGTGGAAGAGCTGCATCCTAGCTTGAGCACAGTGCTTCAAAGCTGCAATCTAAATATGATCTACGACACGGCGGAATATGTGATGGCGCGGGAAGTTCCAGGCGGAGTGCCGTTCCCAAAACTCGTCACCGTCGAAATCTTGATCGATCGCACGACGGCCACCCCTGAAAAAGTCCAAATTAAACTTGTGGTCAAAAACGAAGAACTTCCACTCAAAGCCATTAATCACTGTGCCACGATGTTTGGACAGATCAAAACATCGATCGAAACCGCCACCCAATGGCAACTGATCGAAAGCTACGCCGGAGAGGAGCCGTAAAAAATACTCGCTCGACAGTAGAGCGACTTGGGGCCTTGAGATTCCTCCAGCGATCGATGCTAGGGGAATTTCTAGTCTACTAGCCGTTCCGTACTGGCAGTGTCTCCCAGATCTTCAGCATCTTCTTCACTAAGGTCGTCATTAAAATCTTCGGGATCGCCGATCATGCCGGGACTAATGAGCGTAATGTCAAACTCGTCCGGCGGCACCGTCTGAATCGCATCGCGTCGGAGCCAGTAATAAATCGCCCGAACATTTGGTCCAAAAATGACCTCATCGGCATTGAACAGGTTGTGGGACAGAAGCTTTCGACCATTTACGATCATCCCATTGGCACTGGCCTGTCCGCGTAAGTTGCCATCGACAATCCGATAGTAGTACGACCCATCTTCCTTGGGCAACTGCACCAAGGTTGCATGACGGCGCGACACAAACTGGGACACAAGCCGAATATCGCATCTCGGATCCCGCCCGATCGAATAGACTGGAGCATCCAAATCAAATTCTCGACGGCCTTTATCATCCTCAATAATGAGCATGTGATTGTGGTGCGGTTCTGAAGGCATGACAAATGAAGTATCCAAGGTTAACTGCCTGATAGTTCCATTAGATAACAAGTTTTTGGAGTCGATTACAGATCCCTAAGAATGATCTTCCCAGGATTCGTGCGCCACCGCAACAAGATAGAGTTTCCAATAACCGTGATTGAACTCACTGCCATTAGAATACCCGCTTGACCGGGCGTCAGCACAAAATTAAACGTAGGAAGCAAAATTCCGGCTGCAATAGGCAATGCTAACAGATTATAGGCAAATGCCCAGGCTAGATTGATGTAAATGGTACTCAAGGTGGCTCGACTCAGGTCAAAGGCCAGCAATACGTCAGAAATCCGATCGCGCATCAACACAATCCCCGCCGTTTCAGACGCGACTTCAGTACCACCCTTCATCGCAATGCCAACGTCCGCTTGAGCAAGAGCTGGGGTGTCATTAATGCCATCACCGACCATGGCGACGTGATAGCCTTGGGCCTGGAGATGGGCGATCGCCTCGGCTTTTTGGGTGGGAAGGACATCGGCAATGACGTGTTCGCGGGGGATTCCGGCTTGTTGGGCGAGGGCTTGGGCGGTGGCGAGCCGATCGCCTGTCAGGAGTTTGACCTGGAAACCTTGCTGCTGGAGCTTCAACACCGTTTCTGTTACGTCAGGCCGCATCGTATCGCTGATCGTTAGCAGCCCTCGGTAGTGACTATTCAGGGCTAGAAAGACCACCGTTTTGCCAAAGTGGGCAAACTCATCGGCTTGCTGGATAGATTCAGTGGGAACCGTGATGCCGCAATCCCTTAGCCAGTTCAAGGTGCCGAGACGAATGGTGCCGAGGGCCGTTTGGGTGCTGACGCCGCAGCCGGGAATCGTCTGGCTGTCCTGGTTTGCCATCGGGTCGATCGACTGGTCTTGGGCCGCCTGGAGAATAGCAGTTGCCAAGGGATGATGGGTTCCGAGTTCAGCCGTTGCCGCGAGTTGGAGCAGAACGCCTTCATCGTCTACCGGAATTACATCCATTACTGTTGGATGTCCTAGGGTTAGCGTTCCGGTTTTATCAAAGACGATGGTGTCGAGGTTGGCCACCTGTTGCAGCACGTCCCCACCGCGAATCAGCAATCCCCTCTGCGCCCCTAAACTAGAACCCACAATTAAGGCAGTCGGTGTGGCGAGTCCTAATGCGCAAGGACAGGCCACCACCATCAACGAAATCGCCAGCTTGAGACTCAGCAACAAGGGTGAGGGCTGGGGCATCATGCCATGGGAGAGGGTGCCGTGAGAGGCCATGCTATGGGAAGACAGACTGTGGGCCGAGGCGATCGCATTGGCCGACCGCACTAAGAGTTCCTGCCCAAAGCCATACCAGCCCAAAAACGTGAGCACCGATAGCGCTAGCACTCCGTAGGTAAAATAGCCCGCGATCGTGTCGGCCAATTGCTGCACCGGAGCGCGCCGAGTCTGAGCGTCTTCGACAAATTGAATGATTTTGGCTAAGTTGGTTTCTGTGCCTACTTGAGTGACTTCGACGGTCAGCACGCCCGATCGGTTTAGGGTTCCTGCGCTGAGGCGATCGCCTTTGTATTTCTGTCGGGGAAGGGCTTCGCCGGTCAGCATGGATTCGTCCACGGCGCTGGTTCCACTGAGCACTACGCCATCAATAGGAACCTGTTCACCGGGAAGGATCTGAACCCATTCGCCCTGGCGGAGGTGTTCGACGGGAATGTCGATGTTACTGAGGACGCTGGACTCGGTTTGGGTCTTACTGACGAGGTGGGCGGTTTTGGGCTGGAGGGCAAGGAGGGCTTGGAACGAGGAGAAGGCTTCGCGTTTGGCCCATTGTTCGAGGGCGCGGCCTAGCAAAATAAACCCGATCAACATGACGGGTTCATCAAAAAAACATTCCCATCCGATCGCTGGATTGAGCAACGCTACTACACTACTGCCAAAGGCCAACAGCGAACCCAAGGCAATTAACGTGTTCATGTTGGGTGAATTTCGCGCCAATCCCTTCACGCCCTCCACCAATATTTCTCGCCCTGGACCAAAGAGTGCCAACCCCGCTAGCACTGCATGAAACTCGTCATTCCCTAATCCGGGCAGCGGATGTCCGATCGCATGTCCAATGTGGCCCGCACTCGATAGCACTACCAGAAATAGGGCGATCGCGAGTTTTTGTTTTTGCGTAGAGGCTTGGGCGGCGCGGCGATCGTTGAGTTCGGCGAGTTGTTCGGTGCGACGTTTGCCCTGGAGAATGGGTCGATGGGTGCTAGGGAACCCAGCCTGGGTCAGGGCTTGAGCGAGCACTTCTCCATCGACCCATGACTCGGCTTTAACTGTGGCTACTTCGGTTATGAGATTGACCACGGCATCACAGACTCCGGACTGTTTTTTTAAGGTTCGCGATACAGCGCTGACACAGCCCGCACACATCATGCCTTCCACATCGATCGTCACGGTTTCTAGTCCAAGCTTCTCTTTAGTCGCAAGGCTTTTGACAGGCATAACTGTTTGTCCAGAGACCTGTGGTTGAGAAGACAAATGAGAAAAAAGGGTCATGGTTTATCCAGTCGTTGGTCATCGGGTCGCTGATTATTCGACGGTCGTGATCGGGCATTCCATCCGACAAAGAGGGAGATCGGGAGTGCGGCGCTCACGACACTGATCATAGGATCTACGTTTAGTGTAGAGATTGCGTTGAAATAGGCCATCCCGACACAGGACCAAATCATCAAGTTTTCTATTTGTTTTCGTCGGTTTGTCATTTATTTTCTACCGATCGTGTCTATCTACACAAGGCTATGCTAGTACGGGTCATTGGGAAGCGGTAGGGAAAGGCGATTCTTTTCGAGAGGCTAGTACTAGCGGTTCTTAGGATTCATTTTAAGCGATGTTGAGGGGGTTTGGAGAATTCATACGTCGAGGGGGCGTGCCCGAGGAGTTCTTGGACGGTGCGGATGTCGTATCCGTTTTGGAGGAGGTGAGTGGCGAAGGTGTGGCAGCCGATGCGTTTGGTGAGATGGGCGGTTCGGGTGGCTTGTTTGAGTGCTTTTTGGAGTCCGCTTTCGTGAAGATGGTAGCGTTGCCAAATTGCGGTGTCGGGGTTTTGGATGCGGCGACTAGAGGGAAAACCCATTGCCAGATCCATAGTCGATCGGTATTTGGATATTTACGATCGAGAGCAGAGGGCGTCCATGCGGGTCAGTAGCCTTCAGCAAGAGGAGGTAAGTGCTCTGTTTGGCACGGAAGGCTTGAACGTTCTTGAGGGGCTATCGAGGACTTCTTGATAGAGGAAAAGAATGGCGTTGAAGGCTTGATTTTGGATAAATGCTGAGACTTTTCTTTCAACAGCTAGATAGGTTAGGAAGGCTTCGACTTCAATTTTTCCCATTTTGCGGGGATGACGTTTCTAGGGGTAAGTGACGTAGTGTTTGATCCATTGAAGGTAGCTTTTTCGGTGCGGTGGGAATAATGTTTGCGCCGAATGGTATCGCTCACTACTTCTAGGAGCATTTTGGGACGATTCCCGTTCCGGGAGGCGTTGCCAACGTTCATAAGAATTTATGTTTTTCAGAGGAAACAGCTTGTGTAGTCCTATGAAATCAGGATAAGTTATGAGGCATGAGGGGAAATACACGGAATTTGTCGGGGTATCTGCCTGAATCAGGGAGATGTACGGAGTCTGTTGGGGTATCTGCCCAAATCAGGGTGTTATGCGGAAAGTGTCGGGGTATCCATCTAAGCCAGGGTGATATTCAGAATGTTTCTGTATACCAAATGATTATGCCGCCTTCATTTATGGATTATGGCAATGTAGTAGTTGAGGTGAGTGGTGTCAAAAAAAACTCTCAGCTATAGCCAACACTTTGAGACGCTGGTTGCTTTTGTTACTCATCTTGCAGTAGTGGGTGGTGATGAAGCTGATGCAGCCAACGCACCTAAATTGGCAGATCGTCTTGGTTTAGATGAACAAGAAGTAGTTGAAGTCTTGGAGAGTTTCAAAGGTCTTTTCAGAAAAACTCAAGAGCGTTATCCAAGCAAGAATTATGGCTTGCAGTACAAATACACATTGCAGCTACGTTACGCTCGTCGAAGATATATTGATGGCAAAGTTGTGAATGTAGGCGAAGCAATGACCAATGAAGGATTGTTTTCCTTGCTTGAGTTCATCACGAAGAAAGTGAGTGAAGAGCAAGAAAGCGCGCGACATGCAAGGAGCAATAAGATTACAATGATTGGCGTTTGGGTTGCGGCGACACTTTCTCTTGTGACTGCAATCATCAGTTTATTTAAAAAGTAGCTGTGCAGTTACGGCAGCGGAACAACCCTGTTGGAGCGGACTAGCGAAGATCTCGACGATGTTACAAAGCTACTTACAGCCGCTCAACTTCACCGTTAGCCTGCTACATTGCCCAGAAGAGTAGTTGTTCCGTTGCTGGTGGGAGTGCGTTCGGCTTTGACGTCTCGTAGAGAATCGCCCCTCAATTGCGAACGGTAGTTCAGTCAGTTTTTGGTCTCAGTAATCAATCCAAAAACGTGATGAGTAAGTGGCAACAGTTGAGTGGTTGTAAAGTTGGGTTAGAGTGAGACGTTCCAAAAGGTAGGGGGCGATCGCTGACGCACACTTTATTTGGCTCACTGAAACCAAGACTGATCGATCGCTCAAGCGATTAATCCCCTTTCTCTAAATTAAACCTATTGATAGAGTTCTTGAAGTTTGGTTTTGGATAAAAGTTGAAGTGTAATGTCTACCTCTTCTTAAACTCATGACCGCCAATACCTTTGAATCGTTTGCCACCCAGACAGCGATCGCCTCCCTCAACGTTTACCGTACACATATTTCGCCCCGAAAAGGGTTCTCCTGTCCCCATTGGTTGTTGCATAAAGACGAATCTTGCTCAGATTATGTCAAACGCATCCTGACTAATCAAAATTTAAGCGCAGCGATTCAAATGGCTCCCCAGCGATTCAAAGCCTGCAAAGCTGCCGCGCAGACGTCGAAGTTACAAAGAACCCAGGGTGGATGTATCGTCATTCCCTGTTGCTTCCCCATTTAAGATTCTTCCAAAAACCAAATGGTTCAGTGCGATCGCCGATTTTGTAGATTGGCTTTACAGTTTCGGATTCTCAGACCTAGTTTATTTACATTGGGCATCCGGCAGTGGTGAAGCGGACTCATTAGAGCGTTTGGGCGATCGCAAAGTTTCTCTACCGCGCCGCCAAAACTCGGTTTGCCGTCAGTCCTAACTCAGGAAACACGAGAGAAACGATCGCGTCCTCTCCCCGAAACTCAACCTCACCATAGTCACCGCGCTCATCTAAAATCAGCACCAGCACCACCTCACGCTGCGGATCCACCAACCAAAACTCCTGAATCCCTCGCGCTGCATACTCAAACCGTTTCTCTAGGTAATCACGCTCGTAATTTTCACTCTTCATCGTTCCGGGTGACACCACCTCAACCACCGAAAGCGGATTTGGATCGCCCAGCCTCAAACAAGCCTGCTTCGCACCATCGATTGCCCGAGCAGACGCCTCCGAATGGATCATTAGATCCGGATCCCGCGCCGTAGCCGAACCGCGTGGCACCGCAATCATCTGTTTAATTCCAATCCGATCGATCTCAATCCCCAACAGAATAAAACATTTGATCAAAAAAACTGGAATCCGAGTATTGGTCGTACATTCAGCACCCATCTTCACCAATTCCCCATCCACCAACTCATAATAAGTCTCTGTCCCATCGTCATAGGTCAGAAACTCCTCCAGCGTCATCTTTCGTGCAGTTGCGATCATCATGGGTAAACCTCTCAACCAATCACTCCAGTTCTTCCAGTCTAACCGAATCCCCACAGCAACACTTTCCCAGTCCGTCTACCTCGAACAGCCCAGCACCTAACCCCCTGCCAAAATCATAGAAAATTGAGACTGCCCCCATAGTTTGATAAATTGTAGGCAGATTAGGAAAACCATTAAAAAACCGCTATAGCAGCAGGTGTCTTCATGACAATTACGGTGAGCCGCGAACAGGTCGATCAGATTATTCATAATCAACATACCAATCCCTTTGACATCCTTGGACCTCACGCGATCGAAAAAGACGGCAAAACCCTTTGGGCAGTCCGTGTCTACCAGCCCCAAGCCACCACCGTCACCGTCATTTGCCCTGAAGAGCGTCGTGAATTTGTGATGCATTCCTCTGCATACAACCCCCACTTCTTTGAATGTCTAATCGACCTGCCCGAGCTTAACAACTACCAGCTTCGCATCAAAAACAACGACACCGAATCCGTCATCTACGACCCCTACGCCTTCAAGGACGCCTGCCTAACCGAATTTGACCTTCATCTCTTCAGCGAAGGCAACCATCACCGCATCTACGAAAAACTCGGTGCCCACCTCACCATCCAAAACGGAATCTCTGGCGTCTACTTTGCCGTCTGGGCACCCGCCGCCCGCAACGTCTCACTTCTCGGCGACTTCAACTACTGGGACGGTCGCCAACACCAAATGCGCAAAGGCCCGACGGGAGTCTGGGAACTCTTCATCCCTGAAATCACCGCAGGCGATCGATACAAATACGAAATCAAAAACAACGACGGACACATCTACGAAAAATCCGATCCCTACGGCTTCCAACAAGAAACCCGCCCCAAAACCGCCTCGATCGTCACCGATCTCAGCACCTACACCTGGGACGACCAAGCCTGGATGGACGATCGACGCAACAGCGAACCCCTCAGCAAACCTGTCTCCATCTACGAACTCCACCTCGGCTCCTGGATGCACGGCGACTCCAACGAACCGTCCGTCCGTCCTGACGGATCTATTGAACCCGTCGTCATCGTTTCCGATCTCAAACCCGGTGCCCGCTTCCTCACCTACCGCGAACTCGCTGCCCAACTTATTCCCTACGTGAAAGGTCTTGGCTTCACCCACATCGAAGTCCTTCCCGTCGCCGAACACCCCTTCGACGGCTCCTGGGGCTACCAAGTGATTGGCCACTACGCCTGCACCTCACGCTTCGGCACCCCACAAGATTTCATGTACTTTGTGGATCAGTGCCATGCAAACGGCATCGGCGTGGTCGTGGATTGGGTCCCTGGACACTTCCCAAAAGACGGCCATGGCCTCGCCTTCTTCGACGGATCTCACCTCTACGAACACGAAGATCCCCGCAAAGGCGAACACAAAGAATGGGGCACTTTAGTCTTCAACTATGCCCGCCATGAAGTCCGCAACTACCTCGTCGCCAACGCGCTATTTTGGTTCGATAAGTACCACATTGATGGAATCCGCGTCGATGCCGTCGCCTCCATGATCTACCTGGACTACAACCGCGATCCCGGCACCTGGGTCACAAACCAATACGGCGGGCGCGAAAACATCGAAGCGGCTGATTTCCTCCGTCAAATGAACAATTTGGTGTTTAGCTATTTCCCTGGCGTCCTGTCGATCGCCGAAGAATCCACCTCCTGGCCCATGGTCTCCTGGCCCACCTACGTTGGCGGCCTAGGGTTCAACCTCAAATGGAACATGGGCTGGATGCACGACATGCTCGACTACTTCAGCATGGATCCGTGGTTCCGCCAGTTTCACCAAAACAACCTCACCTTCAGCATGTGGTACCACCACAGCGAAAACTTCATGCTGGCGCTCTCCCATGATGAAGTGGTGCATGGCAAGAGCAACATCATTGGCAAAATGCCCGGTGACGAGTGGCAAAAATTCGCCAATATTCGTTGCCTCTACACCTACATGTTTGCCCATCCCGGCAAGAAAACCCTGTTCATGAGCATGGAATTTGGGCAGTGGAGTGAGTGGAACGTCTGGGGCGATCTCGAATGGAGGCTTCTCGGATACCCCGCCCATCAACGGCTCAAAGGATTTACGACTGCCCTCAATACCTTGTATAAATCCGAACCCGCCCTCTATACCCAAGATTTTGCTGAACCCGGTTTTGAGTGGATCGACTGTAGCGACAATCGTCATAGCGTCATTGCGTTTATTCGCCGTGCTAAAGACTCTGATGAATTTCTCGTAATCGTCTGTAACTTTACGCCTCAGCCCCACGCCCACTACCGTGTTGGGATTCCTAAGGCAGGTTTTTATCGAGAAATTTTTAATAGTGACTCCCGCGAATTTGGCGGCAGTAATATGGGCAACTTGGGCGGGAAATGGAGCGAAGACTGGAGTTGTCACAACCGCGATTACTCTCTCGACCTGTGTCTGCCACCGCTTGCAACGGTCATTCTAAAGCTAGACCCAGATTACAATCCCCACACAAATTAGATTTTCATTGCAAACCCTTCTTCTCCTAGGAGAAGGGTTTAAGCATTCAAAGCTCCTAGTATTGTCCGGTTTATTGAATATCTATAGCTTCGCCAATGCTGACGCTAGAATCCTCAACAAAGACCTCAAAACTGGCAATCTCCCAAGGTCGTACTTTGCTCGATCGGCCTTCCAACGGGTTTTCTAGCAGATCCAATCGATCGCCTAATCGAAGGCTTGGCGTAATCTTAGATATGTTTTCTAATTTAACTTCACTGGATTCACCTTGGTATTCATAACCGCGAAGAATGTATTTATTTCGATCGGATTCTGATTGTTTGACGGCCATGAGCATTAGCGTTGACGCTTGCAGATTCAGAAGGGTTGCAATACCGGGCAATCGACCTTGCATGAGTCGTTCATTGGGGACAATAGCTTGCATAGGTAAACTTAGCTCTAAAGACCGTTTTGGGGTGTCGGCAGTTTTCCAGTTTCCAGCATGAGGATAAATCCCAATAGTAAATTCATGAATGCCTTGATCGGCCATAGGATCTGGAAACTCCGATCCTCGCAGCAGCGAAATCCGAATTTCATTGGGTCGGTGATCGTAACCATGTTTACGATCGCACAAGAGACTCACGCCATAATCACCGTCACTAATGGACGCCCAGCGCAAGCCCGGAACTTCCCACATGGCCCGTTCTGCATCGGTTTCTGGACGAGTCGTGCGATCGACGATGCCACAAGCCGACTCGTAAGTCACCCAGTCGGCCTCTAGATTGAACGAAAAACCTGCTTTAACGAGAATGTGTTTTTCTTGCCAGTCAATGTAGTTTTGGATTTCTAGGATCGGTGAATGTTGCGTGAGCGAATAGGTTTGGGTGAATGTGGAATTCCCGATCGTCCGCACGATTTCAACGCGCGATCGAAGTTTAGTTTTTTCAATCCATCGAATGGACTGTAGCGTTGCAGTAGGTAGCGGGTGAGCCTTATAGTTTGGGTCAATATTCCAGGCATCCCAGTATTGCCCGTCGTCTTTAAAACTCAGCAGTTGATTACTTTCATCCTGAAGGACGTCCCGTTGTGCTTGACGATCGAAAATTCGATGAATGTTTCCTGTTTCGGCATTAATTCTAACCTGGATAAACTCATTCTCAAATTGATAATCTTCGGCTTCAACGATCGGTAAACTCGTGCCCTTACCTGCCACTGGAACCGCCCAATAACACGCATATCCTAGGGCTGGAACATCTGGAACAATCGATCGGATAATGCAGGCTAAGCGTTCTCCACTATCGCGAAATTTCACTTCTGTCTCCAGTGCTTGACCTGCTAGAGTTTGCAGTTGCCAACGCCAGGAGAGTGGGTTCGCGGGACTGTCGGCGATCACAAATCCAATGAGCTGCGATCGAGTCCAATGATTGGGATTAAATACAATAATGAGTTGGGCATCGGGATGGGGTGGTTCCAGCGGCGCGATCGCGCTAATGATTCGATCTTTTGCATTGTTAATAATGCAATCGGTGTCGATGAGCACTTCTTCCCAAGCTCGATTAGCCGTGGGATACACGTCACGAATAGAGGTTCCGGGTAAGATGTCATGAAACTGGTTGAACAGGGTTTTTTTCCAGGCTTGTTCAAGTTCTTTTTTCGGGTAATTGAATCCGATGGTTAGTGCGGCTAGAGATGCCCAAAGCTCGGCTTCATACAATGCATTTTCGCAGTCGCGATTGAATGATTTTTGATCGCCGTGGGTGGTGTAACAGCCCCGATGGAATTCGAGGTAGAGTTCTCCGTGGTGAACTGGGTAATGAACCGGGATATACCGATCGATCATTTCATCCAAAAACGATTCTGCTGTTGTAAATTCGATCGTGGGAAATACATCCGATTTCTGCCATCGCTGCATGATTTCCAACATGTCTCGCGTCGGTCCACCGCCATGATCCCCCACTCCTGGTAAATACAGTGCCGATTGCAACCCCGATCGCGCCGCAAAGTCCCAACAATAATCACTCATCTTAATAGGATCAATCCATTCGCCTATTGGGGCTGACATTAAGGCCAAGACCTGTGAACCATCGGGAGATTGCCAGTTGAAAACGTCGTGCGGGACCTTCGTGGTGTCATTCCAGCGTAGCTTTTGGGTTACAAAATAATCCATTCCACCTAGCTTTAATAACTGCGGTAGCTGCCCACAAAACCCAAAAGTATCCGGCAACCACGCCACCCGACTTCGCCGCCCAAAGGTTTTCTCGTAATATTTTTGTCCATACAAAATCTGCCGAGCAATAGACTCTCCACCAATCACATTAATTTCTGGCTCCACCCACAGTCCGCCGATCGGCTCCCATTTCCCTGCCTGTACCCGGTCCTGAATCGATCGAAAAATAGCAGGGCGGTGCTCCTCAAACCACTCATACATCACAGGCGTCGTATGGCCAAAAATCAACGCCGGGAAATCTTTCATCAAGTTCAACGCTGAAAGAAACGTCCGCTCGGCCACTTCCCAGGTCTCGTCTACGGTCCAGAGCCATGCTAAATCTAAATGCGCATGGCCTAAACATTGGATTTTATATTGCTTAATTCGATCGCTCCAGCAACATAAAACCGATCGAATCTCTGATAACGTTTCCAATCCATTTAGCCGATCGGCCAAATCCTCTAGTTCATCCGGACAAAACACCGTTACAAATTTGCTGACAATCTCCACTTCATTCGCCACAAATCCACCATCCGCCTCGCCCGATGCCGCTTCCACGATAACCCTCGATCGCATCAAGGCCCCACCATCGTGCCCCGGACTCACTAACGTCAGCCGTACCTCGATCGGAGTCGCTTCATCACCCCGCTCCCCGCCCGCCCCATCCCAAATCACCACCCGGCAAGTATGGTCAAACAAATCGCCTTCCTGCACCAACCGCCCATCCACCCAGACCTCCGCCTGCTGTGCCCACCAGGTCAACCCCAGCCGCACCACCCATTCATCATCCGAATTAAGCCTCGTCGATGATGGTGACATGGATTCAATCTGTTTTGCCACATCAATTTGCGTCACTAACTCGATCGCTTGTCGTCCCTTCGCCCAGGCAATCTGACCCTTCTCATTGAGGGCCGCACTCTCCCCGGTTTTCAAGCACCACTCCACCATCCAATCTCGCTGAGCGGTCGATCGCAATCGGCGGATCAGCCCTTGAATCCGAGAGATTGCCGTCTCGCCGAACTCCTCCACACCAGAGTCCAAACCAGATCCATCTAATTTCGTCATAATGCTTCACAAACCCTATCAAACGAAAGCGAGTAAGATAAAAATCTATGCAGTTTCTATTCCCAACTCAACCTCTCCCCATTGTGCCATGTCAGCCGATCGCCCTTACCAAAGCCATCTGTTTAATAGCCTGAACCGCAACGTCCAACGCCTCAAGGACAGGGCAGGCTTGCTGTGGCGAAATTTTAAGGTCGTGGTCCTGTGGGGAGCGCAAATGTCGCTCTATCCCGTCTACGCAGTGCTCAACACCAGCCGCCAAGTCAGTCAAAAGCTCAAAGAAATCTGGTATTCAACCCGAGTTGCACGCTCCGATTCCGCCCTCATCTCTCCGAGCGATGCTCCCCTTCTCACGGTTCTTACCGCCCTCGTCACCCGCCAAATCGCAACCCTCCCCGCAGGAAATGCCGACTGTCTCACCATCGCGCTAGCCCAAGGCACACAAATTCAGGGATTTGCCTCGGTCCTCAGCACCCGACGCCTAACGATCGTCACTACCACCAGTGAAACCCTCGATATCCTCTCCGAATCGCAAGAAAACGAACTTCGCCAACGCATCATCTACGAAATCGCCAGCTACTGGAGGCTCGTGCGATCGCGGCGCGTGAAGCCTACTTCGGGCCTACAAGCTTCGAGCCTACCCGTGTCTTCCGTACACATTCCAACGCTCTGGAACGATCGCAGTACACTGTCGCCCTCAGGATTTCAACGGGAATGGTTGGACCTGATCCAAGCCGCTTGGCTTTATTTTTTTGGAGGACTGTTTGACGGGAGAGAGCAGTCACAGTTTTGGGGACGTTCAGTGGACGCGATACCCTCTTCAATGTCTTCTCCGCAAATTAGCGTAATCAGCGCGATCGCGATTGACTTGTGGGCCGATTCCCCGGACTCATCCAAGATTTCAACAAACGAGCCGAGTGTGATGCGCTACGTACGCTACGATCGACCCAAACGACTCAATTTCGTTGCAAAAACAGCCCTCACTCTTCCCGCCGCCACGGCCACAACAACTGCCCTTCCGCCTGCCCTCACCCTCGATCGCTCACCCTTCAATACCCTGAAACACTGGATTAAATCTCGCCTGAGAGAATCCGCCCCCCGTTCCATTGTCCTATCCTCGCCACCATCCGTCATTCCTCGACCCAATGCATTCCTTTCTGCGCCAAGTCGTCCCTCGCGCGTAGCGACCCAGCGCCTGGCCCGCGCTCCCGAATGGCTAGAGGTTTCTGCCACCAATTTGGGTTATGAAGTCTCTTGGCTCGATCGAATGGTGCTTGGCCTTGACCGGGCGATCGTCTTTTTGGAGCAAATTTTTCTCACGTTCTGGGCTTGGCTCCAACTTCTGCGTAAAAGCTGATAACATTCCAGCTAATATAAGAACATATTTCAGGTTTACGGGACTTTCCGTGCCATCCATTCCAAACCTTGCTGGAGTCATCCCATGTCTACGTTAAAAATTGTGGTCAACGTCGTTGTGGCCTTCTTCCTTCTCTTGTTCATCTTTGGACTGTTGAACAATGACCCCTCCCGGAACCCGAATCGTCGCGACGTGGAGTAATTTCTATTGGGTCGATGCCTAGGTCGTTCGGATGCATCCCATGGAGTAATGCCCACTGTGATGAAATCCGCCATAGACAGTTAGTGTGAGAATGGGTTCGATCGCTCAATGTTGTCTTCACAACCATTGGGCGATCTGATGCATCGCCATACTGGCTGTCTTTGTGTGTTGTGAAGAATTTTCTTGGTGAGATGTTTTATGTCCTATCCGGTGTTGCTGGCTGAAGCCCTAAAATCCCCTGCTCCCCTTCAGCAGCCTGCTTCGGCCCTGAGTACACCGATCGCTCCCAGCACGCCTTTTCCTCCCGCTCCCATCATTCCTCCTCCTGTTATTCCCGCTCTTCCCAACCCTAGTTCAGTCTCTACCTCGATCGCCCCTCTTGGTCAAGAGGGCATTGTTGAGTTAAAAGCCGACCAGCAAACCTTCGATCGAAACCGCCAGATTTTTACGGCTGAGGGCAAGGTGACGATGCGGTTTCGGGATAGTCTTCTCCAATCCGATCGGCTCCAGGTTAATCTGCTCAATCGGTTTGCTGTCGCTGAAGGAAATGTGGTCTTAACCAAAGGAACTCAGGTTTTACGGGGCGATCGCTTTGAATATAATTTTGTGCAGGGTCAGGGACGGATTCAGGGCGCACGGGGAGAAATCGCGACTCAAAGTTTGCAGAAGGACCTAAGTTCAGCGGCTCCGGTTTTGCCGTCTGATGTTTCCGCCGCTGCCCAAACGGGACGTCCTGTCGGTCAGGCTGTCTATAATAATCAACCCAGCAATCAAACTAAAACCCAAACTCCATCCGGCATCGATAGCCGAGTAGGCGCAGAAATCTCTATTGGGAACGGCTTTGGGCAGAGCACTACGCAGGGACTAGGCTATCGTCGCATTCGGTTTGAAGCAGCAGAAGCTGACTTTTTCCCGGATGGCTGGGTTGCGAAAGATATTCGATTGACCAATGACCCATTTTCGCCGCCAGAGCTAGAAATACGCGCCCGCACGGCCACCTCTAGAAAAATCTCCGCCACCGAGGATGAAGTCCTCCTGGATAAGCCTCAAATTGTCTTTGATCAACGCTTTAAGCTTCCCATTCCCCGAAATCGGATTGTTTTAGGCGGTAAAAAGGATGATCCTTGGCTCGTCAATCCAGGCTATGACGGCGGCGATCGAGGCGGGCTGTATTTTGAACGCAGTTTTGTCCTTGTGGCCACGCCGAGCCTGTACTTCTCCGTCACCCCTGAAGTCTATGTCCAACGGGCCTTCAGCGATTCTAATATTGCCAACTGGTTTGGGGCCAAAACCACGCTTTCGGCATCCCTCGGGCGTGCTCGACTGTACGGAACGACCGAACTTACAAGCCTCAGTCTCAAAGATTTTGAGAAACGTTTTCGGGGGAGTGTGCAACTGGCCTATCCGATCGGAACTCATACCTTAGCGCTTCAAGGGGCGTATCGGACCCGGTTTTTTAATGGGTCTTTGGGCTTTCAGGATGTCCAGAGTATTGTGGGCGGAATCTTCTATTCGCCGATTATTCCGCTTTGGGATACTGGAATTAACCTCAGCTACCAAGTCGGGTCGCAGTACATCAACGCCGACACCGATCGCGTCGCCCTGCTCAATCCCATTCGCACTAACAATCGCGTCAGTCTCCAGCGCTACCAGGCGAGTGCGGCACTCAGTCGAGGGTTTCGGGTGTGGCAAGGTCAGCCGCTTCCCTCGAATCAGACGGAGGGACTGCGTTATACGCCTGCTCCCGTAGTGCCTTACTTCGACGTAGTGGTTGGGACAACGGGGACCACTACGGCTTATAGCAACGGCGATGCCCAAAGCAACCTCATCCTTACCACTGGATTCAATGCTCAGTTTGGCCATTTTTCTAAGCCGACCTTTGACTACACGGCGCTGAATATTACCTATTCCCAGGCGCTCCAAGGCGGATCATCCCCGTTTTTGTTCGATCGGGCGGCGGATACTAAAACCCTGGCCGCAGGAATTACTCAGCAAATTTATGGGCCGTGGCGCGCGGGGTTCCAGACCACTTGGAATGTTGTAGACGCGAAGGCCATCAGCACTGATTATTATCTCGAATACAGCCGTCGCACCTACAATTTTCGCGTCCGCTACAATCCTGTGCTCTCCTTGGGATCCCTCAACCTGACCGTCAGTGATTTCAACTGGGGCGGCGGATCGCAGCCCTTCGATTCCACGGGAATTACGCCCGTGAACAATGGGGTGATAACGCCTTAAGTGCGGATTGGACAAGAACAACTTTAAGCGATTGCCCCTGAATCTCTCAAAATTCGTTTACACTCGACCAGTATGGGCAACATCCTGAGGCTCTATTCGCCAGATTTCTTCGATCGGGTTTTAAAATGATTGACTCTGCACTTCCTCACTGGGCTAATTCCAAATCTAAGCTCCCGACTGACGCGCGTCGCGATGCTGAATCGTTGCTTCAGCACTATAGTTTTGATTTGGGCAATCGTCCGCTTCAGATTGTTCTTGCCGAGTGGCAGAGTCATTTTTCCTATGTGTGGATTCGGATCGCGGTAATCGAGGCGCTGTATTTGGGGCGCTACAAAGCGATTTCGGTGGAGCAAATCCTGCGGCAGTGGGACAGACGACAACGACCCGTGACGCACTTCGGCTATGAATTTGAGCATTTGGTGTGCGATCGGGTGCCGAGAGATTTGTCCCATGTTGAAACCGATGGTCCTTTTACTCCGCGTACGATCGGTTGGTTTCCAGAGCATATCCCCGGCTGGATTACTCTCGCCAAACGGATTCAAGCGGAACGCCTTCAAATTGAGGCGGAGATTTCAAGTGAGCGAGCGGTTGAGGGTTCGATCGCTTCAGGACTCGCCCAACGCGACGCGTAGGAAGACTGCAAACTCAAGTCGATCGCCCAGTTCGCTAACCGATATCCCCATAGCTCCCCGTCCCCAAACCACGGTAAAATCCCAACACATCCGCACAAGCCCCACGCCACACCTATGACCGCCGCATCCACATCGCCTCACGCCAAATCCAAACCCCTTGCCCCCGGTAGCCGTCGCCCCGCCAAAGAACTATGCAGCGAATGTGGGCTGTGCGACACCTCTTATATCCACTACGTCAAAGAGGCTTGCGCGTTCTTAAACCAACAGTTTGACACACTTGAAACCCTAGTCCACGGTCGATCGCGCCAGCTTGAAAATCCCGATGAACTCTACTTCGGTGTTCATCAAGACATGATGCAAGCGCGCAAAAATGATCCTTTAGAAGGCGCACAATGGACGGGAATTGTCAGCACGATCGCCATTGAAATGTTAGAGAGCGGCAAAGTCGAAGGCGTCGTGTGTGTCCAAAACTCCCCGGACGATCGTTTTACACCCGTTCCCGTGATTGCCACCACCCGCGAAGCCATCCTCGCCGCCAAAGTCAACAAGCCAACTCTGTCCCCGAATTTAAATATTCTTGATCTCGTTGAAAAATCTGGATTAAAAAAGCTTCTCGTTATCGGCGTCGGTTGCCAAATCCAAGCCCTTCGCGCCGTTCAAGACAAAATCGGCCTCGAAAAACTCTACGTCCTCGGCACGCCCTGCACTGATAATGTCAGCCGCGAAGGCTTGCAAAAATTTCTCGACACCACCAGCCGATCGCCCAGTACGGTGGTCTATTACGAGTTCATGCAGGACTTCAACGTGCATTTTAAATACGAAGATGGATCGACGGAATTGGTGCCGTTCTTTGGGTTGAACACCAAGGAACTGAAGGACGTATTTGCGCCGTCGTGTTTGAGCTGTTTTGATTACACCAACGCACTCGCCGATCTCGTCGTGGGCTACATGGGCGCAGAATTTGGGTGGCAATGGATACTCGTCAGAAACGAAACGGGAGCAGAAATGCTAGAAATGGTAGATCAGGCTATCACAACGAAACCTGTCACAAGTAAAGGCGATCGCAAAGCGGCGGTCCAGCAAGGGATTAGCGCCTACGATGCGGCGATGACGCTGCCAATGTGGGTTGCGAAAGCCATGGGCGTAGTGATTAAACGGGTAGGTCCGAAGGGCTTGGAATACGCAAGATTTTCCATCGACTCTCACTTCACCCGCAATTACCTGTTTGTCAAACGGAACTACGCCAGCAAACTCGACGCGCACGTTCCCGAGTTTGCTAAACGCATTGTGGCTCAGTACAAGCTCCCAAAGTAGGGATTCCTAAACCGTTGCAGGTTCCAAAATCAACTTCGATCGCCGGAGTGATTCAGGAATGGCGATCGGGTATTGGCCGCTAAAACAGGCCGAACAGAAATGACCCACTTCTTGCCGCGTTGTTTCCAGCATTCCTTCTAGCGACAAATAACCAAGCGAATCCACCCCGATTTGTTTCGCGATTTCTTCGACGGATTTCGTTGCGGCAATGAGCTGGTCTTGACCATCAGTATCAATCCCATAGAAGCAAGGATGGGTCACAGGCGGCGATGAAATCCGCATATGCACTTCTGTCACGCCCACGTCTCGCAGCGCTTGGACAATCTTGCGGCTGGTGGTCCCGCGCACAATGGAGTCATCCACAATAATCACACGCTTGCCAAATAAAACGTCCTTCAGAGGGTTCAGCTTCATCCGAATTCCCGCTTCCCGCATGGATTGGGTCGGCTGAATAAAGGTCCGTCCAACGTAGCGATTTTTGATCAATCCTTCCGCATAGGGAATCCCGGACGCCTGAGAAAATCCGATCGCCGCTGGAACGCCCGAATCTGGGACCGCAATGACAATATCTGCATCCACAAAAGATTCTTTAGCGAGTTGACGACCGATGCGCATCCGATAACTGTAGAGACTTTCGTCGTTCATCACACTATCGGGACGGGCGAAGTAAATCATCTCAAAAATGCATAGCTTCCGATCGAGCCTGTCGGTCCAGCGCATGGATGTAATTCCTTCGGCGGTAATCCGAACCAGTTCTCCCGGCTCGACTTCGCGCACATACGTCGCCCCAATGATATCTAGAGCGCAGGTCTCTGATGCCAACACATAGCGCATCGGTTCGAGAGTTGATTCACGAGGCAAAATCCCAATCACCAACGGACGCACTCCGCTCGAATCCCGCGTCCCAAACAGCGCTCCTGGGGTTCCGATGACAAAACTAAACGCGCCGATCGCACGATTGCAGGCTGTCACGATCGCCGATTGCCAATCTTGCCCCTCATCCACCGCTTCAGCAATGGCCACGGCTACCATTTCGGAATCTGTTGTGCTGTGCAGGATGTGATGGCGGTTGGTCAGCTCTTCATGGAGCTGAGCGGTGTTGACTAGGTTCCCATTGTGGGCTAGAGCGAGGGGTCCTCTTTGGGTCTGAACCACGACGGGCTGGGCATTGACGACTCGGCTGGTTCCGGTGGTGGAGTAGCGCGTATGACCGACGGCCATCGCTCCGGGCAACTTATTCAGAACGGTCTCGTTGAAAACCTGGGCCACCAGCCCCATTTCCTTATGAAGATGGACGGTCCCGTCCGCCTCAAACGTAGCGATTCCGGCGGACTCTTGCCCGCGATGCTGAAGTGCAAACAGTCCGAAATAAGCCAACTTCGCAACATCTTCGCCCGGTGAAAAGACACCAAACACGCCACAGGCTTCTTCGGGTTTGTCTGGGCGATCGATCGCAGAGGTAGAGTCCAGCAGCACTTCAGTCGGAAGCATATGCGAAAGTCCTAGGGAGTCCAAAATGGGAAAAGTCCAGTATAAGGGCTAAGGGATCGCCCTGTGTTGCAAAATTAAAGGGTCATTTCTATGCAGCAAGTCTAAATTCAGCTATCGGGCGGCTAGCGATTGACATCGCGCCTGCACAAACAAAACCGATCTTCGTAGATTAGAGCGTCGATCGGGCCAAAGAATGGGGTAATTTTAATCGCCTTGTCAGTGGAATTTAGGTCCTTTCCCTAGGATATATTTTTGGTCGTGCGAGATTTCGCGTCCGGTGAAATTAGGACTAGACCCACGATCCCACCTATGACCAAGCCCGCCATATGTCCGGTCATGCTGACATTAGGATTCATCAGATCAAAGACGGTTTGCAGTCCGACGATAAGCACGATTGATCGGAGCCATTGTTTGGCCGCTTGTTCACCGCTCCGCCAACCCTGCCAATAGATAGCCGCCATGACGCCGACCATGCCCATAATCGCGCCTGAAGCCCCGATCGCACTCAGGGTTCCGGACCCAGCCACTCGGGCCAAGACGGCAAGGATAAACATCGATCCAAATCCTGCGGTAAAGTAGGAGACTAAGAATTTAACACTGCCTAATCTAGATTCAACAAACGCTCCAACGATCGCAAGACCAAACATATTTAAAGCAATATGAGCAATGCCAGTCGGATCATGCATGAACATGGCGGTGAGGGGTTGCCACCAAGATCCCGAGAATAGCTGATCAGGGACTAGCGGACCCCAATCGTAAATATCAGCAATAGATAGTAGAACCCGTTGGATAGCCAATGGGAATGCAAGATTTAGTCTAAACAAACCAAAATTCACCAGAAACGGCATCCCATAAACAATACAGTTGATGGCAATAATCCAATAGGTGATCGGCGTTTGTTTGAGGGAGGTGGGCGTGCGGGGATTGTACTTAATATCCTCGGTTTGGACTGTTTGAAGACGCATTAGAATAGATCGAGAATCGAGGGTGAGCATCTCGAACGATCGCAAGGGAGACTGTTTCGATCGCCACTTCAAACTACTTTGAAGTTCACAATCGGGCGACTGAATGGCGAGCTCTTGAAAGGTGGGGACAGCCACTTCAGCATTCCCCGCATACCATTCAGCGGTGGCAATCCAGAACCGTTTTCGCAGGGCGGAGTAGGATTGGAGATGGGTATTGAGTAATGTGCGGACGTCGTCTGTTTGTCCGGTAAAGGCAAAGGCGTAGAGTTTGCTCAACATTAGAAGCGATGTATTGCCTGTCTTATTAGCGCGGATGTGGCAGTCGCGAACGGCGTCGAGAAGTTCGTTAAGTTGGCGAGTTTCACCGAGCGATCGCAACACCATTCCGGCACTGCTGGTTTCTTCTAGACGCACGGCAGGGCTAAGATGAATTGTGGCAAATTCCAAGTACTCATCCCATTTGGCTTGAATTCCATAGACTGACGCGATCGCGAGTCTGCCATCGTAGGTTTCGCTAGACATCATAGGCGTGAGAATGGCGATCGCGCCTTCTAAATGGCCTTCTTTGGCAAGGGCGAGGGCTTTGAGGTTTTGCGGGTAGCTCCACCAGCCGTCGCCGGGATGGAGGAGCCGAACGAATTGGGCAATCCATCCGGCTTGGGTATACTTTTCCTGCGATCGCAGTCGTGTAATTTGTGCCATGCACTGAATCGGCAACACCACGCCGACGAGCCACAGCCCGCCACAAATCGGTGCGGTCCAAGTTGCTTTGGTCACAACGCCTAGGGTGAGCAGTCCCAAAATCCCAGCGGCGACCAAGGACCAGCTTTGATTTTTGCGCGATCGGATGAGGATGGCGATACAGGAAATGGCGACGATTTGGATGATGATCAGATCTAGGGTCATGATGGCAATGCGGCAAGGACGGTCTTGATAACGTTCCCGATCGCAGTGCGCTGTTCGTCATCGTAGCCCCAGCGATCGAGAAAAGTGCTCCAAGAGTTTGTACGCTTTTCGGTGATCGTATCGTGCAATTCAGCCATGTGATTGCGAATTTCGGGGAGGTTGAGCTGCTGGATGAGGCGATCGGTGCGCGATCGGGTGAGATCTGAACTTGCGGCCAGATCCTCGTGGCCATTGCGGCGGTGAGTCAGGGCCATGGCGGTGGGCATGGCGAGGTTTTTCGTGAGGAGGTCACTAATAGCCTCAGGGTTCGATCGCAGCGCTTCCAGCAATCCAGGCGAGTCTGCCTGTGGAAAGTCCTCCGTCAAAAACACAACGAAAAACCCTCGCGACCCGTTTGGAGTGGCAATCAGAGATTGAACGACGGTCTTCAGAAGGTCATTACTCGGATTTGCGCTGAGGACATCATGCGTCAGTTCGATCGCTTGTTCAAAGGTGAGATTGGGCGGGACGGTGAATTCTAAGTTCATAGCTGGGACGATTGATAAACTGTTTTTATGGTAACGGTTTTTATGATAGAGACCTAAGTGACAATGCTACGCACAATAGTCAGCATCGCGACAATAGACGTCACATAACATAGTCCACGCAACGCTGTAATCCCAAAAATATAAACTAATCCGTGAGCCACGCGACTCACCAAAATCACAACGGATGCAGTGGCAGTGGCGCTATCAGTCTGATTGGTAATGTGAGCGATTAAGATGACGATCGCCAACATCGGCAAATTATCCAGATGATTCCGTTGCGCTCGATCGGCACGTCCAACCCAGGGCGCAACCGTTGGCATCTCTTCCCGATTTCCGATTCCCCACGCAACCCCAGCTTTTGTGATTCGTGCAATGGCAGGCGTATGGTTCAACACTAGCGTCCACAGTGCTAACCCTAACAAACACGTCAACTCGATCGTCATACTCGTAAATCCTGTAACCCTATGAAACCAGTTACTAGTTTACGCGATCGCATCGGTAGAATGTCTTTTTAGAAAACACAACAACTTACAAACTCACCATCGCCTGCACGATCGCCATCTCCACGCCCAACGCCAGCGCAATCTGTTCAGAGGGAAGTCCGATCGATAAGAGCTTCACGATCGCCTGGGTTTGCTGATGTTGGGCCTGAGCGATCGCGGCTGCTTTTTCCGATCGTTCAAATTCTGCTTCGGCGATCGCAGCCCCTTTTCGCTCATTAAAAATCTGCGCGGCCACCATTTCAGCAATGCACTGTGCAATGCCACCATTAATGTCTTCTTTCTTGGCCTCGACAATGGTGCAGACGGGAGCCTGAATAGAAATCGACTCGGGCGAGCGACTGACTAAAAAATCGCAATACCTGACCAAACCTTGATCGCTACCGACGTTGAAGTCCTTCCCTGAAAATACAAAGATCCCATAGTTCAAACGTTTTACCAGCTCCCCAAGAATCGGAGCTACCATAAACTCCGATCGCGCTTTCTCCGTGTTTGCCATCGCCATCGGAGCCATCAACGCCAATGTATCCACCAACCAATCGGATGCCGCAATGGGGGAAACCTGATCAAACAGGGACGCTGAGAAATCCAATGTGATACCCAACTCATGTCGCACTCGATCGATTGTAAAGTCTGAATAGGCCATGACGACTATCCTGCAAGGACCAAACTTCGGACCAAGGGCGGTTCTTCACCATTCTCATCCCAAACTTCTAAACACGTCTCAATGCAAGCTTGCGCCTCATGAACTGCATCCGTATAAGTCTCTCCCGAAGCACAAGGCTGCATTACCCGTCCGACAAACTCCGGAATCGTCACTTGGTAAACGTGATCCGTTTCAGACCATTGAATGGACATGCTGTAGTGGCTGATCATTCTAGTTCTCCTAAGATTCACGATACGGACTTTCAATCTTTTATCTATGCCTCTTATTTTATCTGAAGCCTTGATCAACGGGTGGCGTTCTCGTCTAAATCTTCACTTCTAGATCTTGACTTCCAGGCTGTAACGTCTCAAAGCCAGACACCTCCGCCACCGTATACAAAGGTCGTCCCTTCACCTCCTCATAAATCCGACCAATATATTCCCCCAAAATCCCAATACTCACCAACTGCACCGCCCCCAGAAAAAAGATCGCTACTAGGATTATCGTAAACCCAGCAAGGGGCGAATTTGGGACAAAAATACGCCAATACAAAATCAATAAAGCCATCAACAATGCGACGAATGCAGCAAACAACCCCACATACATCGCCAATCGCAGCGGCACCTGTGAAAATGACACAATGCCACTAATCGCCAACTTAAACGATTTCCGAAACGTATATTTCACATCGCCTGCAAACCGTGGATCGCGATCGAACGTCACCGCTACTTGCCGAAATCCAACCCACGATCGCAGTCCCCGCAAATACCGCGTCCGCTCTGGCATCCGGTTTAGGACATCCACAACCGATCGGTCGAGTAAACAAAAATCTCCCGTATCAATAGGAATCTCCACGTCAGAGAGTCGTGCCAACACCCGATAAAAGACAAACGCAAAGCCCCGCTTCCAGACGGATTCTTTGGCCCGTGCTCTGCGTTGTGCATACACCACCTGAAACCCCGATCGCCATTGCAAAATCATCTCAGGAATCAGTTCCGGCGGATCTTGCAAATCTGCATCCAAAATCACCACGACATCGCCCCGCACAAAATGCAATCCTGCCGTCACCGCTATTTGATGCCCAAAGTTACGCGCTAGACTGATGTAACAAATTCGCGAATCCTGTTGCTGAAACTGACGCAAGAGCGCAACGGAATTGTCCCGGCTGCCATCATTCACCAGCACAATCTCTGTGGAAGCATCTAGCCGATTCGCAATAAAACTCAGTCGTCTCACCAACTCCGGTAGCGTTTCCTCTTCATTGTACAACGGCACTAAAAATGAATACATCATCCAAATACATTATCCAATGTGACTCAAGACTTTTTCCAATCGATCGACCATTCGATCGATATGCATCTTCTCCACAATCAACGGAGGCGATAGCGCAATAATATCGCCCGTCGTCCGAATCAACAGATCACTCTCGAAGCAATCCACTAAGGCTTGATATGCCCGTTTACCGGGACTTCCCATGATTGGATCGAGTTCAATCCCCGCCACGAGTCCGATCGATCGAATATCAATCACGCAGCTCACCGATCGCAACGACTGAATGGCCGCTTGCCAATACTCAGCCAGCCCCGCCGCCCGTTCAAACAGCTTCTCATTTTCATAAATATCTAACGTCGCCAAGGCCGCCGCACAGGCCAGCGGATGTCCCGAATAGGTGTAGCCATGGGCCAATTCGATCGACGCTTCTGGTCCCTGCATAAACGCATCATAAATTTCTTGTTTCGCAAATACGGCTCCCATGGGCACATTGCCATTGGTCAATCCCTTCGCAACCGTCATCAGATCCGGCACCACCCCAAAATAATCAGCTCCAAAGGTCGTCCCCATTCGACCAAACCCAGTAATCACTTCATCAAAGATCAACACAATCCCATGACGATCGCAAATAGTGCGAAGTTTTTCCAAATAGCCTTTCGGCGGAATCAGCACGCCCGTCGAGCCTGCAACAGGTTCTACAATCACTGCCGCAATGTTAGACGCATCATGAAGGGCAACGAGGCGTTCCAAATCATCGGCAAGGTGGCTTCCCCACTCCGGCTGTCCGTTTGAAAAGGCATTGCGTTCTAAATTGTGGGTATGAGGTAAATGATCGACCCCGGCCAACACCGGGAACGCCTTCCGATTGCCGCCAATCCCGCCGACGGAAAGCCCCCCAAACCCGGTGCCATGGTAGCCTCTCTCTCGCCCGATCAAATGAGTCCGAGTGCCTTCCCCGCGCGCACGATGATAGGCGATCGCAATCTTGAGCGCCGTATCTACTGCTTCTGAGCCTGAATTTGTAAAAAAGATTGAATTTAGAGTTCCTGGCGTGATTTTAGACAGGCGATCGGCGAGTTCAAAGGGCAAACGATGCCCCATCTGAAACGTCGGCGCAAAATCCAGCGTTTCCACCTGCCGCTTCACCGCCTCTGCAATCTCGCGCCGCCCATGGCCCGCATTCACGCACCATAGCCCCGCCGTCCCATCCAAAACCTCACGTCCATCATCAGTCCGGTAGAACATCCCCTGCGCCCCCACCATCAACCGAGGCTGCGCCTTAAACTGACGATTTGCAGTAAACGGCATCCAAAATGCATCAAGCTGAGGATTCATCGCACACCCATCCTAAACCACCCCAAGATTCTACAGACAATCCCCACAAAAAAGAGCGCCAAGGCCAACAAACCCCAACGCCCCAAAATCCGATCCAAAATCCAACGTAGGATTCGCTTAGCGAATCAACGCATCAAATCCAATGCATCCTACCTGCTATCAAACCCAATGCCTTCCCGATCGAATCACGATCGCACCCCACGTCAAGCGCGATCGTGATTAAGCACTCGCCTTCCGACGACCCCGAGTTCCAGGCGTCTTTGTCGCCGTCTTCTCAACCTTAGAAGCAGCAGGAACACGACCGCGCTTCGCAGCCACAGGAATCTCTTCCACTTCATCAGCCTTAGGCTTACGACCGCGAGTCTTCTTATCATCATCATCACTGACCGCACCTTCGACCGCCGCCGTAGCCTGACTCAAGGTCTTCTCCGTCAGCTTTCCGCTGGTCTTGCGACGCTTGGTCTTTGTTCCGTCCTCGCGGCGCACAGAAGACAGATAGTACTTGAGCGTCGAAGCACTAATCTCAACGCCTTGTGCTGTCAGCATTTTGGAGATTTCAGGATAACCGTAACCTCGATCGAGAGCCGATGTGATTTGATCCTTCAGTGCGTTGATCGCCTCACGCAATGACCAAATCTCTTTTGGCTTCTCAGGCAAATCCAATAGCGTTGATGAAGCTTGCGAGATTGCAGATTTAGAAACGAGAGTCGAAGTAGGAGAACGTCGTTTTGTGCCAGCCATGGAAGTAGTCCTCTAGGGTTAAAAGATTGTGACTTTACTCAATGTATACCTCGATAAACCAAAATCGGTTAATTAATTTTGAAATCTTCTTAAACCTGTTGGAGATTTACGTCCTAGGCTGTCCCAAGTTCTATCGGAGTCATGTTTGTAAAGCTTCCAATACAGTACCCTAGTTTATAGTTTCAATCACATTTCTTAACCAATTTCCAGGTAGTTGCTAACTAATTTCCAACTCATCGGTCTTTCCATCTTCCCGCATTCTTAGTTTATGCGTTCTATCGCACATCACATCGATCGTTCGTATGATGCAAAATCAGTATTCAGTTTCGTACTCAACCGCATACTCAAATCTGTCTCTATCCCCTACTCTGGGAGGATTGTGCCACTGTATATAAAATCGGAGCCAGGAAAAGCGCTGGTAAAAATGAACTGACGCGAATCAGGGCCACCTCTAGCAAGTTAAACCCAATTCCCATTACCATCAATCCGCCCACTCCTGAAATCAACGCCACCCTCGGATCGCTTCCCGGATTGGGCAACCCGCCCGCGAGTCCTGCTGCCATCAACGACAACCCACCCTGATAGCCCAAAATCATCACGCTCGAAAAACTCACGCCCACACCATAAGTACTACTAAAAGCAACCGCCGCAATTCCATCCATCACCGCCTTCACCGTCAATAGCCGCGCATCCCCCGTCAAGCCATTGCTCAATCCGCCCACAATCGCCATAGGTCCCACACAAAACAACAAACTCGTCGCGACAAATCCTTCTGTAAACTTGCCGCCGCCGCGCACTGATTTCTTGAGCCAGTCCCCAAGTCGTGTGAGGTTCGTTTCAATGCGCAACGCTTCACCCATGAGGCCCCCTAAGACGATCGCCACCAGCCCCAAAATCACGCCATCCACAGCCCCCGCCTTCGCGCCCATCATCGCCGAGGCCATCTGAGTTCCTAGGAAAAGCGTAAATAGCCCCAGCCCTTGAGTCAGCACCTCTTGCATTGCGGGTGCCAGTCGTCCCCGCAGACTGAGTCCCACCCCGCTCCCCACCAAAATCGTAAATACATTAATCCAAGTGCCGCTGGTTTTCTGCCAAAAAGAAAGCATGGTGAGTATTGCAGTTATTGTTCCAGTTATTGTCCCAGTTACTGAGACAACCATTGCAGGACCCGATCGCTGACCTGCTGATTTCCCCGTTGGTTCAGGTGAATGTGGTCATGATACAAACTTTTAGGGTTGCCGTTGGTTTTGAAAATCGGCAGCATATCTATCGATTGGATTTGGTTCGACAGCAGCAGTTCGCCTAGGCGTTTGCGGGCTGTGATTTCGTAATCTCTTGGAGCTGTCTCCACTTCTCTAAGCAACGGCGTCATGACCAATAAGAACGTCGCTTGATTGGCCTGCGCAATGGCATGAATCTTCGCGATCGCATCGAGGGCCTTCCCCACCCGATCGCCCGTTTCGTCGTACACCGCCTGCAACGCCGGACTCGTCGGCTGTCTCGACAACCATTCACGATTCACAATCTCAACGATCGCCGTAACGGGTTTTCGATCGGGATAGTTCGGATGATGACCTACAACCAGTGATGTCGGAGCTGTCGCAAACAGATCGTCGGTGTTAATCACTAAAACAACCGTACTCGCATCAAAGGTGCCAAAGCGTTGGAGATAGGCAAGTTCACTGCGCGGCGACCAGGAATTTGCCGATGCATTCAGGACCGAGATTGGGGTCCCGGCTTTCTGAAGTTCGCGTTTCACCTGTTCTGAAATAATAGAGTCCTGCGGCGTCCACCATCCGCCATTCACCACCGAATCGCCAATGAAGAACAGTCTAATTTCGCCGGGGGATTTCTGTGATTCAAATGGCTCACTGCGCATGGAAAACGGGTTGATCCGAATCGCATTACCATTGCGCACCACCGACTGGTTTGGCGCGATCAAATAGCCAATGTCGGGATCGCCCACATAGAGAAGTGGATCACCAAAGCCGAAGCGCAGACGCAACACCCACTCCGCTAAGGCCAATGCCAATAGGGACAGCGCGATCGTCATCAAAAACACCTTCATCGATCGTCCCTCAGTTAAGTTACGTAAACAATCAGTTACAAAATTTGAGCTATATATGAAGAAATACTCTGGAATCTCATCACATCCTAAAGCTACACTAATGACCGTAAAAGGTGATGGAACCTTCCACTGTGAAAAGCGTCATCGGTTACAATGGTGTGGCTGGTAGGTGGTTGCATCTTCACGCCCCAACTCGTTCCACCACATCTTCATGAAACGAATCTTACAAGGAGTCTTGGTTATTATGTCTGATCTCAATCGCGGCATCATGAAATTTGACGGTGCCGACAGCCCTGCTGGTATTACGCTCTCTGCGGTCGTTATCCTCGGATCGATCGTCCTTCTCGTGACTTGGGCTGTACAGTCTGCCTATACGTTCCGCTAATTAAACGACTTATTTAAAATTAAGATGGTTTAACTTAAGACGGTTTAAATAAGAAAGGGACGATCGACTACCCTGCGATCGTCCCTTTTTACTGCGAAGAATTTGGGTGATTTAGGGGAATAGAGACTCCGCAATCTCCCCAAGATTTACCCTCTCAGCTTCTCCAACACGCTCATGTCTTCCAGCGTGGATGTGTCACCGGAAATCTCTTGTCCTGCCGCTAGTGCCCGGAGCAATCGACGCATAATCTTGCCCGATCGGGTCTTGGGTAAAGCATCGGCAAACCGGATTTCCCCTGGACGGGCGATCGGACCTATTTCTTTGACAACGTGTTTTTTCAATTCTTTCATCAGCTCATCGTTGGCGGTATACGTGCCTTCTAGGGTGACAAACGCCACGATTTCCTCGCCTTTGAGATCGTCCGGTTTGCCCACGACCGCCGCTTCTGCCACCGCCGGGTGAGACACCAATGCTGACTCGATTTCCATGGTGCCAAGCCGATGTCCCGCGACGTTAATCACGTCATCAACACGGCCCATAATCCAGAAGTAGCCATCGGCATCTTTGCGTGCGCCATCGCCTGCGAAGTAGAGATACTGGCCATCCACGGGCGCGATGTGTTCCCAATAGGTTTTGCGGAAGCGATCGTCGTCACCATACACCGTGCGCATCATTCCAGGCCACGGATGACGCACAGCGAGATAGCCCCCTTCATTCACTGGAACGCTATGGCCATCCATATCCACAACGTCCGCGAGAATTCCAGGGAATGGGAGCGTTGCCGATCCCGGCTTGGTTGCGATCGCTCCAGGCAAAGGCGTAATCATGATCCCGCCCGTTTCGGTTTGCCACCATGTATCGACGATCGGGCATCGTTCAGCCCCAATCACCTTGTGATACCACATCCACGCTTCGGGGTTAATGGGTTCGCCCACGGTTCCGAGCAATCGCAGCGACGACAGATCCCGCGCATTGGGATGCTCGTCGCCCATTTTAATAAACGATCGAATGGCGGTCGGAGCCGTGTAAAAAATGCTGACTTTATGTTTTTCAATCACATCCCAGAATGCACCAGGGTTTGACGGGCGGGGTGCGCCTTCGTACATGACTGTGGTTGCGCCGTTGGAGAGGGGACCATAGACGACGTAGCTGTGCCCCGTGATCCATCCCACGTCAGCCGTGCACCAGAAGACATCATTTTCCTGCAAGTCAAAAATCCATTTGCAGGTCATGTGTGCATACAAGTTGTAGCCGCCTGTGGTGTGGACGACGCCTTTGGGTTTTCCCGTCGAGCCGGACGTGTACAGCACAAACAAATTGTCTTCAGCGTCTAGTTCTTCCGCAGGGCAATCGCTGCTCACGGTAGCGGCCAACTCGTGCCACCAATAATCGCGGCCTTCCACCATCGTGACGTCTTGCGCCGTGCGTTTGGCAACGATGACGGTTTCGACCTGGGTTTGGCCCGTTGCGATCGCAGCATCCACCGCAGGCTTCAACGGCACGATCGCATCTTTGCGCCATCCGCCATCCGCCGTAATCACGACTTTCACCGCCGCATCGACTAAGCGATCGCGTAACGCTTCTGCACTAAACCCACCAAATACGACTCCATGCACTGCCCCAATTCTCGCACAGGCTAGCATTGCTACTGCGGCTTCAGGAATCATCGGCATGTAGAGACCCACCCGATCGCCTTTTACGACGCCCATCTTTTTCAGGACGTTCGCAAACTGACAGACTTGCTGATGCAGTTCCCGGTACGTCAGCGTTTTAGAATCACCCGGTTCGCCTTCCCAAACAATGGCAGGTTTATCACCTCTAGCGTCCAAGTGTCGATCGAGACAGTTATACGAAAGGTTCGTCTTCCCATTCACAAACCACTTCGCAAACGGAGGATTACTCCAATCCAATCCTTGAGTCCAGGGTTTAAACCAATGCAGTTCAGTTTTTGCAAGTTCTTCCCAAAATGCGACCGGATCAGCCGCTGCTTTCGTATAAATCGCCTTATATTCGGCTAAGTTTTTTATGGTCGCTTTGGCCGAGAACTCAGCGCTTGGCGGGAATGAGCGATTTTCTTGCAGGATAGATTCGATCGTGGGTTGAGACATGATGGCTAATAATACTGTAAATAGATTCCTTACCACGATACCGGGATCACTGCTTCAATCGATCGTGTGTGTCGTTTCGTAAAGTTGAAATCTGGGTAGACGATCGATCGGTGGATCACTTCGTTAAACTAAGGGAGTCATTCATCCATCCAATGTGAATCGACTCAAGAAATGAAGTTAAAATGAAGAGGTCAAGTCGCAGCGAGGCTAACTTTATGACAGTTTCTCCAGAGGAAAGGTCTCACCAACGACGACCCCGATATAGTAAGGAAGAGTTTTCTCAACGTGGCACTGAGATTTATGAATCTCAGGTACGCACTCAAGTTGAGGAGGGAAATGATGGAAAGATTGTGGCGATCGATATTGAAACTGGAGTCTTTGAAGTTGCTGCCAATATCGTCAGCGCAACAGAACGGTTATTTGAACGCAATCCTGATGCCCAACCTTGGGTCGTTCGGATTGGTCATCGGGCGGTCTTTCGTTTTGGGAGTCAAAGTCTGAGGAAGACCAAATGATATTTGGTGTTGTCAATAGCGTTTGTGAAGCAACCATCAAAGTTGCGGTGGGTCGGATTGGATCACCCAAGATAATGGTAGACGCGGTCATCGATACGGGGTTTACAGGTTTTTTATCGCTGCCGTCATCCGTTATTGAATCTTTAGAATTACCCTGGAGTTGCCTTGATTTTGGGACTTTGGGCGATGGTAGCGAAGTTGTTTTTGAAATGTATACCGCAAGCGTCATTTGGGATGGGCAAATACAGATTATCGATGTTGCATTATCAGAAGCGGAACCGTTGATCGGGATGAGTTTACTGTATGGCTATGACTTGAGAATCCAGGCCGTTGAAGGTGGCAACGTTTCCGTCCAGGCATTGAGTGAACTCTAATGATCAGTGCGGTCTAACAACACAAATGTAGCGGACGAACAAGATCTCTTTCAGGCAAGGGCGATCGGGGGTTTTTCAATTGAGTTGGAGATTTTGTAAATCGATCGGAGTTTCCGCAATTTAGTTGGGGATATTTTAATTGAGTTGGAATTTTCTTAGTACAAGACAAAAGGGTTGAAAGTTTTTAGGAGAGGGATTCATAGGAGTAACTACACAACCCAAAAATCCCTCATGACTG
>ENA-OBIO01000103-OBIO01000103.1-metagenomes-genome-assembly--contig:-NODE-103-length-53864-cov-29.065_pt1 | contig 53864 bp, 40 predicted proteins | sample MGYA00153383_OBIO01 | MGnify analysis MGYA00153383 | reverse complement strand
TTCGCCACAAATCTTCCTAAACTGTCCTGAAAGACGTGTTGTCGAAGCGGAGACTAATTTAGTAGATGCACCCTGATTAATTAACTCCCGACCAATTTTTGGCCGGGTTTTTTATTGGGCGATCCTCTGCGAGGGCTTCGCCAACGAACTTTCGCCACAAATCTTCCTAAACTGTCCTGAAAGACGTGTTGTCGAAGCGGAGACTTAATTAGTAGATGCACCCTGATTAATTAACCCCAGCCAATTTTGGCCGGGGTTTTTTTTGCTCGAAAGCTCGATTAATATCAATTCCGGCTGCGCCGGAATGATAAGCGAGGACACGGCAGTGCCGTTTCCCTACCGTGATTTATTGTAGGGACACGGCAGTGCCGTGTCCTGATCTCGGGTTATATTAATTCCGATGTAACCGGAATTGATATAACTAATTAGACTACAACACCTCAAAAGACTGCACCTCAAGCACCGGCCCGATCATCGCAAAAGTCATCACATCCTTACGGACTAAACCTTTGACACTGACTTTCAAACCCTCTTTTTTCAACTCAGAAGGAGCATCCTTAAGTTCATAAGTTTCCCCATCTTCGCCAACCAAAGCCCAAGTGCCCGGGCCCATTCCTTGGTGTTCAATTACACCCTTGACAGTTATACTCATGCCGATCGCACCTCTGTTTTAATTGCTAAACGTGCCAGTCCAAAACACAGCAAAGCATTGACAATCAAGAATGACTGTGCTACTAAACCAGTGCCTAATCCCCAGACTGCGGGAGACACAAAAGCATTTACGGCTAAACTGCTGGCAAAGCCGATCGAAATGGCGATCGCGATCCACTTCCACTGTTGATGTCCCAACAGCAAAGCAATCAAAATCCCCGGAATCAAAACACTTGCAAACAAGGGATTCAGCATACTGCTGCCGTTAATTGCGCCGCCAAGTTCGGGAATAGAACTGCCCATCAGGCGCATCGGCCACTGTGGCAGGTCAAATACAAACAGATTTCGCAGTCCAAAAAAGCCCGAACTACCAGCAATCAAGCCGCCGGAAAAGCCCCAAGTCCACGCAAAGGGGAAATAATTCCGCATAAAGAAAGCCAGCAGATAGGAACCGAGCACCATTGCAATTTTAGGCAACAGGGCGACTGCACCGCCATCGATCCAGAAACGGGGACTCAGATAGCCGTTGTCGCGCAACCAGCGGAAGAAATCGCGGAAGTTGATTTGTCCGCGCTGGGCTAGTTGAACTGCTGCGGCTGCGTCGAGGTTTCCCGCGCCAAAATGGTTTAGCGGATCTTCGCTGACAACTCGCGCCGATTGCAAGAGTACGCTGCGAATTTCGTCTGGTTCGGTAATCCCGGAGGCTTTCACCAGGGCTGCAACGGCGGCAACGTGGGGAGATGCCATGCTGGTACCTTGGTAGCCTTCAAAAATTTCTGCACCAGTTTCTGGGTCGATCGTACTTTGCAGAATTTTGCCATTTTCCGAACCGCCGGGGGCAGAAATATCAACCCCTGCGCCGAAGTTGGAGTAAGAGGCTTTTTCGTCGTCTGGGCCGAGGGCAGAAACGCCGATGACGTGGGGATAGCGGGCGGGATAGGAAGCGGAACTATCGCCGGAGTTGCCTGCTGCTGCGACGATGACAACGCCTTTAGAGTGGGCATAGTCGATCGCCTCTGCCATTAACTGACTTTCGCCGCCGCCACCTAAACTCATGTTGATGACATCAGCGCCGTTGTCTGCTGCAAATTTAATTGCTTCGGCGATGTCGGAAACCGTGCCACCACCGCTACCGCTTAACACTTTTAGCGGCATTAAAGCTGCTTCGTAAGCGATGCCGGCAACGCCGTAATTGTTGTTAGTTGATTGGGCGATCGTACCTGCGACGTGAGTACCGTGGCCGTTGTCATCGTAGGCCTCGGCGCGATCGTTTACAAAGTCGTATCCCGGTACAAATTTGGTTTCTTTTAAGTCGGCGACGGCAGTAATTCCCGTGTCAATTACTGCTACTGTTGTGCCGCTGCCTTTGGTTTCATTCCAAGCGGCTTCTACGTTGATACTGCGCAGATTCCACTGCTTGTTATACATGGGGTCATTCGGAATCTCGAAGATGTTGTAGACGTAGTTTGGTTCAATGTATTCGGTATCTTTAGCCAAATTTGATTTTTTCAGGGCATTTAGCAAAGTGCGATCGCCCTTGACTACATATACATTGTCACCCGCTGAGAATTCGCTGTTGAGTTGCGGTGCGATTTGGTACTGCTGGGCGATCGCTTCTACTTGTTTGGCAATCTCAGCATTACCGATATCTTCGCGGAAATCTAGCACAATCGAGTCGTAAGTGCCTTGAGTAGCCAGTCCTGGGAAATTAGAAATTGCCCAGCCGAGCCCGATTAAGAATAAGCACAGAAGGAAAAATTTTTTCATGGCCGATCGTCCGTGTAGGGAAGGCTTGTTCACTACAATAACCCAATTTTTACCGCTGATGCCAGTTTTACGGGCTGTGGGTGCTGGATGACTCGTGCGTGGGCGTTTGGTATTTGGCTACGGTGGTTGTTGGGCGATCGTGGAAAGCTCTAGTTTATCGTTTCAATTGTTGAGCAAGTTTCAGAAGTTCAATCAATTGTATGATTAGAGCAGATGGCAAACAGAACAAGCGAGTTTTTTTAACAAGGATATTGCATGGAAAGAGGTTTAATGTGGCTGCCGCTGCTGGCAATTTTTATAGGGCTGGCTTGGGCTGGATGGAACGAGTATCAAAAACTGGAAGCTTATCGCGTCTGGGCAGAACAATTTGCTAAAGCAAAGTACGATATTTATGCTGTACTCGGTCAGCAAGAAGACAGTTTAACTTGGGGGAAGCCGACTCGCAGCGGGCCTGTGAATTTGCAAACTTTTTCTTTAAAAAATGTGCATTCGATCCAATTGTTAGTTAATGGTGCTGTGGTAGATTTAGAGTCGCCACCGAATTCTGGAAAGGCGATCGTCCTCGAATTCTTGTTAAAAGATGCTGCTGCTGCGGTGCAGGTTCCGTTTACAGAGATTCCTCTAGCGACTAAATGGGGAAAGTATTTGCAGCAGGAATTGCAGCGATTTTTGTAAAAGCAGAACAGATTCAGTTTATCTGCGAGTAAAGTGACGTAACCAACCAAACTGTCTTCACAGCGTAAAATCCAGCATAGACTAATAGGAACATCTATCTCTCGCTGAATGCGTCCTTGTCGCCAGTAGGTGACAAACTCACCCCGCCCACAGCGAAACCCCTGACCGGAAATGGTAACGTCGGGGGTCAAATGCTCGACAGGAATCTCGGAAAAATCAACTCCAACAAACTTATTACTTGGCGGCATTGGTAGCTTTCTGACGATGGCGACGAGCGGCGATTCGTTTAGCTAAAGCCAAAGCAGCTTCATTTTCAACATAACCGCCAGTCTTAAGGGCATGAGCAAGTTTCTGAACTTCGCTACCTGAAACTAATTTGGAAACTGTATGCAGTGGGTACTTCATTACTAAATTCGATTAACTAATTCTATCGTAACAGATCGCTACTTGTGCAAGCATTGCTCTCCCTGGTATTCTCAGGAAAAACGTCCCCCTTCCCCCTTCCTCTGCACCTATATTACCGCTGCGGATATTTTTTTGGCGTTATTCTAAATTCTAATTGTTGCTAACCCCATCCTTTGTAATTCTTCTTCAAATTCGTCAAACTTTCTATCGATTGCACTTTGTTCTATTACCTCACCCTCAACGGCAACTAATTCATTCCCGGCAACTATCTCCTCCGCAATTAATCTATATTGATCTTGGTTCACCAAAGATAGAGAACCAATTACTGCCCAAAAACATCTGATCGTATGGCTTCCAATAGTTGCCATTACAGAAGAGGTAAACGCCAATCGATCACCTTGCTCATACTCTTCTGAATTAGCAGGGAAGTCGATGTAAACAGTTTTTGGATCTGCATACAAAATTTTATAGAAATCCTCAATAGAGTGTTGGGTCTGCATTAACTCACTAATAGTTACTAAAACATCACTTTCTGAGATAGAGAACTTTTCGCAGATCGATGAAGCCATTTCAACAATCTTATAAACATCAGACCAATCGTCTATCTCATCACTAACACTAATATTGAAGGAAATCGGGGTGCGTTTTTTGGCTTTATCACTAACTTCTAAAACTAAAGGATGAGATGCTTTCTTAAGTAAGGTAAACACTTTTAAGTGAGTTTTTAGTTCATTAAGATAATTTCGCCGATCATCTGGGAAATGAAATGAATATTTTAGTTTGCGATTGAATGGCTCAAAGATAAGTTCAAACATTGTAGACTTAACTCTGAACTTGAGATATTGTTCCGGTAAAAATTGATTAATAAAAGGAGAAAGATATAAGTCAGCACTCAATTCTATTCCTGGAGAAAACTTAAATTCTTTAAATTTAAGAATTGCTGGCTCAGGTTTAGCTTCGATACGTAGAATACCTCCCTCAGAGCTTAACCTCTGATCCTCAGACAGAATTTCAAATCTCTTGTGATAACCAATACTCTTATTTATATAAACTTCTTTGCAAAGACCTAATGATAGATCAACTATTTCACCAACAGGATCGATACCAGACATTGTAATAGTAAATTCTCCTTTACCATCCTCAAAGCCAAGTGTATCTAATAATTTACTTTTATCTGATATATACTCTTCTAAAGTGCCGGAAATATGTTCCTTAATGGCTCTTTTTAGGCTTTCGCCTGTTGTTTCCGTTAAGCGATTATTATCTGTATATTTGATAGTTATTTCATGTTTATTTAATCTATCCCTCTCCCCTTTACTATCTAGTTTTCTAATTGTCTTTAAGGTTTTCTCAATTATATCTTTTCCAACATGAACCAAGTAAACTGCTTGCACCTCATTCTTACCATCAAACTCAATAAAGCAAAAGAACACAGGGATTTGTGCCTTAATTAATCTTTCCAAGTTTGATAATGTTATAGGTATTTTTTTTCTTGTACCATCGATTGACTTGACTTGAATTTTGCACTCTATTGGTGTTGGTAGCAGATCTCTTGGTAATACACTACTCGAATCACAAGGGAATTCTACAAAGAAATCCCATCCTCTCTCATCAACGATGGAACTATTTGCTGTCAATCCAACAGAGTCACACCAGTATTTAAAAATACTTTCTCCCATCCGACCAATGTTACGCATATTTTTTAAAGAATTTAAAGTAACTTCTTCATACAGCAGAATCCCGGCGTAGATGCACGCCCCGCAACTTCCAGAGTCACGCCCAAACGCTGAACATCTTTTTTACATTCTAAATTAACAAGGCTATCAGAATTCCACTTCATCAAATTCCGACCGAACTTCCGCTCAGCGTTACTCACCCACCGCAAAGCCTCCGTGGGCTCCTGAGTCAGAAAGACATCTCCAGAAAAAATGTAGACAAGGAAGGGTGATCGCACGCTAACTCTTTAGCAAGGGTGGAAGATCACGCATCATTAATTTTCACCAGATGTCTAATAGATTGTTTCCATTTACCAATCTTCGCTACCCAGTTGGCGGCCGGCTAAGGCCCGCACTTGCTCGTCTTCGTCGGAAACTGCGAGCGATCGCAATAACGGCAGAGTTCCAGGATTTTCGGGATAATGTTCGATAATCGCTTCGAGTGCTGTAAACCTCGGATTGTAAGCAAAGGAACCAGTTCGATCGTAAGAGTCGGCCAGAGTTCGATCGCGCAAAAACTCAAACATTCCCGGTTCGTCCTTCCATCCCCGCATTAACTCTACCAGGGCGATCGCCCGCACCTGCGAATCCTCATCCTGCTGAGCCCTAATTTTCAGCCACTCAAAAGTTTGAGATTCATTTGTCCGCCCCCGCGCCAACTTTTGCAAAGCCATTTGTCTCACAGCCGGACTCTCATCGCCCTTTGCTTTCGCCTCCACCAGCGTCCAAGTTTCAGGATTGTCCGGCCAGTTGTCAGCGAGGGAAAGCACTGCGGCTTCCCGCACCTGCGCCGCCTCAGAATCAAGCTGAATTTTCAGCCAAGGCAAGGTTTCCGGGTCTTCTGGCCACCCCCGGACGATCGCCCGTACGAGGATGCTCAGCAGGTGAGAATCTTGCTCAGACTCGACCAGGCTTTTGAGAAAAGGCAGAGTTTCGCCCAGGTGACACCAACGTTTTACTATTTCTTGCACCGCTGTTTCTCGGACGTTGAGGTGTCTGTCTGACTCGGCGAGATTTTGCAACCAGCCAAAAACTTCGAGACTGGCTGACGGTAGCGCAGCCACTGCTTCTACCACTACTTGCCGCACAGTCCAGTAATCCTCGGAATCAGCGATTTTTTGCAGCAGGGGCAGGGTTTCTGGGCTGTCCGGCCAACCGGCGGCTATCTGTTGCAGGGCGATTTCTCGCAGCTCGCTGTCGCGATCGCCCAATGCAATTTTTTGCAAAAAAGTGAGAGTTTCCGGCTTCAACGGCCAGCCAGATACCGCTGCTTGCACGGCTGCCCGCCGGACGGTTGTACTTGTATCCGACTCGACCAGAGTTAATAGCAGCGGGTAGATGTCTGGTTCGCCCCGCCAGTGCGATGCCAATTGTTCGATCGCGGCTGTGCGGACTTCTGGGCTACTGTCAGATTGCGCTAAGGTTTTCAGCAGCCCGCAAACCTCGGCTTCAGCGGGCCAGCCAGAGGCTAACTCGCGCACTGCAACTGTTCGCAGAGTAGAACTTCCCGTCTGAGTGAGGTTTTTGAGCAGGGAAAAAGTGCCTAAAACATCGTGCCAACCAGAAGCTATTTGTTGCCATGCTGCGACTTGGACTCCCAAATTTTCGTCTGTTTCGGCGATGCTTCTAAGCAGCAGCAAGGTATCTGTTCGATCGCGCCATTTCTCGACTAAAGTATGCAGTGCAGCGGTGCGGACAGCGGGACTGCGATCGGACTGTGCGACATTTTTCACCAGTGGCAAGGTATCACCCATATCTGGCCAACCAGAAGCCATTTCTCGGATGGCGATCGATCGCACAGCCCAACTGCGATCGGATTTTACGAGGTTTTTCAGCATCAGGTAAATTTCTGGATCGTCTGGCCAGCCGCGGGCTATGGCTTCGACTGCGGTCGATCGAACTTCGCCACTGTCGTTGGAGTGAGCGAGTATTTTCAGCCAGGGTAGAGTTTGCGGGTCATTTTTCCAAGTTTGGGCGATTGTGGCGATCGATCGATCGCGAATTTGATAAGTTTCCTGCATTTCTTGGGCACTTTGATAAAGGATCAAGAAAACCGTGCCGTATTGCGATAACTTTTTTAAAGCGTTTAACAGTTTTTTTTCGGTTATTTTATTGACGCCATTTTTAACTTTTAATAGGCATTGCGCCGCTAAAAACAAATTAATAAATTTTTCTTCTTGACCGTTTTGAGCAATCAAATATTCGATAATTTCGCTTGCTGTTTCTTTGTCGAATTTAGCTGCAATTTCTCCCAGGACTTGGTGCAAAGATTCATCCCGCCAGTGCTGGTAAAAAACTTGTGTTTTTAGTTCATAAAAAGTCAGTTGACCAGTTTTGAGTTGTGCGTCGATTAACTCTGCCACTGTCTGGAGATTATTTTGGGAAACAAGTTTTTTTAACAACATACCGATATTACACCCTGGAGTCTATTTACATTGACAATCCTCGCATCAGCCCCGCTATTAATGGTTTTTTTGAGCGACCTTGAAGTACGGAACCGATGTAATCTATTTTATCCCAAATATAATTTCTTGGGAACTCTAAGATGCAAAACCCGTCGCCACCAATACAATTGTTGGGTGACGACGGATCGAGGATCGAACAATTAAGCCACGAAATCTAGCTGAGGGCGACTTGGACGCGCGAGGCTACAACCCGAACTGTAAAAGTCGGAATTGTTACCGTTTCATCGTCCAAACACTGGCCCGTAGCCAAGCTAAAGTTTTGCTTGTAGATGGGAGAAGCAACTTTCAGAATCCCGTTGCGATCGCCCACAAGTCCCCGCGACAACACAAAAGCTTTGCTAAACGGATCGTAATTGCTAAGCGCATAAATTTCATCCCCATTTCCCACTCGGAAAATCGCCACTTGTTCGCCTGCTACTAAAGCACAAACTCCAGTGTAAGGGGCGATCGCATCGAGGGAACATACATCTACCCAAGTTGTGACTGTATCGCAAACCGATAATGATTGAACCATTTTCTTTTCCTGTTAATTTACTTCAATATCGTTCCTAGGCTCTGCCTAGGAATGGAGGTTTCGAGCCTCTGCCCAGAAAGAGGAGGCAGAGCCTCTGCCCAGAAAGAGGAGGCAGAGCCTCCGGGAATTCATTCCCAGGCACAGCCTGGGAACGAGATTAAGTTGATACCAATGGATTATTCCGAAACTCCAGCCAGAGCCTTTTCCTGTTCGCTAGCCGGCCGCGTTTGTCCCCGTTCCGCAACACGAACAATATTCGGATCTGGCAAATCTGAATTTACAAAATGCTGGAACCGCTGCACTTTTTGCGGGTTTTCAATCGTCGTCTTCCACTCGCACTGATACGTATTAACCAAGTGTTCCATCTGCGCTTCCAACTCAGCACAAATGCCGAGAGAATCTTCAATAATTACCTGCTTCAAGTATTCAATCCCACCCTCAAGTTTATTAAACCATGTAGCGGTGCGTTCCAGGCGATCGGCAGTGCGAATGTAAAAAATCAAAAAGCGATCGACATACTTAATCAAAGTTTCCTTATCGATATCCGTAGCCAACAAAACTGCGTGCTGCGGCTTAATGCCACCATTGCCACACACGTACAGATTCCAACCATTCTCAGTAGCAATTATCCCAAAATCCTTACTTTGAGCTTCCGCACATTCGCGAGTGCAACCAGAGACAGCAGACTTGAACTTGTGAGGAGCACGCAAACCGCGATATCGTAATTCAACCTCGATCGCCAAACTCGTCGAATCCTGCACCCCAAAACGACACCAAGTGCTACCAACACAAGATTTCACAGTACGCAGAGCCTTACCATAAGCGTGTCCAGACTCAAATCCCGCATCAATCAACCGGCGCCAAATATGCGGCAACTGATCCACACGAGCCCCAAACAAATCAATCCGTTGTCCGCCCGTAATCTTAGTATAAAGCCCAAAATCCCTGGCAACTTCGCCCAAAACAATCAACTTCTCCGGCGTAATTTCTCCACCCGGAACTCGTGGCACCACGGAATAAGTACCATCGCGCTGAATGTTTGCCAAAAACTTATCGTTTGTATCTTGCAAACCAACGTGAGACTTCTCTAAAATATGCTCGTTCCAAGTAGAAGCCAGCATCGAAGAAACCGCAGGCTTGCAAATTTCGCAGCCCTTACCTTTGCCGTGTCTTTCAATCAACTCATCAAAGGTTTTAATCTCTTGAGAGCGCACTAAATGGTACAATTCTTGACGGGAATACTCAAAATGTTCGCAGAGGTAATTTTTGACGGTAAACCCAGCTTTCTTCATTTCCGACTTGAAGATGTCTGTCACCAAAGGCACGCAGCCACCGCAGCCAGTACCAGCTTGCGTGCATTTTTTGACGCTGGGAACATCGGTTAAATTGCGATCGCGAATCGCCTCACAAATCTGCCCTTTGCTGACATTATTACAAGAACAAATTTGAGCCGAATCTGGCAAACTATCCACACCCAAGCCCGCAGGTAATCCACCTTCTCGCGGTGGCATCAACAAATCTTCAGGATGCGGCGGTAGGGCAATGTCATTTTGCATGAATTGCAGTAAAGTGCCGTAAGCAGAAGCATCTCCGACGAGAATTCCGCCTAAAATCCGACTGCCGTCTTGATTTAAAACTAATTTTTTGTAAATGCCTTGGAACGTGTCAGCAACAGCAATTTCTTTAGCACCGGGAGACTTGGCAAAAGCATCACCAAAACTCGCAACATCCACTCCCAAAAGTTTGAGTTTCGAGGACATATCCGCACCTGCAAAAGTGCTTGCGGGACGGGCATCTTGCCCGTCATCTGCCGCACTGCTCAAAATATCTGCTGCTACGCCGGCCATTGTATACCCGGGCGCAACTAAGCCATAGATCCGATTTTGATAAAGTGCGCATTCCCCGATCGCATAAATGTCAGGATCGGAGGTTTGGCAGCTATCATTAATCACTATGCCACCGCGTTCCCCTACTTCTATACCGCAACCTCTGGCAATTTCATCGCGGGGGCGAATGCCAGCAGAAAAGACAATCATATCTGTTGCCAATTCCGAACCATCAGCAAACAGCATTTTAGTAACTTTGCCATCTTCGCTCACAATTTCGGTAGTAGATTTGCTGGTGTGAACCGAAACTCCCAACTCTTCTATTTTGCTGCGCAGAATTGCACCACCAACTTCGTCAACTTGCACGGGCATCAGTCGCGGTGCAAACTCAATTACATGAGTTTTTAAGCCCATATTTTGGAGAGCATTCGCACATTCTAAACCCAACAAACCGCCGCCAATTACTACCCCAACTTGGCAATTTTTAGCATGATCTGACATCGCCTCCAAGTCGTCAATTGTCCGATAAACAAAAGTGCCTGTAGCGTCTTTGCCTTTAATCGGCGGTACAAATGGATAGGAACCAGTGGCGAGGACAATTTTGTCGTAAGAAACCTCTAAACCGTTGGCTGAAGAGACTGTTTTTTGTTCCCGATTGATGGCGACTGCTTTGTCGCCGATGTGAATCTGAATGCCGTTTTCTTGATAAAATCCCGGTGCAACTAGAGATAAATCTCCCGCTGTTTTGCCAGAGAAAAATCCGCTGAGGTTTACGCGATCGTAAGCAACGCGCGGTTCTTCACAAAAGGTAATTAAATTCCAGTGTTTGGCAGTATCCGAGTTTACCATTAACTCTAGGAACTTGTGACCTACCATGCCATTGCCGATTACAATCAGGTTTTTTTTAGCTGTCATTAGAATCTCTTTTATCCTGTTTATCAGTCGTTGACCTTATTAATATAAGACTTATTTGTAAACTTTTGTATGTCTGGATACAAAAAAATATTTTTTATGCAAATTTTGAATACTGGCGATCGCATTTTTGCATGATGTGCGATCGGGTTAAGTAGGGTGCGTCACCGAAGTCTTTTTGACAAAACAATTAATATCTTACTGTGACGCACCCTACAATTTTCTGTCAACTGTTTAAGTCAACTGTCAACTGTCTAAGCTCCCATTCCAGAATACTGCTTCAAACCCTGCCGCCACAGCCACCGATTCCACACAAAAAACACCGCGCCCCAACCTAGCATCACCAACAAACCGCGCCCTACATCTACCGGCAATCCTATCAAGATTGAAGCCGGAAAATGAATCAAATAAGGAAAAGGCGTCCACAAAACGACTTCGCGCACGGGTGCGGGAAAGACTTCTAGCGGCGCGATAAGTCCCGATAAAAACAGGTAAATTAAAAACCAGAATTGCTCGATCGCACTTGCCCTCTCTATCCAAAAAGCAAACAGCGCAAAGGTATACTGAATCAGGAACCGCAAGCAAAAAGCTAAGACGACAACCAACAAAAACAGCAAAACTCTGCCAAAACTAGGCACCCAAAAAGACTGTGGGTAAAGTCCAAAAAACAGCACCACTAATCCGAATACAAACGGCAACCTTGCCAACCTTTCGGAAACGTGCGAGGCAAAGTGATGCCATACTGGATCTAAAGGCTGCAACAACTTATTAGATAAAGTCCCTTGCACTACTTGTTTTTCAAAATCCCAAATTACCCATACAACATTTGTTTGTCTGACGATAAAAGCTGCTAAAAAGTAACGCGCAAAGTCGATGGGATTCAGCCCGAACGATCCAGTTTGAGCAGCCTGCATCCAGACACCCATCAAAATAAACGGCAAAGCTCCCGATAGCACCCATAAAAGCAATTCCGCCCGGTATTCGAGCATATAAGCATAGTAGGTAACTAGCAAAGTTTTAGCAATTCTGATGATTCTTTTCATATTTATTTTAGATTTTTTCGTGTGAAAATTTGCCCCTCGATCACCCTGGCACCCCCCTTAAGAAGGGGGGGACTAGAAACGGTCAAAGTCCCCCTTCTTAAGGGGGATCTAGGCTTGGATACAAGCCAGAATCTCAAATAAACTTAGGCTTAAGTTATTACCTATGAGCCAATTCCGGGAAAGATAACGCCAGAAAATAAATTACACTTTTCCCGTGCGAAAAACTCTGCCGATGACCTCTTCAATTGGCGGATCGGTAATAGTTAAATCTATCACTTCCAACTCCGCCAAAATCTTTGAAACGCTCACCGTTAGCTCTTCTCTTCTGACCAAAAACCGTACTGAATTCCCCTCAATTGATTCTACCTCGCCGTAAGCAAAAGCGCTATCTTTTGATAGCGGATGAGCTAATTCTACCTGAACTTGCCGATAAGGCGCAAATCTATCCAGCAATCCATCCAAACTGCCATCATAAACTAATTGCCCTTCATGAATTAACAAAACTCGCTTGCACAAAGCAGTAATGTCAGCCATGTAGTGACTCGTCAATAGCACCGTTGCTTGATAGCGCTCGTTATATTCTCGCAAAAATTGCCTAACGCTAAACTGTGCGTTGATATCTAAACCTAACGTCGGTTCATCTAAAAATAATACCTCCGGTTGATGTAGTAGCGCCGCCATTAATTCAGCTTTCATCCGTTCGCCCAAAGATAGCTTTCGTACCGCCTGATTTAACTTGCCTTCTAGGGATAACATCTCGGTTAATTCTCCGATTCGTTGCCGATAATCTTTATCGGGAATGCCGTAGACAGCAGCATTGATTCGTAGAGAATCGAGTACGGGTAAATCCCAGATTAACTGCTGTTTTTGCCCCATGACTAACGTGATTCTTTGCAAAAAATCTGCTTCACGGCGAAAGGGAGTTTGATCGCACACACTCACCGTACCACTAGACGGATAAATTAAACCAGTCAGCATTTTTAGCGTGGTAGTTTTGCCCGCACCATTAGCGCCCAGAAACCCGACGACTTCCCCCGGTTCAATACTGAAAGAAACGCCCTCAACTGCTTTCACATTGCGGTAAGTGCGGTTAAAAAAGTGCTGTAAGGTTCCTTTAAGTCCCGGTTCTTTAATGGCGATGGGATAAACTTTGCTCAAGTCTTCAACTAAGATAATTGGCATCGGCTTTACTTGTAACTTTTATTTTAATCTGCGATCGGGCGATCGGGCTTGTGCCAAGATGGATCTGTCTAGTAGGGTGTAAAGTGCGATCGAAAAGTAAGTCTGTACTGGCGCACCCTACTAAGCTGTAGAATATTGCAAGATATCCACGATCTCATCGCACAAAACTTACAACTATGGTACTCACCCCAAATCTTTCAGGCATCCCTCGTTTGGTAGGAGACAATTCTCCTGAAAATATTACACTTACACCGGGACAACTTGCTAGTTTTCCTGCTGGAGTTTGGATGCTGGGCGGTAATGATACTGTTAGGGGATCGTCAGATGTAGAACGGATTTTTGGCAACGATGGTAAAGACAGTCTGTTAGGCGGCGCTGGTAATGATTCTATTTACGGCGGCAAAGATGATGACGACATTTTGGGAGAAACAGGCGATGATTTCTTGACAGGGGATAGAAATAGCGATTTCCTGGATGGCGGCGCCGGAAATGATTTACTGCGCGGCGGACAAGGTATTGATTTGTTAGTTGGCGGTGACGGTAACGATACTTTAATCGGTGACAGAGATGTGGATATTTACAAAGGAGGTGCGGGGAGTGATGTGTTTGTTTTTCGAGTCGATCAAGCGGGAATCAAAGTAGCTGGCATTGAAGTTCCTGACGCGGTAATTGTAGACTTTGATAAGTTGAGCGATTCGATTGGAATCAGTGTACCATTTACTAGCAACAATATCTCGTTTGAACAGGTAAGTTATAGCTTAAACGATCCGAGACTGCTGCTGCTCGATCCTGCAACTATATCGGGCGGAACGAGTTTGTTAGCGAAGGGTGGTATCTCACAGCGAAGTCTCGATCCAGATGGTAATGACCGCGTGGAAGCTACTAATATTAGATTCGGTGTTACTAATGCTTTGTTGGGTACTGTGTTGAATGTGACTCCGGCAGACTTAACTGGTCGTTTGATTAATGCTAGTTCTCTACTTTAATTCGCTAATTGATTAATTCTCTTTCCATAACGGGCAAGATGCCCGTTCCACAAGATAGTGCGCTTGTGATAGGGTGCGTCAGGTTTTAGATTCTGAAAAAGCACAGAAAGTATAGTTTTGACGCACCATTTATTCGAGGAGTTTGTGGTAGGGTGCGTCAGGTTTTAGATTCTGAAAAAGCACAGAAAGTATAGTTTTGACGCACCATTTATTCGAGGAGTTTGTGGTAGGGTGCGTCAGGTTTTAGATTCTGAAAAAGCACAGAAAGTATAGTTTTGACGCACCATTTATTCGAGGAGTGCGTCAGTTCTGAGATTGTTGGTTTTTGGCGAAAATCGCGGTAGCTGACGCACCCTACTTATTATCGCTGGTGCGTCGCTCGGTGAATTTTTCGTCTTTTTTTGATATAAGCAATGGCGACACACCCTACCAATAATGACCAATGACTAATGACTAATGACTCTCACAACTTACTTGCCCTTTGCCATTGCCCACTGCATCAAACCGGGGAACAATCGATAAGCTTCCGATGCCAAAAAAGCAGGGCCGACTATAACTTCTGCACGCTGATTTTTCACAGCATCCCAGATAGCTTTGGCAATATCTTCTGGCTGACTTGCTGCTGAAGATTTTAGCATTTCGGTCATTTGCTGGCGGCGCAATTCGACTGCGGGTTCGGATCGATCGCGAAATTGAGCTCTTTCCAAAAAATCGCTGTTAATCAAGCCCGGATGCACGGCACAAACGTGAATTCCTTGGGGCGCTAATTCCAATCGCAAAGTTTCTGTTAAACCCGTTACTGCATATTTGCTGGCACAATAAGCAGTCATTTGAGGCAAGGGCATTTTGCCACCAATGGAACCAACATTGACTATTGTCCCAGTTTTTCGTTCCAAAAAATGTGGCAAAATTTCTTGAATTGTGTTAACGCAGCCCCAAAAATTGGTATTCATTAATTGCTGCCAGTCTTCGGTTGTAGTTTGCTCGATCGCCCCCGTGACACAAATACCAGCATTGTTAACCAAAACATCAATGTTCCCGCAGATATCTAGGGCTTTTTGGACGATCGCGCGCACTTGTTGAAGGTCGCCAACATCCCCCGCAATAGCGACAGCCGAAGTGCCTTCACGCTGCACTTGAGCCGCTGCTGCTGCCAATCTCTCCGGCTGGCGAGCCACCATCACTACATCGTAGCCTTTACTGGCAAATAACAGTGCTGTTGCTTTGCCGCTTCCTTGAGAAGCGCCTGTAATCAAAACTGTAGGAGCCATAGATTATTATAAATTGTAATATCAATTCCAGTTGAACCGGAATGACTGTTGACTGTTGACTGTTGACTGTTGACTGTTGACTGTTGACTGTTAACTGTTGATTGTTTGAATAATACCGATGCAACCGGAAACTAGATGATTCGGACTTGTGTGATGTTATTTTGTAGGGGCGGGTTCGCCAACAATAATTGCCCATAATCTACAATCTCATAAACCCGGCCTGCCCTTACTATACATTAATATTTCTTGAGTATGGGAATTTTTGAAGAATGGCGATCGGGCTTTTTTAACGAACCGCGAAGACGCGAAGCTCGCGTTGGAAGAGTGGAAAAGAGAAGGGAAGAGAAAGTTTTCTAAATTTGTGCGAAAATTGCTCTGTAAATTTTATTTTTGGTAATTACTCACATCTTGCACCATTCTCAATAAGCTTTTTATGAACAGGCTCTCCGGCCTGTTCCACAAGAAAATTCAGTCTTTGTGGAACAGGCCGGAGAGTCTGTTTCTGGCAATGGTGCAATATCTCAGTAATTCCCAATTCCCAATTACCCAAAAAATGAATCTTCCGAAACAAGCGCCGAATTGGTCGATCGCCCTAGTGTTAATTATCGGTGTTTTAGCCGTCTCAACTGCCTCAATTTTAATTCGGCTGGCCAACTTGAAAGCAGGCGCAAGCGGCTTTGGTTTCAGCTTGGTACTCGCCGCTTCTCGCCTGACTTTATCTGCTTTAATTCTGCTTCCGGCTTGGCCGAAAATTCAGTGGAACGCCCTGCAATCGGGAGCTCGGCGCTATGCTGCTGCTGCGGGTTTGTGTCTCGCCCTGCACTTTGCTCTCTGGATTACCTCACTTTCTTATACATCGATCGCCGCTTCGACTGCCCTCGTCACCACAAATCCCGTCTGGGTAGCGCTGTTATCGCGATTCTGGTTTGGTGAAAAACTGAGCAAAATGTCGATCGCTGGCATTACTATAGCTCTGGCTGGCGGAATCGCGATCGCCGTTGGGAGTGCAGGCGCAGCCAATGTCGGCAGTCAGCAACTGCTGGGAAATTTCCTGGCTCTGGCTGGTTCCTGGGCTGTCAGCTTGTATTTGCTGCTGGGGCGAGAAGCTCAGCGACGGGGACTCGGAATTGGTGGCTATATTGCGATCGCCTATACTGTTGCTGCGATCGTCCTGTTGCCTCTGCCGATCGTCTTTGGCGTCAGTTATACTGGCTATCCGCACATTGTATATTTTTATATTTTGTTAACGGCCGCCTTGCCTCAATTAGTCGGCCACACTATTTTAAACTGGGCTGTAGTGCAGATTTCCCCAACTCTGGTAACTCTTGCTATCTTGTTTGAACCCGTTGGGGCGAGTTTTTTGGGTTATTTGCTGTTTGGGGAAGTGCCCCCATCGGCGGTACTCGCAGGTGCTGCGGTGCTGCTGTCCGGCGTAGCAACCGCTACCGTAGGAGCCCAAAGATCGCAGTCAACAGTTAACAGTTAACAGTTTTCAACATTGCCACTAGAGTTGCCGTGAGTCAGGATAGAACAGATTAGGGCTTAAAGACAAAAGTAACTTGTCATATCAATTCCGGTTGTATTGGAATTAATCTTACCCGAAGTCAGGACACGGCAGTGCCGTGTCCCTACAATTGATCGCGGTAGGGAAACGGCACTGCCGTATCCTCGCTTGTCATTCCGGTGCAGCCGGAATTGATATCAGTTAGTTGAATATCAGCTCCAAACTATCAAATGTCTAATTAATGACAACTGTCAACTGTTAACTGTTAACTGTCAACTGACAACTGTCAACTGATCCTCGGGTGCCTTTCGGAGAATAAAATTATGCTGCCAGAACAATTACAGCGCATCATCGGCTACTTTCTCGAAGAAGCCACAGAACACATCCAAATCATCGAACAAGGCTTGCAGGGCCCTCAATTCACCATGCAAGCTCCCCAAACGATACATCAGCTCATCCGAGCCTCGCACTCGATTAAAGGAGGAGCCGCGATGCTCGGATTTAGCAGCATTCAGCGGATAGCCCATCGCTTGGAAGATTATTTAAAACTTCTCAGAGAATGTCCGATCGCCGTTGATAGCAGGTTACAATCGCTATTAACCGAAGTTTTTAATATTTTGTCAGCCTTAGTGAACAAGGTTTCTAAGGGTTTTGGACTCAACCAGCAAGACGCCAACCAAATGCTATCCCTCGCCGAACCGGTTTTTGACGAACTCGACGCTTACCTGAGAGTGCTGATTCCCACTCGCCTGAGTGTGAGAGCAGTAACCGACGAACACATCCACATTTTTTCCGGTTACTGCGCTTCTGCTGAGGGATTTTCATCGGCGATTGCGTCGCACATCGGTTTGCTCCGAGGTACTATTACCCGCCACGAGCAAGAAGGCGAGGGCATTCGCCTTTATATTGACATTTACTTGCCGCCTTACAGCAGGATCGAAAACATCCGCCAAGCTGTCGAACTCTCAGGCGCTACGATTGGGACTGTTCAGACGCAGCGCGACTTTTCGCTGCTAGCTGCGGATTATCCCGTTTACCGAAGTGCGATCGAACGTCCTGCAATTTGCAACGGATGTCGTTACTATTACGGCAGAAGCGACGGTGGCCATCTGCTCAACTGCACAATCCATCCCCGCGGCCCGGAAGCAGAAGATTGTCGCGATCGCGAACCGGAATAAGTATTATAAAATCAGGACTGCAAACGAAGATTTGGAACCAGGGAAAACTTGCTTCTAAAACCAATATTTTCCTTGATATTTTTCCCATTGTCCTCTGCCCAATTCTTTTTTGATTTCTAGACAACTAAATCTTTCTTGTTTGTAAAACGTCCCCTAAAAGCTGATACCACAACTCGAATTAATTGCAGCATGGTCGCCGGATGCCCCACCGCCCAGATATTGATTGTCAGACAAGTAATTCCCATCGCTAGCAAGATGTATGTCGGAGGCATTACTACCCCGATCGCGAACCAGGAAAAAACGTGAAATATCATTGCTGTAGCCCAAAGGCTGGCCACAGCCACAGACGCCCAAACTTGGATTCGAGGTCGGTTTAGTCCGGTCAAGATCGCTGTCTGCAAAGTGGTCAGCAAGTTTGCCGGAACTAAAAAAGCACAGATACCTATGCAGTAGGTATGAGAAAACTCAGTAAGTGTATTGAAGTCGAGCATCAGTATAATTGTCGGGCCTGTTGGATATACTTAAAGAGCTTAACGTGACTTGAGTTTTAAATCTTGTCACCCTTACTTTAACTTAATATTTTTGTCAAGGGGTCGGTCTGAAGACGCATTTCTTTACCCTTTTTCCTGATTGCCAAATTTTACCACAAATATTAACTTTATGGAAAATCATTAAAACTACTTGAATAATCGCAACAAGTGCTACAGTAATTAAGAACGGGCAGCGATCACAATTGAAGAACCCAGTCAGTATAAATATCTAGAAGACTGCCGTTAGTCGAGCAGCAACACAACCGCAGGCTAATTTTTGACTCACTGATTCTCGGATGATTGATTGTCAGCCTCCGTCAAGAAATCGAGCTGTTGTGCGATCGAACAATATGAGATTATTATTGAGAAGGTAATTTTATCTCAAATCTAAGATCGATAGAACCCAAAGAGAACTTTTACAGCGGAAAACAGAGAAAATGGATCGACAAATTACAATCCCAGCACTTGAAAAAGTTGACTTAACAAACTGTGACAGAGAGCCAATTCACATATCGGGTCACATTCAGCCGCACGGGGTGCTACTTGTGGTAAAAGAACCTCAATTAGAAATACTGCAAGTCAGTGAAAATACGCAGGATTTGTTAGGCGTCGATGCCGAAAGTGCGATCGGTCAAGATTTAAGCTTATTACTCGATCGCACTCAGCTAGAAAAACTCAAAGCCTGTTTGCAGAAACAAAACTTAAAAACCGTCAATCCGATTAAAATATCGGTCAAAAAAGCAGGCAAATCTTTAGAATTTGACTGCATCCTCCACCGAGGAGAAGGAGTTTTGATCGTCGAGTTAGAATTGGCAACCACCACAGAAAATCTTTCCGTTTTTAGCTTTTATCATTCAGTCAGATCCACTGTCAGCCAAATTCAGAGCGCCAAAAATTTCAAGGAATTATGTCAACAGACTGTAGAAGAAGTCAGGAATATTTCCGGCTTTGATAGAGTTATGGTCTATCAATTCGACCCCGAAGGCAACGGCGCTGTAATCGCTGAAGACAAAGCAGAAAACCTGAGTCCTTTCTTAGGCTTAAACTACCCCAGCACAGATATTCCCAAACAAGCCAGAAAACTGTATTCTTTAAACTGGCTGAGGTTAATACCAGATATTAATTATCAACCAGTCCCCCTCGTTTCACGAAACAACTTTGTTACTAATGAACCAGTAGACCTCAGTTTCAGCGTTTTGAGAAGCGTTTCTCCCATTCACCTAGAATATCTGCAAAATATGGGCGTTGTAGCTTCAATGTCAATCTCGTTAATCAAAGATCAAAAACTGTGGGGATTGATTGCTTGCCACAACTCTACACCAAAATACCTAAACTATGAATTGCGCGCCGCCTGCGAATTTATCGGGCAAGTAATGTCGTTAGAACTGCAATCAAAAGAAGGAAACGAAGACTACGATTACAAACTACACTTAAAATCTATTCAAACCAAGATTTTTGAAGACATATCCACCTCCGAAAACTTGTCACAAGTGTTAGTTAAATGCCAGCATAATTTGCTGGAAGCAGTCAACGCCCAGGGAGCAGCAATCGTATTTGGAGACAATTGCTATCGAGTCGGGCAAACACCTGAGAGAGAATCGCTCAAACAGTTAACTAATTGGGTGCAAAATAACCTAAAAAAAGAAATATTTTATACAGATTCCCTGACGAAATTCTATCCAGAAGCTGAGGGATTCAAAGACACAGCCAGCGGGTGTTTAGCGATAGCAATATCGCCGACTCAAAAAATATACGTTTTGTGGTTTCGCCCAGAAGTAATTAAGACCGTAAATTGGGCGGGAAACCCCAACAAACTAATTCAAATAGATGAAGATGGCAGCCATCGAATATCTCCTCGGAAATCCTTCGAGCTGTGGAAAGAAAATGTGAGGTGCAAATCTTTGCCTTGGAAACAATGCGAAGTAGACGCTGCATTAGAACTCAAAAAAGCAATGATTAATATAGTGCTGCGTCAAGCCGACAAACTCGAAAAATTAAATACGGCATTACAAGCATCAGTCGCCCGAGAACGGGAAAAAACGGCTCATTTAAAAACAGCGATGTCCGAGCTTCAGCGCACGCAAACTCAATTGGTGCAAAGCGAAAAAATGTCAAGTTTGGGACAATTGGTGGCGGCGGTAGCTTATGAAGTTACTAACCCGATTAACTTCATCTACGGAAATCTTAGCTATGCCAACGAATACAGCCAAAAACTGATCAATTTATTGCAGCTTTACGAGCAGCACTATCCGTCGCCGTCACCAGAAATTCAAGCAGAAATAGAAATAGCAGAATTAGAGTTTATAGTTGAAGACTTACCGAAGTTGCTGGGTTCAATGAAAGTAGGAGCTAACCGCATCGGCGAGATAGTTCAGTCGCTACGAAACTTCTCTAGAATTGACGAAGCGGAAATTAAACCAGTTGACATTCACGACGGATTGGACAGCGCTTTGCTGATTTTGAGCAACCGACTCAAACCAAAGCCCGTAAGCGTAGCAGGTACGCAGTACCATCGCCCTGCAATTCATCTCATCAAAGAATATGGCTCTCTGCCTTTGGTTGAGTGTTACGCAGTTCAGATAAACCAAGTATTTATGAATGTACTGACAAATGCAATTGATGCTCTAGAAGATGCCTTTGTCAACAAACATTTATCACCACAATGCGGGCGTGAAGGAGAGCAAATCAATTCGGGACAAATTCGGATTGTGACTGAAGTTTGCCCGGGTAAAAAAGCCGTATTAGTTCGGATCAATGACAACGGTTGGGGCATGACAGAAACAGTTCGGCAGAAAATATTTGAGCCGTTTTTTACCACAAAACCTGTGGGGAAAGGTGCGGGGATAGGTTTGGCAATCTGCCACGAAATTGCGGTGGAACAACACGGCGGCAAATTGAGTTGTATTTCAGCCCCCGGAAAGGGAACGGAGTTAATTATTGAGATTCCCTTGAACCAAACTCATCTCAAACCGATTGTAAAATGAAAAAAGTCTGCGCCAGCGAAGCTAGGGAAGCGCCAAAATTTAAAAATCGAAAATTCGATTAAAATACAAAGCAGCTAAGTAGATTTGAGCCAATTCTGAGGAATCGATTGTGACTGAAAAAAATACCGCCCAATGGGATGCCGGCAGATTTGTCAAAACCTTGGCTTATTTCGGCGTGATTCCCTTCATTGGTAGCATTAGCTGGCTGCAACAACTGTTCGGAAGCAGCGACAAAAGTAAAAAAGAGCAGCCCAAATTGGTACTCGTAGCCGGTGCTACTGGCGGCGTCGGGAAGCGAGTTGTCAAGCGGCTACAACAGCGGGGATATAAAGTCCGCTGTCTCGTCAGGGATATTAAAAGAGCCACAGAAATTCTCGGCAAAAATGTCGAATTAGTCGAGGCAGATATCACTCTCGCCGAGACGCTAACACCGCTAGTAACGGAGGGCGTAGAAGCAGTTATTTGCTGCACTGGCACCAAAGTTCAACCAGTAGAAGGAGATACCCCAACCAGGGAAAAATACTATCAAGGTATCAAGTTTTATATGCCAGAAGTTGTGGATGTTCCCGAAATAGTTGAATACAAAGGGCTGAACAATTTAGTGCAAGCTGTGCGCAGCCAGCTAATTAAAGCAGGCGAAAAAATCATTTTCGACTTCACAAAACCCAGCCAAGATTTAAAAGAAACTTGGGGCGCCCTCGATGATGTTGTGATGGGCGGGACTAGCGAAAGTTCGATCGTACTTACAGACAGTACAGCCATATTCACAGGCAATGTTTCTACTGCCAACTCCGGCGGCTTTGCTTCCGTGCGCACCCGCAACTTCGATTCTCCGCTCAATCTCGCAGGATTTAGCGGCCTCCAACTGCGCGTCAAAGGGGATGGTAAGCGCTACAAGTTGATTGTGCGCAGCGAGGCTAAATGGGATGGCATTGGCTATTGCTATTCGTTTGATACTGTTTACAATACCTGGATTACTGTCGTCGTTCCCTTCGATAAGTTAATTCCAGTATTCCGCGCCAAAACTGTCAAAGACGGCTCGAAATTTGATGCCAGCAGTATTTTTTCTTTTCAGTTAATGCTGAGCAAGTTTGAATACGATGGTGCGCTGAATCCGAAATTTTTACCTGGTGTTTTTCAACTGGAATTAGAATCTGTTAAAGCTGATGGCGGGCAAGTTTTACCGCGATTTGTGATGGTGAGTTCGGCTGGAGTTACTCGCCCTGGCCGCCCCGGACTTATTTTGGAAGATGAACCGCCTGCTGTCAGGATGAATGATATGTTGGGGGGAATTTTGACTTGGAAGTTGAAAGGGGAGGATTGCGTGCGATCGAGCGGCATACCTTATACTGTGGTCAGACCTTGCGCTTTGACTGAAGAACCGGGAGGCAAAGCTTTGATATTCGAGCAAGGAGACAATATTCGGGGCAAAGTTAGTCGGGAAGATATTGCAGAGTTGTGCGTGCAAGCTTTGGAACAACCGCAAGCTTGTAAGGTGACTTTTGAGGTAAAAGAGGGGGAAAATGGTAATTCTCCCGGAGATTGGCAGGGTTTGTTTTCTGGAGTTAAATAACGATGTCCGGGTTATTTACCTGTTAATTACTCGGCGGTTGAAACCGCGTCTTGTCAAACGAAGTCTGCCTCCGCAGACAAGCGAGGTAACTGGTTCCCAGGCTCTGCCTGGGAAACGATGTCCAGAGGCTCTGCCTCGCTTTCAGGGACGGAAAAATGGAGGCAGAGCCTCCAGATATGCGTTCCCAGGCAGAGCCTGGGAACGAGTGGAAATCTAGAGACATTTATCATATTTATTTACTTATGTTTTTGAGTTTTTTTCGACGCTATTCGACGCCTTATTTGTTTTTATTTCCGGCTTTATTTGTGTTGAGTTTGACTGTTTTGTGGCCGGCTTTGCAAGCTTTTTATTTGAGTTTTACCAGTTACGAATATGACTTGACGCAAGCGCCGCAGTGGGTGGGGTTGAAGAATTTTGAGAGGTTGTGGGCCGATCGCACTTTTTGGCAAACTATGACCAATACGCTGCTGTATCTCGTCTGTGTTGTGCCTATATTGGTGGTTCTACCGTTGGGAATGGCGATTTTGTGCAATCAGAAACTCAGGGGGATGAACTGGTTTCGGGCCGCATACTACACGCCGGCGGTGATTTCGATGGTTGTCGCCGGGATTGCTTGGAAGTGGCTGTTTGCTGAGACGGGATTGCTGAATCAGTTGGGGGAATTGCTAGGTTTGCCTCCTGTTTCTTGGCTGGCTAATCCGAAGTTGGCACTATTTAGCGTAATGGTGGTTACTATCTGGAAAGGATTGGGTTATTACATGGTGATTTATTTGGCGGGGCTGCAATCTATCCCGGCAGAATTGTACGAAGCGGCTGCTATTGATGGTTCGGATGGTTTGGGGAAACACTGGGATATTACAGTGCCTTTGATGAAGCCTTATTTGGTTTTGGTGGCGGTAATTTCGGCGATTTCTGCTACTAAGGTTTTTGAAGAAGTTTATATTATGACTCAGGGCGGGCCTCGCAATAGTTCTAAGACTGTTGTTTATTATCTTTACGAACGCGCTTTTAAGGATTTGGAAATTGGTTATGCTTGTACGATCGGGCTGGTGTTGTTTTTGCTGATTTTGGGTTTGTCGATTCTGCAAGTTAGCCTTCAGGGTTTGACTCGCAATGATTGAGATTTACAGCAGATTGCAAGTCGATAGAGTACACGCCCGCGATCGCCTCGCAGGACAAAGGGTTTCGCCCCTTAGTGTCAACAAACACATCAAACCCGCAGTCCGACAGTCCGACAGTCCGACAGTCCGACAGTCCGACAGGGGTTAAAACCCCTGTCTCATAGCTGAAGTCCTCGGTCGAGGACTGATGAGTTGTTACCCATTTCTTTAGTCCTCGACCGAGGACTTTCGCTATTAGACAGGGACTTCAGTCCCTGGCGGGGTTTTGGGTTAAGTACGCTCGGCATTAAATCCAGATCGGCAAATCTTAGTATAAATTAAAACATGACTTATCCGTTAGATTACTTACGACAAAACCGATCGAACATAAGCTAAATAGCCAATGACACAACTGTCAGTTTTGTACTAAGGTTGAGTAGCTTTCGGTAGTTTTGTCGATCGCCCTACCCGTCACCCCTTTAACACACGCGATCGACTCCCGCATACAGCACAATTCCTGCAAACCGGCTGCAAACCCTTTAAATTCAAATATTAAACTATGATTTTGCTAACAGGCTATCAAATCACCGAAAAAATTTACTCTGGTGTCAATACCGTTATTTATCGGGGAATCTGGGAAAAGCACAATCTGCCAGTCATCGTCAAAACTCTGAGAAGCGAGTATCCAACTCTGGAAGAGATTACCCGCTTGAGACACGAATATAAAATCAGAAGAAATCTGAGAAATCTCGAAGATATTGTCAATTGCTACCGCATTGAAACTTATCAAAATGGTGTGGCACTGACATTAGAAGACTTTGGTGGCTTGGCTTTATCCAAATTTTTAACTACGACCAAGATTAACTTAATAGAATTCCTCGAAATTGCCATTCAGCTTGTCCAAAGTTTAGGTAATATTCATCAAAACCAGATAATTCACAAAGACATTAAGCCGCACAATATCATCATCAATCCAGAAACTTATCGCGTCAAGATTACCGACTTCAGCATCTCCTCGCGCTTGGTTCGAGAAAACGACACTCCCAGCTATCCCAGTTTGCTCGAAGGTACGTTAGCTTAATATATCGCCGGAACAAACTGGTAGAATGAATCGGGCGATCGACTATCGCAGCGATTTCTATTCGTTAGGTGTCACTTTTTACGAGATGCTGACTGGTGAATTGCCATTTAATGCGATCGACCCTTTAGAATTAGTGCACTGTCACATTGCCCGCATAGCACCGTCTCCTCGCAGTTTGAAGCCCGAAATTCCCGAAGCAATTTCTGGAATTGTGATGAAATTGTTGGCCAAGACGGCGGAAGACAGGTATCAAAGTGCTGATGGGCTGAGGTTTGACCTAGAAACTTGTCTGGCGATGCTGCAAGCGTCGGGCAATATATCTGATTTTACTGTCGGAAATGCCGATCGAGCCGGTCAACTACTAATCCCCCAAAAACTCTACGGTAGAGAAACCGAAGTCGCTGCTTTACTCAGTGCTTTTGAGCGAGTTAGCGGTGCACAAAAAAATACAGATTCCCTTTCTGGGGTCGAATTGATGCTGGTTTCCGGTTATTCGGGGATCGGCAAATCCTGCTTGGTAAATGAAGTTCAAAAACCCATTGTCCGGCAGCGCGGTTATTTTATCAGCGGCAAATTCGACCAGTTTAAACGCAATATTCCCTACGCTTCTCTAATTCAAGCATTCCAGTCATTAATCCGGCAGTTGCTAACAGAAAGTAAAGCATCTATCCTGACTTGGAAACAAAAAATGCTAGTCGCTTTGGGAACCAGCGGTAAAGTTGTTGCAGACGTGATTCCCGAAATCGAATTAATTATCGGCAAACAGCCGGAAGTGCCGCAATTGGGGCCGACAGAATCGCAAAACCGATTTAACCGAGTGTTCATACAATTCATCAGCGTGTTTACCGCCAAATCATACCCGCTGGTGATTTTTCTCGACGATTTACAGTGGGCAGATTCGGCATCGCTGAAATTAATCGAACTGCTGGTAACAGACTGCGATCGCAAATATTTGCTGATAATTGGAGCTTATCGAGACAACGAAGTCAGCGCCACCCATCCGCTGATTGTCACAATCGAAAACATCGCCAAAACCCAAGTAGACACTCAGCCAATTGTCAGCAGCATCATTCTCGAAGCCTTAGATTTAAGTCATGTCGAAGAATTAATTACGGATACTTTGGAAGGTCAAGTTACAGAAAAAATAGAGCTTTTATCAGAGCTACTTTTTAACAAAACTCAAGGGAATCCCTTCTTTTTAACTCAGTTGCTCAAGGCTCTGTATCAAGAAAATTTGTTAATTTACGACTTTCAATCGGGTGCGTGGCAGTGGGATCTCGAACACATCCAAGCTATTGGGATTACTGACTGCAATGTCGTAGACTTAATCGCTCGAAATATTAGGAAGTTGCCCGCAGCGGCGCAGTCAGCCTTAAAATTAGCTGCTTGTATTGGCAACCAATTTAATTTAGAAGTGCTGGCAATTGTCAGTGAAAAATCTCAGAAGGAAACAGCATTAAACCTCTAGGATACGCTTCAGGCAGGTCTGGTTTTGCCGCTGAGCAACGATTACAAAATTCCGCTGGTTTTTGAAGGAGCAGAAACCGGGCCTGCTGGGCTGCAAGATGTGAAGGTTGATTACAAGTTTTTGCACGACAGAGTGCAGCAAGCGGCTTATTCTCTGATACCTGAAGAGCAGAAACAAGAAACTCACTTTAAAATCGGTCAATTGCTGCTGCAAAATACTGCACCGTCAGCGCGGAAAGACAATATTTTTGCTCTGGTAAATCAACTGAATTTCGGAATCGATTTACTGACTTCGGAACCGGAAAAATTCGAGTTAGCTGAGCTCAATCTGATTGCCGGTCAAAAAGCGAAGGCGGCAATGGCTTACGAGTCAGCAGTCAAGTATTTGAATATAGGTTTGGGGCTGCTGGCAGAGGATAGCTGGCAGAATCAGTATCAACTGACACTCACTCTGCATACAGAGGCAGCGGAAGCAGAATATCTCAATGCTAATTTTGAGGGTGCAGAAAACTTGACAAATCTGCTGCTGCGACAGGCTACTAATATACTCGATAAAGTGAAAGCCTACGAGGTAAAAATTCAGATGTATATGCTTCAAACCCAGCCATTAAAAGCTTTAGAAGCTGGGTTGCAAGCTTTGGAAATGATGGGAATTTCTCAATCGCATATTCTGGAATGCGGGCGCATGGAAGTACAACTGCCACAACTGGAACAAGTGGAGAATTTCCCAGAAATGACCGAACCAGAACAACTGGCTGCTCTACGATTTCTAGTGTCGATCACTGGCCCAGCTTTGATGAATAAGCCAGAATTGATATTGCCAATTATATTGACTCAAATTAATCTCTGCATCACACAGGGTTATTCACCACTTTCGGCTTTTTCCTATACTTGTTACGGCCTGGTTCTGTGTGGGGCTATAGGAGAAGTTGAAAAAGGATATCATGCTGGGCAACTGTCTGTGAAGCTGTTGGAAAAGTATGGTGTCAATTCAATTAAAGGCTAAGTTTTTAATACATTTAATGGTTGTGTTAGACCTTGGAAAGAGCATTTGAGAGAAACTCTGGCTACTTTGCAGGAAGGTTTTCAAAGTGGGCTGGAAGTTGGCGATTTGATTTATGGTGGATATTGCGCTTTTAATTATTGCAATTTTTTGTTTTTTATGGGACATGAACTGGAGACTTTGGAACAAAAGCAAGCGCACTATATTGATTTGTTCCATAAATTAAAAAACGAATATATTGTCTCCAATTTCAGTATATGGAGACAATTGAATTTAAATTTACGGGGTTTATCCGCAGATAAGTATCGTTTGGTTGGAAACAGCTTTGATGAAGACATTATGCTGCCCCAGTGGCTGGTTATTAATGAGGGTTGGTCGCTGTTCACTATCTATTTGGCTAAATCGATGCTTCTATATTTATTTAAAGATTTTAAGAGTGTTATTAACAGCGCTGCTTTGGCTGCAAAATACCTGCAATCGGTGGGCGGGTGGATGCCTATTGCTGCTCACAATTTTTATTATTCGCTGGCTCTATTAGCTGTATATCCAACTGCTGATAATCAAGCAGAATATTTGCAGCAAGTGGAAGCCAATCAGGAAAAAATGCAGGATTGGGCTTTTCACGCACCGATGAATTACTTGCATAAGTACGAGTTGGTGGAAGCGGAAAAGGCGCGGGTGTTGGGGGAAAAAGAGCGGGCGATGGATTTTTACGATCGCGCTATCCACAATGCCGCCGCCCAGGGATACATTCAGGAAGAAGCTTTAGCCAATGAATTAGCCGCCGAGTATTATCTCTCTCTGGGAAGGGAGAAAGTTGCCAAAACCTATATGACTGATGCTTACTACGGTTACATCCGCTGGGGCGCGAATGCAAAAGTTGCAGATTTGGAGGAACGATATCCGCAGTTAATTGTGCGGATGCTGGAAAGTGAAAGTTTAACCAGCAGCGATCGCCCTACAATTACGATGATTTCTATGGCTACAACTGGCACTCAAAAATCTCTGGATTTCGCTACCGTTATCAAAGCATCTATTGCCATTTCTGGGGAAATTATTCTCGATTCTTTGCTGGAAAAATTGATGAGAATTTTGCTGGAAAATGCGGGGGCGGAAACTGGGTGTCTGATCGCGTCAAAATACGGTGAATTTGTCGTAGAAGCTGCGGGAGAAGTTGACGGCGATGTGCGGGTACTCTCAGGTGCGGGGTTGTCCTATGCGTATCCTCGATCGCTAATCAATTTTGTCGATCGCACTCAGGAAGATATCGTGCTAAATGACGCCCGCAGCGAGGTTATTTTCCACAATGACCCCTACATCGCCGAGCGCCAGCCAAAATCGCTGTTATGCGCGGCGATCGTCTATCAAGGCAAATTAACGGCTATCCTGTATTTGGAAAATAACTTAACAACCGGGGCTTTTACAGTCGATCGCTTGGAAATTTTGAAACTGCTTTCTTCCCAAGCTGCGATCGCCCTAGAAAATGCCCGCCTTTATGCTAACTTAGAAACAGCCAACCAACAATTAGCAGAATCCAACTTAAATCTCGAAGTAAAAGTTACACAGCGCACCCAAGAATTGCGCGAAAAAAATGTATTGCTGTCTCAAGAAATTCAAGAACGCCAAAAAGCAGAAGCCGCCGCCCGAGATGCCAGCCGCGCCAAAAGCGAATTTCTAGCTAACATGAGCCACGAATTGCGAACCCCCCTCAACGGCATTTTAGGCTACGCTCAAATCTTTAAGCGCGACCAACATTTATCCGCGCAGCAACAAGATGGAATTGGGGTTATTCAGCGCTGCGGCGAACACTTGCTCGCTTTGATCGAGGATATTTTAGACCTTTCTAAAATCGAAGCTAGGAGAATGGATCTCGTGCCGGCAGAGTTTGATTTTCCCGAGTTCCTTCAAGGCATAACTGCCATTTGCCGCATCCGGGCCGCTCAAAAAAACATAGCTTTTAATTGCGAATATCTTTCCTCTCTTCCCAATGCAATCTCGGGTGATGAAAAGAAACTGCGGCAAATTTTGATTAATTTAATTGGCAATGCTGTTAAGTTTACTGAAAAAGGTGGGGTAACATTTAAGGTTTTAAGAGAGGAGAGGACTGAAGTCCTTACTACGAACGTGAGGATTCGGTTTCAAGTTGAAGATACGGGAATTGGGATTGCTGCTGATGAATTGCCAAAGATATTTGTACCTTTTGAACAGGTGGGCAATACTCGCCGCCATACTGAAGGCACTGGCTTGGGATTGGCGATTAGCCGCCAATTAGTGGAGATTATGGGCGCTGAATTGAAAGTAGAAAGCACTTTAGGTAGAGGTAGCATTTTCTGGTTTGAGTTGGATTTGCTGGCAGTTGACAGCCCCGAAAAAAATAAAAAGCGTTCCGAAAAATTTATCAAAGGTTTCAATGGTACTAATAAAAAAATTTTGGTGGCAGACGATCGGCGGGAAAATCGATCGGTTTTAATTCATCTACTTCAACCTCTAGGTTTTGAAATAATTGAGGCGGTTGACGGTCAAGATTGTTTGAATAAAGCCCTGGAATTTCAACCGGATTGTATCTTGATTGATTTGGTGATGCCAGTGATGGACGGATTTGAAGCGATGCGGCAAATTCGCAAGTTGCCCCAATTGCAAAATGTGGTGGCGATCGGCACTTCTGCTAGTATTATGGAAGTGGAAAAGTAGGAAAGTTTAGCAGCAGGATGCGATGCTTTTATTCCCAAACCGATCCGGGTGGAAGAACTTTTAAATTGCTTGCAAGTTCATTTGGGCTTACAATGGATTTACGAGGAGTTGCAAAATGGAAATACTGAATCTGAAGTTTCCCGCCAACAATCTCAAATTCAGGAGCGAGAAATAATTGCTCCTCCCGCTGATGAAATAGCTGTACTTTTTGAATTAGCAATGAGGGGTGACTTAGGAGAAATTCAAAAACAAGCCGAAAAATTGACAAAAATGGATGTTAAATATGTCTCTTTCGCCAGCCATCTAAATCAATTAGTTAAAAATTTTGACGAAGCCAAGATTTTAGAATTCGTAGAACAATATAGGAATATGTAAAGATATGAGCATTTTACCTTTGGAACAGAGTGTTATCTTAATCGTCGATGACAATCCAAATAATTTGGCAGTGCTGTTTGATTTTTTGACGGAATCTGGGTTTAAAGTGTTGGTGGCGCGAACGGGGGAGAGCGCTATTACAAAAGCTGAGTATTCCCTGCCGAATTTGATTTTGCTGGACGTGTTGATGCCGGGAATTGACGGGTTTGAAACTTGCCGGAGTTTGAAGGCTTCCAATTTAACAAAAGATATCCCAGTGATTTTTATGACGGCGCTGCATGAGACGGAAAATAAGGTGAAGGGATTTAGTCTGGGGGCGGTAGATTATGTTACTAAACCGATTCAAAATGAAGAAGTTTTAGCTCGCGCTAAAGCACATCTTAGTATCCGTAAATTGAATCAAAAACTTCGGGATCAAAATGTTCAGATGCAGTAGGAAATTGCCGATCGCGAACAAGCTCAAATTAACCTGGAACAACTGGCTTCTGAGTTGGAAAAACGGGTAGAGTCGCGCACTGTAGAACTTTCTCAAGCCAACGCTAGGCTGAAGCAAGAGGCGAAGGATAGGCAACAAATACAGGAGAATTTGCAGAAGTCCTTGCACGAGCTCCACCAGGCTCAATCGCTGTTAATTCAAAGCGAAAAAATGTCGGCTTTGGGGTAAATGGTGGCTGGGATTGCTCACGAAATTAACAATCCGGTGAATTTTATTTGCGGCAATCTCAATTATGTTCGCGATTATGTTGAAGATATTCTCAAGGTGCTAAATCTTTATCAGCAGCAGTATTCCGATCCGACACCAGAGATAGCATCAACAGTAGAAGCGGTGGAACTTGAATTCATCCAGGAAGATTTGCTGAAAATGCTTAATTCGATGCGGGTAGGCGGCGATCGCATTCGCGAGATAATTCTGTCTCTGCGGTATTTTTCGCGGCAGGAAGGGCGGGAAATGGAGCCGATTGATATTCATGAAGGTATTGACAGCACGCTGATGATTTTGCAAAATCGGCTGAAATTTAAGGCGAACCGTCCGGCGATTGAGGTGATTAAAGAGTACGATGCCGATTTGAAAAATGTAGAGTGCTGCGGCGGCGAAATCAATCAAGTATTTATGAATATTTTAGCTAATGCGATCGATGCGATCGAAGAATGCAGCAGTGAAAAAAATTTCGAGAAATTTGCCGAAAATCCCTACCAGATTCGGATTTGTACGAAACTCAGCGACTCCAACACCGCAATTATTAAAATTCATGACAGCGGGCCGGGAATTAGTCAGGATTTGTGCGATCGCATTTTTGACCCGTTTTTTACGACAAAGCCGATCGGCAAAGGTACAGGAATCGGCCTGTCAATTAGCTGGCACATTGTCATCGAAAAGCACGGCGGCAGTTTGCGGTGTTGTTCGATACCGGGCCAAGGTACTGAATTTGCGATCAAACTTCCAATTCGACAGAAAGTTCGAGAAATGGCAATCTCAGGTTCCTAAACTGGAGACTAGGAGACGGCGGTTGAAACCGCGACTACACAAACAAAGTCCGCCTTCGCGGACTGATAAATAAACCTATAAATTCGTTCTATCCTGAGTATCTTCCGCAGAATTTGGGTCTAATTCCCACCGATTTTCATCTCGGCGATCGAGCATATTTGTTGTATTCAAAATAGCTCCATCGGGCATTTCTATTCCCGCAGCGGCTCCGAGTTCATCAACCATATCTAAGTCAGGAGTTGGAGCGCTTCCACCCACCAATTTCTCACCAGTGGCGCTTTCTTGTTCCGCAGCAGCAACATCGCCATCCCCGCCAACAATCTGAGAATTGGTTGAAGTATATTCAGAACTGCTATCATCCAGAGTTGTGATTTCGTCTTCGTTCAATCCCGGTTCAGTGATAACGCCGGTGCCATAGGATTCCGTAATTTCTTGAGGCAAATTACTGGAAATATCGCGTTCTTCTCTTGCTTTTTTAGATGGTTTCTTGTGCAGTGTCATGATACTTGCTCCTGAGTTTTTTTACTCAATTTAATTAAATACTTCGTAATATCGTTTCCGGTTGCATCGGAATGATAGTTCGGACACGGCACTGCCGTGTCCCTACAATTAATGGGTAGGGACACGGCACTGCCGTGTCCTCTGTTTATATCATTCCGATGCTAGCGGATTGGATATACAGCACTTTTCTGGTATGTGAGATACATAGTTCTTGTAGGGACACGGCACTGCCGTGTCCCTACGGGATATTGAATGTACTTCCCAAACCTGCAATCTGCTGTAATTTAGCTATTGGCTTTAGCTGAATTGTTGTTGTCGATCGCCAATGGCTGTAATTAAAGTGGATGATAACCGTTATTTAAGTTTTGAGCTTCTATCCTAAGAAATATATTGATTTTGCTCGGCTCTTTCATGAGGAATACAAAAAACATCGCCTTTTTGACCGGGCGATGTTTTTTCCATGAAGAAGTTAATTCTATTCGGGAAAATCAGGGATTACCCATTTGGGCGGTTCCCTCCGTTTCTTTCTCACCGCTTCCTCTGCTATTTCTAGCATTTTGTCGAGAGAAGTATTTTCAATAAAATCTGAGGTTGCCGCTGCGTATTCCCGTTTGGGACACTTGTCGCCCAAAACGCAGCCGTTGACGCAAGCTACAGCACAATCGACAGTGTTCTCCACCATAACTCTTTTCCTTTGACGGTTCCAACAAGTAGCAGGCAGATGCTCTGGGTTAATTTGTCAAGAGACTGCCCTCTCTGTTCATTTTACTTTATTTAAAGACCAGGAAGATGTCGATCGCCTCCGCAAAACTGTTATAAAATCAAAGCAACCTATCTAATTTGCCGATCGTGAGTAACTTTCTGCGCCGCTTAAAACTTTTACCTTGGCGAGAAATGCTGCAAATTTCCGCCCTCGTCAACTCAATCGTGATTGGACTGGAGCTATTTTTAGGTTGGGGTTTCACGCAATCGCGAGGAATCCGCAACATCCTGACGCTTCTCTACGGTCCCCCCCTCGGGATATTGATACCTTTCGCTACAGCAGTGGGAATGGGAGCATTAGCAGTGTACTTGTTGGAGTATTGGCAGCAGAAATCTTTGCTCAACCGGAATAATTTGTGGGTGTTAGCTTTGTGCGTGCTCTTGGGTTTGGTGTTAAAGTCATTCCTGCCCGTACTTCCTTTTTTAGCAAGTTTATCGGAAGCTGCGCTAATCGGAGTTACGGTAGGAGTTTTTTGGAAGGGCCGGCCTTATTGGCGGCGATAGTCATATCAAATTGGGTTGTATCGGAGTTAATATTACCCAAAATCAGGACACGGCACTGCCGTGTCCTCCGTTTATATCATTCCGATAAAGAGAGGATTTGACCAATAACCAAGGATCAATGACTAAAATTTATGGCAGCCAAAAATCGGGAATAAAAGCTTTAGTCAAACTGCGAGCAACCTGATTAATCTGTCTCCCGATTTGAATGTGCGGTTCATCGGCCTCTACGGGAATAATTGCTGCTTTGTTACCGATTCCGAAACGTGAAATTACCAAATTTGCTGCTTCTAAACCAGTAACATAAGCCTTTTCTTGCGACCAAGAACCGTGACGGGTAACAACCCAATCGCCACTCATCAATACATTATCATAACTTGTGACCGCAGGCAACAAATACTGATAGCTACCCGGTGCAAAATGCGTCACCGCCCGCGACAGTCGAATCGCACTGCTGTCAATCACCTTGGCATCCCGAAAAGCGGGAATGCAAGTTGCTAAATCGCGCTGAACAAGAGCAACAATTTCCTCATTTTTCAGGGAGATTAATTGATTGGCGTGATAAAAATCAGCTTCGACAACTGTTCCCGGTTCGTCGCGGAATTCGTCATGCAAAGCATTCAAATCAAAAAACGTCCAGCCCGTAGTCGAGCTAAATCCAAAACAGGCATTAGAAGGCAGTGGAATGTCAATCTTTCTGTCAAACCACAGGCGAACAGCCAACACGTCAACTGCACCCAAATTCATCACATCCCGAAACTCTTGGCGGCTTTGCAAAGCTGGGCTGCTGCTGATAATTTTTTGCATTCCGGTGACACCAACTGCAAAAATAACCGCATCTGCCTCGAAGGTTTCTTCGCCGCAGACAACACCCGTCGCTTGGTTGTTGCTGTCAACTATTACATCAGTAACTCGCCGCTTTGTCAATACTTTAGCACCAATTTTTTCTAGAATATCTACCCACGGACGAAATATCTTTTCTCCGATAGTGCCGCGACACCAAACTACATCAAAATCTGCTTGGTGTGCTAGAATGAAATAATAAAGCATTCCCAAAGCGGCGGCGGCAGAACATTGTTCTCCTGGTGCAAATAAACCTACTAATAACATTGGCTCAAAAGCATCGCGGTACAGCCTTGCAGAAACGCCAAACTGTTTGAATAATTCGCGGGCTGTGACGCGATCGTACCTGCGCCAAGCTTCGTCAGAATTGTCGAAATCTAGGACGGCGTAGAGTAAGGGTAGGGCTGAAAGCCGATCGACTAACGGTAGCCTTTTAAATTTAGTGTAAACAAAGGTTCCTAACGGTGTGGGTAGTCGCGGCTCGTTTTGAAATATCGGTGATTCGACTTCCAATCCGGCGGGTGAATACTGACAAGAACGAGTCCAAGGCGTGAACGGATCTAGTCCTAATTGTTTGACTAATGAAAAGATGTTTTTGTAGGGATACCAGAAGCCGTGAATGCCTGCTTCTACGGAACGCCCGCCGCTGGTTTTCCACCCCGCGACTAAGCCGCCCGGCTGAGGGCCTGCTTCTAACAAAGTTACGTCATAGCCTTGCTGGGCTAGGTGATAGCTAGCGCCTAAACCGGCCCATCCTGCACCGACGACGACTATTTTTGGGGTTGGCGATTTTGGTGACATTGCGTACCTCTTGATTCTTTATTAATCATGACATAATTCATAAAATGCGGATTTGATATAAAATGTGTTGCATTATGTGCTAAATTTCCTTTGAGCGAATAATGAGTGTCAAAAAACGCCAGCAAACTAACCTGTTGCTGCTATTATTTCCCGCCACCGCATGGCTGATAATTTTTTTCATTTTTCCCGTGCTAATTGTACTTTTGTACAGTTTCTTAGAACGCGGTACTTACGGCGGCGTTACTTGGATATTCACTCTCAGCAACTACCAGCGTTTGTTCAGCGGACTTTTCTTGGGGGTAATTGGTCGATCGCTCTTTTTGGCTTTTCTGACAACGGCGGCTTGCTTGTTAGTCGGCTATCCCCTAGCTTTTTTCATCGCCACCCGTTCTCCCCGCTGGCGAAATGCCTTGCTATTGCTAGTAATTATTCCATTTTGGACTAATTTTTTAGTCAGAACATACGCCTGGATTATTCTGCTGCGTAGCGAAGGAGTAGTTAACACAGCGCTGCAAAGCTTGCAAATTATTACTGAACCGTTAAACTTGCTGTTTACGCCTTTCGCTGTGGCGATCGGTCTGATTTACGGCTATTTACCTTTCATGGTTCTGCCTTTATATTCTAGCATAGAACGCTTCAATTTTTCATTAGTAGAAGCTGCTCAAGATTTAGGAGCAAACGATATTAAAACTTTCTGGCGCGTGTTTTTACCCTTGACAACTCGCGGCATTGTTGCAGGTTCTATCCTAGTTTTTGTTCCCGCAGTCGGCGCTTTTATTACACCGGATATATTGGGCGGTTCTAAAACAGTTATGGTGGGAAATTTGATTCAAAATCAGTTTATGAAAGCCAGGGATTGGCCTTTTGGTTCGGCGCTTTCTATGCTGTTGACGGTAATTATCTTGATTCCGGTTTTAATCTACTTCCGCGTGTCTGATGAAACTTAATAGGGTTAGGTTCTTTTCGGTGCACCCTACATTTAGGTTAAGATGCACTAATGACTAATGACTAATGACTAATGATATCAATTCCGGCTGCGCCGGAATGACAAGAGAGGAGACGGCAGTGCCGTGTCCCTACAATTGATCCCGTTAGGGACACGGCACTGCCGTCTCCTCCGTTTGTTTATATCATTCCGATGCAAACGAATTTGATATGCTAATGACTAATGACTAATGAATAATGACTAAAACAAAAGTAGATTTGCTCGTGCGGGCGATCGGCAAAAAGTGGCTTTTGGTACAAGCTGCACTAGCATTTGCCTTTCTTTACTTGCCAATTCTGATCTTAATTATTTACTCCTTCAATGCTTCCAGATTTAACGCAGTTTGGCGCGGTTTTACCCTCGATTGGTATCGCAGCTTGTTTAGCAGTGCAGGCGAGACGATTGCTACGAGTAGCAGCGCCGGAATTTTGCCAGCACTCAACAACAGTTTGCTAATTGCAGCTATTTCAACCCTGTTAGCGACAATTTTTGGTACAATGCTGGCGCTAGCACTGGAACGCTTTCATTTTCCGGGGCGCAAAGCAGTAGAAGCTTTACTGTTTTTGCCGATGATAGTGCCCGAAATTACGATCGGCATTTCGCTGCTAGTTTTCTTTACCCTAGTATTTCGGATCGTCGAAAATCTCACGGGAATTCGCCTCAATCTCGGCTTACCAACCGTAATAATCGGTCACGTTGCCTTTAATATTTCCTTTGTGACTATTACTGTCAGGGCGCGTTTGGCGGAACTCGATCCGATATTGGAACAAGCAGCTTTTGACTTGGGTGCTAACGAATGGCGGACTTTTTGGCGCATCACTTTTCCTCTGATTTGGCCCGGTATTTTTAGCGCCGTATTGCTAGCTTTTACCTTGTCTCTTGATGATTTTGTGGTGACATTCTTTACCACAGGTGTGGGTTCGATGACGCTGCCACTATTGGTTTACGGCATGATAAAATTTGCAGTAACCCCAGCGATTAATGCTATTTCAACTTTGATGCTGTTGGCTTCCTTGCTGCTAGTTGTATCATCGCTAACAGTTCAAAAAAAAAGTTAAAAAAATAGCTTTTTGTGTCATAATTATTATTTTATGCAACTAATAAAACCGATGAAACGCCTGTTGACTTTCCTACTTTTGTTTGTGATGAGCGCAACCGTGGCTTTCGGCTGTAGCCCCACAGGTGGCAACCAGCAGCAAGTCCTCAGCATTTACAATTATGCAAGTTATATCGCCCCAGAGGCGATCGCCCAATTTGAGAAAGAGAACAATGTTAAAATTCAATACGATACTTTCGAGAACAGCGACGCGCTCTACGCCAAACTAAAACAGGGAAACCCCGGTTATGATTTAATATTTCCCGCCGATTACATAGTGAAAATCATGGTAGCAGAAAATATAATTGAGCCGCTAAATCTTAACAATATTCCCAACCAGAAAAACCTCGATCCTAAGTTTATCAATCAATCCTTTGACCCCGGAAACAAATATTCTCTGCCCTACCAGTGGGGAACGATGGGAATTGGCTACAACTTCAAAGCAACCAAGACAGAAATTAATAGTTGGGCGGCAATGTTCGATCCTAAATATACCGGAAAAACCGCGTGGCAAGACGATGCTAGATACACCTTAGCTGGCGTTTTGATGTATTTAGGACTTGACCCGAATACAACCAATCCCGAAGAGATTAATAAAGCCCGGGATTTGCTGATTAAAAATAAAAATATGATTGCAGCTTTTGTCCCCGACACGGGTCAAGCTCTGCTCGATCAAGGAGAAGTGAATCTGACAATGGAATGGAGTGGTGATATTTTTCAGGTGATGAAAGAGAATTCTAATCTCCGCTACGCTATTCCAAAAGAAGGAACAGTTATCTTTTCTGACAACATGGCAATTCCCAAAGGTGCGCGCCATAAAGAGTTAGCCGAAAAATTTATTAACTTCGCTTTGCAGCCAGAAATAGGTGCTAAAATCTCCAATTTTACGCGCTTCGGATCGCCAAATAAAGCCGCTATAGACAAAGGTTTAATCGACCCGCAAGATTTGAAAAATCCTCAAATTTATCCGCCGGCTGAGGTGCTGGGTAAAATGAAGTTTTTGGAGGATGTTGGGAAAGCAACTGCATTGTACGATCGCGCTTGGACAGAAGTTAAAGCCGGGGCTGGAAAGTAAATAGAAAACAACGGGACGGGTTTACTTTAATTTTTAGCTTGTATTGGAGTTGCACCATCATCAAGAACAGGTATCTTGCCTGTTCCACAAAGAACAGGCATCTTGCCTGTTCCACAAAACTTAATTTTCTTGTGGAACGGGCTTCTAGCCCGTTCCTAAACAAGTAATTGAAAATGGTGCAAGATATCTGTTTAACCGAACTATAATTCAGATTTTTATTACTCACAACTCATACATACTAACAAAATGCACGCCGTAGAAGTCCGAGAAGTTTCCAAAATATTTAAAAGTGCCCGCAGTCAAGATTTCTTAGCTGTAGACAACATCAATTTACAAATTTACGATCGCGAGTTCTTTTCTTTACTCGGCCCTTCCGGCTGTGGAAAAACTACAACTTTGCGCACGATCGCCGGTTTTGAAATTCCCACAGCGGGCGAAATTTACATTCATGGCCAAGCGATGCAAAATCGCCCGCCATTTCACCGCCCAGTGAATACAGTATTTCAAAATTATGCTTTATTTCCGCACATGACAGTAGCACAAAATGTGGCTTTTGGGTTGGAAATGGAGAATTTGCCTCAAAAAACAATTCGCGATCGCGTGGCGGAAACTTTAGCATTAGTACAGTTAACGGATGCAGGAAAACGGTATCCCCGCCAACTGTCAGGGGGACAGCAGCAGCGAGTAGCGCTAGCAAGAGCATTGGTCAAACAGCCGTCTGTTTTGCTGTTGGATGAACCTTTAGGGGCGCTGGATTTAAAATTGCGCAAAGAGATGCAATTAGAATTGAAAAAAATGCAGCGAAAATTGGGAATTACCTTTATTTATGTAACTCACGACCAAGAAGAAGCGCTAACAATGTCGGACAGAATTGCAGTGATGGATGGAGGAAAACTGCAACAAGTCGGGACGCCTGTTGATATTTATGAATATCCTAAAACGCGGTTTGTTGCGGATTTTATTGGCGACAGCAATTTCTTGACTGGGCGAGTAGTAGAAAAGCAACACGGTCAAATCATCGTGTTAGTTGACCAGCAATTGCCGGTGTTAGTTACAACAACAGAAGATTTGCCCGCTGGGAAAGTTGTGACTCTGGTGTTGCGGCCAGAAAAAGCTGCTATTTATCCGGCTGATTGCGATGTTGAAAATAGCTGGCCGGGAACAGTGGAAGAGGCTATTTATATTGGTACTGATACGCGCTATACGGTGCGTTTGACTGCTAAAAGCTCGATCGGCCTTCGCCGCCAAAACTTGCACAGAGATGACTTGCAGCGGCACAAAGTCGGCGATAACGTTCGAGTCACCGTGCCGCCAGAAAGTATCTGCATTTTTTGAAACTCACATCTTGCAGCACCCTCAAGAACAGGCAAGATGCCTGTTCCACAAGAGATAAATTTTATTGTGGAACAGGCATCTTGCCTGTTCCTAAACAAGAATAGTGCAACATCTCAGTAGAAACGTTCTGCTTAATTCATCGTGCTTTACTGTGGCGATGGCGAGGGACTCTCGACACGGGGCGAGGGAATTTCCGCAGGAGTTGATTCTGGCGACGGCGAGGGACTCTCCGCAGGAGTTGATTCTGGCGACGGCGAGGGACTCTCAGCACCGGGCGACGGAATGTCCGCAGGAGTCGGGGCGATAGTTTCTGGCGGTGGGGGAAGTTGTTCGGGTTCTGGTTGAGGGCTTTGGAGGCCGCGCACCCACAAACCTAAAGCGCCACCGCCTAACATCAGCGCTAACAGTCCCAGCAGAGGCAACAAAACCTTGGGCTTAGATTTTTGAACTGGTTCCGGGGCTGGGGAAGTTTCGGGGTACAGCAACTGTTTGGACGATTCTGACAACTGAGATTCTGGAATCCTCCCGGACTTTTGGAGGGACACTGGGAGGGACATCGGCAGCGACACCGACGCGGATGACACCGGCGCTGACATCGACGCTGACGCAGCCGCGGGATCGAATAGTACCAATCTCTCCGGCGACATCCGACAGTGAGTCGCCACCACGGAGGTGTTGTCGTAACCGTTTTTGTCATTGGCGAGGCGAATCCAAGACTGAACCGCGGCTTCCAAAGACATTTGGCCATCGAGCACCGGAGGGCCGTACTTTTCCCAAGACTGTTCTACCCAGTCGTTGTCCGTCAAACCGTCGGAACAAAGCAGCAGTAAGCCTTCCTCTTCGACAATAAATCGCTGAATTATTGGGCGCAGGAAATCGCCGTCCCGCGTACCCAAAGCTTGAGTCAGGGCTCCTGCATCCGATCGCAATTGAGTCTCCCAGTATAAGCTGTGTCCTAACTGCACTTCCCTGGATGCTACATCATCGTCCACAGTCAGCCGCTGACAGTAATCTTTGCCAATCCAATAAGCGCGGCTGTCTCCAACATTAACTAAATAAAGTTCGTGGCTGTTATTCGACGGCAAATCTTCGGAAACTTTGACTTTTTGAGGCAACTGGAGAGCCATCACCAAAGTCGTCCCCATCCGTTCCCGCAACTCTTTTCCCTGCTCGTTATTTTGAGCAGAAATCACATTATTCACAACTCTAACTATTTCTGCGAGTTGCTTGATTACCATTGCTGGCGTCATCAATTCTTGTTGTTCAGCTATTTCTGCAAGCAAGTTTTGAATTAAAGATTTCAGAGACTGCACGGCTAATTGACTAGCAACTTCTCCTCCTTCGTGACCTCCAACCCCGTCGCAAACCATTGTCAAGTAAGGAATTAGTTGGTCGCCCCCTGAAGTTTTACTAAATTGTAAATCAACAGCAATCGGATAGCAACTATCTTCATTATGGGAGCGCTGCGGCCCGGTATCGGTGATACCGACTATTTCTAAATGCAGAGGTAACTTAGCAGCTTCTTCTAATAGTAAGTCGTTGAGTTCTAGGGCTAGAGCATCGAAATTCATGCTGCTGCGGCGCATAAACTGACAAATCTCTCCCAGTCTCGACTGCACTTGAGGTTGCGCCGATTCCACCAAACCTGACCACACATCTCCCAAATCCCGCAGTGTGGGTACAAAATTGCCCTTGTGCAGTTCCAGCAGGCGTACCCGCCAACCTTCCACCCGCAAATTTTCTGGTACCAGCAAACTCGAAGCGACTCCTTGTTCCGCCAGTGGCGTCCACATTTGGAGCATTTGCCACAGCCAGTAAACTTGGCGCACGGCGGTTGTCCCAGACCAAGCTTGTAAAATAGAAGGACACAGACTACCGAAATTATTGATCGGCACATTTTCCAACAACAGCACCTCTGTGGCTTCCGCTGCTTCCGGCAGGGAACAAAAACCGTATACTTCGGGCGTATGCAGCCGTTGGGGATACAAATGCAGGTAAGGCATAATCGTATCCGGCAGTTGTTCGGGGACGCTTGGAGGCAGAACTGGACGGCTGTCAAGCCAGATTTGGGGGGCAATGACAAAGTATCGATCGGCTATTACCTTACCTGCGGGCACTTCCTCGGCGGATGGGCCCACCACCCACAAATATCGATAAGTTAAATCGGTTTCGCAAGCTGCACAGTGCTGGCGGCCAAAGGTATTGCGGGGTTCGGGACAGCTAAGATTCGGGCAATAAATGGGTTCGGAGAAACTGCTGATCATATCGAAATAGTTTGTGTAAAAAGATTCTGAAGATATTTGATTCCCAAGCCCAAATTCACGAGGTTGAGAATAAACTGATTTTAGCTGCTATCACTTTCTTAACTGCCTTTGGGGCCCCTATAAATTTTAGTTTCTGCCGGTCTCCACTGGCGAGAATTGTAATTTAAGTTACTAAAGCTCTGACTTTGAGTAAGATCGAAGTGTCAACCTGGTACTGCTGCGCGAAAAATCGCTTTGAGGACCGGGAAGTCGCCAGCCCTTACAGAGTAAGTTGTTGGCTCTTCTTAAATCTTAAAGTTCAAATCAACGATCTAAATAGTATCACTAATCGTTTTTCCGATCGGGATTCCGGTGCTTTTTTGGCTGGTAGCTGGGGCTTTGCTCTGTTTTGCAGAGCTATTTCTGGCGACTGCTCGTTTCCGCTTGCATCGGAATCATGGTTTTGTGAGTGCAGCGCAGGGAGTGTAAGCTCGATCGAGCGGGATGCTGGCGCTCAGATATCATTGGGATTTATTAAGATTATTGAGCGAGAGTACATCGATCGCACAGTCCGAAAAATTCCAAAGTATGATAGTAAATCTTGAAAGAGTGCGATTGTTGTAGTTGGCTTTCTAAATGGTGTACGGGACATTCATTAATAGTAATAGACGTGCCACATTCCAGACAAGTTAAGTGATGTTGGTCTTGGTGGGCGGCACCGTAGAGAGATTCGCCGCTAGCAAGGGTTCTGACGTGAACTAAGCCTTCTCGCTTTAAACCGTCGAGGGAGCGATAAACGGTTGCTAAGCCCATGCTTAGGTCGCTGTTACGCAGTTCTAAGTAGATATCTTGCGCTGAGAGCGATCGATTCAATGTCTTGAGGAAGTCTAAAATACGCTCCTGACTGCGGGTGCGGTTAGTTCTCATAATTTTTATCTGTAATCTGCTCGAATCAAATTTGTCCCTGTTTCTAGGCTAGCTCACTTGGGGCAAGGAAAGGGCGATCGGGTTGTAGGATAAAATAGCTCTAACTTTCGCATCACCTACGCATTGCTGTGACTCAAAAATATTTTGCCCAAATCTATGTTACCCTCCGCCCTTCGGTTTTAGACCCGGCGGGCACGGCTGTTCAATCTGGTTTGCAACACATGGGATACGACAATGTTGAGCGCGTACGCATCGGAAAGTACGTTGAAGTGACGCTGACTGCTGCTGGGGAGTCGGAGGCGCGCGAACAACTCGATCGCATTTGTGACCAACTTTTGGCTAATCCAGTGATTGAAAACTATCGGGTTGAGTTGACTGAAGTTCCTGCGGTGGTGGAGACTGTGGGGGCTTAAGTGCGATCGTCAAGATAGAGGAGACGGCAATGCCGTCTCCCTACCCAAAATAATATTGTAGGGACACGGCACTGCCGTCTCCTAATTTCTTCCTTCTTCCTTCTTCCTGAATTTCCCCCCTTGGGGGGGGCAGGGGGGGGTGACTTCTTCCTTCTTCCTTCTTCCTTCATTAATTATGAAATTTGGAGTTATTGTTTTTCCGGGTTCAAATTGCGATCGCGATGTGGTGTGGGTAACTCAAGGGTTACTCCACCAACCGACGCGGATGATTTGGCACGAAGATACCGATATTTCGGATATTGATATCATTGTAATTCCCGGCGGTTTCAGTTACGGAGATTATTTGCGGTGCGGCGCGATCGCCCGTTTTTCTCCGGCGATGCGGGCTACTGCGGAACACGCGAAACAGGGCAAACTTGTACTGGGTATTTGCAACGGTTTCCAGGTGCTGACTGAAGCTGGTTTGCTCCCCGGTGCTCTGGTGCGGAATGCGGGATTGCATTTTATTTGCGATCGCACTTCGTTGAAAGTCGAACGCGGTAATACTCCTTGGACTTCCGCTTATACTTCGGGTGAAATCATCGATTTGCCGATCGCCCACGGGGAAGGCAACTATTACGCCGACGCCGACACTTTAGCCGAACTAGAAGAACACGATCAAGTGTTGTTTCGGTACTGCACAGAGGGGGGCGAAATTAGCGATGCTGGGAATCCCAACGGTTCGTTAAATAACATTGCAGGCATTTGTAATCGAGCTGGCAATGTGTTAGGAATGATGCCACATCCTGAGAGGGCATCAGATCCGATGTTGGGCGAAACTGATGGGATGAAATTGTTTCAAGGGTTGCTGATGGCAACAGTTGCTGCTGTTTTATAACTGTGGAACAGGTATCCTGCCTGTTCTTGACAAGTTTTTTAGAAGATTGATGCCTGTTACACAACAAATTAAATTTATTGTGGGCGGGCCGGAGATCCGCTCTTTGCAACAGGCAAGATACCTGTTCCACAACAAATTAAGTTCAACTACAAATAGACATTTTCAATAATTACTGTGGAACAGGCATCCTGCCTGTTCTTGACAAGCTTTGACTGGTTCCCAGGCTGAAACCTGGGAACCTATATCCAGAGGCTCTGCCTCGCTTTCAAGCGACGCACCCACAAAATTAAAAATGCTAAAATGAATTCAAAGTCAATACATCGGAAAAAAGTCCTATGCCTTCACCCTTTCCTGGAATGGACCCCTACTTAGAACACCCCGATTTCTGGCAGGAAACTCACAATCGATTGATGATCGCGATCGCGGATACCATCATGCCTCAAATTCGCCCTAAATATGAGGTGGCAATTGACAAACGCATCTATGAAATTACCGATCCAAATGATAGTAACGGTGACTCCCTTTTAGTCGGTATCCCGGATGTCGCGATTAAGCGTCAATCGAATACCCGCAATATTCCTACCAGTTCAGTCGCCACTTTAACGATCGCACTTCCGACTACCGTCAAAGTGCCAACTACTGAAAAAATTACACAGACTTATCTAGAAGTGCGAGAAATGACAACGAAACAAGTTGTCACCGCAATTGAAATTCTTTCTCCCGTGAACAAACGTAGTGGAGAAGGCAGAATTACTTATCTCAAAAAACGCCAGAGTATTTTAGGTAGCTTAACCAATTTAGTGGAAATTGACTTGCTACGAAAATGGGAATCTATGCCCATCCTTAACAATTCCATTCAAAGCGACTATCGGATTTTAGTCAGTCCCAGCAATGGCCGTCCGTTTGCCGAACTTTATGCTTTTAATCTCCGCGATTCTTTTCCTATATTTCCACTTCCCTTGCGCGAGGAAGATGTAGAACCTATTGTTAATTTACCAGAAATATTTGCAGGTATTTACGATCGCGCTGGCTATGATTATCGCATCGATTACGATCGAGAACCCGTACCGTCTTTATCGGAAGAAGAGCAGGTTTGGGCAAGCGAATTTTTGCAAGAAAATGAAGTTCAAATTAATTAATTATATTGTCAGCAACAGGTAAGATGCCTGTTCCACAAGAAATTTACTCTTTGTGGAACAGGCATCTTGCCTATTGCTGAAAGAATTATTGAGAATGGTGCAATATTTCACTTTCAACCGACTTTCGCTATGAGGCGGAGGTTGATATCAATTCCGGTTGCACTCAGACATGATAGAGGAGACGGCAGTGCCGTGTCCCTACCCGATTAATTGTAGGGAAACGGCACTGCCGTCTCCTAATTTCGGTTAATAATTCCGATGCAACCGGAAACGATATGAAACCCCCGACGGACTAAACGGGAGCGGGCAAGATATAATTATTACCAACTATTTAAAAGAGAAATGTTTATTTTATGTCCTTAGTTAATTTAGCCAATACCAAAACTCGGCTAGTCGGGTGTAGTGCCATATACATCGTCGGTCAATGTCTCTCCACCGCCCTCGGTGGCCCCGCAGCAGGTATGGCGACAGGGGTACTCGGTGGCCCCACAGGCGTGCTCGCAGCTAATGTTTTGGCAACTATTGTCGCTACTATTGTGGGCAATATCACAGCTAGCGAGTTGGGTAACAAGTTGGCGCAGCGAGTGGGCAAAAATGCGGATATTCTCAAAAATGGTGATTTGACTGCTGCGGCTGGAGAAGCTATCAGCCGTCTCCTTCAAGAGAATATTGCTGAATCTGAGGAAATCATTGTTATTGCTGAACGAAATCATCTGCCTTATGCTAAAGCTGATTTTCAATATTTAGCTAAGAAAACTGTTGCTTACTGGCTTGAAATTGATGCAAAAATTGACAGTTCGACAACAGCTTTAAATTTTTCTGATGAGGAACTTGCGAAAATTTTTTCGGCAGATCCGAATCAGTTTGTGGAGGTTACGGGGTTGTCGGTGCAAGATTGGCAAGATTTTTTGGGAGATTTTGCGGCGAAGGAAAACAAGACTTTGCATCCCGAATTGATTGCATATGCGGCGGCAAAACTCCACGAATCTTTTCCGAAGGCGTTTCGCGAAGTGCTGAAACAAGATGCGGCAACGGGCGGCAGACAATTTGCGGGAATGCAGTTGATTTTGCATCGGGAAACTTTGGCGGAATTGCAAAGTTTGGGGCTGCAAAATGGGGAGGTTTTGCAAAGGTTGCAGGCTTTGGCAACGCGGGAGCAAATTTGCGAAGTCATGGCGAAATTGGAAGTTATCGAAACTCTCCGGGATGAGTTGGCAGAAGTTCGGGCGTTGTTGCAAAGTCATATCGATCCTACTGCGCCGAGTTTGCCGATTCCTGTTAAGTCAGAGACAATTATTCAGGACAGAATTAAAGACTTTACCGGTCGGAAATTTGTGTTTGAAGCAATTAATGAGTTTCTGAGGACAAAGCAAAAAGGCTATTTTGTTTTGGAGGCGGAACCGGGTGTTGGGAAAAGCGCGATTATGGCTGCCTGTGTGGTGATGTTGAAGCGCCGCTGCATTACTCATTTCAACTCGCAACCGGACGGGATTGTCAGCGCTGAAACTTTTTTGGAAAATGCTTGCACTCAATTGATTGAAGGTTTTGGCCTTAAAAATAAGTATCCGCGACTGCCGGTAAATGCCATAAAAAACAACACCTTTCTATGCGATTTGCTGAAGGAAGTTAGCGGTAAGTCGAGCAGGGACAGAAAAATAATTTTTGTGGTGGATGCGCTGGATGAAGTTGATTGGAAGGCTCAAACTAGCAACAGTAATGTTTCATATTTGCCTAACGATTTGCCGGATAACGTTTATTTTATTGTCTCGAAGCGGCCGGAATTTCTGACAATGCCGACAGCTAACAAGACGGTTTTTGATTTGATGAAATACAGTGCTGAAAGTCTGGAAGATGTCAAGGCTTATCTGGCAAAACGCACAGAGAGAAGCGAGTTAATTCAGGATTGGATTAAGGGTCGAAATTTGCAGCGGGAACAGTTTGTGAGGGCGGTAGCTGAAAAAAGCGAAAAGAAATTTATCTACCTCCGCCACGTACTTGATGAGATTGAAGGCGGCACGTACAATGATGTGAATTTAAATGATTTGCCAACAGGTTTGGAGGAATATTATCAAAAACACTGGGGACAGATGATGGGCAGGGAAGACGATCCTCTGCTGGAATTGAAGGTTAGGATTATCTATTTCCTGTCGCAAGCAGAGGAACCTGTTTCTTGTCGCTGGTTGGCTAAATCTGCCCGCGAGAAAAATGTTATGAACAGCAGGTACTCGGAAAATGGGATTCGTTTTTGCGACATGAGAAGGTAGGGAAGGAAACTCGATACACTATCTATCACAATAGTTTTCGGCAGTTTCTGGAAGCGGATGAAACTGTGCAGTCGGCGGGAATAACACTGGAAGATATTAACGATGACATTAGTGATAACTCTACAGAAGGAGCGCCGCTATGAGCGATTTAGGTGTGTGGTTGGCGCAGCAGTGTCAGGAAGATCGAGATTTGCTGTTGAAATATCAACCAAAGAGATTTGCGAAACGGGGGAAGGTTGACAGTTATTATCGTTGGGTGACGGATTTTGGTTTTATTGAGGCGAAGTTGGAATTGTTGGGGGTGCAGCCGCTGATTGAGGATTACGATTTGGCGAGAAACTCTGATGTGTTGCTGGCCCAGGAGCAAACGCAAACGCTGAAATTGATTCAAGGGGCAATTCGCAAGTCGGCCCACGTTTTGGATAAGGATAAAACGCAACTGGCAGGGCAATTGTTGGGGAGGTTGTTGGATTTTGAAATGCCTCAGATTCAGGCGTTGCTGGAACAAGTAAAGCAGTCCAAAGATTGTCCTTGGTTCCGGCCTTTGAGGGGTAATTTAGAGCGGCCGGGTGAAGGCTGTTTGAGAACACTTACCGGTCATACTGACTCGGTAAATGCAGTGGCGATCGCACCAGACGGAAAAACCGCGATTTCCGCTTCAGGGAATGAACTGAAAATCTGGGACACGAAGACAGGCGCCGAAGTTAAAGCCCTCATCGGTCATACTGACTGGGTAAGAGCAGTGGCGATCGCACCAGACAGCCTCACAGCGATTTCCGGCTCAAACGATCAAACCCTGAAAATCTGGGACACCGAGAGTGGCAACGCACTAAAAACCCTCACCGGTCATACTAGCTGGGTATATGCAATGGCGATCGCACCAGACGGCCTCACGGCGATTTCCGCATCAGGGGATAACACCCTGAAAATCTGGGACATCAAGACGGGCACCGAACTTTTAACCCTCATCGGTCATACTAGCTCGGTATATGCAGTGGCGATCGCACCAGACGGCCTCACGGCGATTTCCGGTTCACATGATGACACCCTGAAAATCTGGGACACCGAGACAGGCACCGAACTTTTAACCCTCACTGGTCATACTAGCTATGTAAATGCAGTGGCGATCGCACCAGATGGAAAAAGCGCGATTTCCGCTTCAGGGAATAACACCCTGAAAATCTGGGACATCGAAACAGGCACCGAACTTTTAACCCTCACCGGTCATACTGGCAGGGTAAATGCAGTGGCGATCGCACCAGATGGAAAAAGCGCGATTTCCGCATCAAGTGATCGAACCCTGAAAATCTGGGACACGGAGACAGGCACTGAACTTTTAACCCTCACCGGTCATAGTGACTCGGTAACAGCAGTGGCGATCGCACCAGACGGAAAAACCACGATTTCCGTTTCATGGGATAAAACCCTGAAAATCTGGGATACGGAGACACGCACCGAAGTTAGAATCCTCACCGGTCATAGTGACTCGGTAACAGCAGTGGCGATCGCACCAGACGGAAAAACCGCGATTTCCGCTTCAGGTGATGACACCCTGAAAATCTGGGACATCGAAACAGGCACCGAAGTTAGAACCTTCACCGGTCATACTGGCAGGGTAAATGCAGTGGCGATCGGACCAGATGGAAAAACCGCGATTTCCGCTTCAGAGGATAACACCCTGAAAATCTGGGACACCGAGACAGGCACCGAACTATTAACCCTCACCGGTCATACTGGCAGGGTAAATGCAGTGGCGATCGGACTAGACGGAAAAACCGCGATTTCCGCTTCAGAGGATAACACCCTGAAAATCTGGGACACCGAGACAGGCACCGAACTATTAACCCTCACCGGTCATACTGGCAGGGTAAATGCAGTGGCGATCGGACTAGACGGCCTCACGGCGATTTCCGGTTCACATGATGACACCCTGAAAATCTGGGATTTGCTTAGCGGTAAGGAGATTGCTAGTTTCAGCGGAGAGCATGAGTTTAATTGCTATGCAATTTCGCCTGATGGGGTGACAGTTGTGGCAGGCGATGACTCAGGACGAGTGCATTTCCTGCGACTGGAGGGAATGAAACATGGACATGGTAGAGAAATGACAATGCCGTTTCCTTACAAGCTAAATAATCCCGTTACTTTGTTCTATGAGGGTCTTCTGCTGGCTAAACAAGGGCAGTATGAAGCAGCGTTACCAAAATTAACTGAAGTTGCAAAGGTGAGGCCGGATGTGGCTGTTGTTTGGTTTGAACTCGGTAAGATTTTGGATAATTTGCAGCGCTATGAAGAAGCTATCGCTAGTTTCGACAAAGCTATCGAAATAGAAAGAGAAAGAGAAAACCGAAAGTTTTGGTTTGACCGAGGCTTGGCATTGATGAAGTGTGGCAGTCAAGATGCAGCCCGCACAAGCTGGAAGCGAGCGATGAGTATCGAGCCTGATGACAGCGATTTTTGGATTAAAAAAGGCACAGCGCTATGCGAGTCGGAATGCTACGAACCAGCTATTTGCTGTTTTGATTTAGCACTCCAAATTCAACCAAATCAATTCTGTGTATGGGAGAGGCGCGGTATTGCGCTGCGAAGGGCTGGGCGTAATGAAGAGGCAATATCCAACTATGATAGAGCTTTGGAATTGAAACCTAATGATTCCGATGTTTTGTGCAATCAATCTAATTGTTTGATAAAATTAGGTCGGTATGAGGAAGCGATGGATAAGTTAGATAAAGCTTTAGAAATAAAGCCAAATGATGCTGACATTTATTACCGTAAATCTAATATTTACCGCTTGCAAGGTAATTATAAGTTATTTTATAAAAATTATTCGCTCGCGATTCAATTTGATCCGTATGAAGGTCCAGATGCACTGGCTGTAGATCCAGATGCAGCGGATGTCGAGTGTGTTAGCGGCAACCCCCCAGCCCCGTTAGTATAATGTGGATCGGGGTGATGTGCGGTTTCAAGAGTTGTTGTTGAGTGGTTAGAATCCCGGCGGTTGGAAACCCGGCGGTTAGAAACCGCGTCTACACAAACGATGTCCGCCTCCGCGGACGAAGAGGGTATTCGGAGATGGAAAATTATCGGGTGAAATCTTCAACCCGCGGAGGCGGGTTTTGTTTGTGTAGCCGCGGTTTCAACCGCCGGGTTTTTTGGTTTTTTGGGTTGATGGCCGATCGCATTTTTGGGTTGATGGGCGATCGGCTTTTATTATTCAGAGATAGTATTTGGATCGATCGGCACAATTCCTTCACTGCCGTAGCGAGTAAAATCCTTCACATTTAATGTCAAAATATGTGCTGCACCGTTTGCTTTCATAATAGCCACAAGACGAGCATCATGTACCTGAACTCCCAAAACTCTGTAAGTAACAACTAACCTACGCCACTCCGAATATGTTAAATGCCTGTCGGGAAACAACGGAAAAAGACGCTCGATCCGCTGTAACTGGCGATCGGCATTAGCAGGAGTCAACCCAACCCATTTTTCTCGATCGGACGAGTCACAACATTCCAAAACTCAACGCAGTTTTGTGATGCTACTTGCAGTTTATATCCATCCTGTCGCAATTTTTTTACTGCGTTTCGGATTTTAGGGTATAAAGGATGAGAGCGATCGGCAAACCTGAGCAGAATATTCGTATCTACAAGACATAACATTACTATGGATGATCCTCATAGATACCTGCACGACTTATGGCAAAATCTGATAGCATGGGAACATTGCCTCCCATGTTTTTAATGGACTCATCAGCCAATTCATCTAAAAGTATTTCAAACTCGCGATCGCCGATTTCTGCATCAGAATCACTTACTGTTGATAACAGACCTGACGTTGACTTCCAAGTTAGAAAATCAACAAAATTAAGAACAACTTCTAGCTGCGGTTTAGCTAAATAACGCAGCTTATCTACAATGCTTTCAATTACAGCTTCCATACATTTATAGCTGAGCTTTAATTGCTATATATCTCCCGCAATTTTAGTATAAATATTAAATTTTGTCAAATTTAACCGATTTTAGAAACCCGCCGGAAATCTAATCATCCTCATCCAATCCCAGCGACACAAAATACTGACTATAAACCACACTATCCGGTGCCCAAAGCGGCCGCCAATAAACATTTTGAATCACCGCTTTCTCGCCATCACCATCAGCAGGCCACTGAAAACTGACGATCGCAATATTACTATATCCCACAATCTCAGTACCCTCTTGCAGCCAGCGATTGCGCCACAACAGCGACACAATCTGCCACAACTTCTGCACCAACGACAACTTAGCAGATTTACTTGACACAATCCCAGTTTCATGCTGCAAAAACACGCGAGCTTTTTGTCGTTTCATCCAATCAATCCGATAGCCCCAATCAGGCAAAGACTGTTTATTTTTAACAGCCGCCGCGATCGCCTTCTTTCTGTTAACCCTCGAAATTTTCACCAACTCCAGCGGCTCATTCCATCCCAAACGTTCGTGCCTCCGCTCGGGAAGCAGCGACTTAATCTTAGTATGAATCAAATGAGTTTTCCACTCCTCATTAATCAAAGCACTAGCAGTCAACTGCGCCAATACAGAATACTGAAAGTTCGACTTATAGCCCGCCGCATTCAAACCCAAAACTCCCTCTTTCCTATCTTCTGTGGAACAGGCATCTTGCCTGTTATTTGTGGAACAAGCATCTTGCCTGTTAATCTCTGTAGGAGAATCCCCAAAATGACAATCCGACCAATAACTTAGCCGCACAGCAGCAGCATAATGAATATCACCCGTCAAAACAATCACCCTCGCGCGCTGCTTTAAAAACTCCGACAACAGCTTCACAAAAGCCAACTCGTGAAAATTCCAAGCATCCCCCGCATCGCTATTAAAAACCTTCCCCTGTTCCACATCCAATTTCTGAACAGCATCAATAATCCACAAACCCACCAAATTTGTCGGTACAACCACCAGCGTCGCCTCAATCGCAAACTCCCCAGTTGCATTCAACAATTCAGTCTCCTTCAAAGGCTGCTGAATTTGCTCCTCAAAACCTTTGTGAGTCAAAAGCATCGGTGGATCGATCGCACTTTCAGTCGGATAGCCCCGCCAAGTCCGCGTATCCAACACAATCACCTCATGCTTAAAACTTCTGATCGTAAAATGCCAATCCAAAACCTCCTCATCCCGATCCAAAATCAAAACATCTTCATCTAATTTAAACTTCGGCAAACCAGTCTCAATATCAATTCGCGGAATTCCCAAATACTTAGCAATATTTTCCCAAGCTAAATTGTCACTACCAGCCGACTCAGACCATTTTTGGGCACTTGTCAATAACTTATTTCCCACTTTTCCAGCATTAAACTGTGCGGGCGTATTTCCCCAAGCCTGAAACACAGCATAAGCCAGCAAAGCATTCTGCACCACCCGCCGGCCAAGCGGTTTCCCTAACACCCGGTAACACCATTCTCGATTCAAATACCAGTCATCGCTAACATCGTGATCGTCACAAATGGTATAAGTAGGAATATTTGCGATCGCCCTTCTGACTCTCCACAGATTGCGAGAAAAACTTTCGAGTTCAAAAGCCTCTCGATCCCAGACCTTAGCCCCCTTGACATTTTCACAAACATCCTTACCTTTCGGAAAACGATCGCACCAAAGAACAGGCGACCAAACTAAGGAATGAAAAATTAATAACTTGATGAATCGTCAGATATAATTTAAAATAGGGATAGGTTTA
>ENA-OBIO01000101-OBIO01000101.1-metagenomes-genome-assembly--contig:-NODE-101-length-54001-cov-27.8213_pt1 | contig 54001 bp, 45 predicted proteins | sample MGYA00153383_OBIO01 | MGnify analysis MGYA00153383 | reverse complement strand
CCAATAAAAAACCCGGCCAAAAATTGGTCGGGAGTTAATTAATCAGGGTGCATCTACCAATTAAGCTTCCTGAGAATTTCATCGCAATCCGGAAACTTACCACTAAAAACTCAAAACTGCTTTCGGTGAACCAGAGTTGCGGTAGCTTGGTCTGTGGGAACTAGCAAAATTTCGCTAATATTCACGTGGGGCGATCGCGTCGCACAGAAATACACTACATCTGCGACATCATCAGCAGTCAAAGGTGTCAATCCTTGATAGACATTTTTCGCCTTTTCTGCATCGCCGTGAAACCGGACATTGCTAAATTCTGTTTCCACCAAACCCGGTTCTATTTCCGTCACTCGGACAGGTGTTCCCAAGAGGTCTTGTTTTAACCCATCAGAAATCGCTCTTACCGCTGCTTTTGATGCGCAATAAACATTACCTTTGGGATAAGCTCCACGGCCTGCGATCGAGCCGATATTCACTACGTGGCCGCGGCCTCGGCTGACCATTCCCGGCACTATATAGCGAGTCATGTAAAGCAAGCCTTTCACATTGGTATCAATCATTTCTTCCCAATCTTGAAAGTTGCCTTCGTGCAGTTTGTCTAAACCGCGGCTCAATCCGGCATTGTTAATCAGAATATCAATGCTTTTCCAGGCCTCGGGAAGCGCATTTATCGCTGATTCGACTTGAGGGCGATCGCGCACATCCAATTCCAGCAAGTAAATCTCGTCCGCCGAAGCGATCAATTTTGTTTCTACAAGTTCGTTGGCCAGGCGATCGAGCTTTTCCAGGCGGCGGGATGCTAAAATTAGTTTGGCTCCACCTGTGGCGAATATCTTGGCACAGGCTGCTCCGATACCGCTACTCGCACCTGTAATGAAAACAATTTGATTTTGGATAGAAATCATTTTTAATCAGTTGACTGTTGGCTATTGACTGTTGTCATTTGTCAGTATCCTGAGCGTAGCCGAAGGGTCGAAGGGTCGAAAGGTCAGTTGTAAGTGGTTATTTGTTAGTTGTGTTATTTGTTATTTCAAATCCGGTAAGCTATTCTGCATTTAAATTATATTTTTTGTGCGGGCGAGACGCCCACCCCACAAGAACTTTATCAAATCTTGACTGTAGTTTAAATGCAGAACAGCTTAGCATCGGAATTAATAGCCCCTATACCAATTACCACATACTAATTACCAATCACCAATCACCAATGCCCCATTCCCGATGCCCAATTACCCATTCCCAATAACACCTATTTTATTATTTGACAACCCGCAATCGCACGCTCACCATTGCAATTCCGCCTTGTCTCATCAGAACTGCTGAAATCCAGCGATTTTCCGGCGTAGCGGGAGCTTTACCTACTTTGAAAATTCCCCCGGAATTGAGCAACTCCAGCTCGACTTCTGCGGGCTTGAAAAAAGTTTTTTCGGTCACGGGTTCTTCCAAAATAGTTCCGATTAAAATGTCATTGCCGATCGGCTCTTGGACAATTGCATCAAAATGGTACTCTTGACCCACCTTCACTTGCTCTGGCAAATTAACTTGAATTGTGGGAGGATTTTTGCCAGAAGTAAGCTGAGTTTTTTCTGCTAAAGTCTCTTGCTTAACTATTTTTTCACCTTCAAAGCGCTGCTGAGAACGGATGGTAGCTTTGAGATTTAAGTCTATCCCATCCTTTTTTTGAGTGCCGGTAATTGTAGTTACAGTTTCAACGACAATAGCGCTACCTTCGGTTTTCCAAGATTTGAGCTCGGTGCGGTAATTCAATGTCGGATATCTCTCCCAAAGTTGCATCAGCCCTTTTTCCATGCTTTGGTTGTTTAAGCCGTCAGAATGAGTGAAATTCGGGCTGTAAAATGCCATGACTGCTTTGACATCGCGCCGGTTGGCTGCTGCGTCAATTTCTGTTAGCAGTTTTGTGAGTGGGGCGGGTGTATTTGCAGGCGTTATGGCGATTGTTTGGGGAGTCGCCCCGATCGCCACCACAGCATTCGGATGCAGCACGCCAGCACTTACCACCGTTAAACATAACAACATTTGAGCGATCGACTGCCCGCAATTAACGCCAAAAACGATCGCTCGATCGGCTTTTTTGTCCCGACGGCTGCAAAAATACTGAGATACACTTGGCACTAAATTCAAAAAATTACGCATTAGATGATACTTTGGTTATTTGTCACGAATCGAGGCACGGCAACTGTTCGCCTGCAACGAAAACTGACAACGGAAGGAGGGACACGGCACAATCTAATTTTAGATGGCTGATTGAAAATTGGCTGAAACTGCCGGAACAATAAGCATAATAATCTAAAACCTCTAATCTAAAATCGATCGACCTGTGGAACTTGTAAAAGAGACAAATACCTTGACAAAAGCCCCTCTCCGGTTGTTGATTGCAGCTAGCGGCACGGGAGGACATTTATTCCCCGCGATCGCCACCGCCGCGCAGTTAAACGACTGTCAGATCGAATGGTTGGGAGTCCCAGACCGCATGGAAACACAGTTAGTTTCATCCCTTTACCCTCTTCACACGATCGCCGTCGAAGGCTTTCAGCAGCGATTTGGACTAGGTACGGTGCGAATTTTGGGCGGACTCGTCGGCTCCATCCTGCAAGTGCGGAAGTTGCTCAAAGCCGGAAATTTTCAGGGAGTGTTTACGACAGGCGGTTACATCGCAGCACCCGCAATTCTGGCGGCTCGCTCTTTGGGCTTGCCGGTGATTCTCCACGAATCTAATGTTTTTCCGGGTAAGGTGACTCGTTGGTTTAGTCCTTTTTGCACTGCTGTGGCGATCGGGTTTGAGGCGACGGCTGACTATTTACCTCGTGCGAAAACGGTGGTTGCGGGTACACCGGTGCGATCGCAATTCCTCGCCCGCCAACCTCTAAAGTTATCAATTCCTGACAGCGTACCTGTAATTTTAGTCATGGGTGGCTCTCAAGGTGCTGTCGCAGTCAATCAATTAGTGCGCGAGTGTGCTCCGGCTTGGTTTGATGCAGGTGCTTGGGTAATTCACCTCACCGGAAATAATGACCCGGATGTTGATAGTTTGAAACACGAGCAATATTTGTCAATGCCATTTTACGACAATGTGGCGAGCTTGTTGCAGCGAGCAAATTTAGCAATTAGTCGATCGGGCGCGAGTGCAATGACAGAATTAGCAGTAACTGGAGTACCTTCTATTTTAATTCCTTATCCTCACGCCGCAGACGACCACCAAAGATTTAATGCCGAAGTGTTTGGCGCATCAGAAGCCGCCGTGGTATTCCGTCAAAGCGAACTCACAGCAGATGTGTTGCAAAGCAAAGTGCTGTATTTGTTAAGAGATGCCGAGTATTTGGCAAAAATGTCTCAAGCTGCTTCTACATTAGCGGTGACAGACAGTGCGGAACGTTTGGCAAATTTGGTCAGGGAATTGTTGGTGCGGTAGCGAGTGTTAAAGTAAATAGGCGATCGAGAATTTGTAACCAGGAGAAAGTCAAATGGCATACAATGACTTTAATTTAGACAAAGTATTGAAAACCTTTGACTTAGCTTATACTGAAATAGTCGAAATCTTCACTCCGGCACCAGAACTAGAATACAGCAGATTACTGACAGAAACTTTGCAAGAAAATCTGCCTGTAGCTCTCGGTAGCAATACAGAAAAATCGCGTTCGGAACTGATTATCGCGCCGATTTTAATGGAAGTGAGAAAACTTTTGCACCATCGCGTGAGCTTATTCTCTGGCATTGATTTTACTGTAGATGCTGAAAGAGGACTGAATGGGAATTGTGATTTTCTGATAAGTCGATCGCCAGAATTGTTGATTGTAAAAGCCCCAGTCATTGCTATTGTAGAGGCTAAAAAGGAAAACATTAATTCAGGATTGGGACAGTGCATAGCTGAAATGCTAGCAGCTCAAATCTTCAACGAGCGCGAAGGTAATGAGATTGCCACAATTTATGGGGCTGTCACTACAGGAGATAGGTGGAAATTCTTAAAACTCGAAGGACAAGCGGTTTTTGTTGAGACAACCGAAACTTTACTTACCAATTTGGGTAAAATTTTGGGGATTTTAGCATTGGGAATGGACGGTGCTTAATCTTTAATTCTCACCAATATTCAACTCAACAAAATTAACTACCGATTCTAATCCTTCCTGAGTTTTCAAGTTAGTAAACACAAAAGGTTTCTCCCCGCGCATCTTTTTCGTATCCCGTTCCATCACGCCCAAATCTGCTCCCACAAAAGGCGCGAGGTCTATTTTATTAATCACTAACAAATCTGATTTAGTAATTCCCGGCCCGCCTTTGCGCGGAATTTTATCCCCCGCAGCGACATCGATTACGTAAATTGTCAAATCTACTAACTCTGGGCTAAAAGTTGCCGCCAAATTGTCGCCGCCGCTTTCGACAAAGACTAAATCTAAATCAGTGAATTTGTGTTCTAACTCTTCTATCGCTACTAAGTTGATCGAAGCATCTTCGCGGATGGCTGTGTGGGGACAGCCGCCGGTTTCTACGCCCAAAATTCGATCGCTCTCCAAAGCTTGACTCCGCACCAAAAACTGTGCATCTTCCTGAGTATAGATATCATTAGTAACAACAGCAATCTGGTATTTCTGCCGCAGCGACTTGCACAAAGCATCAAGTAAAGCAGTTTTTCCCGAACCAACCGGACCCGCAATTCCTACACGAAAAGCACTCATAATTATTTTGGATTTTGGATTTTAGATTTTAGATTGTGTAATTTTGGATTTGGGATTGAGGGATTTTTAACTGCGAAACAACCGAGTATACTGAGTTTCGTGGGCCATGCTAGCTAAGCCTAATCCCCAACTACAGTTACCAAGATCATCATCTTCTAATTTTAAAACTTCTTGCGCCGTACAACTGATTTGTGGATGTAAATCTAACAGTAATTGTTGACCGGCTGTTTGGCCGAGGGGAATCAGTTTCACGCCCGCACTCGCCAAATTTGCAGCCCAACTGTACAAATATCCTAACACGGCCGCTTCCTCTTCAATCTGCCAGTGGGCGGCGGCAATCCCAAAGCCGATCGCAAAATTGCACTGATTGCCACCCGATGCCGCAAATTCTTGTACAATTGTCTTTAATTGATCGGATGTAGGCGATCGTAAATCCAGCAGCAACCTGAGCAAAGTCCGCCCCATTTGCCAACTTTGCAGCCGCAACTCTTCAGTTTCCTTAGCCGCAGTTGCCCAAGCATTCCAGTAACTCAAAGCCGTCAAATCCCCAATCTTCGCCGCCCTCAAAGCCCGTACCGCCACAGCCGCTTCTACTCGCACCGCCCCGAATTGCAGCGAATCTTGCAACCAATTCCTCAAAGTAGTCTCATTGTCGATCGTACCAGTTTCTACCAGACTTTCGATTCCCTCAGAATAACTATAAGCTCCCACAGGTGCAAAAGCTAACTGCAATAAACATAATAGTTGATTGTTCACCGTTGACTGTTCACCGTTGACTGTTGACTGTTGACTGTTCAATTCTTTCTTCTTCCTTCTTCCTGAATTTCCCCCCTTGGGGGGGGCAGGGGGGGGTTGACTTCTTCCTTCTTCCTTCGTCAATGACTGTGCCCGTAAGCACCCATATCCGGCTGAAACGGCACAATTTCTGCTATTACTTCCAAACCCATTTTTTCGAGCATTCCCTGCAAAACAGAGTCTGGAGAAAACCTTAAATAGTTATCAGCAACTTCTAAAGCGACGTGGCGATTTCCCAAATGATAAGCCGCCCGCATGAGTAGCAGCGGAGTCGAGGCTCGCGCTGTCAGTACCGGTTCGGGCTTTGCGCTTACCAGTACCAAACAGCTACCGTCTTCCGACTCCAATAAATCTCGATCGCGCAAAACAGTACCTCTGGGCAAACGCAAGTTTACCACTTCTGAGGCATCTGTCTCGAATCGATGGCGACTGCGAGTGCGATCGTCTGCTGTCATCGGTAAACTACAACTGACAACCGCATCGGGATTTGCAGGCAAATGTTTTGTGAAAGTTAGCATTTTTATATTCTATTCCTCACAGGGAATTCACTTCACATCCAGTTTTTGAGGAATATCTTTTTTATTTCTAATTGCTACTTACAGCCCGTTGCCAAATTATGATCTCTCTGAACCGCTCCCGTCCTTGTTTCGATACCAAATTTAGGTCGTTTTGTCAAGTATTTTTTGACGGACGATCGCCCTTTTTTTGAATTTTTGCATACCGTCTATTGACTCGAACCATACAACGGGAGAGGAAGAAAGACTCAAGCCCTCAATCTTCTTATTGGCCTGCTTGTTGCAACCGCAGCAGCTCAGCTTGAATTCGCTGTTTGACTGCCGGATTCGCTTGCTGGAGCAAAGTGAGCTGGTTGAAGCGACTAACTGTCAAACCATTAGTTTCGATAATTCTTTTAGCTTCTTGGCAGTAATTGACCGCGATGCCGCGAACATTTCCAGACAGCCTGTTAATTTCCTTAGTTTCGTTACACACTACTCTGGGAACCGAGCCACCAACCATTCCTTTAATTTCGTTATAGGCTCTGTCGCGTTTGGGTTCTATTCCCAAGACAGAGCGAGCGTAGCTAGTAATTTCCTCGTTGCTCATCTCTTGAGCTTGGGCGGCGGCTCCGAAAACCAGACTGGGGGATGATTGTCCGTACAAACCGGGCGCCCATCCGCTAGCGAGAGCTGCTGCGGAAATGATGCCTGCAAACAGCGATTGCCGCAGCATCCGGTTCAATCCAAATTTAGAGGTGTTGAGTGAGGTGTTCATGGTCGTCGGTTATTGCTTGCGTATAAATAAAAATGACACAGCGCTGGGAGGCTCATTCTTTCTGAATCATGTGGTGGTTAAAAAGTTCCTGCCTAGGAATGAGAATCTTTAATTCAAGTAGGAGGATTTGTTAGTTGTTAGGGCGATGGAGTTCCGCCCCGCAAGCTACGACTTTTTAGCAAATTCGATTATTTTATCCAGTCTAACATCTTTGCAAAGTTGATATAACAAAAGATTTAGTCTGTAATTAAAATTACACAACGTTCCCGAATTGCCTATACAAATAGTTCTGACATCCCAAATATTAAATAATTCTAAAAGTGCTTGACAAATTACTCTGATTCATAAATGGAATTCAAGTATGTTAGCGAAGCTTGCTTTATAGGAGCGCCCGCAAGTCAAGCTTAAATTTTAGAACCGATCGCACTCATCAATTATGTTGATGATTTAATCTTAAGCTGCGACGCATTGTTGATCGAGAAAATCCCATTATTTTAGCTGCTGACCCAGCCCGATCCGGAACCAAAAATCAGGTTTTACTACCCGAAGATAGAGGCAGCAGCAGGGCATTAGACCTTAAAATCTTCCTATCACAACCCGCGCTATCTTTTTTGGGCAAGCACCGACAAGCCTTCGATTCGAGTCGCCGCTTCCTCAAGTTTGGCGCTACCGAAACTTGTCTGGGACTTACCCCGAAACCAGATTTTTCTACTAAACAAGATCCTTACAGCCACTGACAAGAGTAGAACAGCCCCAAACGCTGGAATTTTTGTATCTAAGTCCTTCGGTCATCTCGATCGCACATCCGAGATTTTTGCAAGCATTTTCGCAGTAAGTCAACAATTATTCATTACCGATTTCCCATGAAAACTCAAAAAGAAATTTGGCGAGTTATCCTCGCATTATCTATCAGTATTATAGGTGTCCTGCACTTTGCAATACCCGTACCCTTTATCAGAATCGTGCCGCCCCAGCTTCCTTACCCAGAAGCATTGGTTTACATCAGCGGTTTTTTTGAGATTTTGGGAGGAATTGGGCTGTTAGTTCCTCGTGTCAGCAGGGCAGCGGCGTGGGGATTAATTGCCCTGTTTATTGCCGTATTTCCAGCTAATATCAATCAAGCCGTCAACAACATTTCGATAGAAGGGATTCCCCACAACCAATTATTGTATTGGTGCAGGCTGCCTCTTCAAGCTGTCTTGATTGCTTGGGCTTGGGTTTATACCCAACCCGATGAAGGTAAACCGGGGGTTTCTATAGTTCCAGATACACCCGGAAACGCCCAATGAAGCAGTTCGACTACTCTGTGGATTTTAAGAATATCGACTTTCGACAGCACCCGGAACTTTATCGGGTGGGGAAAGGAGAACAGGGAGTGCTGTTGGTGGAACCGTACAAAGGAGAAATTCTGCCTTTTTGGAGATTCAAAACCCCGGAAATTGCCCGGGAGTCCAGTAGCAAAATTTACTCCTTATTTTTAGAGTATCTATCGTGCGAAGATTTTGTGGGAGCCGACATGGCCCGCAAGTTCTTGCAGATGGGGTATACTCGATCGCGCCGCTACGCCAACCACAAAAGCGGGCGAAAATACCAGCAGAACCCTCAGAAGCTGGCGTCTGTTGCAGAGCAAACCGCAGCTCGAAAAGATATTTTGCCGCTAGAAGCAGATCCGGTGAAAGCAGAATCGGCAGCCATCTTTAAAGAGAAATGGATGCTGGCAAAAACCAACGAGAAGTATCTCCAGCTTTTAGTCAAACATCGGCAGATGCACGAATCTTCTTGAAGTAAGTCTGAGGATTGATATACATTTACCAAAACTCAGACACAATTTATATCAATTTCTGAGGGCTTCACCGAGCAAGGGCTACCCTACTATTTAGTCTTCTTCGTCTTCAGTTTCCCACTGACGCCACATTTCAAAGCCATTAAAGCCCCGATATTGCAGGTAATTCAAGACTTTGCCCTTGGTTTTTTGGTCTACTTTACCCCAAGCCTCGATCTTATATTTCCGCATGACTTTGGCTTTTAACTCGGCCAGTCTTTGTGCTTCCGAGTCCAGATTTTCGGCAATTTCTTCTTCCCAGACTTGCTCGAACAAATCGCTGGAAATTCCTTTTTGCAAGCACTTGCGCTTGACGGCAGACTTGCCGTATTTGCCTGCGGCAGAGGCGATCGAGTTTGCCACCAAGCGAGTGTCAGACTGATAGCCCCGGTCTTGAATTTGCGCGATCGCCTCCAATATTTCCTCATTGCCAAAACCTTTCTCTTGCCCCTTTTTGCGAAGTTCAGAGGCGCTGTAATCTTTGCGGGACAAGAGAAAATATAAATAGTCAAGACAGTTCATCAGTTAAATTGAAGGGTGACGCGCAAATACTGAGTCAAGCGAATGTCAAATCCAGTCGCCTTCTATCGGCTGACTGCATTGCGATCGCCTCTATTCTTCTGTATCCTCCTCTTCTTCCACTTCCACATCCGGTCTGTCCACATCGATCTGAATCAAGCGAATGTGCTTGTATCCGAGTTTAATTTCAAACTCATCTCCCGGCTTTAATCCCATTTCTTGGGTGTAATTTGCCCCGATCACGATCGAGCCATTCTTGTGAACGCTAGCTCGATAACTCGCTTCTCGTCCGCGTCCGTCTGCTTTCGACTTCTCTAGCTCAATGCCCTTAGCAGCTAACACTGCATCGTAAAACTCAGCCAGATTAATCCGTGTTTCTCCACTCTTGCTGACTGTGAAGTAGCCGCAAAGCTTTGCAAGTTCTCTGCGTGGCAAATCGCTGCCTTTGATTTTTTGAAGCAGACCTTTTCCTGTTAAGGGTGCTGTAGCTGTTTCTGCCATTGACTGTACCTCGGTTATTGGAATTTACTTATTTCAATTACAACACATTAGATGAACTTTGTTTCACTGTCAATACTAATAATTCTGAATATAAGATTCTGGATTAATTACGGAGGTCTCAAAACCGGGGGTGCAAGTAAGGATACTTGAAGGGCGATCTATTTGCTGCTCGCGGCCAAAATGCTTCGATCGCTCGTCGCCGTCGATCGCGCGGGGAATTATTGTGGCAAATTAAATGCCTTACTTTTTTACAGTAAAGTCTGTTCCCTGCATTCACCAATCCTCGATCCAGTCTGCGGTCAAGCTATAGCAACCTTCAAGGACGGTTAGGATATTCTGGAGCCCAAAATATTGCTGCGATCGTATTTTCCTGCTTTTTACCCCCTCAGCTTCGCCTAGATACCCTTGTTTCTTGTTCCTTTTTCCTTCTGCTATAAAAAGCCAGACAGCCATGAATGGAAATACCTAGAGCGTGGCTGCAAATCTGTCGCCAGCAATTACCAGTGCGGGGTTAACTTTTACATCAACAAGGCGAGGGAGCACTGGTTATCGATGTCCCTGTCGGCTACTTGTAAACCCTGTTTTCTGGGCACAGAATCCCCTCAAAACGCCAAATACCAAGGAGCAATCTTCTATTAAGGTGTTCGGCATATAACTTGCACAGAAAGCAGTCCGAGGAAGACAATCCGGTAAAAATTGCCAGAATTTTCACGCCAGCGAGTTGAACGGGTTTTAGCTTAAGCCGTGCTCAATGGGCGTGGCGACAGAAAAATCGCACAGCCACAATCAGGGGAATAGTTTCGATCGCACTCTTATTGTTTCGCGACTCTTCACGCTTTGCCGTTTTTTTGCGTAGAGTCCGAGAGGGCGATCTGAAAAATCTTCCTTCGATCGCCCAAAGCCGCAAAATTTAACGTTCTTTTCACAGCCCAATTGAAAAGATTTGAACAGAATTGAACAAAGAAGAGTCTTGGCCGGGAAGTCGCATCCGCAAACAATTAGATCGGGAGAGATTGTTCACGTGATGCGATCGAAGATGTCCTATGCCTTGCATCCTAACCGCCTTGGCGGTTGCCATAACAGTTAACAGCGACAACCTCCGCCAGTTTCGAGCCTGGACAAGGGAGCCGAAACTCAGGATCGCAAAACAGATCGCCGATCGCTTTTAGTGGCTCTGTTGCTGGTAATTTTGTGACAGGGGAGTCCGTACCGTCGGCAGTAACTCTTCCGGTTTCGTGTTTCGGTACTGCGCGTGGCGCCACCCCAAAAAGCCAGCACTCAAAGCAACAGGCAACAAGCAAAACGTCAGGGCTAGATATTGTCTCAATCCCCTTGTTTTTGCAGGTTTCTTGGCTAGTGCAGCGACGCGAGTTGCTGGGCCCAAAGACTCTGGATTAGAAACAGAGTTTGGTGTACTAGCGGCAGAGGGTCGATCGTTCTGGTGAACCCATTCCCTGCGATCTTTTAATTGGTCGGGAAAATATTCCCAAACTTCCGCCTCAGAACTGTCTGACTCATGCGATCGATCGGCTGGCATTGGCGGGTATTGGGCGATCGCCGAGGACGAAGACGGCCTCTTCCATTCAGTACCTGCGATCGGCTGCTGCGTTCCTGACGTGATTATTTGCACCCGAGAACCCGATGCCGTGCTTTGGGCTGGGGCGCCAGTCAGATAGCCGTCAAAGTCGGGGTGCTGGTAGAGAATGGGCAAAGCCCAATACAACTGGTGAGAACCGTAGGCAGAAATTAGTCCGGCTCTGGCTCGACTCAAGCTGAGATCGACTGGATAGCCTTGATTGAGATTGCGGTAAAACAGTCGCGTCAGAGTTAGGGCTACATCGTCGGGGATGCTTTCTGCCATTGCTAGCACTGCCGGAATGCCCCGCTTGACTAGAGCTTCGGTTAAGTTGCGTTCCGGGCTGTCGTCCGCCATGTCTGAGGGGTCGCCGTAGGCGCCACGGCAGGAGTTGAATACGGCCATCTGAATGCCGTTGTTGACGAGCAGTCCGGCTAAGTCGTCGCCACTCAAGGTTTCGGTTAAGCCGGTGCGGCGGCTGACTAGGTAGAGTTCACCGCCTCTGGAACCTAAGTTGCTGTGGCCTGCGTAGTGTAGAACTTGGTAATTTCCTTGTTCTAGGGCTTGAGTAAGCTGTTCTCGATCGGGCTGTTCGAGAATAGTCAGTTGAATTTCTGGACAGTGCGGGCTGCTTTTGAGGGGGTTAGCCGTGCGGTTTTGCAGTTCTTGTTGCAGGTGGAGCACTTCTCGCTGGAGTTGCAAGCTGTCTCGATCGCCCGGAGATGCGATCGCCATTAAAATTTTTAGAGGCCCACCACTGGGCTGTATCCGGGTTTGTTTGAACAAACTTGTACCTGGCTGGTAGCGGGAAAACACGACATCCGTGCTGGTTGCCAAAGGTCGATCGCCCGCGTGTAGAACTTCCCACGGCAGCCGCGGCAAGCGCCGGCCTTTGAGTCCGATCCGCAGTTGCAGCACTTCTCGGCGGTGCTGGGCGATGCCTTGAGCGCAAGTCCAGCTATCCCGTAAGTTTCCTTGAAACAGCCCACTATATAGTTGTTGCCCGAGCTCTACTAAATTCGGCGCTGAGTTTTTTTGGGTTCGCGAGAGTCCGCGACCAACAGAAGCAGTTGTCTGTACTGCTTTTGGCTTGAGTACGCCCAGCAAGGGGTCGTTCATCAGTTGAGCTGACAGTGCCAACCATTCGTCGATCGGCCAGCGGACTTGTTGTTCTGCTAAGGGTACACCGGGTGCAACCCTTTCTGTCCGTACTAGATATTCGTCGTCCCCAACAGGGGTGACAGAGAGTTTAAATTCCTGATTCACCGGTTTAGCGCCCTCCCGCCTCAATTCTAAATTTGCCCACGTTTTTGTGACTAGCAATACCGACGGGAAAATTGATTTTTACTGTTTCAATCAAAGTTTTTGAATGCGCTTCCCCCGATCGGGCAAGCGCTGGGATCAAATATATTAGTTCAAACACCCTGAGGCTATAAAAGTTGTACTTTAATAACAGTTTATTAGTTTTGATTGCCTTCTGGCTCAGTGAAAGCCGAATTTTCTCCAATCTTGCTATCTTTAACATTTTGCACCTCTACCGCAGACCCCTTTACATTCGTCGCGAACTTGAGTTTCTGATTGCTGAGTAAAGTTACATTGGAGGCACTTTACCAGGCGGATCTCTAGTTCCTATTAAAATTACTTCAGCTCTGGCTGGCCAGTTTCAGGGCAATATGGGAGACAAAGTTGAGTAACTTTTTTGGGGCGTAGCGATCGGTCTATCTGTCCTAGCCACTTATCCTGTACCACCACCCCCTTATCTGAAATCTAGTTTTGTGTCAATTAATTAATTGGTCAGCCCTGGGCCTGATCCGTAAGCCAGCGGGCCCCGATCTGTCTGCCCCGAGGAGCGATCGGCGATTGCTTATTTATTGCTTCCATCTGATTGAAATTATTTTTAATTGATACCAAATTCGGATGATTAGGATTTTTTTAATTGCGCTTTCACTCCGACTTGTTCCTGCTGTTATAACTGTCTCGCTCTACTTTAAGTTAAGCCTCAAGAATAAAGTTCAAGCAGCGAATAATTTTCAACAACGGCCATAAAAAATTCTGTCCTCTCAAACAACAAACATTTTTATCAATTACAGGAATAAGCATCATCAAACCAGTTTCTCTGAGAAATATTGGGGAAAGGCAACCAGGCATCTCCAAAGAAACCGGGTTGATCGGCCTCGCCGTGAGTCATTAGGATCGCGAATTAAATAATTTACACATATTTGTGGGATGGGCGTCCCGCCCGTTCTTTCTGGACGGGCGGGACGCCCATCCCACAAGAACAATAAAAATTGTAAGTTATTTAATTCTCATTCCTTATCTCTCAAAATGCCGATCGAGCTGGCAACTGTAACCAAAAACCACCCCTGCGTTGACTACTATTTGTTTATGAATTTTACTATCTGTCTTAAGACACATAGATTTTTGCTAAGTTGTTAGTAAGCGCCTGAAAAAAATATTTCTCAGTTCGATCGCCTCCCTCGAATCGAGAAAACTGTGAGACTGAATAAAATAAACATTTGGTTAGGGGAGGTATCTAAATTTCTAATTAATCATCGGGAACCAAAATTAGGAGCGTCTAGTCACCTACATAAAGAATTCAAATCCTAAGTCAGGGCAGGATTTGTCAGAGCTGGGAGTGTTACAAAACTTCAATGCACCCAGGCTCGATCGCAATAAAAGCAAGGATAAAATTTTGGGGATAAAGGTTTTGGGTAGTTGGGTCGGAGTTGTGAGTTGCGAGTTTAAATTCTGCTAATTACTGTAGAAATTACGTAGAAAACCTACAAAGCGACGCACTTGGGCGCAGCTTACTGTAGAAAATACGTAGAAAATCAAAAGCGAGTTGCGCTTCGGCACAGCACTTACGGTGTATGCGGCGGCTCAATTATTTTTGAGGGGCAATTGCAGAAAAGAAAACTTGCAACCAATCGAAATAACCCCTTGCAGTTTAAATAGCATCTATGACATAAAGGTGGGACATCAGTTCCTCAAGCGCAGGCGAAAGTAGGAAGTTATAATTTTCTTCTGCAGCCTCCTGCTTGCTGATAAACTGATTCTAAGAAGCTCACCAGTTTTGAAAAAATATCAAGATGGAAGAAGGAATGCTGTTAGGAAATGTATCGGGAATATTTTTTCCCGATCGCTCTCTAACTGAAATTCCTGAGCAGACAAAAACAAGTTCCTCTACCGGGTTCAATATGCCGAATTCTAATGTCAATGTAACAAGTGCTGTGCCGATCGCCGTTGAAGACGACGAGATAGAACTTGGGCTTTCAGCCAGCAATCTCGATCGACTTGGGGATTTCCGTAGCGCTACTGCCATAAATTCTGACAAAGGGTTAGTCAAGTTAATTGACGATGCGATCGCCGAAAACAGCAGCAGTAACGGCAAAGTTGTGAATCCGTCTAACGGCGCATCCCCAAAAGTTGCTGAGGATCAGAGCAAAATTTCTGAATCTAACGGCACATCTCCAAAAGTTGTTGAGGATCAGAGCAAAATTTCTGAATTTAACGGCGTACCCGAAGAAGGTGTCAGCGGCAAGAATGACAAAAAGGATGATAGCAGCAGCGATGGCCAGACGATCGTAGGCACCGATGGCGATGACTTAATTATCGCTACTGGCGTTAACCAGACGATATTCGGCAAAAAAGGCAAAGACAAAATCAAAGTCAAGGGCGGCAAAAATAAAATCTACGGAGGTAAAGATGACGATGATTGCGAGGGCGGCGATGGTGATGATGAAATAAATGGCGATCGCGGCAACGATGTCGTCTACGGTGGCAAAGGCAAGGATTCCGTCTACGGTGGCAAAGATAACGATACCGTCTACGGTGGCAAAGACAACGATACCGTTAGCGGTGACGAAGGCAACGACGTTTGCAGGGGTGACGAGGGCGACGACAGCGTTAGCGGTGGCGCTGGCAACGATACCGTAGACGGTGGCAAAGGCAACGACGTTTGCATGGGTGACGAGGGCGATGACAGCGTTAGCGGTGGCGCTGGCAACGATACTTTGATGGGCGGTGCGGGCAACGACGTTTGCAGCGGCGACGACGGCGACGACAGCATCAGCGGTGGCGCTGGCAACGATACTTTGATGGGCGGTGCGGGCAACGACGTTTGCAGCGGCGACGACGGCGACGACAGCATCAGCGGTGGCGCTGGCAACGATACTTTGATGGGCGGTGCGGGCAACGACGTTTGCAGCGGCGACGACGGCGACGACAGCATCAGCGGTGGCGCTGGCGACGATACCCTGATGGGCGGTGCGGGCAACGATACGCTTGTTGCTGGCGACGGCAATGACATGGTAGACGGCGGCGACGGTGACGACAGCGTTGTCGGTGGCGGATCTGGTGAGGATACGCTGATGGGTGGCGCTGGCAACGATACGATCGTTGGTGGTACTGGCAACCATACTTGTACCGGCGGTGCTGGAGATGACGTTTTTGTCATCGGCGATCGCAACTCTGGGCCAAATTCAGTCATCACTGACTACACAGACAATGACAAGTTACTGCTTTCTGGCAGCTTGACTTTTAGCAGCTTGTCCTTCGTACAAGTTGGCCTCAATACCGAAATTCGGGGCAGCAGTAACTTTGTGCTGGCGCTATTGTTGAATGTCAACGCAAGCATTCTGAAAGCTGGCAACTTTTTGGGAGCTACTGGTACAACTCCAACTCCAACTCCAAGTCCAGTGGCAGCTCCGAGGGTGATTAATACCCCTCCGCGCGTGGAAGCTAATAATACCTTGATTGCCGGTTCCGGTGGCAGCCAAACTACTATTACTTCTGACTTGTTGCGGTTTGTCGGTGGTCAGCAAGGTGATAGCAGCACAGTCTTCAAGCTAACCGAGCTGCCCGATACTAAAACTGGGCAACTATTCTTTAAGGGAGTAGCGGTAACACAAATTGGTGTTACTTTCACTCAAGCAGACATTAACGCAGGTTCGTTAACTTTCCAAGCGACAGTAGGTTTTATCGGTGCAGCTACTTTTGGTTTTGATGTTAACCAAGGCACAAACGTTATCACAGGCCAGCGTTTTAGCTTGAAAATCGAGCAAAATGTCTTTAAGTTTACTGGCAATACAACTCCTCAAGTTATTGTTGGTTCGGCGACTCTCGATAACGACATTGAAGGCGGCGATGGTGGCGATGACATTAAAGGCGGTAAGGGCAAAAACAAAATTAAAGGAGGCAAAGGCAAGAACAAGATTAAAGGCGGCGATGGAGATAATGATATCGAAGGCGGCGATGGCGGTGACGATATTGAAGGCGGTAAGGGCAAAAACAAAATTAAAGGAGGCAAAGGCAATGACAAGATCACCGGAAATGACGGCGATGACTCGATCGAAGGTGGCGCAGGAACCAATACTCTAATTGGGGGTGCTGGGAAGGATCGCTTTATTTACCGTACTTCTCGTCAAGAGATTACAACGGTTGCAGAAGCTGACTTAATCACTGACTTTAATGTCGATGACGATGTTTTAGAGTTTTCTACGGCAGCTTTTGCTCTCAGCGTTACTAGCTTGACTCGACTGTCGATTACGGCTACTTCTGCTGTTGGAAGCATCGGTAGCGCTAATTTGCTCGACTTCAGTGCCGATATCAGCGTTACCAGCATCGCTACTTTGCAAGCGCGGTTTGTCGCTCTGGGCGGCAACATCGATACACCTACTTTCTGTCAGTTTACAGATGCCGCTACTGGCCGTTCTGTACTGGTATTTGCTGTTGGGGCGCGCTTTGAAATGGTCACCAGTTTCTCGGTAAAAATTAGCCTGGATGTCAAGAACTTTGTCTTTACAGGCGCACCGGTAACTGTTCCTCTTGGTACTTCTGGCCCTGATGTTTTGGATTTTGGTACTTTTCCAGTCGCAATTAAAATCGATGGTTTAGCTGGCGATGACAATATCATCGGCAGCAATTTCAACGATACGATTAACGGCGGTGACGGCAACGATACCATCACCGGCGGCCTTGGTTTGGATGTCCTCAGTGGGGGCAGCGGTGCGGATGTCTTTGTTTACAGGACAACGAAAGAAGGTGGCGATAAAATTTCTGACTTTACCTTTGGGGTTGACAAATTCCAATTTGTCTCCAGCGAATTCGGGAATTTGACTACTACGAACTTTGATGGTGTTAGCGGTTCAACTCCTGACATTACTGGTAAAGAGTTGGTGATTTTCACGGGTGGAACTTTTGCCTCTTTAGAAGCGGCGCAAGCTAAGGCTTTGGGCAGTTCTACTAGCCCTGGTTTCTTCGTATATACTAATGCTGCGAATGAGACAGTGTTGGCTTTTGACTCGAATGGAACGATCGCGGGTGGCTTTACGAAAGTTGCGAATCTGGGTACTGCTGCTAGCACTTTGGGCACGGCGGACTTTGTATTCACAGGTTCGATCGCATCTTCGGCGACTGGTACTACTACGAATTCTGGTAGCATTGCCGATTTAACGGCTGCTGGGAACACTTTCCCGATCGCCTTTAACAACTTCGGTTCCGGTGCTGGCGGTTACAACTTCAGCACTCCCGTCCTATTTACAGGAAATGGCGCTGGTAATAACGTGACTGGTACTCAGTTTGCTGACATCCTCAACGGTGGTGCTGGTGATGATACTCTCAACGGTGCTGGCGGTGCAGATATTCTCACAGGCGGTAGCGGTGCAGATGTTCTCACAGGCGGTGCTGGTGCAGACATCTTCGTTTACAATGCTCCCGGTGAAGGCGGTGATAGCATTACTGACTTTGCCTTTGGGGTTGACAAATTGCAGTTTAGCGCCAACGCTTTCGGCAATTTGACTACTACGAACTTTGATGGTGTTAGCGGTTCAACTCCTGACATTACTGGTAAAGAGTTGGTGATTTTCACGGGTGGAACTTTTGCCTCTTTAGAAGCGGCGCAAGCTAAGGCTTTGGGCAGTTCTACTAGCCCTGGTTTCTTCGTATATACTAATGCTGCGAATGAGACAGTGTTGGCTTTTGACTCGAATGGAACGATCGCGGGTGGCTTTACGAAAGTTGCGAATCTGGGTACTGCTGCTAGCACTTTGGGCACGGCGGACTTTGTATTCACAGGTTCGATCGCATCTTCGGCGACTGGTACTACTACGAATTCTGGTAGCATTGCCGATTTAACGGCTGCTGGGAACACTTTCCCGATCGCCTTTAACAACTTCGGTTCCGGTGCTGGCGGTTACAACTTCAGCACTCCCGTCCTATTTACAGGAAATGGCGCTGGTAATAGCGTCACTGGTACTCAGTTTGCTGACATTATGAACGGCGGTTCTGGTGCAGACATTTTCAACGGTGGCGATGGTAATGACAGCATTTCCGGTGGCGATGGTAACGACAGTCTCTTCGGTGGGGCTGGTAGCGATACTCTCAACGGCGGTGCTGGAAATGATACTTTGATCGGCGGTCTGGGAACAAATGTTCTCAACGGCGGTGCTGGTTTGGACGTGTTTGTGTTCAGCGGAACTGCTGCTGGCGGCGGGGACTTAATTACCAGTTACAGCATTGTTGATGATGTAATTAACCTCGACAAAACTGGTTTTGCAGCGTTTACAACCGGGTCTGGGCCTTTGGGTTCGAGTTTCTACAAGTACAGCAGTACAGTTTCTGTAACTGCGCTCGAAGCAACTTTAACCGGGCCATCAATCATGGCTATCTACGACGGTTTGTCTACTAAGCTGTATTACGATAGCAACGGTTCTACTGTTGGCGGTAACAGTTTGTTTGCAACTGTCGATGTCAATTTGGGAATTTCCGGTAATTCTGAATTGTTCTTGTTCTAAACGGCGAGAATCCCGATCGGGATATCGACGGTATGGTTAGGGACACAGCAATGCTGTGTCCTTTTTTTTGTTTCTAAACCTGTCCTTATTTTGATTCCAGCCGCTGCCGCCATTTGCTGCTAATTACATCTATAACCGTGACTACAACTAACAAAACCAACATCATTGTTGTAGCCTTGTTGTATTCAAAAGACCTAATATAATTCACCAATTCAAAGCCAATTCCGCCGGCACCGACTACTCCCAACACCGAAGCAGCCCGAATGTTGTATTCAAACATCCACAGCGTATAACCCAACGCTAGCGGCAATACTTGCGGGAAAATGCCGTACTGCGCAACTTGCAGCCAAGATGCACCCGCGACTTGCAACGATTCTATCGATCGCGCTTCCACTGATTCGATCGCCTCTTGGTAGAATTTGGCCAGATAGCCGATCGTGTAAATTCCCAAAGCCAAAGTACCCGCCGGCGCGCCCAAACCCGTCGCCGCCACAAACAGCAACCCTAACACAATTGAAGGAACGGAACGCACTGCATTTTGAATAAAATTAGCCGGCCACTGCAACCAAGAGGGTGCTATGTTGCGGGCGCTGCAAATCGCAATTGGGACTGAAATAATTGCCCCGATTGTTGTTCCCCACAAAGACATTTGAATTGTCTCAATCAAAGCTTTAATTGCGACATCTATAATTTCGAGATTTGGTGGCCACAAACGAGAGATAAAATCGGTCATGTAAGGCCAACTACTAACCAGAGTTCTCGCATCTATTTCTAATCCTCGCAACGCCCAACCGTAAATTACAATTAAACCTACTGCAATACCAATATTTTTAATCCAGCCATAGTTTTTCGATAAGTTACCCAAGTTTTTTTCGGTCATCTGCTTTTATTTTGATATTTTTGAAGGGGATTTTTTTTAAACGAACCGCGAAGGCGCTAAGGAGAAGGAAGAGGGGAGAAGAGAGGAGTTTACGCTGCTATTTTGGGATGTGTTAATTTGCTGAATTTTTCGGAGAGGTTGTGGCATTTGCCATCATAGACTATTTGACCGGCGTCGAGGACGATCGCCCGATCGGGATATTTGCTGGCCATTCCTAAGTCGTGCAATACTACAACTACTGTCATCCCTTGTTCTCGGTGTAGTTTAGTGAGAATTTCCATTACTTGTTGGGCTGCGATTACGTCTAATCCGGTGGTGGGTTCGTCGGCTAGTAAAATCTGGGGAGATTGGATTAAGGCGCGGGCGATCGCCACTTTTTGCTGCTGTCCGCCGCTGAGTTGTCCGGTTTTTTGGTATGCTAGGTCTTGGAGTCCGAAGTTTGCTAGTAATTCAAAAGCTCGATCGCGCTGTTTCTTCGGAAAACCCCACAGTGTCTCCCAAGTATTCAAACTTCCCAAGCAACCGCATAGCACATTGTCGATCGCCGGTGACTGTTTTACTAACCCGCCTCCTTGAAAAATTAAGCCGATATCGCGCCGAATTCGCCTCAGCGTGCGCGTATTCATCACAATATCGTTAATCCGAATCTCTCCGCTTTTGACAGGTACTAATCCGACAAAGGAGCGCAATAGCGTGGATTTTCCCGCACCGTTCAAACCCAGTAGTGCTACAAATTCGCCTTGTTTGATTTTGCAATCAATTCCGTTGAGAATCGGGCGATTTAGCGATTTGGAATAAGCTGTTTCTAAATTTCTGCATTCGATAGTCATGGGAAATATTTATTAACAAATTTGGTAATTAATTTAATGCACCAGATGGCTGGTTGGAGATACCGTAGGGTGCGTCGCTATCAAGCATTTACAACTAAGCTGGACAATCTCTCAGCGACGCACCATACAAAATACCGTAGGGTGCGTCGCCCTGCAACTATTTCCGACTAAGCTGGACAATCTCTCAGCGACGCACCCTACAAAATACCGTAGCACCATACAAAATACCGTAGGGTGCGTCGCCCTGCAACTATTTCCAACTAAGCTGGACAATCTCGCAGCGACGCACCCTACAAGATATAAATATCGTCGAATTACGGCTCTAATTTGGCACGTTTCAAAGCTTGGCGTAATGTTGCCAAATGGGTATTGTGATCGACTTTTACTAATTTTTGGGAATTGTATAAACTACGGAACAATTGATTATTTGCAGGTTCATTCATTGTCATGAAAGCATTAATCAGTTTTTCTCGCATTGGTGCAGGAATGCGATCGTCAATCACAATGCCGTGGGCTGGAACTCCGGGAACTTGTTGCAACACTCGCAATTGTTTACCTTCTGCTGCTGTAACCCAAGGAGGCAATAAAGCATATTCTGATACGGCTGCAACTTCTGCTTGACCTTTTAATACTGCTTGCAAAGCACTACCATAACCATCGCCATAGGTGACATTTCCGAAGAAACTTTCTAGTCTATCTGGCCCTGAAACTAATCCTAAACCAACCAATTCTCCGACTGGGAAAATAAATCCCGAACCGGAAGTTCGAGAGGTGAAAGCCATTTTTTTGCCTTTCAATTGTTCGAGGGTTTGCTTTGATGAACCTTTCGGGCGCAGGGGGCTATCTTGACGTACTACAAACACAGAATCATAGGTATTTCCGCCGGAATAATCGCTCCGAACTTCGGCTAAATACATCCGCGCTTTGGCTAATTGCTCGGCTTTTAAGGCCGCTCGGCCTGCTACAAATGCCACATCTGCTCTGTCTGCTCTCAATGCTTCTACAGCGGCGGTTTCGTCGCCGATGACTGCTTCGACGGGCATTCCTATTGCTTTGGAAAGTATGGCTGCTACTTGATTGGCTTTGTTTTGCAAATCTGTGGCATCTCTGCGGTTGGCAAAAACGATTCTAATGCGATTTATGGGAGCTTGTGCTCTTAAATCTTGATCGGCCTTTGGTGTTGTTTGGGCGATCGCTTTTTGTCCCAGTCCAATTACATTAGCCGTCAAACCCGCTAGCAGCAACAATCCCGCGCTAGCACTAGCCAGCACTTTTAACTTTACATTCATTAATTTCTCTCCTCTGTGACCACAAGCGCAACTTTACCTTTTGATAATAAGTTGCAATAATTTTAATTAGTTTAAAGCTTTTTTAACAATTTATGACAAGAATCACTGATAAGTATTGGCAATATCTGACATAAGAAAACATTATCAATAAATCAGATCCGTAAGCTAGTAATGTGGATTATTGTGGGACAAAGTACGGTGGCGCTAAAATTAATCGCAGAAATTGGAGGAGTTAGATTTGCTGGTAGTTTGTGGCGGCGGAGGTTTGCTTTCTGGATGTACGATCGCAGCAAAAACACGATCGCCACAATGTAAAATAATCCGAGTAGAACCGAAACAAGCAGATGATGCGATGCGATCGTTCCGCAGGAAAATGCTACAAACTGTTAGTAACCCGGATACGATCGCTGATGGTGCGCGCACGACGACATCTTTGGGAAAATTAACCTTTTCTGCCAATAACCAACACCAAAGGAGCGTTAAATGCTGCAATTAATCTTTGATACCTGCGTGCCCAGAGAAGAGATTTTATCGGGAGACTTGTCTCTAGATTTATTTGCAGCAAAATTGCGGCTGGTAGTCGAAGGAAATGCACCTCAAGTTTATCAAGATGCGAATAAATTCTTTGCCAATACTTTCGCAACTGATGGCATCAAAACCCTGATTAGCGAAGTTTTTGGTCGGTTGATGAAGCAAATGGCTGGGGCTGGGGTGATTCGTTTGGAAACGAGTTTTGGGGGTGGGAAAACTCACGATGAAATTGCACTCTGGCACATTTGTAAACTAGGGCGAGAAATTCACGGATTGGAACGGTTTACAGATATTAATACCATTCCCGATCGCCCTTTGCAAGTTGCAGCCATCGACGGTCGAGATTTAGACCCGGAACAAGGAGTTTATCATGCCAACAGCGGCTTGACAACCTACACGCTTTGGGGCGAAATTGCTTACCAAATTGGCGGGATTCAAGGCTATCAGTTATTACAAGGAAGCGATAAAAGCGGTGTTAGTCCCGGTACTTCGGTGTTGGAACGGTTGACAGGGGGACAGCCGACTGTAATTATTTTAGATGAAATTGCGCGGTATTTGCGATCGGCAAAAGCGAAACAAATTGGTAGCAGCGATTTAGCCAAACAAGTGGTAGCTTTCCTGTTTTCCTTGATGGATTTGGCGGCAGCGTGCGATAATTTAGTATTGGTTTATTCCCTCGCCTCGACAGCAGATACTTTTGCGGAAGAAACTGCGGAATTGCAAGAAACAATGCGCGCTTCTGCGAGACAAGAACGGGTGTTGAGTCCTTCTACAGATACCGAAATTTATAACATCGTCAAACAGCGCGTGTTTGCGACAGTTAGCGAAGCAGCGGCGCAAAAAGCGGCATCGGAATATTTGGCGGCTTATCGCAATTGTCGGGTGAATTTGCCCGATGGGTGCAAAGATGCGTCATACTCAAAGGCGATCGCCCAAAGTTATCCGTTTCACCCGGAATTGTTCAATCTGCTGACTAAAAAAATTGCTTCTATTCCCGAATTCCAGAAGACGCGGGGGGCTTTACGATTGTTCGCGCAAGTCGTGCGCTATTTGTGGGAAAATCGCGATGGTTGGGTATCGATGATTCACACGCATCATATTCCCGTGGGGATGGATGCCGAAATTACTAACGATCTTACTTCTCGGTTGCAACGATCGCCCTTGCGGAATGCGATCGGCGCTGATATCTACAATCCCGATGGTAGACCGGCTTACGCGCAATTGCAAGACGCGGAATGGATCGCAGCCGGAAAACCGCCGTTTTCTACTTGGGTAAGCAGAACAATATTTTTGCATTCTCTGACTCAGGGAAATTCTTCGGGGATTCGGCTGGCTGAGTTGAATTTGTCGCTGCTAATTCCGGGCGTGGAAAGTGGTTTTGTCGATCGCGTTTTAGGAACATTAACTAAGGTAGCCTGGTATTTAGACTTCGATCCGATAACTTCCTTGGCCAGGTTTAAGGAAGAACCTTCGATTAACAAAATTATTACCGAAGAAAAGGAACAAGTCGCCATATTGCAGGCGAAAGAAGATTTGCGAACCCGCCGGGATAGCATTTTTGCCACCAAATTATTTACCTTAGTTTCTAATGTCGAAAGTCCCGGAGATGTAGACGACAAGCCGGATGATGTGGCGTTGTGTGTGATCGACTTTGACGAAGCGACAGTGGATGCTTCTACCGACGCAGCCCCGGAATTAGTCGATCGCATTTTTAACAGTAGCGGCGAGTCGGGGAAGTTTCGCACCTATCGCAATCGGTTGTTATTTTTGGTAGCAAATCGGCTAGAGTTGGAAAGGGCGATCGATAATTCCAGAGAATTCCAAGCAATTCAAAACATTCTCATAAGTCAAAACCGGATGCAAGATTTATCGGGAAGCCAGCAGAAGCAATTGAAGAATCTGAAAGGCGATAAAAATTTAGCTGTGAGAGTATCTTTGACTAATGCTTACCGCCATTTATTTTATCCTGCAAACGATGCTGTAAAAGCACCAAAAGGGTTGATGCACTACACTCTTACCGCCCAGGATTCCAGTATGGTGAAAGGCGAGAATAACCAGCAGGATGTAATTCTGAAAGCCCTGAAAGATTGCGGCAAGATTCGCGCGGATGAAGCTAAACCTTTCGCCCCGGCTTTTATCTTGCAAAAAGTCTGGCCTGCGGGGTTGGATAATTGGACAACGAAGGCGCTGCGCGATGCTTTTGCTAAGGATTTGAGTTTGAATATTCTGCTGGATGCGGAAGTTTCGATGCTGCGGGAGACGATTCGCCAAGGGTTGAAAATGGGGAATTGGGATATGAAAGTCGGGGAACGCTTGTTTATCAAAACTGATGATACCGCGTTGGTGTTGCCAGAGACGATCGAGTTTAGCGATCGCCCGATCCTGTACAGACGCGGCATTCTCGAACCTCCAGTGCCGAAATTAGTGGAGCTCAGCGCTCAATTAATGCCCGGTACGGATGCCGCAAAACCCGTGCGCGTCAGGTGGAAAGCCAAAGGATCACTGACGGTTAGTTTGTATCAAGATGATGTTTTGATACCGGGAAACTTCTTCCCTTCCGATGAGTATCAAGCCACCGTTGTGAATAACAGTATATTTCGGGTGGTGGCGGATTACGGCAACGGAGAAACAGCACAAAAGGAAACGAATGTCAATCTAAATTTGCAAAATTCTAGCGCGCGAGATGGCAGCAATTCTGCTTATGTGGTGGAAGCGCAACAGGGGAGTTTGTGGGAGGCGAAACCGACGGTTATCGAACTCGACGGCACGATTAATGTGGTTTTTACTGGATTGGGCGATCGGCTGATCGATTACAAAGTTCAGGCGATCGAAATGCTAGAATTGTCTGTGAATCGAGTCATAGATTACCGCAGATTGGAAACTGCAATTTCTCTATTGCAGCGCTGGCAACCGCAAATCGACCAAACCGCAACCATTCAAACCGGCGACCAATTTGTGCGGCTGGAATATCAAGGTGCGGTGGGGGCATTTAAGAGCTTTTTCTCGACTATCGACAATTTGTTGAAGAGTCCCGACGTGGAAGCCGATGTTAGTTTGAAAATCACCTTAGAATTCCAGCCAGCTTTGTCAGCAACTGCCTCGGATATTAGCAGTATAAAACAAACGCTCCAACGCAATCCAGTAGATCGTCTAAATTTAATCGCAAGAGTAGTATATTGAAATGTAGGGGCGTGTTTTACTGAGAAATATCGCTTTTAACCTAGTCTCGATCCCCCTAAATCCCCCTTAAGAAGGGGGACTTTGAGAAGATTCTTGTCCCCCTTAATTAAGGAGGGCTTTGATAAGATTCCTGTCCCCCCCTTCTTAAGGGGGGCTAGGGGGGATCGAGACTTAATAATCAAACAGCAGTCTGTGGCTGGGTTTGACGTTAAGTTGATACAAATATCTCATAAACCCGCCCCGCCCAGATATCATGCAAGAATTTCAATTACGAATTTTACCGATCGACAATAACAACTTCGCATTAGAATTGTATCAATGCGCGTACAAGAAAGCGGGAGAGAAAAAACGTCCGGCGGCTAAACGATTAGGGCGACTCAAAGGCAATGCCTTAGTTTTAGCCAAACAAAAGATTTATGCAACTCTCAAAGCGAACAATTACGATCCAAAAACTTTATCCCAGCAGCGACAAACGCCTTATATTTTATCAGAAGAATCCGGCGTGAGTTTGGCGATTTTATTTCAATCGCTGCAACCGCTATCGAAAACCGAAAGAATTGCTAATATTGCAGAAGGGATTATGGCGATGAGTAATGAAGAAGCACATTATTGGTTTGGCAAAATTGCCAATGGCAATCGTTCAAATGCTTTGAAAGCCTTGCGAATTTTATTGGGAGATTAGCGCGGGGCCAGAAACTCTCGGATTGTCGCGGGTGCTCAGAAACCGGGTTTTTACGACAATAATTCGTGACAGCGACAAACACTCAAAAAAACCCGGTTTCTCGGATTGTCGCACCCATATTTGATATGATTAACTTCCAGCCATCTCTTGTAGGGGCGGTGCCCCCGTGCCCGCCCTCCCCGCAACCAACAACCCAACAAATCATGCGCCCCAAACTCTTCATCGAGAAAATCATGCCCGTAAACCTGCTAAACGAGCAGGTTTATTACGAACACGGCGGCAATCCATTTAAAGGATTGCACCGCTGGTATTCGCGCAAACCTTTATCGTTTTCTCGCGCTTCGGTTTTGGCCTCGATTTTACCCGCAGAAATCTCTTTAGAAGAATTTGAATATTTGCTGGGATTGGAACCGGGGAAGGAAATTAAACTCTACAAAACTCCCCCGTCTTCGGTGCGAATTAAAAAAGTTCACGACTATTGCGAGAAGGTGTGGGGGAATCGCACGCCGACGATTTTAGATGCGTTTGCGGGTGGGGGAAGTATTCCGTTTGAGGCGGCGCGGTACGGGTTGAATGTGTTGGCTTCTGACTTAAATCCGGTGGCGGTGGTGACGATGAAGGCGGCGATGGAATATCCGCTGAAATTTGGCCCGGATTTGCAGGAAGATATTGATAAATGGGTGAAATGGGTGGGGGATGAAGCTGAGAAAAGATTAACCGAGTTTTTCCCTTCTTTACCGGGGGAAACTGTGCAGAATTATTTGTGGGCGCATACGGTGGTTTGTCCGAGTTGTCAGTCGGTTGTTCCTTTGAGTCCGAATTGGTGGTTGAGTAAAACGAGTAATTATGCAGGTAAGAATCAAGCGAGAAAAGTTACGAGTGATTGGTGTGCGGTGAAACCGATTCCTAACTTGGCACAGAAGCGGGTTGATTTCGAGTTGGTGAAGGGGAAGAAAGGAAAGGATACGACGATTAAAATGGATGCGGGTGATTACGATCCGAGTGATTACAGCACGATTAGCAGAGGTGTTGGTAAATGTCCAAATTGTGGGAGCGTGATTGAAGATGAAGTTATAAAGTTACAAGCTCAATCTGCTGGATTAGGACATCAGCTATATGCAGTTGCTTATAAAAAAGGTAAAGGAAATCTGGACTTTAGAGTTCCAGATGAATTAGATATAAATTCAGTTAATAAAGCTATCTCTAATGTAGATAAAAAATTTTCTAATTTAGCCAATTACAATATTATTCCACGAGAAAGACGAGAAAAAACAGGTACACAAGCAGAGAGAGTTTTTATCTATGGAATTACAGAGGCTTCTCATTATTTTAACCCTCGTCAGTTGCTAACGCTTGTCACTTATGTAGAAATTATCAACGAAGCTAAGGCGCTGCTACAGGCTGAGTATGAATTGGAGAAAGTAGAGGCGATCGTAACTTACTTAGCTTTAGTATTAGATAGATGTGCTGACAAAAATGCCAGACTGTGTATATGGGATGCTGGGAGATGTCATTCTCAAAGAGTATCTACACAACACGCATTAAATTTAATGTGGAATTACCCAGAAATAAACGGGGCTGGTGAATTATGGAATTCCTGTGCTGATGCTTTTGCGTCAGAATATAAAGAACTCTGTGCTTTATTCGGCACAAAACCCCATTCAATCGGCTTACCGGGAATCGAACAATACGACCCAAAAACCATCCAAATTAATGCCGCATCTGCCGATAGCCTCTACCATATTCCCGACAATTCTGTCGATGCCATTATCACCGACCCGCCCTACTATTCCACCATCCAATATGCAGAACTTTCCGACTTTTTCTACGTCTGGATGAAGCGCACATTAGGCGATATTTTCCCCGATTTATTCTACTCAGAACTCACCGACAAAGATAGAGAAGCCGTGGCCAATCCGTCGCGCTTCCGCAACATGGGCGCATCCCCAGACGAACTCGCCAAACAAGATTACGAAGCAAAAATGGCCCTCGCCTTCGCCGAATATTACCGAGTTTTGCGGGATGACGGCGTGATGACAGTCCAATTCAACCACAAAGAATCGGGGGCGTGGGACGTGCTCACAAAATCCCTCATCGATGCCGGTTTCGAGATTACCGCATCCTGGGCCGTCAGTACCGAAAACCCGCAAAACTTGCACCAAGCCCATAAAAATTCAGTTTCCAGTACCGTCCTTTTAGTTTGCCGCAAGCGCGACACCAACGCCGCGCAAGCTTGGTGGGACGATTTGCGCCCGGAAGTCGCGAATCTCGTCGAACAGCGCGCCCCGGAATTTGAAGCCAACAAAATCACAGGAATCGACCTTTATTTAAGCGCCTTTGGCCCCGCTTTAAATGTGTTCAGCCGTTCCTATCCCATCCTCAACAGCAGCGGCGAAGAAGTGCGCCCGGAAGTTGCTTTTGCTGAGGCCAGAAAGGCGATCGCAAATTACCGTTTCCGCAAACTTGTGCAAACCGATACTGCGGGATTTGACGCGCTGACTCAATGGTATTTACTCGCGTGGGATGCCTTTGGTGCAATTGAATTCCCCTTCGATGAAGCGCGACAACTCGCCCTCGCGATTGGCGGTTTCGATGTCGCGGATTTAGCCAAAAAATACAAATTGATTGACTCGGTTAGCGGCACTTGCAAACTTTTGACCCCGAAACAGCGGCTGAAAAAAGGTGCTTTTTCGGTGAATCCGCAAGAGTTTGCGCTGACATATTTAGTGGATGGATTGCACGCAATTATCGGTTTGTATCAGGAGGATGGAGATATTCAAATCGTGCGCGAGTTTATGAAGAAAACTAATTTGACTGATAATGATAATTTCATGCGGGCGATAGAAGTTGCTTTGAAGGTGATTCCGCGTTTGGGCGATGAGAAGAAGCGGATACCGGAGGAGAAGGCTTTGTCGGATTTGTGGTTGGTGATGGATGAGATTAAGGCGAAGGTTTCTTATAAACAGATGGAAATGACCTTTGAGGGACAGTTGAGTTTATTTTAATTAAGATTACTCGGCGGTTGAAACTCGGCGGTTGAAACCGCGTCTACACAAACGAAGTCGGCCTTCGCCGACTGGGAGATAAGATTATATCGTTTCCGATTGCATCGGAATTATTAGTAACCGAAATTAGGAGACGGCAGTGCCGTTTCCCTACAATTAATCGAGGTAGGGACACGGCACTGCCGTCTCCTCTATATCATAAGGAGTGCAACGGGAATTACGATAATTCAACTGCTATCTCGGAAGTGGTGGCTAGTTATAATAATAGTATAGCAGCCCATCCAATTGTTTATATATCGGAAATCTGGAACCAAATTACTGGAGGTATTGATGAATCCTGAACAACCCGCCCTCTCACCTCTGCATCAAAAAATCGATGCTGGTGTTAAAATGGCGATCGCAAGTGCGATCGAGAAACACCGCAAACTGGGACAATCGATTAGTATTTGGCAAGATGGGAAAGTCGTGACGCTTTCTGCTGATCAGATTCCGCCACAACAAATACCAGAATAAGTTTCGAGGAAGAGATCCCCCCTAACCCCCCTTAAGAAGGGGGGGACAAGAGTTTAATTCCATTCAAAGTCCCCCTTTTTAAGGGGAATTTAGGGGGATCGGAATTGTTCAAAGTCCCCCTTCTTAAGGGGGATTTAGGGGGATCGAATCTTGTGGTACAAATAACAAATAACTAATAACTAATAACATGAATTTACAAGATTATCCCTGGCGGATCAGCTATTCTAGCAATGAAAATAACCCGATCGCCGATTTCTACATTCCCGCGCTAGAATGTGCTGTTAAGTACGATCGTAAATCCGGATTTTTCAACAGCGCCATCCTCAGCAAAGTGGCGCGGGGATTGGGCGCGATGCTGCACAATCACGGGGAGATGCGCTTAATCATGGGCTGTCAATTCAGCCCGCAAGACTTGCAATCTATTCAACAAGGTTACGCCCTGCGAGATGCTGTTACCACCCGCCTTGATGCCGATTTGCAGCCACCCAAAACTTTCGCCCAACTCAAGCATTTTGAAGTCCTCAGTTGGCTGATTCAAAACAGTTATCTCGATATAAAAATCGCTATTCCCCTCAAGTCTAACGGTTTACCGGTAGATAGTGACAGTTTACTCGATCGCCAGCATATGTTTCACGAAAAAGTTGGCATTTTTACCGACAACAATGGCGCGCAATTAGCTTTTAGTGGTTCCAATAACGAATCTCTCAGCGGTTGGGAAAGTAATGTTGAATCGTTCCATGTCTATTGTGCTTGGGAAGGCGGCAGAGATGCGGAACGAGTTGGCGAAGAGATTTTTCGGTTTGAACACTTGTGGAACAATTTATCGCCGAATGTGCGCGTTTTTGAAGTGCCGGAAGCAGTGAAAAATAAGTTGCTTAGCTACGCGCCCAGCAGCAAGCCTGTGTGGAATCGGGAGTCAGAATTCAACGTCCCCCTACCCCCAAGGGCAGGCCTATTTCGGGGCAACCACGGGGGGATGGGCGGGCACGGGGGCACCGCCCCTACGGAAGGTTTTGTAGGGGCGGTGCCCCCGTGCCCGCCCTGCCCTGAATTATCCGCAGATTGTGCTAAGTTTGAACCGCTTCTCAATTTGTATGCTTCGCCGAGTTGTCTCGATTATTGTTTGAAATCTATTCCGATCGCACCTTGGCCGCATCAGCTTAAAATACTGCGTAGAGTGGCGGCAAGTTTCCCGAAAAGTTTCTTGATTGCGGATGAAGTTGGATTGGGGAAAACTATTGAAACTGGGTTGATTTTGCGTTATTTGCTTGTCAGCCAAAAAGTCAAGCGCGTCTTAATTTTAGCACCGGCTAGCATTCAGCCGCAGTGGCATGAAGAGTTGCGCGAAAAGTTTAATCTGCATTTTTGGAGTTATAACAAAGGTGAGTTAAAGAATCCCTATGGGGAGAAAAGTCTGTCTGGGGAAGAGAATGTTTGGAATTCCCAGAATCTGATTTTAGCATCATCTCATTTAGTCCGCCGGAGCGATCGCACCCAACAACTTTTAGACGCGCAACCGTGGGATTTGGTGATTCTGGATGAAGCGCATCACGCCCGCCGCCAAAGCCCGCAAAACCGCAAGGATACGCCTAACCGATTGCTGCTGTTGATGCAGCAGTTGCGAGAAAAAAGCCGATCGCTCTTATTATTATCCGCTACGCCGATGCAGATTGACGCGATCGAGGTTTTCGATTTGTTGCAGCTTCTGGGAATGCGCGGACATTGGTCTTACGGTGAGAATTTCTGCAATTATTTTAGCACGCTGTCCGCAAAGCCCGATCGGCAAAACGTGAATTTTTGGCAGCAGATGTCTGTGGATTACTTCCAGCAGGGCGGCGCGCCTTGTTCGCGGTTGCAGCAATTTTTACAAAAGCGCGATAAACTACTATATTATAAGTTGAGAGATGTCTGGGAAAAGAATCAGCGAGTCAACCCAAAAAAAGTTATTGAAGACACGGATTTCATCGCCGCTTCCCGCCACTATTTGACAGTCAATACTCCCCTGAAAGATTTGATGTTTCGCCACACCCGCGACACCTTGCGCCAATACTATCAGCGGGGATTGTTGGATCGCGATATTCCCCACCGCGTCGTCAGAGATAATGCGATTACTTTAGAAAATAAGCGCGAAGTGCCGCTTTATATCGCTGTCAGCAATTACGTGCGCCACTTTTACAATCTCGCGCAAAAAGACAACCGCAAAGCGTTAGGATTTTTGATGACTCTTTACCGCAAACGGCTGACAAGTTCGTTTTATGCGATTCGCGAATCTTTGCAGCGCCGCCTTGATGGGATTAGCATTACTGAGGATGATTTCAGCGATTTAGATGATGCGGATGATACGATTTTAGAAGCCATGGAATCTTATTTTGCACCAGCCGATCCTGAAGAAATCAGATATTTAGAAGATTTGCTCTATCAGTTCGAGAATACTGGCGAAGATAGCAAGCTTTCGCATTTTATCACAATCTTGCGCCAAGAATTGACTGAGAGGGAAAGTGCGATCGTCTTTACGCAATATACTGACACGATGGATTATCTGCGTAGCGCTTTACAACAATTATATGGTTCCCAAATTGCTTGCTATTCCGGGCGCGGCGGAGAGTTGTATCAAAATGGGGAATGGCGAACTTTTCCCAAGGAACAAATTAAAGCTAAATTTCGAGAAGGAATCATCAAAATTTTACTTTGTACGGAATCGGCTTCGGAAGGGCTGAATTTGCAAACTTGCGGTGTTTTAATCAATTACGATATGCCTTGGAATCCGATGCGAGTCGAACAGCGAATCGGCAGGCTCGATCGCATCGGACAGATTTATGATACAGTCAGAATACACAATTTTTACTATGACGGGACGGTAGAGGCGAAGGTTTACAAGAGATTGCGCGATCGCATCGATGCTTTTCAAACCGTTGTCGGCAATTTGCAGCCGATTTTGGCAACAGTCCCCACTTTCATCGAACAGGCGGTGATGAGTGCAGATCCCGAAGAAGAGGGCGTTTTGTTGGGAGAGTTCGATCGCATTTTAGACGCGCCACCTCCGGGCCCGGCACTCGATGAAATGGTCGCGATGGATGTAGAATCAGACTTGCAAGAAATCCGTCAACCTTTGCCGCCAACTTCTCTGTTTCCTGAAACAATCGAAAATTTGTTTGTCAATTCTCTGATTTTAAAGCAGATTGGCGCGACTTTCCAGAAATCGGCAAATCGCACTTGGCAGCTTAACTATAAATGTCGCAATTATGCTGTAACATTTTACCCGGAGATTTTTGAAGAAAATCCTTCGTTGCAATTGATGAGTTTTGGGAATCCGCTGTTTGAAGAGTTACTAAGTGCGATCAATATTGTGTCAAATCGTCCTTAATCGAATATGTTTAGTTTGTTTCACTTTTGGTACTTTTAGCTCTAAACTACTTTAAATGACGATCGTCCTTTTTATCTAATTTACACAATGTCAGAAGAAACAAACTCAGCGGCTCAAGCTACAACTGGTGCAGATGCGATCGATGTTGCGATCGCCTCTGGAAACGATTTTGACGGCACTCCGATTCCCAAGGCAAAATTAGACCTGTACGAGCAAGTGATGGGCTTAGAAGCCGGGAGACAGCGCAGTGGCGTGTCAAACACCATGCGATCGCGCATTGTCCGCATCGGTGTCAAACACATCGGCCAAGCAGAACTCGATAAAATGCTGGTGGGGGCCGAGTTTGCACCGCTGAAAGAGAAAGAAATTGCCTTTTATTACGGCGCGAAGTAAATAGGATTTATATCATTTTCGGTTACATTCCTTGGTATGGTGCGTCGCTGCGAGATTTTCAAGCTGATTCCTAGATAGTCAAGAGCGACGCACCCTACGATACTACTTTTGCAATCCCAAATATCGATCGACCTCCCAATCCTTGCCGATTTTGCCTAAAATAGACATAACCCACGCTCATAACATCTGTCATGCAAAGTTACACCCTCGCAGAAGTATGTAATCCACAGGGGACAGTCTTTAACCGAGCTGCTGTGGAGCCAGTTTTACTCACAGATAAATCGCAGCCCAGCCACGTCATTATGTCCGCTGATGCGTATCAGCGCTTGATTGAGCGACTGATAGAATTAGAAGATATGCTTTTAGGAAAAGCCGCAAAATCAGCCCTGAGTCAGTCTCAAATGGTTGGTGCCCAAACCTTTGTAGAAACACTAAAACAACTGGCCAATGGCGAAACTTGATGGTTTACAAACAGTTCTCGACTTTCTCAATGGTTTGCAACCTAAAATAGCGGCTCTAATTGCTAAAAAAGTGTTAGCGCTGAATATCGATCCTTTACCTAATGATAGCAAGCAATTAATCGGATATCCGGGTTATTATCGCGTAGATAGTGGCGAGTATCGGATTATTTACAACTTTAATCCCGAAGAAGATTTGGTAGAAATTATTCTAGTTGGCAAGCGTAACGATGATGAAGTGTACAAAAAATTAGAGCGCCTTTTCTAATAAAACTGCTCTAAATATTTGGTAATTATTTTGATATTACTCCGGTTTCAAAGCACGTTCCATCAGTCCCAAAACTGCTTGTTCGGGAGTAATTTCACCATTCAACAAACGGTAAACTTGACGGGAAACGGGAACTTCAATCTCGCGCCGATTAGCTAAATCAATCAACACATTCGTCGTGTTGACTCCTTCAGCAGTGCTCTGCAATTCGTGCAATACTTGCGCCAAAGACTTGCCTTGGGCTAATCCGAAACCAACCAGATAGTTGCGCGATAAAGAACTGTTGCAAGTAGCGAGCAAATCTCCCAAACCAGACAAACCATAAAAAGTTTCCGCCTTAGCTTCCAGACGTACGCCGACTCGAATCATCTCCGGTAAAGCACGAGTAAGCAAAGCAGATTTAGCATTCGTTCCTAATTGTAAACCATCGCAAACACCAGCGGCGATCGCAAATACATTTTTGAGCGTTCCACCTAACTCAGTCCCCAACGGATCTTGATTCACATAAACCCGAAAAATATCCGAACTGTAAATATTTTGTACTTCCCCCGCCGCCTCTAAATCCAAACTCGCGGCTACCGTTGCGGCCGGCAATCCCTGCTGAATTTCTTCGGAAAGATTGGGGCCCGAAAGTACGACAATTGAATTGTGGGGAAAGGCATTTTGCCAGATTTGAGACGGAGTACGAGTCGTGGCGGGATCTAAACCTTTGGTGACGGTAACTATAATTGTACTGGGACTTAGTTCTAAAGCTAAAAGCCGATCGACTGTTTCTACAACTCCTTTCATCGAAACTGCGGAAACTACAACATCCGTAGCTGTTATCGCAGATTCTAGATTAACAGAACTGCGGCGCGACCACAAATGAACTTGATTGCCTTTTTTGGCTGCGAGATTTGCCAAGGTTGAACCCCAAGCACCTCCGCCTAATATTGTCAAGCTAGCCATAAAATTTAATTATTATGAATGAAACCGCAGATGCACACAAATCAACGCAGATAAATCATAGCAATTGATCCGCGTTAATCCGCGTGCATCTGCGGTTAAAAACTCTTCTCCTACAAACGCGGCCGCAATCCATAATGACGGTAACGCCAATAATCGTGTAAAATGCGATCGTGATCGAAACACAACTCACCAGGAATCTGCCAAGATTCAAAAATTTGTAAGCTTTTAGCATCGTCGGCGGCTTGAGGTTCGCCCGTTGCCGCAGCCAAGAATACAATACTGATAGTGTGTTGGCGCGCGTCACGATTTGGATCGGAATAAACATAGAATTGCTCGATTAATTCTACATTCAAGCTTGTTTCTTCTAAAGCTTCGCGTTTGGCCGCCGTTTCTACCGATTCCCCGTAATCGACAAAGCCGCCGGGAATCGCCCAGCCGTAGGGAATATGGCGACGTTCTATCAGTACGATCGGGCGGTGCGGGCGATCGACCAATTCGATGATAATATCAACTGTAGGAGCGGGATTTTTGTAATTCACGGATTGGTAATTTGGAAAAAAGTAATTGAGAACACCATCAGCCTGTAGGGACGAGTTTACCGATAATCCTGACAGCGCAAACAAATTAAATAAACCCGCCCCCAACCCACGAGAAAACCCGCAACTGAGTGACTCAACCTACAATATATTTGCATATAATGTACAGATTGCGATCGCAGACCAAAAAAAGAGATTGAAAGTATGCCTAAGTGGCTGGGAAAAGTTTTAGGTATCGGTGCGGGTACAATCCTCCTACTAGGCGCGACTGGATACTGGTACGTCTTTATCGCCGGAGCACCTCAATTAGACCCTCCGAAAATCATAGTCGATGCTGACTTAAAATTTGAACTAAAAACATATAAAAGTGCAGTGATGAATTCAGAACGCACTTACGGCTTAATTTTACCGCCAGGGTACGCAAAAAATCCAAAACAGCGCTATCCAGTGATTTTTTTGTTACACGGGGGGCACGGAGACGCCCGCGCTTATCAAGACAAAGCTGCTGTTACTTCCGTGCTTCATGACTTATATAAAAGCAAAAGATTGCCGCCCTCAATTGTAATTACTCCCGACGGAAACGACAAGCGGGGTACGAGTCCTTTGTGGGACCCGCAGTATTTTGACGGGCCCAATGGCAAGGTGGGAAGTGCGATCGGCTCTGAATTAGTTTCTGAGATCAAATCGCGCTACAGAACCCTGGAAGACCCTAAATTTTGGGCAATGGGAGGACAATCTTCGGGGGGTTGGGGTGCTTTTAATATCGGTTTGCGCTACTTGAATAATTTTAATATTCTGTTTAGCCACAGCGGCTATTTTATCGATCAAAGTGGCAAGGCTAACAGTCCTAAATATTTAGTACCAAAACTTTCTACCAAAGACAGAAAGCGACTCCGCGCTTATTTGGATGCGGGGGAAGGAGACGAGAAATTTCTGACTTCTACTCAACAGTTTCACGAGCAATTAAATAGTTTGGGTATTGCCAACGAGTTTAACAAATTTCCGGGGGGACACGGGATAGTCGGCCCGGATGTCGGTTGGAATTATTGGCACAAGCATTTAGCGGATTCTTTGAGTTATGTTGGAAGCCAGTTTAAGATATCACTAGCCGCACAGAAAAAATAGCAAATATAAAGGTCAACTGTGTTACCGCAAAAAACTAGAATTGGACTTTGGACAGCATCATTTTTAACCGGATTAGTAGGAGTGATTAATCTACTATCTGCTGTAACTCCTAGTTTACCCGATCGCCGAAATTGGTTAGAGCCGTTTTTTCCTTTTCCCGTGAGGGCGGGCGGGCATTTTTTTGCAGCAGTTATCGGATTTATGCTGCTAACTTTGGCAACCAATTTGTTGCGGCGAAAACGGATTGCTTGGTTGCTGACTGTGGGATTGTTAATCGTTTCTATTGTAATTCATTTAGTCAAGGGATTGGATGTTGAAGAGAGTTTACTTTCTGGGGTACTCTTGTTTCAGTTGTTGGTGATGCGGAAGACGTTTACTGCTAAATCAGATTCCCCTTCAATTGCTCAAGGAATCCGGGTTTTGCTAGGGGCTTTGCTATTTACACTCGCTTACGGGACAGCGGGTTTTTATATTTTAGATAGGCGTTTTGAAGTTAACGAACGAGCGGTTAATTTTGATTGGGACGATGCTATATTCCAGACTTTTGCCATGTTTTTTACGGCGGATAATGCGGGTTTGGTTCCGAAAACTCGGTTTGCTGAATTTTTTGCAACTTCGATTTATGCTGTAGGTTCAGTAACTATTGGTTATGCACTTTTTATGCTGCTGCGGCCGGTGCTGCTACGAGACTCGGCAAGTTTTTCGGAACGGAATAAAGCTAAACAAATTGTCGCAGAATCTGGGCAGACAACGCTAGCAAGGTTGGCGTTGCTTGAGGATAAATCTTATTATTTTAGTCCGTCGGGAAAAAGTACGATCGCCTATGTGCCAAAAGGGAGAGGTGCGATCGCCCTGGGAGACCCCATCGGGCCGGTGGAAGACCGCAAAGAGGCAATTCTGGGGTTTCAAGAGTTTTGCGATCGCAATGACTGGTATCCGGCATTTTATCAAACTTTGCCCGACGATTTAGAAATGTATTCTACTCTCGGTTTTCGAGTAGTGCAAATTGGCGAAGCAGCGATTGTCAATCTCAAAGATTTTACTCTCAAAGGCAAAGCAAATCAAAACTTGAGAACTGCGATTAACCGACTGACAAAAGCCGGACATGAAGTCAAGTTTTATGAACCTCCTTTAAGTTTGGAATTGATGCGGCAAATGAAAGATGTTAGCGACGAGTGGCTGAAAATGGTTCAGGGTGCGGAAAAACAGTTCTCTGTCGGTTGGTTTGACGAGGCATATTTACGGGAAACTCGCGCTATAGCTATCCATACCCCAGATGGTAAAATTAGTGCTTTTGCTAATATGATATCGGCAGGCGATCGGGTAGTTGGAGTTGATTTAATGCGGCGCCGTACTGAGGTAGAAAATGGCACGATGGAGTGTTTGTTTGCTTCGATGTTGCAGCATAGTCAAGAGTTGGGATATGCAGAATTTGATTTGGGTTTGTCGGCTTTGGCGGGAGTCGGAGAAGCTGAGAAATCCGGGCGGTTAGAAAAAGTTTTGATTTATCTTTCCGAGCACTTGAGCAAGTTTTATAATTTTAAGGGATTACACAGTTTTAAAGATAAGTTTGGCCCGCAGTGGGAACCGCGTTATTTGGTTTATCCGAGTTTGGGAAGTTTGCCGGATGTTGTGGTTGCTTTGATTCGGGCCGATTCGGGCGATCGACTTTTGGACTATTTGCGCCCGGGAAGTTAGGCGATTTTAGATTGAAGGTTTTAACGCAGCAATTACCAACAAATAGAAGCAGTTTATGAATTTGACGCTAAATCTATCACCTGAATTGGAGCAATATCTCTTACAGTCTGCTCAGCGGCGAGGTATTTCTTTGACACTCACCGCGCTTCTTTCCAACGGTGATTCTTAGATCCTAGACCGGACTTAAATCAAGAACATTACTGCACCTGATCCAGAGATCCAATCTCCCTAAGCGTTTACTGTATCGAGTACAGAAGTTCCGACGTGCCCCGTCGTACCTATCCCGCGATTGAGGATATTAATTGCGGCATTACGATCCCCATCCATTTCACATCCACACTGACAAATGTGGGTGCGAGTGGATAAAGATTTTTTAACGACTTCCCCACAATTACTACATTCTTGACTGGTGTATGCAGGATTTACCGCGATGGTAATCCGACCAAACACTTTCCCAAAGTATTCTAAGAACACTCTGAACTGATACCAAGAAGCATCGCTAATTGATTTTGCCAGACAATGATTTTTAATCATGTTAGACACTCTCAAATCTTCGTAAACTACTACGTCGTTTGACGTAATTACGCACCTTGCTAACTTGATAGCATGATCTTTACGCTGTCTACTTATTTTGAGATGTCGCCTACCTAAAATCACTCTAGCTTTGCGGCGATTTGACCCACCCTTGACTTTCCGACATACAAGACGCTGGGTACGTTTTAACCGCGTTTCACCTCTACGCAGAAATCTAGGGTTAGGAGCCATTTCGCCATTTGAATCGGTATAAAACTCTTTTAACCCGACATCTAATCCAATTGTTTTACCTGTCATTGGAGCGGTTTCTAGTCGATCTACTTGAATGCAGAATTGGACATAATATCCATCTGCTCGTTTAACTAACCGTACCCGTTTAATTTGGTCTAGCTGATAGGAATTAAGGTCACGAGTACCTTTTAACTTCAATTTACCAATTCCACACTTATCGGTAAAGGTGATTGATTTTCTATCTTCTGAGAGCTTCCAGGAATTAGTTTTGTACTCAACAGAACGACAGTCTTTCTGGAATTTAGGGAACCCAACTCTTTTACCTTTAATGCCTTTTTTTACATTATCGAAGAATCGAGAAATACTAGCCCATGCTCTTTCCGCACTTGCTTGTCGAGCCATTGCACCTAACTTATTGGCTCAAATTCAGAGGCCCAAATTGCACAGTATTTGGAAAGCTCGAACCATGATTTAGCACCACCATCCATCCACAGCCGGATCGATTTGTTGCGAATGAATTGACAAATTCTAATCGCTTCATCGATCGCATGAAACTGGTCTGGTTTTGCGTAAGCCTTGAATTCGAGAACGAGCATCTTAATTTCCTCCTGTTCCTGTGATAACACATTTATCATAGGAACTCTCTATTCTCTCCAGAAATATGGAGAAAGTCCCCCGCTTAAGGGGGAGGCTCTAACCCCAATTTTCTGGTAGCTTCTGGGCTACTGGATAAGGGGGCGAGCGTGAATGTCTTACCTTATAACGCAGGTGTCCAACTTGGTTATGAATGGGAGCGGCAGACTACTGTTCTTAGTTTGACGGGAAATTTGGCACAGTATGAGGCGCGCGTTGTGGTTATGCAGGACAGGTTGGGCAGTTTGAACCCGTGCAGCTTGTGTTTGCTTGGACTCGGGCTGAAAATGTACCGTTGATTTTGGGTCAGGTGAATTTCTTTATGGAGTTCGATGTTTGTTTTTATCGATCGCAGTTGGCGTTTGATGTTAGTCCTCGTTGACTGGTTCTGAGGCGAGCGCGAAAGGAACCCATATCACTCTTGCTCTGCCTCGGCTGGACAATAGAAATTGGTTTGTAGTGAGGACTTTGAACTGGTTCCCAGGCTCTTGGCCTGGAAACCCATATCTAGAGGATCTGCCTCGCTGCTCTTGGGACTTGGAGCAGGCAGAGCCTCCGGATCTACATCCCCAGGCAGAGCCTGGGGACAAGTTAATCCATAATCTTTCATGCTAAACCCCGAACTGGCACGCGCTGCCTTTGCAAAACTGCTACATAAAGCTTTTCCAACTCAGTAATATTCTGACTGAGAGTGTACCGCTCGATCGCCCTTTGTCGAGCTTTTTGACCAAGCAACATTGCCAATTCAGGATGATCGCAAAACAGCGGCAACAATGTTTGCAACTGACTCCGCACCCGTTGAGTGTTCAAAACTACCCCCGCGCCTTCCTCCAAAGCCTCGCCGTCAGCACCGGCATCGGTGGCCAAACAAGCTAAACCGCAGGCCATTGCTTCCAGCAGCGACAGCGACAATCCCTCCACCAAGGAAGGCAAAATAAATACATCTGCACCCCGCAGAATTTCAATTCGGCGTTCTTCCTCCGCGACAAATCCGAGCCACACGATGCTCTCCTCTTCGCCGTAGGACAGTTGCAGCGATGCGGCTAGGGGCCCGTCACCCACGATCGCCAATACATTCCCAGGGCCAAAATTGCACAGTTTCCACGCTTTCAGCAAAGCCTCGACATTTTTTTCCGGGGCAATGCGGCCTTGGTACACAAAAATTCGATCGGCTTTTAATTGGGACTTCAACCCCGAAGGCCCGGGCGAATACTTCACCGCGTCTACTCCGTTGGGAATCACCGCCACCCGTTCTTCCGGCACTCCCAACTTCACCAAAATATCCCGCTGAATCTGAGAAAACACGATCGTCGAGTCGTAGTGAGCCAAAAACGGAGCGTACAGTTGATACATCAGGTGTTGGGTTCCCGATGTTAAATTGCGCAATTTGCGATCGAACGGTGGATGAAAAGTCGCCACCAAAGGCAAATTCAATTCTTGACAAATTTCCGGCAATAGAAAGTCTAGAGGCGAAAGCGTCAAGGAAGCGTGAATAACATCGGGCTTCAGCCGCCGCAGCGATTTCATCAGCACTGTGCGGGATTTGAGAGTGGGAATCGTATAAATTTGCGATTTGTAGTGACAGGGTAAAGAGACTTCGTTGCAACCTGCGGGCGAGAGCGAATTAGTAAATGAGGTTGGAGCCATGGACGCTCCCCATTTCCCATTTACCATGCTCCACGCCGTACTGTTCCTGTCCAGTGGGCCCGCTTCTTGGGCGAAATGCAGGAAACTAACCTGGTATCCCCGGTCTAATAATGCGTTGGTGACTTCCCTGGAGTAAGTGACATTACCGCAAAAAGGTGATTTTTTTCCTAGCCAAGCGATGTGCATTCGAGTAAATCAGAGTTTGTTATTTTTTAGATTCGATCGACTTTGCTATTATTAGTGCTACGGGAAATATACCAGGTTAAGACACCGCCTGCGATCGCTAATCCTGCTAAAGCCAAAAATACTGTCGGCAAACCCAAAAATGTTTCGGCTACTCCCGCCAAAGCCAATGGTAAACTCAAAGCGATATTAGTTGCATTGTTTTGCAGCCCGAAGACTTTTCCCCGCATTTCTTCTGGGGTTTCTGCTTGAATTGTCGTCTGCATCGGCACTCCCACCAATGAAGCAAATAAACCCAACATGGTAATGAACAGCACCGAGATCCACAAATGGTGTGTAAATGCAGAAAGACCGAGCAGAGCAACTGCCATGCCGATCGATCCGATTAAACTGAGTTGAGAGTGAGAAAATTTGTGGCCGAGATAGCCGACTGTCGTCGCCCCAACAGCCATTCCAACGCCGACTGCTGCCAGCAAAAAGCCAAATTGTGACGCTCGCATACCCGGCAGGATTTCTGCCAGCCGCACCGCTAAAACTGCCAAGGCTGCAAAAATCGAAAACAGAATAATTAGTTGAATTAAAGCATTGCGGACTTTCGGTTGATCGTTGATGTAACGCAGCCCGTCTTTCAAATCTGCTAGCGGGTGCGGCGGTTCGTGTTCGACTTCGTTTTTTTCGCCTGTTTTCATCGACAGCAACAGCACTCCGGCGAAGGCATAACTTCCGCCTACTACTAATTCTTTGCCGATGCCGAATCCGCCGCCGATGTTGCTAAATAAGGTGTCGGCTAAAGCCAGCAAGGGTTCTCCGACTGCAAAGCCAATAATCACCGAACCCATCATGGTTGTGGTGTAGAGGGAGTTTGCCGAAAGCAGGTGGCGGCGTTCCACAATTAGGGGAATCACTGACTGTTCTGCTGGGGCGAAAAATTGAGTTAGGGTCGAAACTAGGAATGTTACTAGCAGCAGCAAGCAGAATCCGAGCGGTAGTTGACCGAGTTCCCATCCGTCTGAGAGCCACAGCAGCAGGGGTAATGTTAATACGAAGCCTCCACGCAGCAGGTTTGTGGCGACGAGAACTGCTTTCTTTGACCAGCGATCGACATACACGCCTGCGGCGGCTCCAAACAGCACTGCGGGTATGGTAAAGGCGATCATGATTGCCGATACCCAGCGACTGATGGTTTGATCTGGCGCTTGAAAGCGGCTGGCCACGAGGGCGATCGTCAGTACGAGATAAACTTTATCTGCTAGTTGCGAGAAAACTTGCCCGCTCCACAATGCTAGAAAATTGCGGTTTTTCAGAACTGGCAGAAATCCTCTTTCTGGCTCAGAAGTTTCGGCAACTGCTTCGGAGAGTTCTGCTGTTGGCAGCGGCGGGATTGCTGCGGGTTGTGTGCTGTTGCCGTTGTTCGAGTCTGCTTCTGGAGTTGTGGGATATTTATCCATTTCTGGGTTTTGGGCGTTGCTCCGAAATTGTCGATCGCTTAAAACGGGATCAGAGCGAAAATCTGGAAAATTTTCTCTTTCTTCCATCTTGTGGTGGGTTACAGCTAAAACGGATATTCTCAAATCAGAATTGGACAGTCGCATCATAGGATTAGGGGTGGATCGCCTGGGATGGTCAAGGTTGGGGGGATGGGAATTTCAAATTCGAGGTGTTAACCCCTAAGTTTAATAATTCGTAACTTTATCTATTATCTAATGTTCCAAGAATCTTGAGAATTTAGCTGAAATTGCCTACAGGTTCGGGTAAGCTGTTCGACATCTAAGTTGCATTTTTTGTGCGGGCTATACGGCCCACCCCACAAGAACTTTATAAAATTTTGACTGTGCAATTTAAATGCAGAACAGCTTATTCCGCAGGCTGGGGTGTAATTGACGATCGCCCGACCGTCTATTTTACTCAAAATTTAAAACTCAAAACTCAAAACTCTCTAAGTAGGTGTCGATCGAGCTTCCCGATCGAATCGTGCAACCTAAATGATACTGGGCATACTGCCGCAAAATATTTTCGACTGATACCCACGCAGTTCGATCGGCAATCCCTTCTTCTAGTTCTGCACTACCCAACTGTTGCAGCGCTGCTAATTCCTTAGCATTTATGTAAAAATTTGTCAAGTGTTTGCTATTACTCGTTTGCGGGGAACGGGAAGCGGATCTGTACAAGCTGCCGGTTTGCGAGGAGAGTTCTGCCTCTAAGTTAGCTAGCTCCGACAGGCTAAAGGTTCCCCCAGAAGGTATACTAAACCCGGTTTGCCACTTCGGATCGCTAAAATTTGGATTCAGCGGGTGTCTGGTGGCACAGCAGACTTGGACTTGGGGCGCGAGCCCTGCTAAGGCTAACAGGTGAAAAATACCCTGATCGAGATGAGCCATTAGCAGGGCGGCGGATTGGATTTCGGTGCGATCGGACAAACGCTCCAAACGGCTCAAGTGTTCGCCTAGCAACAAAAATAGTTCTTCTTGGGGCTCGTCGGAAAGGGCGCTGGCGATCGCCAATTCTGCCAGATATTGGGCGGCACAGAGTTTCCCGAGGTTGCGGCTCAAACCTGGATAGGATTCGACGGTGCTAGCTTGAGTAATCTTGTCGAGCGATCGACCTTTGGCAATCAGCAATTCGTTGACTACAAATAATTCGCTTCTACCGCCGATGCTCGATCGTTGTTTGCGAACACCGGGCGCTACGGCTCGAATTAAGCCGAATTCCCGTGTCAAAACTGTCAGCACGCGATCGGATTCGCCGATCGGTGCACTCTTAAGATTAATGCCAGTTGCTTTGTAAGTTCGAGTCATTAGTTAGTTGCGTCGCCCTGAGCGTAGTCGAAGGGTTAGTTGTTAGTGGTTATTTGTTAGTGGTTATTTGCGTCGCCCTGAGCGTAGTCGAAGGGTTGTTTGTTAGTTGTTATTTGTTAGTTGTTACGAGGAATTAGCCTTGTTCCCAGGCTCTGCCTGGGAATACATACCCGGAGGCTCTGCCTCAAAAAAACAATGATATAAATTCCTGGGCGTTGCTGATTTGGAGTATGATTTGCCTCCGAAATTTAGTAGGGGCAATTCATGAATTGCCCCTACTAAATTTCAGGGATTGCTATAGCGAGTGAATCATACCTAAATTCAGCAACGCCTCAATTCCTGTAACACTCCTGATGATAGAAACGGAGGACACGGCAGTGCCGTTTCCCTACCCAGATTAATTGTAGGGACTTAGGCACTCGCCGTGTCCCTACCTACCCCGATTAATTCTAGGGACACGGCAGTGCCGTTTCCTGATTGTGGGTAATATTAATCCGATGCTACAGGATTTGAGATGATTAATGACAACAATCAACAACTAACAAACAACCCTTCGACTACGCTCAGGGCGACGCAAATAACATCACAAATAACAATCAACGATTGTCTAAATTATCGCGCTGGCGGAGTAATTCCGGGCCGCGAGAAGTCCCCAAACGAGTAGCACCAGCTACTACCAAATCTAGAGCTTGTTCGTGAGTCCGAATTCCCCCGGCCGCTTTAATCCCAATCCGTCCCTTCGTAACTTCCTTTAGCAGTCGCACATCGTCAAGTGTCGCCGCGCCAAAAAAGCCAGTGTTGGTTTTGATATAAGCCACACCAGCTTCCATACAAATCTCAGCAGCTAATTGTTTTTCGGGATCGGAAAGCAACGAACTTTCGATAATTGCTTTGATGGTGAGATTAGTTTCTTCGCAAATTTGGGCTAATTCCCGATGGAATTCCTCGATTCTTCCAGCTTTCAATAATCCTAAGTTAACAGAGACATCTAACTCTACGGCTCCATTATCTGCGGCTTCTAGAGCTTCGTAAAGTTTCACGGTTGAAGTCGAAGCACCCGTGGGAAAACCGATAACTGTACAGACTTTGGGCTTTTTGCCATGTAGTAGCTCAACAGCTTGTCGGACGTAGGCGGGATACACGCACACTGTCACAAACCCAAATCTCTCTGCTTGTTGGCAACAGTTTTCTACTTGCTCTGGCGTCGCAGTCGGGTCGATCAGGCCGTAGTCGATCAAGGGGGCAATATCGATGTCTGCCTGGTTTCGAGCCATTGTTGTTGTTTATCCGAAGTAACTACCTCCTTATTATGTAGCGAATTTACCAATTCTTGATCGCGATCGACCAAGGTACGAGCCACCGGATTCATCCATGAGGTCGTTTTATTCAATTCTGAAATCTCAAATCGATCGACTTTGAACCAGAGCCGATCGAGCATAAATACTTAATTTGCTGCTAACAAAAATTTTTGCCGTAATTTATTCATTTATTGATACCAGAAAATAAAATTTGGTATCTGCCTTTAGATACATTTTTAATCTTTCTTTAGGTATACTTTGTTAAAAGGAGTTGCGGTAGAGGCTGTGTCAGCTACGCTAGGGCAGAGCCTGGTAGCAACTATTTTTTTTACTCTTAGTAGTGCTTTAAAAACCTAAAAGCCAATGCCAAGCATGAATCATTTAGAACTCGAACAAGAAATTGGGAAGATGGCTAGGGCGATGATGACTCGCAATAGCTTAATTGGTAAAGATTTGATTGCCGATCTCAGAGGGCGGCTGTCTGTTGACAGTGTAGCTGCTTTGATGATTGTCAGTATTGAGCGTTTGATTTGGTCTGACTGCGAGTCTGTGCTCTGGAGTTTGAGTTATTTGATTCCTGCTGATGTGATGGAAGAAATTCGCCGGATTACGGCGCTGGTTGTTTGCAAGCGCTTGATGGGCAAGGGTTTTGTGCTGGGAAAGGATTTTAGTATTGATGCTGCTGGCAATTTGCTGTTGAGCGAGAATGCTCATAAAGCGGTTGTGGTTGCTTGAAGAAAGCAAGCAGAAGTTGGAGCCCGGATCGCGATGAGATTTGCAGTCTTTGTGTAACTACAAACCCCATTCGGGATGTAGTAATAGTTGCGTGACTCAGGCTGATTTGAGATTTGCAGCAGCTCCAACAAGCGATGAGTGCGGTTAGGTGAAAGAGCATTTCATGAGAGGAAAATAGTTAGTTTCGATCGCAAATTATTCAGGTTGTGACTGGCAGTTTGTACGGGCGATCGCCCTGTATCAAAAATTTTCAATTTTTAGTGAAATTACAGTTTAACTCCGGGACTTGTTAGTGTAGAATCATCCCTAAGATAGATGCGAAGTATTATGAACTTAATTCAAAACATGGAAGCTGCTTGGTATTACCATCTGGGTTCTCGCCACCTCGAAGTCAACGAGCATGATTCTGCTCTGGCGAACTTTAACCGAGCTCTGAATTTGCAATCGGATCATTATAAGGCTTGGTTCGGGCGAGGCATGGCTTTGGGGAATTTAGAACGGCACTCAGAGGCGCTTTTAAGTTTTGATGAGGCCTTGGCGGTGCAGCAAAATGCGAGCTTTGGCTGGCACAACCGGGCTATTGCTTTAGGAAAGTTGGGCCGCCCAATGGATGCTCTCAACAGTTTTGACAGGGCTCTGGAGTTCAACCCGTGCGCGCCGAGTATTTGGCACAACCGGGGACTTTTGCTAATTGATATGGGGCTTTACGAGAAGGCGGTTCTGAGTTTCGATCGCTCTTTACATTTGCAGCCGGAGGCTCCTTGGGCTTGGTACAACCAAGGTAATGCTCTGTTGGAACTCAAACTTTACTATCAGGCGCTTAACAGTTTCGATCGCGCGATCGAGTTTAATCCAGACGATGCGAAGGCTTGGTACAATCGCGGTCTAGCAGCCAACTCAATGGGGCTTTACAAGCAAGCAGTGGGGAGTTTTAGCCGATCGATCGCTCTGCAACCGGGCAGAGCCGAAGCTGTGGGCGAACGGAGAGTTGCTTTGGGGAAATTAGTAGGTTTAAATCAGAAAAATGCCAAGTTCATTCCTACATCATCGTGTCCCTTTGAGGATTATTTGATGTGGTACAACCGGGGTGTGGAATTGGCACGACAAGGCTGCTACTCGGAGGCGATTGCTTGCTACGAAACTACCTTAGAAATAAGTCCTGATTTTGCTAACGCTTTTTACAATCAAGCTTGCTGTTATGCACTGCTGGGTTTTGTAGATTTGGCCCTTGACAATTTGCAGCGGGCTGTGGAGTTTATGCCTATTTTATACCGAGAGCTAGCTTTAGCTGACTCGGATTTAAGTTGCATTTGGAAACAAAAACGTTTTGAAGCGCTGATCCAAGGTTGAGTTTAGATCGATTCCGGTTGCACGAGCGACATGATAAGCGAGGACACGGCAGTGCCGTGTCCCTACAATGAATCGGGTAGGGACACGGCACTGCCGTGTCCTGATTTCGGGTAATATTAATTCCGATGCTACCGAACCGGAATTGATATCAATACTAATTTCGATGCCACCGGATTTGATATTATGCAAAAAAAGCTCGCGTTTCGGGCGAGCTTTGGTGCTTGGGCGATCGCATTTCGATCGCCCGAAAGTATTTTTGCAATCTTTGCTACCGCACAGAAACTCTGATGGAGGGCTTGACCGGCTTGTTGGCAACTATTAGCACCCGGTAGGTTCCAGACTCGGGGAGTTGAGCAAAAGTTTGACCTGCGCCTTGATCCAGGAGTTGTCCCGAGGGAGATTCGATCGCCACATCTAGATTTTTTTGGCTCGCAGTCACCCTGATTGTCTGTCCCTGTTTCCCCTGAACTGTGAGGGGCTGGATTTGGTAGCCGGACATTTTGAGTTTGACTGTAGCTTCTTTTTCGCCAAATGCGATCGGAATTGCGCGCGAAGGCCGATAAGTCCACTTGGCGTTAAAATCGCGTTCGAGTACAAAGCTGCTAGTCTCACCTTTCGGGGTGACGCGCACGCGGTAGATGCCAGATTCTGGCAACTGGCCGATCCACTGATTGTCACTTTTTTCGATAACTCCCATATTCTCACCGTTGGGACTGTACAGTTGGGCTGTCAGTTGTCCCGCCCACAGTGAGAGAGTCAGTTCTCGCCCTTTGACACCTTCAAAAATATAGGTGGTGGGTTTGTTGATGGTTTGTCGAATTTCCGAGGTTGACATTCGCTCGATCGGTTCTAGCTTTGGAAGTGGCGCAGAAGTAACGGGTTTGTTAAACATTTCTGTAATTTCCGAGGTGGCCATCCGATCGCCCGGTTCAATTTTTGGGGCTACAGGGCTAGCAAATACTGATTTTGCCATCATCATCAGTAGCATTCCAGTCAGTAAAATTAGTTTTTTCATGTCGCACTTGGGAGGGGGGTAAGGAGTTGTATATGGTTACTTGGGTCGGCCTATTTCTACCGGATTAAATCCGGCGGATCGCGATCGGCTACAACAGTATAGAGGATACCTAAATTTCCCGTACTTGCACAAAACCTACTGGTAACAGATTTGCAATGCGGGAGCTAAGTAGTTACCTCAGTTTGCCGTCACATTTTAATCATACTCCTGACAGCATAATATCATTGAAAATATTAGTGATTTGGTCAAGGAAAATTAAATCTTTTGTCTAGGAGTTGACTAAAAAAATGCCAACCCCCAAAAAACGCGGTGTCTCGGCTCCGGGAGAAGCCTTGCTACCTGAAAACCGCTATTACCATTAGGGGGTGACGGTCTCTACTGTTAGCTGTTGCGGGCGATCGCACAAACTCGCTTTTGTAGAGAGTGCTTAAAGGCTAGTAAGCTGTTCTACATTTAAACTACATAGTCAAAATTTGATAAAGTTCTTGTGGGGTGGGCCGTATAGCCCGCACAAAAAACATAATTTAGATGTAGAACAGCTTAGCGTTTCTCAAGGCGGGTTTAGTTGCGATTGCTGTGCAAAAGCCGCCTTCCCACACGAGGTTAATTTGTACTAGGAACCTGAGAGAATTTTTAGGTAAGCTTCTACTGTATTAGACAAGCCCATCTCTAGCGCTTCCGCGATTAAAGCATGACCGATCGATACTTCTAGGATATCAGGAATTGAGCAAAACTTAGCCAGATTTTGCAAATTTAGATCGTGTCCGGCATTCACTCCCAAACCGACATCTTGAGCCGAAGAAGCTGCTAAGACATATTGTTGAAAAACCGATTCTACTTTGCCTTCGCGAAAAGCCGTTGCATAGGGTTCCGTGTACAGCTCTACTCTGTCGGCTCCAACTTCTTTTGCTAGCGGCATGAGAGCCGCATCTGCATCCATAAACAGACTGACTCTAATGCCGTTGTCTTTTAACTTTTCAATGATTGGTAACAGGCGATCGCGATTTTCGGGAATATCCCAGCCGCTATCGGACGTCAGCACGTCGGGAGCGTCCGGGACTAAGGTACACTGAGCCGGTTTGACATCGCAAACTATATCCATAAATGGGGGTTGAAACGGATTTCCTTCGATGTTAAACTCTACGGTTAGCATTTTGGCTAATTCGTAAACATCGGCAACTTTGATGTGTCTTTCGTCGGGGCGAGGATGGACTGTAATGCCGTGAGCTCCGGCAGCAATTACTGTTTTTGCGGCTTCGATAACGCTGGGGATGCCGATATTTCGAGAGTTTCTGAGGAGGGCGATTCTGTTGATGTTGACGCTGAGTTTTGTCACGGATGTTAATTTTTATGGTTGATGCTACTATATTAATCGCTTTCACGAAACCTTGAGCCTATTGCGGTAGTGTGAGGGCATTATTAGAGTAAAGTTTAGCTTCTACAAGCGGTAAGGTTTCGGCAAAAAAATCCTCGGCTATTTGCTGTTTTGCTGCCAAATCTTCAAGATTGGCAATGCAGAAAAGCGGTGCGACGCGATCGACTATTTCTGGCGGAAAATCTCGGGTAAAATATTTGAGTTCAAAGTCGTATCTGTGGGGACGGTAAATCATGCCCAGCAGTTCGACTAAGGGTAGAAGCGTCCAATTATGATAGTTGCCGATCGCATCTACTAAATGCCCGCGATAAATCTCCTTTTTTACCCGAGGTTGTAGCAAATCAAAACGGATTTTAATTTCGTTGAATCTGGCTACCATTTGGGAAAAATGCTTGTTTGTATCCAAATGAGGTGGTACAATTAGATTAGCTTTGTCAAAGGCGATCGCGACTTTTCCGTGTCTCTCTATTTCCAGAAAATTGTTACGGCGGCTGCGCCGGAAAACGGCAAAATCAATTAGCAAAAACGGCGGGGTTTCTTTGAGCCGCCAGTAGCACTGCGAATGACCGTGCCAAGCTGGTTCGGGAACTCGATATTTGAGTTCGATTTCGGCAATTTCTGCCAAAGCTGTTTCGACAATATCAAATGTTTCTTTCACGCAGTTATCTTCAACCACAACCGCAATATCGAGGTCTGACCATTCATCGGTGTAGCCGTGGGCTGCTGAACCTCCTTGCCACAAAGCGATCGCAAAATCTAAAGGTTGTAGGGTAGAAACAATCTTTTCGAGAATAATCTGTCTCATGGAATCAAGCTATACTGTTTGTCTTCCCAGGCTTGTACAAGTTTAACAAACATCGCGGGTTGAGATTGCTCCGAGACTGTTCTCCGAGGAATTGCTAAAGCCTGCGGTTGTCGGCTGCTGCTAAAAATTACACGGGAAGCTGCTAGGGAAAGCGGCAATGTTTGGGAAAGTCCGTGAAGCGAAGCTATCCCGTAGGGAATCGCCCGCGACTGAAAATGTGCCTTAAATTGTCAGAATCAGAAACTGGCGCGCTGTCCGGTAACATGAGAAAGGATTAATTTTTAACAGCGCGGCATGGCAACTATTTGGGAACTCGACTTTTACAGCCGTCCGATCCTAGACGAGCGAGAGAAAAAAAAATGGGAAGTGTTGATCTGCGAAAGCCCGCTGAATGTAGGCGACAAGGCCGACTCTCTGTTTCGATACTCCCAATTCTGCCCCAGTACAACCGTAAATTCCCTGTGGCTGGCTGGCGCAATTAAAGAGGCGATCGCCGCAGCACCGAAACGACCCGAAAAAATCCGCTTTTTCCGTCGCCAAATGGCGAACATGATTAGCAAAGCCTGCGAGGAGTTGGATATTCCAGCCGCCTCCAGCCGCCGCACCCTCGCCCTCAGCCTGTGGCTGGAAGAACGGATGCAAGACTTTTATCCCGCACAAGAGGGCTATCAACCGGTTGTGAACCCCAGCGTTCAATTTGTACCCGAAACGCCTGTGGCGCTACCGGATGCTTTAATCGGCGAAAAATGGGCGTTTGTGAGTTTGCCGATCGGCGCTTTTGACGAAATGTCCGAGTGGGATATCGGATTTGGCGAAGCTTTCGGGCTCCCGATGACACGCCTCGCCCCAGAAACGCAAATTCCGGGACTGATGATCTACTCGTCAAGAGCAACGGCTTTGGCCGGTTGGATGTCGGGTTTGGAGTTGGCTTTTCTCAAATTTGAGAGCGGCCCGCCCGCTAAGCTGGTATTAGATACCGGAGCTAACGATCGCTGGATTTTAGCTAATCTTAGAGACGCAGCAACTGAGAGAGAAGGCAAAGCATTTGAAGTCGCGAAAAAACAAGCGAAACAAGTACATTTCTTAGCAATTCAGTCCAATCCAGACTCGGAATCTTTCGCAGGATTTTGGCTGCTGCACGAATTAAGTATTTAGTTATTAGTCATTAGTCAGCAGTCATTAGTCAGCAGTTAATCTACAGTCATTTAGAAAGAGAGTTAACAGCTATATTGACTAATAACTAATGACTGATGACTAATGACCAATTAACTACCGATCGCCCATTACCAACCACCGACAACAATGACCAATCACCAATCAGCAGAACAACTGCTAGAACTAGCCACCAAAGCAGGTGCTGAAGCTGCTGAGGTATTGGAATCGCAATCGCTCTCGCGGCCGGTCTTTTTTGAAGCGAACCGCCTCAAACAGCTAGAAACTGCCCAAGCAGAAGGCATTGCACTGCGGCTGTGGCGGGACGGGCGGCCGGGTTTGGCGGTGGCTTACGGGCCCGTGGAACTGCAAATTTTGGTGGACAGGGCGATCGCACTTTCGCAACTCAACGAACCGGAAACCATCGAACTCGGCACCGGTGAGAAAGTTGTTTATCCCGATCGCGGAGTATCAGTGCCGTCCGAACAGCTAGTAAACTGGGGCAAAGAGGCGATCGCGATCGTCCGCGAAGCCTATCCCGAAAGCCTCTGTACCGCCGAACTCGACTGCGAAATCGAAAGCACCCGGTTGCTAAACACCAGAGGCTTAGATTCGGGCCACACCGACACTACCCTCAGCGGTTACTTGTCAGCAGAATTAGTGCGGGGCGAAGATTTCCTCAACATTTGGGAAGGGGAAACCAAACGCGGCACCCTCGACATGAACACCAGCGCCAAGCGAGTTTTGCAGCGATTGGAATGGGCGAAAGATAATGTAGCCCCCGCCACTGGCCGCGTGCCGGTACTATTTACAGCCAAAGCCGCCGATTTGTTGTGGGGGACTGTGTGTGCGGCATTGAACGGCAAACAGGTACTCGAAGGCGCTTCGCCTTGGAGCGATCGATTGGGCCAACAAGTCACTTCACCGCTAGTTACTCTCTCTCAAGAACCGGATACTGGGCCTTATAGCTGTCCTTTTGACGACGAAGGAACTCCCACTCGGGCGATCGTCTTTATCAAAAATGGAGTATTGCAGCTATTTTATACCGATCGCACCACCGGACGAGCCTTGGGTAGCGGCACTACCGGCAACGGATTTCGCCCCGGTTTAGGTAGCTATCCCACACCGAGTTTATTCAATGTTTTAATTAAACCAGGAGTGCGATCGTTAATTGATTTAATCGGTCAATTAGACGACGGAATTGTAGTCGATCAAATGCTCGGCGGTAGTGCCGGAATTTCCGGCGATTTTTCGATTAACGTCGATCTCGGCTACCGAGTCAAAAAAGGTCAAATAGTCGGTAGAATCAAAGACACAATGGTAGCTGGCAACGTCTACAGCGTCCTCAAACAATTGGTTGAATTAGGAGGAGATTCGGAGTGGAGTGGTTCTTGTCACACACCATCTGTAATTGTAGAGGGATTGTCCGTCATCGGCAAAAACTAAAGAAAGAAGTCATTAGTCATTAGTTATTAGTCATTGGGCAGTTCCTTCCAGTCAGAGCCGGGGAATAGATATCTGGAGCCTCGGCCTCCAATTCCCAATTCCCAATTCCCAATTCCCAATTCCCAATTCCCAATTCCCAATT
>ENA-OBIO01000098-OBIO01000098.1-metagenomes-genome-assembly--contig:-NODE-98-length-54845-cov-5.88907_pt1 | contig 54845 bp, 49 predicted proteins | sample MGYA00153383_OBIO01 | MGnify analysis MGYA00153383 | reverse complement strand
GCGCGAGTCGGCGACGACGATGTTGAAAAACGGGCGCTTCTTGGCACCACCACGAGCAAGACGAATCACAACCATGACATTTCCTTGAGTATCGAACGACCCGCCTCGTCGAGGCAGATCTCCCTTGTGAATCAATGGCTGCATCCCAACCATCGACCACAAGCTCGTCGGTGCGGCGTTTTTCAGGTCACCTAAACCATCCGAACCACCACTGAGTCGACCACCCGGCCGGCCACCCACGAAAGCGCGCATTGTAAACTGAGAGGGTTGAACCCCGCGGTATACCGATGAACACGCCTGCCCTGTTGATCCGCCCCAGCACCCCCGCCGACCTGCCTGCGATCACTGCGATCTACGGCCGCAGCGTACTCAACGGCACCGGTACCTTCGAGCTCGATGCGCCTGACAAGGCCGAGATGGCGCGTCGTCGCGACGACGTTCTTTCGAAGGCCCTGCCGTGGATCGTCATCGAGCGCGGCGGCGAGGTGCTGGGCTTTGCCTACGCCAACCACTTTCGCCCGCGCAAGGCCTATCGCTTCTGTCTCGAGGACTCGCTCTACCTGGCTGACGACGCGAAAGGCCAAGGCCTCGGCCGGCTACTCCTAGCCGAACTCATGGCGCGCTGCGAAGCGCTCGGCGCACGCCAGATGCTGGCCGTGATCGGTGACTCGACCAACCTCGGCTCGATCGGTGTGCACCGCACGCTCGGCTTCGGACATGTTGGCGTAATGAAGTCGGCGGGCTGGAAGTTCGACCGCTGGCTCGACGTGGTGATCATGCAAAAGGCGCTCGGCCAAGGCGATGCGGCCGACGCCAGGGATCTCGCATGACGACCGGCACCGTCATCGGCAGTCAGCAGGGTTATAAGTCCAAGACCCTTGCAACCTGGCTCGCATTGATCGGCGGCAGCGTCGGGTTGCACCGCTTCTACCTCCACGGTTTTCGCGATCCGTGGGGCTGGCTGTTCATCGTGCCGAGCACGGTCGGCCTGTACGGCGTGCAACGCATGCGCCACCTGGGCACCGACGACCACCTGGCATGGGTGCTGATTCCGTTGCTGGGCGTGACGCTCTCCATCGCGATGCTGAGCGCCATCGTCCACGGCCTCACGTCCGACGAAAAGTGGAACGCTCGCTTCAACCCGAACGGCCCCGATCACCGCATGAACTGGGGCACCGTGATCGGTATCGGCGCCGCGCTGATCATCGGCGGCGGTGTCCTGATGGCCACCCTCGCGTTCAGCGCCCAGCGCTACTTCGAGTACGCCGCCGAGACAAATCAGGGCAAGACCACCCGTCCGATCCAGTAGAAGACTCCGGCCACCAACGCCGAGGCCGGTATCGTGAAGGCCCATGCCCACACGATGTTGCCCGCCACGCCCCACCGCACCGCCGACGCGCGCTGCACCGAACCCACACCGACGATTGCGCCGGTGATCGTGTGCGTGGTCGAGACCGGCACGCCGAGAGCGGTCGCGAGGAACAGCGTGATCGCCCCACCCGCTTCGGCGCAGAAGCCGCCAACGGGTTTGAGCTTGGTGATCTTCTGGCCCATCGTCTTGACGATGCGCCAGCCGCCGAACATCGTGCCGGCGCCGATCGCGAGGTAGCAGGCCCAGATCACCCAGCCGGGCGGCAACGCGTCGCTCGCATTCGAGTAGCCGCTCGCGATCAATAGCATCCAGATGATGCCAATGGTTTTCTGCGCGTCGTTGCCACCGTGACCGAGGCTGTACAGGCCGGCCGACACGAGCTGCAAACGGCGGAACAGGTTGTCGACCCGCAGCGGCGAGGTGCGCCGGCACAGGTTCGCCACGAGCACCATCAGCAGCGAGCCGAGCAGGAAGCCGAGCAACGGTGAAAGAAAGATGAACAGCACGGTCTTCCAGAGTCCGGCGGCGATCAGCGGGCCCGCGCCGGCCTTCGCGATCACCGCACCGACGATGCCGCCGATCAGCGCATGCGACGAGCTCGACGGAATGCCGTACCACCAGGTCACGACGTTCCAGAAGATCGCACCGATCAATGCGCCGAACACCACATGGTGATCGACGACACCCGGCATCACGATGCCTTTGCCGATCGTCGCCGCGACGTTCAGGTGAAAGATGGCGATCGCCAGCACGTTGAAAAATGCTGCGAAAACGATCGCCTGCTGGGGCTTGAGCACGCCGGTCGAAACGACGGTCGCGATCGCGTTGGCAGCGTCGTGAAAACCGTTCATGAAATCGAACGCGACCGCCAGCACGACCAGCAACACGACGACCCAGAACGCGGTTTGAACAGCGGTCATGGATCAGGAGTTCTCGAGGACCACGCCTTCGATCAGGTTGGCCACGTCTTCGCAGCGGTCGGAGATCGACTCCAGCAACTCGTAGATCGCCTTCAGCTTGATCAGCTCGCGCACATCGTTCTCTTCGCGGAAAAGTTTCGACATCGCCGATCGCATCACGCGGTCGGCATCGGATTCGAGTTTGTCGATTTCTTCACAGGTCTTGATCGCCGCCTCGGCCACGTCGGCCCGGCTGATCTTGGGCAGCAGCGAAACCGCGTGCTGCACCCGCTCGCAGCACTTGGCGCTGATGTCGCCGAGGCGCAAGATGTCCTCGGTCATCGCGCGCACGTCGTAGAGCGACATGGTTTCCGATGCGTCTTGCAACAGGTCGAGGATGTCGTCCATCGCGTTGATCAGGCCGTGGATCTGCTCGCGGTCGATCGGCGTGATGAAGGTCTTGTGCAGCAGCCGGTTCACCTCGGCGGTGATACGGTCGGCACCACGCTCGGCTGTGCCGACTTCGTTCGCGTACTTCTCGCGCAACGCGGGGTCGGCATAGTTCTGGATCAGCAAGATGAACGAACGCGCGCCCGAGACGATGAAGTCACCGTGCTGGTTGAACAACTCGAAAAAATTGCCTTCACGCGGCAGCAGCTTGCCGAACAGCATGGTGCACTCCCGTTCCGCGAAACCGCGAGCACTGCGGTTCCGTCGTCAATTTAGTCCGGCGGGAGTGTAAGCGCCGTACGTCAGCCGAACGGGATCTCGACGTGCGAATTGAAGAACTCACGCCGCCCGCGAAAAGCAGCCAGCCGCTCAAGAAACACCGCGAAATCGGCATCGCTGTCGACCGGGTCGAAATGCTCGGTGCCGACCGCGAAAACCGGTGCACCCTCATAGCCGTGGAAGTACTCGACATAAGCGTCGCAAAGCCGCTGCAGGTAGTCGGGCGCGATGCCTTGTTCCATCGGGATTGCTCGGCGGTGAATGCGCCCCAGCAGCGTCGGCGGTGCGGCCTGCAGCCAGATCACGAGGTCGGGCTCGCGCACTTGCGGCGCCACCTGGTCGTACATCTGCATGTACAGACGGAATTCGTCGTCGCTGAGGTTGAGCCGCGCGAAGATGGCGTCCTTCGCGAACAGGAAATCAGCGATCACCGCGTTTGCGAACATGCTCGGCTGCGCCACGGCCTGCATCTGCTTGACGCGCTGGAACAGGAACGCGAGCTGGGTCTGGAACGCGTAGCCCGGCATGTCTTTGTAGAAACGATCGAGAAACGGGTTTTCGTGCCCTTGTTCCAGCAGCAGATCGGCACCAAGGTGCGCCGCGAGCTTGCGCGCGAGCGTGCTCTTGCCAACGCCGATCGGGCCCTCGATCGCGATGTAGCGAAAGCGATGCAGCGGCGAGGTGTTCGGCATCAGCTGCGAAAGGTGAAGTAGACCGCGCCCACCATGCACAGGCCCGCCCAAACGAAATCGAGCTTTAAGGGCTGGTCCATGTAGAGCATCGCGAACGGTACAAAGACCGCGAGCGTTATCACCTCCTGCGTGATCTTCAACTGCGCCAGGCTCATGCCGCCCGCGAAGCCGATGCGGTTGCCCGGCACCTGCAGCAGGTACTCGAACAATGCGATGCCCCAGCTGATGATGGCGGCCCGGTACCAGGGCTTGTCGGCGAGGTTTTTCAGGTGGCCGTACCAGGCAAACGTCATGAAGACATTCGAGGCGGCGAGCAGCAGCACGGTCTGCAGCGAAACGGGCAAGGTGTTCAGCATGGCGCCAGTTTATCGATGCGTTGGCCGGCCACCTGCGGCAGCAGATCGGCCACCGCGCCGAGGCCCGGTATCGACAGGCACGGCGCGATTTCGGCCAACGGCAACAGCACGAAAGCGCGCTGCTGCAGGCGCGGGTGCGGCACGTTCAGGGCCTTCGTCGCGATGTGCCGCCGGCCGTACAACAGCAGGTCGAGATCGAGCGTGCGCGGCGCGTTGCGGTACGGACGCTCGCGGCCGTGGGCGAGCTCGATGCGTTGCAATTCCGCCAGCAGCGCGACCGGCGCGAGGCGCGTGTCGAGCCTGACGACGGCGTTCAAGTAGTCGGGGCCGCTCGAATCGATCGGCGCGGTGCGGTAGAGCGATGACGCGGCGTGCAGCGTCGTGCCGGGCAGCGACGCGAGGGCGACGAAGGCGGCGTCTAGCGCGGCGCGCGCATCGCCGAGATTGGCGCCGAGCGCGATGTACGAGACGTCACTCGATCGCCGCATACACCGATTGCCGGAACAGCTCGCGCACATCGTCGAGCAAGCCCGGCGCTTGCGTCAGGATGATCGCGAACATGCGCTCCGCAGGGTCGACGAAAAATGCCGTGCCGGCCGCGCCGCTCCAGCCATAACTGCCGACCGAACCCGGCTCGGTGTGCTCGCCCAGCGCCGTTTTCACAGCGAAGCCGAGGCCGAAGCCGTGGCCGGGCGGCAGCAGGTCGTTGGCGCGCGGGATCGGGCCGAGGTGGTCGGCGGTCATGAACTCGACGGTCTTGCGGCCGAGCAGGCGCGCGCCGCCCAAGTGGCCGCCGTTGGCGAGCATGCGCACGAAACGCGCGTAGTCCGCCGCAGTCGACATCAACCCGCCGCCGCCGTTCTGCGACGGCACCACCACACGCGGGTCGAACACCGGCACCAGCGGCATGCCATCGGGCGGCGTGGCCAGCGGCTCGGCGAGGCGATGGTGCTTGTCGGCCGGTACCGAGAAGCCGGTGTCGACCATGCCGAGCGGCTCAAAAACCGCGACCTTCAGGTGCACCCCGAGCGGCGCTCCGGCGATCACTTCGACGAGGCGGCCCAACACATCGGTCGCGCGGCTGTAGTCCCAGACCGAGCCCGGCTCGTGCGCGAGCGGCAGGCTCGCGAGCAGCGCCACGTGCTCGGCGTTGCTCCGTTGGCGCGAGTACAGCTTCGCCTCGGTGTAGCGCCTGCGCACCGCCGATGGCGGGTGAAACTCGTAGGTCAGCCCGGCGGTGTGGCGCAGCAGGTCATGGACTGTCATGGCGCGCTTCGGTGCGCTGGCGCGCAGCCCGACCTTTGTCTTTGCGAACTCGGGCAGGTACTTCGCGATCGGTTCGCGCAGCAGCACCTCGCCGCGCTCGGCGAGTTGCATTAGCGCGACCGAAACGATCGGCTTGGTCATCGAGTAGATGCGGAAAATCGAATCGGTGCGCATCGCGATGCCGCGCGCCGGGTCTTGCGCGCCGACCGCCTCGAACAGCCCGACCACGCCGTTGCGCTCGACCATCACGACCGCGCCGGCAATGCGGCCGGCCGCGATCCACGCATTCAGCGCAGTCTTGATGTTTGCAACGGCCGGGGCGTTCAAGCCGGCGGATTCGGGCTCGCTCACACGCGACCTCCGGTTCAAAAGTCGCGCGACGGATTCGGCGGATTGACGTCGACCGGTGTGGCCGAATCGTTGCCCTCGGCGCCGGCCAGCTTGCGGCGACGCCGACGGCGCTTCTTCGGCGCATCGCCTTCAACGGTCGCTGCGGATTCGTCCGACTCGACATCCGGCGCATGGCCGGTGTCGGCATCGGCATCCACGGCGGTCGCGACCCTCGGCGTGCTGCTGCGCACGCGGCGCGGCGCGCCTTGCGTGCGCGCGGCATCAAGCAGCGCGCGCCGGCCTTCGTCATCGGCGAGCGAGAAGTCTTCCCACCAGTTCGCGAGCTCGGCGTCGATCTCGCCGGCATCACCGCGCAGCCGCAAAAAGTCGAAGCCGGCGCGAAAGCGTGGTTGCTCGATCAGCGTGGCCACGCTGTTGCCCTGGCGGCGCTCGAAGCGCGTTTGCATCAACCAGATCTCCCGCATGTCCGCAGCGAGCTTGCCGCGGCCGGAGATGTCGCCGATGCGCGCATCGAACACGGTGTCGACGGCCTGCTGCAGCGCGGGGAACGGTGACTCGCCTTTGGCCTTGAGCTTCTGCCAACCATCGAGCACGTCATGCCACAACATGCACGCGAGCATGAAGCTCGGCGCGACCGATTTGCCTTCGCCCACGCGGCGGTCGGTGTCGGCAAGCGCGAGTTGCACGAACTTTTCGCGGCCATCGTGGCGCTGCGATTCGTCGAGCGCGACATCGAGCACCGGGAACACGCCGCGGTGCAGGCCTTGCTTGCGCAGCTCGCTGATGCTCGCCAGCGCGTGGCCGGTCTGCAGCAGTTTGATCATTTCGTCGAAGGTGCGCGAGGCCGGCACGTTGTCGAGCAGCGCGGCCATTTCCTTGATCGGCGCGCGTGTCTTGGCCTCGATCTCGAAGCCGAGCTTCGCCGCGAAACGCACGACGCGGATGATGCGCACCGGGTCTTCGCGGTAGCGCATAACCGGGTCGCCGATCATGCGCAGCAGCTTGCGCTGAACGTCCTTGATGCCGCCGTGGTAATCGACCACGATCTCTTTGACCGGGTCGTAGTACATCGCGTTGATCGTGAAATCACGGCGCGCAGCGTCGTCGATCTGCGGGCCCCAGACGTTGTCGCGCAGCACCCGGCCTTCGGCATCGACCACATGACTCTTGCCGGCGAGGTCGCTTTTCGACGTCTTCTCGTTGCCTGTCACCTGTTCCGCAGCCGCGTTGTCGACTATCGCGCGGAAGGTCGAGACCTCGATCACTTCAGAGAGGCCGCGATCCTGCCGGCCGCGGCCGAACACCACGTGCACGATGCGAAAGCGCCGGCCGATGATGAAGGCGCGGCGAAAGCAGGCTTTCACCTGCTCGGGCGTCGCGTTGGTCGCCACGTCGAAATCCTTTGGCCGCATGCCGACCAGCAAATCACGCACGGCGCCGCCAACGATATAGGCAACGTAGCCCGCGTCGGCCAGCGTGCTGACGACCTTGACAGCGCGTTCGTCGACCAGCGACGGGTCGATCTGGTGCTCACTCTTGGGCACCTCGACGCGCTTGCCCGCAGGTGCGGCGCCGCTGTCTTTGTTGACGGTCACTTTGGGCGCCTTGCCGAGCAACTTGTCGATAAATTTCTTGATCATTGCGAGTCGGGGTCCGTTCTCGATCAGTCGAACAACTTCAGCACGCGCCAGCCGCGCGCCTCGGCGATTTGCAGCAGTGCCGGCGTCGGGTTGGTGGCGACCGGATCGGTCGCGCGTTCGAGCAGCGGCAGGTCGTTCACGGAGTCGCTGTAGACGCTGATTCGCTCGAAGTCGGCCCAGGTTTTGCCGCGCTCGGCCAACCACGCCTGCACCCGCGTCACCTTGCCTTCGCGGTAGCTTGGCGTGCCGTCGATGCCGCCTGTGATCGTACCCCCGGCGTCCCGGGCGAGCCGCACGGCCAGCAGATCGGCGATGCCGAAGGCTTGCGCGATCGGCGTGGTGACGAAGTCGTTGGTCGCGGTGACGAGGGCCACCAGATCGCCGCGCGACTGGTGCTCACGCACGAGCTCCAAGGCCTGAGGGCGCATCTTCGGTGTGATCACTTCGGCCATGAACCGGCGGTGTGCGGCATCGATCTCTGCGCGGATGCGCGCGCGCAGCGGCGTGGTGGCGAACGCGATGTACGCGTAGATGTCGAGTTCTCCAGCCTGGTACTGCGCATAGAACGCGTCGTTGCGTCGCGCGAACTCGGCTGCGTCGACCCAACCGGCGCGGACCATGAACTCGCCCCACGCATGGTCCGAATCCATCGGCAGCAGCGTCTCGTCGAGATCGAAAAGGCAGAGTGAGAGCCCCTCGTCCGACGGGTACGTCGGTCGATCCCCCGGGGGAATCCGGGCCGGCTTGGGACGGCCCGGCGCTCGGCCCGGCGCTTCGTTCACCGCACGCCCTCTTCGAACAGCATCTGCTTGAGCAGCGGCACGGTGATCTGCCGCTTGGTCGAAAGCGAGAACGCATCGAGCCGGTCGAGTTGCGCGACGAGGTGCTTGAGGTCACGGGCGAAACGAGTCAACAGGTAGTCCATCACGTCGTCGGACAGAAAGATGCCGCGCTGGTCGGCCACGCGGCGCAGCGTGGCCCGCGCTTCGGCTTCGCCGAGGGGTTGCACAGCAAACACATGGCCCCAGCCGAGCCGCGTGCGCAGGTCTTCGCGCACGGCCAGGTCGACCGGCGGCACCCGGCCGGCGGCCACCAACGGCACGCCACGCATGGTCGCCTCGACGAAGACCGAAAACGCAGCATGCTGCTGCTCGGCATCGAGTTCGTCGGCGCGGTCCACCACGATCAGCGACCAGGATTCATCGAAGTTCCAAGGTGCCGGATCGGCCGCGCTGAACCAGCCGGCGCGCAAGCCTTGGGCGTGGAGGCGATGCACGAGCGCTTCGAGCAAGTGTGTTTTGCCCGCGCCGCTGGCTCCCCACAAATACACAGGCGCCGCCTGCCCGCCGAGCGCCTGCAGGTGCACGATCACCAACGCGTTCGCGCCGGGCACGAACGTCTCGAACGTGCGCGGCGCCTCGATGCCGATGGCGAGCGGGATTTGCCTCATCCCTTGAACAGCTCGCTTTCGACGTAAGCCACGCGCATGCGCCGCACCGCGACGACCAAAACCGCGCTGACCGGCAATGCGATCAACACGCCGACGAAGCCGAACAAGTGGCCGAAAGCGAGCAACGCGAAGATGACCGTCAGCGGGCTCATGCCGATGCGCTCACCTACCAGCCGCGGTGTCAGCACGAAGCTCTCCAACAGCTGCCCGACGCCGAACACCACCGCCACGCCGATCAGCCCGTGCCAGCCGGTGAACTGCAGCACCGCCGAGATCAGCGCGAGTACCAGCCCCAGGCCGAAGCCCACGTACGGTATGAAGACCGCCAGGCCCGTGAACACGCCCACCGGCACGGCCAGATCGAACCCGAACAACGCCAGGCCCGCGCTGTAGTACGCCGCCAGCACCACCATCACCAGCAGCTGCCCGCGCAAATACTGGCCGAGCGTGCTGTCGCATTCGTCGATGAAGCTGTGGGTGCGCTCGCGTGCGCGCGGCGGGATCAGGCTGGCGATGCGCGCGACCAGGTTGTTCCAGTCCATCAACAGGTAGAACAGCACCATCGGGATCAGGAACGCGTTGCCGACGACTGCCAGCAGAATGCTGCCGCCGATGCGGGCCGAGCTCAGCGCGGTTGCAGTCCAGTCTTCGAGGTTGGTGTTGAGGTACTTGAGGACGAACTCCTTGATGCTGGCGGTGTCGAGCGCGACATCGATGCCGAAGCGCGCGAGCCACGGCGCGAGTTGGGTGTTCGCGCGATCCGCCAGCAGCGGGATCTGCTCACGCAGCAGCGGCAATTGCTTGGACAGGATCGGCACGATCAGCAGCACCACCGCCAGCACGATCACGATCGCGGCGATTTCGACGATGGTTGCCGCCACGACCCGCGGCACGCGCCGACGCGCGAGCCGCTCGACCAACGGGTGCAGCACATAAGCCAGCACGGCAGCGACGATGAACGGCGTGAGCACCGGGCCGAGCAGCCACACCAACACGGCGAGCGCAGCGCTGAGAGCGATCCAGGTCAGGGTTTGACGTTGCGCAGAGGTGAAAGTCATGGTGAGGCGTGGGGTGGCGCGTACCCGGTGGAGGCTTCGCGAATTCTACGGGTCACCGATGGCGCAACCGATGCGCCTTGCCGCTTCAGTGCAGTCGCGTCGACCCGGCGCCGCCACCGAGCGCGGCCAGGCGTTCGGCGACGCGGGCACGGTCGCTCGCATCGGGCGCGTGTTCGAGGTAGGCCGACAGGTCGCGTGCCGCCGCTGCGTCGTTGCCGAGTTGCGCGCACACGAGCCCGCGGTCGCGCCGCTCTTCCCATGCCTGCGGCAGCAACACGACCAAGCGCTCCTGCACCTGCAGCAGGCGCCGCCAGTCTTGTGCGCCGCGGTGGATTTCTTTCAGATTGCGCAGCATGCGCGCGATCACTTCGCGCGCCGTCGCGGCCTGCAGGAACAGGCCGAGCGGGACGTCGGACTCGTCTTGCAGCCCGCCGCTGCGCTTGTACGGCGCGAGCAACTCGTCGAGCTCGCCGCGCGAGAGCGAGTGGCCGGTGAACGGGTCGATCACGACCTCGCCCTGCTGGCTGCCGGTGGTCATGCGCAGCTTGACCAAAAAGTGACCGGGGAACGAGACGCCTCGCGCCGTCAGGCCGATTTGCGACGCCAGCTCGATGTACAGGATCGCCAACGTGATCGGGATGCCGCGGCGCGTTTCGAGCACGCGGTGCAGGTAGCTGTTGTCGGCATCGTAGAAGTCGTTGACGTTGCCGGCGAAGCCGAGCTCTTGAAAGAAAAAACGGTTCAGCCAGCGCAGGCGCTGCACCGGCGCGGCATCGATCGGGAACCGCTTTTTCAGCCGAACTGCCAGCGTGTCGATCTCGGCCAGCACGGCTTGGGTGTCGAGTTGCGCGAAGTCATCTTGTGCGATCGCGGCCGCAGCCTCGACCAGCGACAGACTCGCGTCTTCGGCAACGAGGGAGGCGAAGTACTCGAGCGCGGTCGGCGTCTCGAATTTCATGGGGCCCGGCATAGGTCGAATTTTATCCGCGGCGCATAAATTGCCGAGGCTTCAGGCCACTGGCGAACAGCACGCTGAAGTACAGCAATGCGGCACCGCCTAGGCACAGCGCGAGCCAGCCGATGCGCTGTGCTTGCTGGTTCGCCATGCCGATCCAGTCGATGTGGCGTTCGGCCCAGAACAGCAGCGCGCCCAGCAACGCGGTGGCGCCGAACACGCGCAGCGAAAAACCCCACCACCCCGGCTCCGGCACATAGGCCCCCGAGCGCTTGAGCCCGATGAACAGCCAAAACGCATTGACCATCGCGCCCAGGCTGATCGACAGTGCCAGCCCGGCGTGGCCGATCAGGGGCACGAAGATCGTGTTCATCACTTGCGTCAGCACCAGCACCGCGATCGCGATCTTCACCGGCGTGCGGATGTCCTGCCGTGCGTAGTAACCGGGCGCGAGGATCTTCACGCCGACGAGCCCCATCAGGCCGACGCCATAGCCCATCAGCGCGCTCGCCGTCTGGTGCACCGCTGCTGCATCGAACGCGCCGCGCTGGAACAACACGGCCAGCAACGCGTTCGGGAACACCAGCAGCGCGACGGCACACGGCAGCGCCAGCATCAGCACGAGGCGCAGGCCCCAATCGAGCAGACCCGAGTAGGCGACCGCGTCTTTGCGGCCGTTCGCAGCCGAGAGTTGCGGGATCAACACCACGCCGAGCGCCACGCCGAGCAGCGCGGTCGGAAACTCCATCAGCCGCGACGCCCAGTCGAGCGATGAGACCGCGCCGACACCTTGATGCGACGCGATCTGCGTGTTGATCACGACCGAGATCTGCGCCACCGACACGCCGAGCAGCGCCGGCGCCATCTGCCGCATCACCCGGCCGACGCCCGGGTGCGCCCAGGCCGCGCGGATCTTGGCCGGCATCAGCCCGATTTTCGGCAGCGCGCCGACGCGTTTGAGCGCCGGGATTTGGATTGCCAACTGCAGCACGCCGCCGACCATCACGCCGACCGCCTGCGCGTACATCGGCGGGTAGCCCCAGCGTTCGAACTGCGGGCCGAGCCAAAGCGCAGCGCCGATCGACGCGAGGTTGAGCAGCACCGGCGTGGCCGCGGGCACGACGAAGCGCTTCCAGGTGTTCAGCACACCCGCGGCGAGCGAGACCATCGATATCAGCCCGATGTAGGGGAACATGATTTGCGTCATCACGACTGCGCCATCGAATTGCTGCAGCCCCGAGGCCATCGCCCAGACCATCAGCGGCGCGCCGACGACGCCGACGATGCAGGTCACGACCAGCGCCCAGAACAGAATGGTCGCCACGGCGTCGATCAGCAGCCGCGTGACGTCATCGCCTTCGCGGGCCCGTGTGTCGCCGAGCACCGGCACGAACGCCTGCTGGAACGCGCCCTCGCCGAAAAGGCGGCGCAAAAAGTTCGGAATGCGGAAGGCGACGTTATAGGCGTCCATCCACGCGCTGTTGCCGAACGCGCCAGCGACGACCACGTCGCGGGCGAGCCCCGAAATGCGAGAAACCAGCGTGAGCAGCGAGATGGTGGATGCGGCCCGAAGCAGGTTCATGGGTGGTCGGAAGGTACCGCCGGGGCGGTCGCAGGGCCAAGGTGGAAAAGACCAAGAAGATTATAGGTAGCGCCTGCTTACCGGCCGGGCGTCGGTTTCGGCGTTGCCGCGTTCATTGCTATACTCGCGGGCTGTACCCACACTCAGAAGCTACACCGCCATGGCAACGACCTCCAAAGCCAAGAAGAAAACAGTTCGCATCGCTTCGGGCCTGAAGCGCGTGCGCCAAGACGTAAAGCTCAATGCTGCCAACACCGCCCTGCGTTCGAAGTTCCGCACCGTGATCAAAAACGTGCAGAAGGCGGTCGTCGCGGGCGACAAGGTCAAAGCTGCCGATCTGTTCAAAACGGCTCAGGCTGTGATCGATTCGGTCGCCGACAAGGGCCTGTTCCACAAGAACAAGGCCGCTCGCCACAAGAGCCGCCTCTCGGCCAAGGTCAAGGCGCTCGCCGCTCCAGCCGCCTGATCGAAGCGATCGTGTTACCCAAAGGGCTCGCCAGGCGAGCCCTTTTGCATTGGCGGGCACGACACCCGATCAGCCGGTTTTCTTGATGACTGGCGGCACGAAGCACACCTCGGTTGTCTGCAATTGATTGTCGCGGGCGAAGTTCATCACGAAGTCCCAGGCCATCGGCTCCACGTCGCGTAACGCCTCACTGACGATCACGCACTTCACGCCGTTGATCAGCCGCGGCGCGCACAGAGGCGAGTAGCCGATGAACGAACCGATGCCGCCATGCACGCCGTCGGGCCGAAAGCACGACATCGCGCCCGCCAGCCTTTCGGCCCAATCGCTGGGACGGAAAGTCTGCCCGTCCAGGGTGATGCCCCGGATGAAAAGTTCTCTTGGGAGTGGGTCGGTCATCGGTTCGGTGCGCCCGAAATGGCTCGGCCATGCAGGGCGCTCGCGCCACAACGGCCACCGCGCCAAACATGCGACTGTGCCGCGACATTGCTGCGGTGCAGCATGCGTTGTGGTCTCGGGCTGGGCTTGCATCGCGTTTCTTCGGCATTCGACAGCGCAGATTTAGAATTCTCGGCAATGGATCGCCGAATATTCGAGACGCCGAAATGCGCGCGCTGACCCGCTTCTTCCTTTTTCTTTCGGAGTGACACGACGATGAATGCCCCGGACAAGCTGCCCGCTTCCTTCGAACCCCACGTAATGAAAACCTACGGCCGTCTGCCGATCGCGTTGTCGCATGGCCGAGGCTGCTGGCTCTGGGACACCGACGGCAAGAAGTACCTCGACGGCCTCGGCGGCATCGCGGTCAACACGCTCGGCCACGCGCATCCGAAACTGGTGCCGGCGCTCACCGACCAGATCGGCAAGATCATCCACAGTTCGAACTACTACCTCGTGCCGTTGCAGGAAAAACTCGCCGCGAAACTGTGCGAGCTTTCGGGCTTGACCAACGTGTTTTTCTGCAGTACCGGGCTCGAAGCCAACGAGGCCGCGCTGAAGATCGCGCGCAAGTTCGGGCATGACAAAGGCATCGACCGCCCCGAAATCATCGTCTATGAAGGCGCGTTTCACGGCCGCTCGATCGCGACGCTCTCGGCCACTGGCAACCCGAAGGTGCAAGCCGGTTTCGGCCCGCTGGTCGAAGGCTTCGTGCGCGTGCCGCTGAACGACGCGGCAGCGATCGAGAAAATCGCGGCGACGAACAAGAACGTGGTCGCCGTCTTCCTCGAAGTGATCCAGGGCGAAGGCGGCGTGCGGCCGGCAACGGTTCAGTACCTGCGCGACGCGCGACGCATCTGCGACGCGAACGGCTGGCTGCTGATGCTCGACGAAGTGCAGTGCGGCATGGGCCGCACCGGCAAGTGGTTCGCTCACCAATGGGCCGGCATCCTGCCCGACGTGATGCCGCTTGCCAAAGGCCTGGGTTCGGGCGTGCCGGTGGGCGCGATCGTCTGCGGGCCGAAGGCCGCGAACGTGTTCGGGCCGGGCAACCACGGCACGACCTTCGGCGGCAACCCGCTGGCGATGCGCGCGGGCGTCGAGACGATTCGCATCATGGAAGAAGAAGGCGTGCTCGCGAACGCCGCAACCGTCGGCGCAGCACTGATGACCGGCCTGAAGCGCGAACTCGAAGGCGTGGCGGGCGTGGCCGACATCCGCGGCCAAGGCTTGATGATCGGCATCGAACTCGACCGGCCCTGCGGCGTGATCTTGAACCGCGCAGCCGAGGCCGGGCTGATGCTCAGCGTCACCGCCGACAAGGTGATCCGCCTGGTGCCGCCGTTGATCCTGAGCGCGGACGAGGCCGCCCAGATCGTCGCGATCCTGTGCCCGATCATCAAAGGCTTCCTCGCCGAGCCGTTCCCGAATTCAAGCGCGTCATGAAGCCCGGCATGAGCCTGATCAAACACTACCTGCAGTTCAAGGACCTTCGCGCAGAGGAGTACGCCTACCTGTTCGAGCGCGCCGCAACGATCAAGAAACGCTTCAAGAACTACGAGAAGTACACGCCGCTGGTCGACCGCACGTTGGCGATGATCTTCGAGAAGGCCAGCACGCGCACCCGCGTGAGCTTCGAGGCCGGCATGTACCAGATGGGCGGCTCGGTCGTTCACCTCACCACGGGCGACAGCCACCTGGGCCGCGCCGAGCCGGTCGAAGACACGGCCAAAGTCATCAGCCGCATGGTCGACATCGTGATGATCCGCACCTTCGAGCAGGCCAAGCTCGACGCGTTCGCGGCGAACTCGCGCGTGCCGGTGATCAACGGCCTGACGAACGAGTACCACCCGTGCCAGATCCTGGCCGACATCTTCACCTTCCTCGAGCACCGCGGCGAGATCAAGGGCAAGGTGGTCGCATGGGTCGGTGACGGCAACAACATGGCCAACACCTGGCTGCAGGCCGCCGACATCCTCGGCTTCACGCTGCACGTGAGCACGCCGAGCGGCTACGAGATCGACCCGCTGATGGCCGGCGTGAAGAACCCCGGATGCGTGAAAGTCTTCAACCACCCGATGGAGGCCTGCGCCGGCGCGCACCTCGTCACGACCGACGTGTGGACCAGCATGGGCTTCGAGGAAGAGAACGAAGCGCGCATGAAGGCCTTCGTGGACTGGTGCGTCGACGCCGACATGATGGCCGCCGCCCAGCCCGATGCCCTCTTCATGCACTGCCTGCCCGCGCACCGCGGCGAAGAGGTCGAGGCCGAGGTAATCGACGGCCCGCAGTCGGTCGTGTGGGACGAAGCCGAGAACCGGTTGCATGCCCAGAAGGCGCTGATGGAGTACCTGGTGCTGGGGCGCATCGGCTGAAAGCGCAGCCTCGCCCGCGGCAACAGCGCTGTCAAGCTGGCGCGAAGACAAGGTCGGGCATCACGACCTCCCACTCCTCGCAACGCACGCTGCTCAGGTAGTCCTCGGCAGTGTCTTGCCGGCGCCGCACGATCACTGCCGCCACGCTGGCGTGCAGGCATCGGTGGTTCGCCGGTACCTGGAATGCCCGCGCGAACCGCCCGACGGTCCTTCCGCTGCGGTCGACCAGTTCCCAATGGCCGGCGGTATTTCGAAGATCGAGCGGTTCGCCGATCCGCAGTGAGGCGATCGCACCGTGCACCGGGTTGGCCGCGACAAACCGACCTGCAAAGCCGATGTCGATGTCGCTCAGCGGCGGACGCCGATACAGGCGAGACACCTCGGCCGACAGTTCGGCCCGAGCGCCATCGGTTCGCGCTTGTGCGCAGAGCGAGCCGATCAAGGCGTCCCACAGGCGGCCACCCGCGCCGCAACGTGCGAGTGCCAAGGTTTGGCGGGCGCGCGTCATCGCGACGTAGTGCAGCCGACGCGGGGCATTGGCGTCGCTGGCGGCATCGCGCTTGTCCCAGTCGCCGTCGAGCACGACCACATGATCGAACTCGAGTCCTTTGGCGCGGTGCGCGGTGAGAAGCAGCAATCCGGTCTGCCGACGGCGCGCTTCGCGGGCCCATTCGGCGAGCCAGTCGAAAAAGTGGGCGAGTGGCGTTGCGCCCCCGCCGTCTCGATGTCGTACTCGCCGACAGCCTCCGACAGCAACACCCACCAGGGGCCACTGTCTTGCGTCAGAAGCCAGCGCCGCAGCACCGCGGTATCGGCCAGCGCGCCGGACTGCTGGCGCGCCCAGCGCACGAAGGCTTGGGTCTCACGCAGTCGCCAAACCGGCGGCAACACTTCGCCGGCGTGCTGAACCGGGACGTTCAACATTTCGCATCAGGCACGCACCGGCTCCAGAGTGCGCCAGTTGTGGGCGATGACTGCCGTGCGCGCCCAGTCCCAATCAACGTCGAGCGCAGCCAGGCGCCGCAACTCATCGACGGCCATCAGCGCCTGCCCGGCGGGAGAAGCAGCCGCCGACAACAGTTGCACCCGCCCGCGACCGACGGGATCGCGCGCCTGCCACGCTCCGCCCGGCGGGTCGGCGCGACGCGCTCGATCCACGGTGATCGGGTGGTCGGCTTTGATGCGATCGCGCGCCGACACGATCAGCGAGTTCGACGCTGTGACGATGTGCGCGGTGGATCGGTAGTTCTCCGTCAGGAACGCCAACCTCGCCGAGTAGTCGATCTCGAACTTGCGGATGAACTCTACCGATGCACCGCTGAATGCATAGATGTTCTGGTCATCGTCACCGACGGCGAACAAGGTCAGCTTGCCTTCGTCGTCGCGCTGCGTGCGACCGGCGAGCGCAGACACGAGGCGGTATTGCGCCGGGCCGATGTCCTGGTATTCGTCGACCAAAATTCACCGGAAGCCGGCGAGCAGACGCTCGCGCTGCTCGTCCGCCTCGTCGGGCGGCAAGCCCTTGCCTTCCAGCAGATCCACGGCCTGCTGCATGGCGCGCTCGAACGGATCGTCGCCATCGCGTGCCAACAGGCTCTCGAAGCTCACGCCGGCCAGCCGCATCGCCAGCGCATGGCAGGTGAGCACGGTGACGCCGTTGGCGTCGTCGCCGATCAACGCCCGCAGCCGGCTGCGGATTTGCACCGCGGCATGTCGGTTGTACGCGAGGGCCAGGATGCCCCTCGGGTTTTCGCGACGCGCACGCACGAGGTAGGCGATCCGGTGCACGAGCACCCGTGTCTTGCCCGAGCCCGGACCGGCCAGCGCCAGCACATTGGTCGTGTCGCGATCGTCGGAAACGATGCGCTGCTGGACCGGATTGGCCAGCACTTCGACGATGGCGCGCCACGACTGCGGCGTGATTTGGCGCGCCACTTCCTTGCCGCGATCGGGCATCCAGCGCTGCATGAACTCGTCCTGTCTCAGCAAAAAATAGTCCATCGTCAGCCGCAGGGCCTCGGTCATCCTGAGCAAGCCGCGTTGCGCGTACTCGGCCATCACGTGGATCTGCAACACCAACTCGTCGTAGTGAAATTGGAGCGGTGCGAAATCGCTTCGTTCGAAGCGGCGCTTGCCGGCACCCAGCCGGATGGTCATCGCCGGGCGGAACACCGCGAGGCCCTTGTTCAGCCGGATCACACCCTGATCGTGCAACCAGAGCAGCGCGTGATCGCGCAGCTTGTCGGCATCCTTGACCTCGGCCATCAACAGCATGTCACCCTGGATCGCCGACAGCAGTTGACCCAACGTGGTCGTCACCAGAAGGTCGGCACCACGTGTGCCGCCGGGCAAGCCCGCCACCAGGTGATCGAGCAAGCGCGCCGCCGCGCGCGCCGGAGCGAGGCCGTGCGCTCGATGGCTTGCCAGGAGCGCTGCAGGCGCAGTTCGATCACCTCGGGATCGAGTCTTCGAAGACCCAGGCTCGAGATGCCGTTGCCGTCGATGCGCCCGTCTGCCGCGAGGCTGCGCACACTGCGCCACAGCACATCGGGCAGTGCATGGGCGTGGCCCGCGTCCTTGAGCCGCTGCGTCGCGTGACGCAGATTGGGCAGCGACGCATCGCCGACGGCGAGATCGGGCGCGGGGCCAGCCGCAGTTCATCGATCAGCGCAGCCTCGAGCGCCTGCGCCCGTTCGAGGCGCCGCGCTGACGATCGCTCGACGCCGACGTGCACGAACGCCGTCAATGCCAGGTCGTTGCTGGCGATGCCGAACGCTTCGAGGTCGGACATGGCCCGGCGCACGTCCTGGGCGTCGAGCCGCGCGGCCATCATCAACTCATCGGTCGAGATGCCTTCGTCAGCGCGAGCTGCCAGCAAAGCATCCACGATCGCGAGCAGCTTCAGGCGGTAGGCGGGCCGCATCGTCGAGCGCTCCAGCAGCACGCGTGCTTCGTCGATCGATCCGACACGCAAGGACGATGGAAAGATCTGCACGACGTTTTCTTCGCGCGTGAGCAACTTCGACTCCTCGAGCCACGCGATGGCCGTGCGCACGCGGGTGTCGTCGGTGACGCTGTCGCGATCGAAGGCACCATCGTGTTCGTCGAGCAAAATCTCGCCCGCCGTCGCGACCACCTCGCCACCGAGACGCTTGCGCCGATCGAGGTTGCGCAGCGACTTGAGGATCGCCTGGATCTCGTGCTGCTTCAGCCGCGACCGCGCGGACAGCCCGAACTGCCGTTCGACGTCGTCCGGGGCGTACATCAGCACGCAGCGCGCCGCTGCACGATCGCGACCGGCGCGGCCGGCTTCCTGGAAGTAGTTCTCCAGCGAGCCCGGCACGTCGGCGTGGATGACCAGCCGCACGTCGGGCTTGTCGATGCCCATGCCGAACGCATTCGTGGCCACCATGACCCGCAGCTCGCCGTCGATAAAGCGCTGCTGCGTGTCCTTCTTGCTCTGCGGCGGTAGGCCCGCATGAAAGTGCCCGGCGGCGAGCCCCTTCTCGCGCAGGAATGCTGCAATCTCTTCGATACGCACCCGCGACGAGCAGTAGACGATGGCGCCGCCGGGTGCCGCCTCGGGCAGCGTCGCCGTGAGCACCTGTTGGGAACTCGGCGCCCTGCGCGAACGTGTCGAGCCGCGCCAGCGCTTCGCCGACTTGAGCCTTGCCGCGGTGAACGAAGCCCTGGCCGCTGTCGCCTCGCACTGCTGCGAACCTGTCGATGCGCCGATCATTCACGCCGACTTCGATGTCGATCGACAGGCAGCGTGCTGCCACGCTCCAAAGCGAGGTGTCAACTCGCTGCTTGCGATCCGGCGCGCCCGTCAAGGGTTGGGTATCCGATCTCGATCGAGGGTGATCTGTGAACCCGCAACATGCTGAAGCTCTGTCGAGAAGTGTCGTCGACAGGCATGCCGAAACACCTCGGGCCGCCGGGCGATGCGAGTGTGCGAATTTACCGACACCGCGCGCTTTGGGCCGGTGCTACCTTTGCGATCGCCATGAACAGACAACTCTGGGACATCTCCCCGCCGATCGCGCCCGACTCGCCGCTCTTTCCCGGTGACACTGGCTACTCGCAACTGTGGACCGCGCAGATCGGCCCGGGCTGCCCGGTCAACTTGAGTGCGATCACGATGTCGCCGCACATCGGCGCGCATGCCGACGCGCCGCTGCACTACGGCCCCGGCGCGCAGACGATCGGCGAGGTCGATCTGGCGCCCTACCTCGGGCCGTGCCGCGTGATCCATGTGATCGGTTGCGGGCCGCTGGTTCGGCCCGAGCACCTCGCCCACGCCATCGACCGGTTGCCGCCGCGCGTGCTCGTGCGCACCTGCACGACCGCGCCGACGCGGTGGTCGGCCGAGTTCGCTGCGTTCGCGCCCGAGACCATTGCTTGGCTCGCGTCGCTCGGTGTGCGGCTCGTCGGCATCGACAGCCAATCGGTCGACCCGGCCGACAGCAAATCGCTCGACAGCCACCACCTGCTGCTGAAGCACGACCTGCGCGTGCTCGAGAACCTCGTGCTCGACGACGTGCCTGCCGGCGACTACGAGTTGATCGCGCTGCCTTTGAAACTGACGATGGCCGACGCATCTCCCGTGCGCGCCGTGTTGCGAGAATTGTGAGTACTCCGATGACCACCACCCGACAAGACTGCGTCGCACTTGACGCCGCCGACGCCCTCGCTCCGCTGCGCGACGCGTTCGAACTGCCCGACGGCGTGATCTACCTCGACGGCAACTCGCTCGGCGCGCTGCCGAAGGCAACCGCCGCACGCGTGCAGCAGGTCGTGCGCAACGAATGGGGCGTCGGCCTGATCCGCAGTTGGAACAGCGCCGGCTGGATCGATCTCGCGCAGCGCATCGGCAACCAGATCGCCGGACTCGTCGGCGCGGGCGCGAACGAACTGATCGTCGCCGATTCGACCTCGGTCAACCTGTACAAGGTGCTCAGCACGGCGATCGCGATGCAGAAAGTCGACACACCCGCGCGCCGCACCATCGTCTCGGAGCGCAGCAACTTTCCAACCGACCTCTACATCGCCGAAACGCTCGCCTGCGAGCACGGCATGACGCTGGTGCTGATCGACGCCGACGACCTCCCCGCGCACCTCGACGACAAGCTCGCCGTGCTGATGCTCACCCACGTCAACTACCGCACCGGCCGCATGTTCGACATGGCGCAGGTCACGCACGACGCGCATGCCGCCGGCGCGCTCGTGGTCTGGGATCTCGCGCATTCGGCCGGTGCCGTGCCCGTCGATCTGACCGGCGCCGATGCCGATTTCGCGGTCGGTTGCGGCTACAAGTACCTCAACGGCGGCCCCGGCGCGCCGGCCTTCGTGTGGGCGCACCCGCGCCAGACCGCGCGCATGGACCGCGAGCAATTGCGCCAGCCGCTCGCCGGTTGGCTCGGCCACGCTGCGCCGTTCGAGTTCGCGGCCGACTACCGGCCCGCGCTCGGCATTCAGCGCTTCGTGTGCGGCACACCGGCGCTGCTGTCGATGTCGGCGCTCGCCTGCGGGCTCGATGTGTTCGGGCAGGCCGAACGGTTCGGTGGCTTGTTGGCGCTGCGGCGCAAATCGCTCGCGCTGACCGAGCTTTTCATTTCGTTGGTCGAAGCACGCTGTGCTGGCCACGGCCTCATGCTCGTCACACCACGGGAACACGAACAGCGCGGCAGCCAAGCGAGTTTCGCGCACCAGGATCAGGACGGCGCGATTGGCGGCTATGCCGTCATGCAGGCGCTGATTGCGCGCGGTGTGATCGGTGACTTTCGCTCGCCCGATCTGCTGCGCTTCGGCTTCACGCCGCTGTACACGCGCTTCGTCGATGTGTTCGACGCGGCCGAGCACCTGCACGCCGTGCTGGCGAGCGGCGAGTGGCGCGAGGCGCGCTTCAACGAACGCGCAGCGGTGACCTGATGCGCGGCCATTCGCCCGACAAGATCGTCGCCAACGACGGCGCGCAGCTTGATTTCTCGAAGGACATGAGCTACGGCGACTACCTGCACCTCGACGAAATTTTGAACGCGCAGCACCCGCTTTCGCCCTCGCACGACGAGATGCTGTTCATCGTGCAGCACCAGACCAGCGAGCTGTGGATGAAGCTGCTGCTGCACGAGCTCACCGCGGCAGTGAAGTGCGTCGCGGCCGACGATCTCGGCAGCGCCTTCAAGATGCTCGCGCGCGTCAGCAAAATCATGGAGCAGCTGGTGCACGCGTGGGATGTGCTCGCGACGATGACCCCGCCCGAATACTCCGCGATCCGCCCCTACCTGAGCGCCAGCAGCGGCTTTCAGAGCGCGCAGTACCGCTGCATCGAGTTCATGCTCGGCAACAAGAACGCCGCGATGTTGAAGCCGCACGCGCACCGGTCCGACCTGCTCGCGCGTGTCGACGCAGCCTGGCGCGCACCTTCGCTGTACGACGAAGCGCTGCGCCTGCTCGCGCGCCGCGGCTTTGGCGTGCCAACCTCTCACACCGAGCGCGACTGGATCCGACCCTACGAACCGAACGATGCCGTCGAGCAAGCCTGGCTCATCGCCTACCGCGACCCGAAAACGCACTGGGATTTGTACCAGCTCGGCGAGGAACTCACCGACCTGGAAGACGCGTTTCGACTCTGGCGCTTTCGCCACGTGACGACGGTCGAACGCATCATCGGCTTCAAGCGCGGCACCGGCGGCACCTCGGGCGTCGGCTACCTGCGCAAGATGCTAGACGTGGTGCTGTTCCCCGAAATCTGGAAGCTGCGCACCGACCTCTGACCCAGCGCGTCGATCGCACCCAGCGCGCTGGCCTCCCGATTCACCCCAAATTCACCGGCACGAAAATCTTGTCGCCGTCGCGTTGCACCAGCAGTGCCACGCTCTTTGGTTTGCCTTGCAGCACGAGCTTGACGGTCTCCATCGACTGCACCGGCTTGCCGTTGATCGCGAGCAGCACGTCGCCCGGCTGGATGCCGGCCTTCTCGGCCGGGCCGGTGACTTGCTCTATCACCAGGCCCGCCTCGAGCTTCGACTGATTGCGTTCTTCGCGGGTCAGCGGGCGCATGCTCAAACCGAGTTGGCCCGGCTTGACGGCACCATCGGCATCGGCCACTTGCGTGCCCTCCGCTTCAGCGCCGCCGAGCTTGGCCTGAACCTCGCGCGCGGCATGATCGCGCCACACCTTGAACGTGACCTTCTCGCCCGGTGCCGACAAGCCGATCAGGCTCGACAACTCACCCGAGCGCACGACCGGCTGGCCGTTGACCTCGGTGATCACGTCACCCGACTTCAAACCGGCAGCCGCCGCGGCGCTGTTCGGCGCCACGTTGGCAACGAGCGCGCCGTCGGGCTTTTTCAAACCGAACGAATCGGCGAGCGCCTGGTTCAGGTCCTGGATCGTCACGCCGAGCTTGGCGTGGCTCGCCTTGCCGGTCGCGACGATCTGGTCTTTGACCTTCATCGCCACGTTGATCGGGATCGAGAAACTCAGGCCCTGGAAGCCGCCGCTCTGCGAGTAGATCTGTGCGTTGATGCCGACCACCGCACCACTGCCGTCGAAGAGCGGGCCACCCGAATTGCCGGGGTTGACCGCCGCATCGGTTTGGATGAACGGCACGACCGTGTTGTCGCCCGGCAGCGAGCGGCCCTTGGCGCTGACGATGCCTTGCGTGGCGGTTTGCTCCAGGCCGTAGGGCGCGCCGATCGCGAGCACGGGGTCGCCGACTTCGAGATTGCGCACGTCGCCGATGCGCACGGTCGGCAAGTCTTTTGCGTCGATGCGCAGCACGGCGATGTCGGTGGTCGGGTCGGAGCCGAGCACTTTCGCGGTGAACTCGCGTCGATCGCTGAGCTTGACCGTCACGTCCTTCGCTTCTCGAACCACGTGGGCATTGGTCAGGATCAGGCCATCAGCGCTGATGATGAAGCCCGAGCCCAGGCCCTTGAACGGCACCTGCCCGCCTTGGGGGCCGCGCTGCTGAAAACCCGGCATGCCGCGGAAGAATTTGAAGAACGGGTCGTTCTCCATCCCCGGCGGCAGCCCGCCCTGCTCTTCGGCCGAGGCCTTGTGCATGCCAGCGACCGTGACGCCGACGACAGCCGGCCCGAACTGCTTGACGATGCCGCGGTAGTTCGGCGTGCCTTGTGCCGGCAGCATCGCAACAAGCGGCGGCGCCGAGGCGTCGGAGACGGCCTTGTAGCTGGGCAACGAAGCCTGTTGTGGCTCGCTCGATTTGCCTTTGAGCCACGCTGGCATCTCGATCGCGCCGGCGGTGCCGACAACCAGCACGCCGGCTGTGATCAGCGCTGCGGCCAGGGGTTTGAATTTCAACATGCTCGCTCCAGCCTTCAGGGTCCGCGGAACATTCCGCATGTAGCAGAGGGTAGGCGCAGCCGGTTAACGCTCGGTTAGCGCGGGGTTAAGCGAAGGTTAGGAGACGGCGCGAGAACACGCGCCGATGGGCCCTAAGGCGTCAACGTCACGTCGCCGAAATACGCCAGCCCGTGACCGTGCGTGTTGTCGGCATCGGCCGACACCGCCACGCCGACCACCTCGGGCACCTTGCCCTCCGCTTCGTCGGCAAACATGCGCAGGTAGTCGGCCACCAGGTTGCGGCGCTGCGAAACCCACTGCGCGAGCTTGGCCGTGCCGCTCTGCAACACGATGAACCGAATGCGCTTGGTGAACGCGTTGGGCAGGCCGGTGTCGATCGGGAGCTTGTTATCCCACACGTAGCAGAGCGTTTCGGTCGGCACGTCTTGCCCGGTCGTGCTGTGCGCGATCGCGAGTTTGGTGCGTTCGCCGAGCGAAAGCCGCGCGGCATCGAACGCGAAGAACACGCACAGCTTGGCCGGCGCATCGTCACCGGCGCGGGTCTTGATGTCGGCCTCTTCGATCAGCTTGTCGACGCGCCAGCGCCATGCCAGCGTGCTGCGCTCATTCACCTGCACGTGCAGGCCGTGCACCAGGTTGCCGTACGACTCGTCGGCCTCGACCTTCAGCACCCGCGCGCCGCCGAGATCGACGACAGTGAACTTCGTGGGCACTTTGTTGGGCAGGCTCGCAAACTTCCAAGCCGCTGGCGGTTCGCCCGCCGCGGCGACTGAAAACGGCGCGATCGATGCGTCGTCTGCGGCCCGGGCTGCGCCGCTGGAGAAGACAGCGGCAACCAGTGCGCCGCACGCTGTGATCACGGCGAGTCGATGGGCGCGGCATAAAGTGTGCATCCGCGCTGTTGTACCCGAGATGGCCGATTTGCGCAGCAAAATACGCGCTGCGCAGCACAATGATGGGCGCTCGATCAGGCGTGGGTTCGGTCGTGCGATTCGCCCGCCGGGTTCATGGAAAGGGCAGAAGCTTGTTCGCAGAACTGATTTCCGAGTCGAGCCGCTACGCCGCACAGGCGTTGGAGTCGCCGAGCGAAATGCTGGCCGTGATCTCTGTAATCGTCGCAGCCGCGTCCGTGCTCGTCAGCTCCTTCGTGAAGACGATGATCCCGCTGCGCTGGCTCGCGATCGGCAGCAACATCGGCTTCGTCGCCTACGGCGCGATCCACCCTTCGTACCCGATGCTGTTGCTTCACGCGGCGCTGCTGCCGATCAACGTGTACCGGCTGGCCGAGATGATGCGGCTGACCCGGCGCGTTAGGGCGGTGCGCAGCGACGGCGCGCTCTCGGCGATCTGGTTGCGGCCCTACATGCGCAGCGCCAAGCTGCGTGCCGGCACGGTGCTGTTCAACAAGGGCGACCTCGGCGACCGGCTCTACCTGCTGGCCGACGGCCGCATCGAGCTGGTCGAGATCGCGAGCAGCATCATCCCTGGCCAGATCTTCGGCGAGATCGCATTCTTCGCACCCGACCGGCGCCGCCGCATGACGGCGCGCTGCGCCGAGAACAGCACCGTGCTCTCGATCGACGAGAGCACGGTCAAGCAGCTGTACTACCAGAACCCGGCGTTCGGATTCAAGATGATCGAGCTGGTCGCGGCGCGGTTTTCAGCCGACGTCGACCGCGTCAACGCCGAGTTGCGGACTGCACGCTCGCAACTCGAGCAAGCGCGCGCTCAGCTCGCGGCCAAGGCCGACATGACCGACTGAATCGCTTCTTTCAGCTTGGCGTGGGCGAGCTCTTGGCATTGCTCGCGGCTCAGGCTAGGCACCGCATCGAAGGCGGTCGCCGACTTGATCGGCGCGTAGACCACCTTGCTGCCCTGCACCGGCAGCATCACCACTGGCAGCAGCATCGCACGGGCGGTGACCACGCAGGTCTTGCCTTCGTTGAAGCCGCCGGTCACTTCACTGACGAAGCGAAATTTTTTCGTCGGGTAGAGCTTGGCAACGCGCGCCAGGGTGTTTTCTTTCCAGATCGCCTCGGCGGTCGGCGCATCGATCAGGAAGTTCGCCGAGCGGTCGATGCTGATGGGCTTCGCAGGCTTCGGAGGTTTCGTGTCGGCGGCGAACGCACTCGTCGCCAGCATCAGGGCCACAGCCAAACTCACAACGCCAGGTTTCATGAATCGCCTCGGAAAGAATTGTCGTGATGACGAGAAGTGGTGCCGGCCGGCGCCAAGCCCGGTAGTGTAGGCAGAGCCGGTGCGGGCGGCCCCCTTCTGTCGACGGATGTCGGCGCGAATCGAACCTCGACGCGCAAGCCGCCCAACGGCGAATCGCCGAGCGCGACGGTGGCGCCGTGCCGATCGGCCACGCTGCGCACGATCGCAAGGCCCAGACCGGTGCCGACCTCGTCGCCCGCCGCGTGGCGGTAGAAACGGTCGAACACGCGGGCGCGCTCTTCCGGCGGGATGCCCGGGCCTGCGTCGTCCACACGCAACAGCGCAGCGCCGCCATCTTCGAGCACGCGCAGCTCGACCCGCGCGCCACGCGGGGCGTAGCGCACCGCGTTGTCGGCAAGGTTGCGCGCCAGCACCACGAGCGTGGCGGCATCGCCGCGCAGCGGCACCGGCGCGTCGGCAAACAATTCGATCGTGGTGCCGCGCGAGTGCGCGAGCGGCACGGTGTCGGCGACGGCAGCGCGCACCAGTTCGCTCAGGTCAAGATCAGCGGCCGCCGCCAGCGGCGCGCCCGGCTCGGCACGGGCGAGTGCCAGCAGTTGCTCGACGAGCCGGGCAGCACGGTCGATGCCGGCGCTCAGTGCCTCGACCGCTTCGGTGCGCGCGGCTTCGTCGGGCGCGCGCTTGAACAATTGCATCTGCAACTTCAGCGCGGTCAGTGGCGAGCGGAGTTCGTGGGCGGCATCGGCGACGAACGCACGCTGCGCGCCGAGCGACGTGCCGAGCCGCTGCAGCAGGCCGTTGAGCGCACCGACGATCGGCGCGACCTCGGCGGGCAGCCCGGCCAGCGGCAGCGGCTGCAACGACTGCTCATCGCGGGCGCGCACGCCGTCGGCCACACGCTTCAGCGGCGCGAGCGTCTGCGCCGCCAGCCACCAAATCAGTACCGCCATCACCGGCGCGATGAACAGCAGCGGCGCCACGCTGCGCAGCGCCGCGCCGGCCGCGAGCTGCTGGCGTATCTGCAGCGGCTGCGCGACCTGGATCACGCGGTCGCGGCTCGCGACGCTGAAGGCGCGCCAGGTTTTGCCGTTGACCGTCACGTCGGCCAGGCCGAGCACGGCGCGCGTCGGCAGGTCGTCACGCAAGCGCGGCGGATAAATGATGCGGCCGTCGACGGTCCAGATCTGCACGACGAAATCGAGCTCTTCGTCGGCCAGCGTGCTCGCCTGCGCCGCCGCGATCTCGCCCTGATCGCGCAGCGAGAACGCCATCTGCCGCAACTGGTAGTCGAACAGCGATTCGGTCTCGGCGAGCACGTTGCGGTAGGTCAGCGCACCCATCACCACGGCCGTGATCACGAGCATGCCGAGCAACGAGAGCAGAACGCGAACGCGGATCGAATTCATGGTGCCCCCACGTCGCTTCGCTCTTGCCCCCCGAGGGGGCGTCCCCCGGCAAGGCCATGAAGGGGCCCCGGTGTGGCCCTTGGCGGCCCGGCGCTCGGGCTGTGGATCATGCCGCCCTCGGCTTGTCGTTGACGAAGTAGCCGACACCCCGAACGTTCTGAATGAACTCGGCACCGAGCTTGCGGCGCAACTGGTGGATGTAGACCGAGACCGCGTTGCTCTCGATCTCTTCGCCCCAGCCGTAGAGCCGGTCTTCGAGTTGGGCGCGCGACAGCAGCGCGCCCGGCCGCAGCATCAATGCCTCGAGCACCGCGAACTCGCGCGCCGACAACAGCACCGGCGCGCCATTCGAGCTCACCTGCCGCGTGGCCGGATCGAGCGTGACGCCGCCGAACGCGAGCGCTGGCTGCGCACGCCCGCTGTGCCGGCGCAGCACGGCGCGGATGCGCGCGGCCAGCTCGTCGAGGTCGAACGGTTTGACAAGGTAGTCGTCAGCACCGGCGTCGAGGCCGGCGACCTTGTCACCGGGGCCGTCGCGCGCGGTCAGCACGATCACCGGCGTGGCGTCTTGCCGCGCACGCACCGCGCGCAGCACCTCGAGCCCGCCGCTCGCATGCGACTCGGCGCCGAGCGCACCACTCGCCGGCAGGCCGAGGTCGAGCAGCACGAGGTCGAAACGTTCGCTCGCCAGCGTCGAATGCGCCGCCGCCACATCGCGCACCCAATCGACCGCATGCCCTTCGAGCCGCAACGCGCCGCGCAGGCTCTCGCCGATCATCCTGTCGTCCTCCACCAGCAGCAGTCGCATCCGAAAAGCATACCTTGCGCTTCGAGCGCGGTCGGCGTGCCGGCAGGAACGGGTATCGTGGCTGCCATGCCGAACGCCCTTCGCCACACACTGCTTTCCTTCCGCGACCTGCTGGCGACCTTCGGCCCGTTCATCGTGCTGGTGATCGTGTTGCTGGCGCTGGCCTACTGGGTGCTCGACCCGACGCCGCCGAAGAAGGTCGTGCTCGCGACCGGCACCGATCAAGGCGCCTACGCCGAGTTCGGCAAGCGCTACGCGCAGATCCTCAAAAGCTACGGCATCACGGTCGAGTTGCGTTCGACCGAAGGCGCGGCCGAGAACCTGCGCTTGCTGCACGACGCCGCATCGGGCGTCGACATTGCCTTCGTGCAAGGCGGTGCCGGCGAGCGCTTGCGACAGGAGGCGAACTCGGTCGCGCCTGCAGACGCAGACGACGACGCCGCCGGTTTGGTCTCGCTCGGCAGCCTGTTCGTCGAACCGGTGTGGCTGTTCTATCGCACCGACTCGGCTGAGCGGCTGCTCAAAGCGCCGGCTCTCACGAGCCTGTCGCAGTTGCCTGGCTGGCGCCTCAACGTCGGCGCGCCCGGCAGCGGCGCGCCGAATTTGATGTTCAAGCTGATCGACGCCAACAAGCTCGACGCCAAGGCGCTCACCATCGCCCGCAAATCGCAGACGCCCGCCACCGTCGACCTGATCGGCGGTGACATCGACGCGCTGGTGTTCGCCTCGGCGCCCGAATCGCTGATCGTGCAGATGCTGCTGCAAACGCCCGGCATCGCGCTCTACGACTTCGCGCAGGCCGATGCGTACTCGCGCCGCTTCCCGTTCCTGAGCCCGGTGACGCTGCCGCGCGGCGTGGTCGATCTGGCCGGTGACGTGCCCTCGCGCGACGTGCACCTGATCGCGCCGACCGCCACGCTGCTGGCGCGCGCCGGCACCCACCCCGCGCTGCTGCAGCTCTTCATGCAGGCCGCGCAACAGGTGCACGGCGGCGCAGGCTGGTTTCAGCACAAGGGTGATTTTCCGAAGGCCGGCGGCACCGAGCAGCCGCTCGCGAAAGAGGCGCAGCGCTTCTACGCCAGCGGCACGCCGGTGCTGCAGCGCTACTTGCCGTTCTGGTTCGCAAACCTGATCGAGCGCATGTGGCCGGTGCTGGTGACGATCATCGCAATCCTGATCCCGCTCTCGCGCATGCTGCCTCCGCTCTACCAGTTTCGCATCCGCTCGCGCATCTTTCGCTGGTACGCGCAGCTGCGCGAGGTGGAAGACGCGGTCGGCAAGCGGCCGGCAGGTGAATTGCTCGCCGAGCTCGAAGGCATCGAGTCGCATGTCGAGGGCGTGAACGTGCCGCTGAGTTATGCCGACGAGCTCTACTCGCTGCGCAGCCACATCCAGATGGTCGGCAACCGGCTGCGGGCCGCGCCGACGGAGGCCGCCGCATGAGCGAAAAAACGGCGGGCAACAAACCGAAGGTCGTGATCATCGGCTGCGGTTTCGGCGGCATCGAGGCGGTGCGCATCCTCTCGACGTCGTCGGTCGAAATCACGATGGTCGACCGCACCAACCACCACTTGTTTCAGCCGCTGCTGTACCAGGTCGCGACTGCGGGCCTGAGTGCGCCGGCGGTCAGCGCGCCGATCCGCCACACGCTGCGAACCGAGATGAAACGCGGCAACCTGACAGTGCTGCAAGCCGAGGTCACGGGCATCGATGCAGCATCGAAGCGCGTGCTGCTTGACGGCGATCAATCGCTGCCCTACGACCACCTGATCGTCGCCGCGGGCGCGACCCACAGCTACTTCGGCCATGACGACTGGGCGCCGTTCGCGCCGGGCCTGAAAACACTCGACGATGCTTTCAAGATTCGTGCGCGCGTGATCGGCGCCTTCGAGCGTGCCGAGCGCCTCGACGACGCGCAGGCGCGCGAACCGTGGATGACCTTCGTGGTGATCGGCGGCGGGCCCACCGGTGTCGAGATGGCCGGCACGATGACCGAGATTGCGCAGCACACGCTGCCGCAGGAATTTCGCCGCATCGACTCGACCCGCGCCCACGTCGTGCTGCTCGAAGGCTCCGAGCGCGTGCTCGGCGCGTTCGTGCCGCAACTCTCGCAACGGGCGCGCGAGCAACTCGTCAAGCTCGGCGTCGACGTGCGCACCGGCTGCAAGGTGATTGGTATCGATGCCGAGGGCGTCGACTACGAAACCACCGCCGGCAGCGGAGGCCCAAACGGCGTTGGCGGCGGAGCCCGCGATGGCAAGGTCGTCTCGCGCCATCGCCTGTCGAGCAAGACCGTGATTTGGGCCGCCGGCGTGGCCGGCTCGGCGCTCGGCAAGTCGCTCGCCGCCAGCGCCGGCGCAACGCTCGACCGCGCTGGCCGCGTCATCGTGCTACCCGACCTGAGCCTCACCGATCACCCCGAAATCGCGGTGATCGGCGACCTGGCGTCGGCAATGAGCCACCCGGCCGACCCGAGACAAGGCAAGCCCACGCCGGTGCCCGGTGTCAGCCCCGGCGCGAAGCAGATGGGACGCGCGGCGGCCGCGAACCTGCTTCGCCGGCTCGCGGGCCGGGCGACTGAGCCGTTTCGCTATGTCGACTACGGCAACCTCGCTACCGTCGGCCGCAAGGCCGCTGTCGTCGACCTGACCGTGCCGTACTTCGGCTCGCTGCGCTTCTCGGGCTACTTCGCGTGGTTGTTCTGGCTGTTCGCGCACATCTACTTTTTGATCGGTTTTCGCAACCGCCTGATCGTGATGCTCGACTGGGCCTGGGCCTACTGGACCTATGAGCGCTCGGCGAGGGTGGTCGCCGAACCGCCTTCGGTGCGACACGTGCCACGGACACCCTGATTCGCCAGCGCGATGTGGGCTTGCCGACTCCAGTCGGATCCAACCGCCGACAACCGACCGGACTGCTGCTGACCAACCCGGCAGCGGCCGGCATGCGCCCGACAGAAGATGTCGACGCGATCGTCGAGGTCACCACGCTCGCCGCCCACCACGCGCGGCGGCCGCTGCTGGCCGAGCGCGGTTTCATACAGACGATGGCCGACAACACGCCGCCGTTCCGCTGGTTCTGGAACTGGCTGCAGCTCGATCCGGTGCGGGTCGATGCCCACGTGCTCGGGTTCGCGAACCGCTGGCACCGGGCAGGCTTTGCGGCGGCCGCCAGCACCGCGCTGGGCGGGAGCGTCGGCCTGCGCCACCTCGATGTACCGCACTTCCTCGCGACCAAGTTCGAGGCCTACAACGACCGCGGCGGGCGCAACATCTACCTGGGCCACGACCTCGAAGACATCGTCACCTTGATCGACGGCCGCGCCGAGCTGGCCGAGGAACTGCTTCAAGCCGAGCCCGAGCTGCGCGCCCATGTGGTCGAGCAGACACGAGCGCTGCTGGCGCACCCGGAACTGCCGAACGCCTTGCCTGGCATCGTGGCCCAACCGATCCGCGCGGGCATCGTGCTCGAACGCCTGCAACGCATCGCCTCGCTGAATTCCGACGAACGCATCCGCCCTCGGTGACGGCCGCCCTGCAATTCAACCCGAACTCTCAGACAATCCGACCACCCGACCGACTGGATGCACACCCATGGACACCCGCACCTCCACTCACCGCCTGCGCATCGAGCGCGTGCGCGACGAGCTCACGCGGCAGCACCTCGCGGCCGTGCTGGTGCCCTCGAGCGACCCGCACCTGAGCGAGTACTTGCCCGAGCGCTGGCAAGGTCGGCAGTGGCTCTCGGGCTTCACCGGTTCGATGGGCACGCTGGTCGTCACGACCGACACCGCCGTGCTGTTCGCCGACAGCCGCTACTGGGTGCAGGCCGAGGCCGAACTCGCAGGCACCGGCACCGAACTCGTGAGAATAGCGACCGGCAACGCGAGCGACCATGTCGAGTGGCTCGCGCGCCATGTGCCGGCGGGCGCGACGGTCGGGGTCGACGGCAGCGTGCTCGGCCTCGCGGCGGCGCAGTTGCTGCAGGCCACGCTCACGAAAGCCGGCATCACATTGCGCACCGATTTCGACGCGCTCGCCGCCGCCTGGCCCGAGCGTCCCGGCCTGCCGGGCGCGGCTGTCTACGAGCACCTCGCACCGCAGGCGCCGCTGGCGCGTGCCGCCAAGCTCGCAAAGGTGCGTGAAGTGGTCGCGCAGCGCGGCGCCACGCACCACTTCATCTCGACCGTCGACGACATCGCGTGGCTTTTCAACCTGCGCGGCGCCGACGTGAGCTTCAACCCGGTGTTCCTCGCGCATGCATTGCTCGACGTGAACGGTGTGACGCTCTTCGTTGTCGAGGGCAAGGTCGGCGCGCCGTTGCAGGCCACGCTCTCGCGAGACGGCGTGTGCGTCGCACCCTACGCCGAGGCCGGCGCGGCGCTGGCGGCATTGCCCACCGACGCGGTGCTGCTGATCGACCCGAAGCGCGTCACCTTCGGGTTGCGGGCCAACGTGACCGCGCGCGTGGTCGAAGCGATCAATCCGAGCACGCTGTTCAAGAGCCGCAAGACCGACGCCGAGGCCGCTCATGTGCGCGAGGCGATGGCGCAAGACGGCGCCGCGATGTGCGAGTTCTATGCGTGGTTCGAGGCCGCGCTCGGGAAGCAAAGAATCACCGAGCTGACGATCGACCAGCAACTCAGCGCCGCCCGCGCCAAGCGCCCCGGCTTCAAGGGCCTGAGCTTCAACACGATCGCCGCCTACAACCCGAACGGCGCGATGCCGCACTACCACGCGACGCCCGAGTCGCACGCGGTCATCGAAGGCGATGGATTGCTGTTGATCGATTCCGGCGGCCAGTACCTCGGGGGCACGACCGACATCACCCGCGTTTGGCCGATCGGCACCATCACCGCACAGCATCGCCGCGACTACACGCTGGTGCTCAAGGGCACGATCGCACTCAGCCGCACGCGCTTTCCGCGCGGCACGCTCTCGCCGATGCTGGACGCGATCGCGCGTGCGCCGCTGTGGCAACACGGGCTCGACTACGGCCACGGCACCGGCCACGGCGTGGGCTACTTTCTCAACGTGCACGAAGGCCCGCAAAGCATCTCGAAGGCGATCCCCGACGCCACCATGGCGATGGAGCCCGGCATGATCACCAGCATCGAGCCTGGCCTGTACCGGCCGGGAAAGTGGGGCATCCGGATCGAGAACCTGGTATTGAACGTGCCGGTGGCCTCGGCCGCGCACGATGGGTCGAACGAGTTCGGCGAGTTCCTCGAATTCGAGACGCTCACGCTCTGCCCGATCGACACGCGCTGCATCGACCGCGCGCTGCTTCGGCAAGACGAGATCGACTGGCTCAACGCCTACCACGCCACGGTGCGCGAGCGCCTCGCTACGCTGGTCGCGGGTGATGCGCTCGCCTGGCTGACGACCCGCACCGAGCCGATCTGATCGACCGCCGCGGGCTGCGCGCGGAAGCGATTCGTCCGCGCTGAACGCAGTTCATCCGCGTCTCGGCGCGGCTCGTCGCACATCGGTTTGCAGGCCGCACGGCGGCTCCTAGAGTTCACTTCACCGCAGCACGAAACGCCGCGCAACGAACCCCCAGGAGCCACACCATGATCAGCCGCCTCACCACCCTCGCCGCCACCTTCGCCATCCTCGCCACCGCCTCGCTCGCCTATGCGGCGAGCGCGCACCACGCGCCGACAGCCGCGCCGGCCGCGGCCGGCAAACAAGTGCGCGTCGTTCAACTCGAACGCGTCGTGGTCACCGCGAAACGTGCGGACTACGCTGCACGCTGAGCCGGCCGCGCAGCGCTGCTACGCTTCGCTTCCATGTCCGACCCAATTGCGTCTTCAGCCCTGCAACCCGCCATCGGCGTCGACCTCGGTGGCACCAAGATCGAAGCCGCCGTGCTCGACGGCGCCGGCGCCGACCTCTGGCGCGAACGCGTCGCCACACCGGCCGGCGACTACCGTGCAATCCTCGACACCGTGGCGGCACTCATCGCGCGCGCCGAGTCCGATCTCGGCCTGACGGGCTGCACGGTCGGCATCGGCACACCAGGCACGCTGACGGCCGCCGGACTGATCAAGAACGCGAACTCCACCTGCCTGAACGGCCAGCCGCTGCAGCGTGATCTGGCCGAGGCGCTGCAACGGCCAGTGCGTGTGGCCAACGATGCGAACTGCCTCGCGTTGTCCGAAGCCACCGACGGCGCGGCAGCCGGCACAGCTGTGTCGTTCTCGGTGATTCTGGGCACCGGCATCGGTGCCGGCATCGTCGTCGACGGGCGCTTGCTCGGTGGCCCCAATGGCCTGGCCGGCGAGTGGGGCCACAACCCGTTGCCCTGGGCATCGGACGACGAACGCATCGGCCCGCGCTGCTACTGCGGCCAACGCGGCTGCGCCGAGACTTGGCTCAGCGGCCCCGGCCTCGCGCGCGACCACGCCGCGCATGGCGGCGAGGCACTCACCGCGCAGCAGATCGGTGCACGCGCCTCGCAAGGCGACGCGGCGTGCGAAGCCAGCCTGCAGCGCTACGAATCGCGCCTCGCGCGCTGCCTCGCGCAGGTGATCAACCTGCTCGACCCCGAGGTGATCGTGCTGGCCGGTGGCGTCTCGCAGATGACACGGCTGCAAGTCAACGTGCCGCGCCTCTGGGGCGCGTTCGTCTTCAGCGGCGGGCTCGAGGACACGGTGCGCACGAAGCTCGTGCAAAGCCTGCACGGCGACTCCTCGGGCGTGCGCGGTGCGGCGTGGCTTTGGCGCACCGAGCGAGGGTCTGACAGTTCTTCGAATTGACTCACTCTCCCTTTGGGAGAGCGCTGGGGTGAGGGCGTGGACCCGCCGTCAAGCCGGCCGGACAATCCGGGCCGACAAGGCTTGCGACAACGAATCGGCGCTGTCTTGCAAATGCGCCCGTGTGTCGGCCGTCAGGCCACGGCGCTGCGAAGCGGCGGTGAGGCGCGCCAGCAGCGCCTGCGCCTGCACACGCACGAGGCTGCGGGCGTCGGCACGGCCGAAACCTCCGGGGCGCAGCAGCATCGCCGACACGCGGTTCAGGTGCTCGCGTTGCAGTGCGCGGCGCGGCGCCGGGATGTCGACCGCGCGGCTGCCGCCTTGGCCGTCGATCTCGCTCCAGATGTCGCGCCCGAGCCGTGCATAGAGCTCCGCCAACTGCAGCGCCTCGGTGCCCTGTGCCGCCTTGCCTTGGCTGTCGATGATGCGGGCCGCGACCTCATCGCCCATCAACTGGTTGAGCAGCGTGCGCTGCACGCCGAGCAGTCGGTCTGTGACAGAAAAGTCGGTGACGACCGGTGTGCCGATGTTCAGCGCATCGGCGCGTTCCTGGAAGTCGGGCGCGAGGCGCCGCTGCAGCGCGGGTGAGACCGAAAGGCTGTCGGCCGCGAACAGGCCGCGTGAAATCTGGTCGAGCGCGTCACGCTGCGCAACGGCCGAAACCGGCTGCAGCGGGTCGCGCCCCGAACCGGGGAAGTCGCGCAACGTGCGCACGCCGCCGATCTGGCGCGCCAGCACGCCGACCGAGCGCGCCACGTCGTTCACCGCGAAGTTGAGCGAACGGCGCAGTACCGCGTAGTCGCGGTCGGGTGAGAGCGTGCGCGTTTCCTGGCGCTTGAACAGGTCGCGCGCGATCGCCAAGCGCTTGGCGGCAAATGCGAGCGGGTCGCTGCCGAGGTCGAACTGCAGCGCGTCGGGATCGATGCCGAGGAAGTTGTCTTCGTCGGTGCCGAAGGCCAGCTCGGGCTCGCTGCTCCGCGCAGCGATGCGCTCGAGTGCGGCCCTCTCGCCGGTCGGCTCGAGCGGGCGGTAGGCGTACTCGATGGCCCAATCGTCGTAAGGGCCGAGCGTGGTCTGGAACGGCGCTACGGCAGGCGCACCCGGGCTCGCGATGTTGACGGACGCGTACTCCATCACCGAGCCGGTGATGGCATGGGTGCGCGTGAACTCGGGGTTGGAAATCTGCTTGTCGGAGTAGATGCGCGAGGCGCGGAAGTTGTGCCGCAGCCCGAGCGTGTGGCCGACCTCGTGCATGGTCACGTCTTTCAAATACGCCAGCACGAAGGCCTGCGCCTCGGCGCTGTCGGGGTCGAGCTCGCCGCGCGCGGCAAGCACGTCGAGCGCATAGCCGAGCTGGTCGGCGGCTTGCTCGGCGTTGTGGCAATCGTGTTGTTCGAACGCTTCGCCGCTGGCGGCGCCGCCGAACTGCATCAACCGGGCCATGTCGGCTGCGGTGCCGTTCAAGATCTGCGCGCGCGAGGCGCGCTGGTTGCGCGACGACAGGCTCTCCATGCCGATGTTGGCCGCCAGAATTTCGCCACTGCGCGGGTCGACATGGCTCGGCCCGATCGCGCCGAAGCTGGGCGCGGCATTCGTCATCCAGCGCACCGAGGCGCCGCCGTCGAGCGTGTCGAAATCGGCGTCGTCGGGCTGCACCTTGACCTCGATCGCGCCCTTGATGCCGATCTTCTCGAACGCCTTGTTCCACTCGAGAATACCGGCCGCGATCGTGTCGCGGTACTTCAGCGGGATCGTCCGGTCGAGCCAGTAGACGATCGGCTTGACCGGCTCCGAGAGCGCCGCGGCCGGGTCTTTCTTATCGAGCCGCCAACGGTTCACGTTGCGCACGATCGGCGTGCGCGCGAGGTCGTCGCTGAAGTCCCAGTACGGCACCGTGAAATAGCCGACGCGTGAATCCGCGGGGCGCGCATGCATAGGTTCTGCGGGCAGCGTCGAGATCGAATATTGCGCGGTCACGAACATGCTGCGCGGGTCGACCAACGTGGTCGGCACGGTCGGCACCGGCGCGCCGGGCGGCGTGTTCGGCTGGCGCACCGCGATCGTGGCGGTCGAGAAATGCTGCATCACTTCGATCGACACGCCCTCGGGCTTGACCCTCAGCGCGGTGATCGCCGAGTTGCGGCCGTCGAACGCATAGCCTTGGCGGTAGCTGCGCTGCAGCTGCATGCCGATGCCGAGCATGTCGTTGATGAACAGCGCGTTCGCGTCGACCAGCACCGACAGACGCTCGGGCTGCGGCTGGCTCGCGACCACCGTGCTCGCGAGCAGGCTGGGCGAGAACGCCGCGGCCACCGCACGGCCTTCGGGTGTGCCCGCGCGGGCCGTGAAGTCGGTGTTGCGCGCGATCATCTGCACCTGGTTGTGGATGCGCCGGAACTCGATCACCATCGCCTGGTCCATCAGCCCGCCGAACACCCGCGCCTCGCCGATGCCGGTGGCGATCTTGGGCGACAAGAAGAACGGCTTGTTGAAGTCGCCCGGCTTCAACTCGATCCAGACCTTCTCGTCTTTTTGGTAGAGCGTGAACATCCCGTCGCTCTTTTTTGCATCGCGGATCACCGTGGCGAACACCGGCGGGCTGCCGGGTGGCGGCGGTGTGAGCTGCGGCGTACCGGGCGCCACGCCCGAGGCACTCGGCGCGGCAGCAGCGACCGGGCCCGCAGCAGGCCGCGGCGCGCTCGTCGCGGTCGATGAACTTGCCGAACTTGCCGTACTCGCCGGCCCCGCCACCGCGACGGCACTGCCGCCGCCGGCTGGGTTCAGCGAAGCGCAACCGCCCAGCAGCGCAAGGGTCAACGTGGCCAACACGGGCCGGGCGAAGGGAGACGCGGTGGAATTCATCTTGATGCTCACTTCAAAGCTTTGTAGCGCAGCCGATGCGGGCGCGCGCCTTCTTCGCCGAGGCGCTTCTTCTTATCGGCCTCGTATTCCTGGTAGTTGCCGTCGAAGAAGACCCATTTCGAGTCGCCCTCGCAGGCCAGGATGTGGGTGGCGATGCGGTCGAGAAACCAGCGGTCGTGGCTGATGACCATCAGCGAGCCGGCGAATTCGAGCAGCGCGTCTTCGAGCGCGCGCAGGGTTTCCACGTCGAGGTCGTTCGACGGTTCGTCGAGCATCAACACGTTGCCGCCCTGCGCCAGCGTCTTGGCCAAATGCAGCCGGCCGCGCTCGCCGCCCGAGAGACTGCCGACGAGCTTTTGCTGGTCGTTGCCCTTGAAGTTGAACTTGCCGATGTAGGCGCGCGACGGCATCACGAACTTGCCGACCACGATGTTGTCGAGCCCGCCCGAAACATCCTGCCAAACGGTCTTGTCGGCTTCCAGCGATTCGCGGCTCTGGTCGACGAACGCCATCTTCACTGTCGGCCCGATCTTGACGGTGCCCGCATCGGGCTGCTCTTTGCCTGCGATCATGCGAAACAGCGTCGACTTGCCCGCGCCGTTCGGGCCGATGATGCCGACGATCGCGCCGGCCGGCACCTTGAAGCTCAGGTTGTCGATCAGCACGCGCTCGCCGAAGCTCTTGGTCACGCCCTCGAACTCGAGCACCTCGTGGCCGAGCCGGTCGCCGACCGGAATGAAGATCTCGTTCGTCTCATTGCGCTTTTGGTAGTCGACGTCACTCAATTCCTCGAATCGCGCCAGACGCGCCTTGCTCTTTACCTGACGACCTTTCGGGTTCGCGCGCACCCATTCGAGCTCTTTCTTCATTGCGCGGGTGCGCGCGTCTTCGGTCTTTTGTTCGAGTTCGATGCGGGCTTCTTTCTGCTCCAACCAAGTGCTGTAGTTGCCCTTGTACGGAATGCCGCGCCCGCGGTCGAGCTCCAAAATCCACTCGGCCGCGTTGTCGAGAAAGTACCGGTCGTGGGTGATCGCGACCACGGTTCCCGGGTAGCGTTGCAAGAACTGCTCCAACCAATCGACGCTTTCGGCATCCAGGTGGTTGGTCGGCTCGTCGAGCAGCAGCATGTCGGGCTTGCTCAGCAGCAGGCGGCACAACGCGACCCGGCGCTTCTCACCACCCGACAAATTGCCGACGACGGCCTCCCACGGCGGCAGGCGCAACGCATCGGCGGCGATCTCCAACTGCTGGTCGGAGTTCTCGCTGCCCGAGGCAGCAATGATCGCTTCGAGATCGGCCTGCTCGGCGGCGAGCTTGTCGAAATCGGCATCGGCCTCGCCGTATTCGGCATACACCTCGTCGAGCCGCTTCTTCGCGGCGAGCGCGCCGCCGATGCCTTCTTCGACGGCCTCGCGCACGGTCTGGTCGGCGTCCATCACCGGCTCCTGCGGCAGGTAGCCGATCTTCAGGTCGGGCATCGGCGTGGCTTCGCCTTCGATGTCCTTGTCGATGCCGGCCATGATCTTGAGCAGCGTCGACTTGCCCGAGCCGTTGGTGCCGAGCACGCCGATCTTGGCGCCGGGGAAAAAGCTGAGGGAAATGTCTTTGAGGATCTGCCGCTTCGGCGGCACGATCTTGCCGACGCGGTTCATCGTGAAAACGTATTGCGCCATGGGCTACCTTTGGGCTGAGTGGATACGAGAAAATGCAGACGAACAGGCGTCGCGAGCGGCGAGCGATCACCCGGCGGTGCGTTCGCGCGGCGCGAGGCCGGAAATGGGCACCCGCAGCGATTGCGGCAATTATCCCGGACGATCGGCGCCGCCGGTTTTCGGCCCACGGGGCAGCCCCTGGCGCGCCGCGGCCGACACTGGATCACCCACGGTTCGCCTGCGTTCCTACACGCGGGGCACGTGCCGGGTGCTAGCGTGAGCCATGCCTTCGACACGACCGCCGATCACCCGACCCGCCGCGCTCAAAGTCACCGATCGGAGCGCCTCACAGCGCCACCAGTGGACCGACGCCGACTCGTACCTGTTTCGCGAGGGCACGCACACGCATTTGGCCGACAAACTCGGTTGCCAGCTTTCGAGCGCCTCGGGTGGCGCGGGCTTCGCGGTCTGGGCGCCGAATGCGAGCTCGGTCGCGGTGGTCGCCGACTGGAACGGTTGGGACGAATCGGCCGCGCCGATGACCGCACGCAGCGATGGCACCGGCATCTGGGAAACCTTCATCCCCGCCGCACCGCACGGGCAGACCTACAAGTACCGCATCCGCTCGGCGCACGGCGCGGTGCTCGACAAGGCCGACCCGTTCGCGTTCGCGACCGAAGGCCCGCCGGCCACGGCGTCGCGGGTCTGGGATTTGCAGCATGACTGGAAGGACACCGGCTGGATGCAAACGCGCGCGGCCCGCAACGCGCTCGACGCGCCGATTTCGATTTACGAGGTGCACCTCGGCTCGTGGCGGCGGCGCGATGGCGAGCTCATGAACTACGGCGAGCTCGCGGTGCCGCTGGCCGACTACGTGCTCGACATGGGCTTCACCCACGTCGAGCTGATGCCGATCACCGAGCATCCCTTCTACGGCTCATGGGGTTACCAGACCACCGGTTACTTCGCGCCCACGGCCCGCTACGGCACGCCGCAGGACTTCATGGCCTTCGTCGAATACCTGCACCGGCGCGGCATCGGCGTGCTGCTCGACTGGGTGCCCTCGCACTTCCCGACCGACGCGCACGGTCTGGCGCAATTCGACGGCACGCACCTGTACGAGCACGCTGACCCGCGCCAGGGTTTTCACCCTGAATGGCAGTCGGCGATCTTCAACTACGGCCGCAGCGAGGTGCGCAGTTTCTTGCTGTCGTCGGCGCTGTTCTGGCTCGAGCGCTACCACCTCGACGGCCTGCGCGTCGACGGCGTGGCCTCGATGCTCTACCTCGACTATTCGCGCAAGGCGGGCGAGTGGATTCCCAATTGCCACGGCGGCCGCGAGAACCTGGAGGCCACGCAATTCCTGCAGGAACTCAACCGCGCCGCCTACCGCGAGCACCCCGATGCGATGACGATCGCCGAAGAATCGACCGCGTGGCCGATGGTCTCGCGGCCGACCGACATGGGCGGCCTCGGCTTCGGCATGAAATGGAACATGGGCTGGATGCACGACACGCTCGCGTACTTCGCCGAAGACCCGATCAACCGCAAGTACCACCACAACCAGATCACGTTCTCGATGGTCTATGCCTTCAACGAAAACTTCGTGCTGCCGCTTTCGCACGACGAAGTCGTCTACGGCAAGGGCTCGCTGCTCGGCAAGATGCCGGGCGACGATTGGCAGAAGTTCGCGAACCTGCGCGCGCTCCTCGGCTTCATGTGGGCGCACCCGGGCAAGAAGCTGCTGTTCATGGGCGGCGAGTTCGGCCAGCGGCGCGAGTGGACGCACGAAGGCGAACTCGAATGGTGGGTCACCGCCCTGCCCGAACACGCCGGCGTGCAGCGCTTCGTGCGCGAACTCAACCGCGTGTATTGCGCCGAGCCCGCGCTGCACCGAATCGACTTTTCGCCCGAAGGTTTCGAGTGGATCGTGGGTGGCGATGCCGAGTCGAGCGTGCTGGTGTTCTTGCGCAAGGACGGTGCCGGACACGCGCTCGTGGTCGCGTGCAATTTCACGCCGCTGCCGCGCGAGAACTACATCGTCGGCGTGCCGCAGGGCGGCATCTGGCGCGAGCTGCTCAACAGCGATGCGGCCGAGTATGGCGGCGCGGGCTGGGGCAACTTGGGCCATGTCGAAGCGGCGCCGCTGGCGTCGCATGGCAAACACCATTCAATCAGCCTGACGCTGCCGCCGCTCGCGGTCGTCGTGCTCAAACACGAGCCGCGCCATGACTGACGCACGCGAGATTCCGCGGCCCGAAGACGGCCGCGTTCGTGCCGTTGTCGACGCGGTGATGCCCTGCATCGATGGCGGCCGCTTCGCAGTCAAATGCATAGCCGGCGAGCGCTTCGCGGTGCAAGCCGATTGCTTCGCCGACGGCCATGACGTGTTGCGGGTCGTGCTGCGCTGGCGAGCCGAAGACGGCGCCGATTGGCACGAAGAGCCGATGCGATCGACCGGCAACGACCGCTGGCTGGCCTGGTTCACGCCGCCCGTCCCAGGGTGCTATCGCTACACCGTGACGGCATGGGTCGATGGGTTCGACTCGTGGCGGCATGAGCTCTCGCGACGCGTCGATGCGGCAGACATCCGCATCGCCGCGCAGGTAGGTGCCACGCTGCTGGGCGCTGCCGCGGCGCGCGCGACTGGCGCCGATCGCGAATCGCTCGCCTCAGCGGCCGAAGCACTGGCCCGGGCCGCTGCCGATTCGACCCTCGATGCCGCGCATCTGAAATCGCTCGCACTCGACGCCGAAACAGCCCGCACCGCGGCGCGCCATCCCGACCGCAGCATGCAAGCCGGTTACGGCTTCGAGCTGCCGCTGACCGCCGACCGCGATCGCGCCCGCTTCAGCACCTGGTATGAACTGTTCCCGCGCTCGGCATCGCCCGAAGCCGGGCGTCACGGCACCTTCGCCGATGTCGAGGCGCGCCTGCCCGCGATCGCCGCGATGGGTTTCGACGTGCTGTACCTGCCGCCCATCCACCCGATCGGTCGCGTGCAGCGCAAGGGGCGAAACAACGCGCTCGCAGCCGGGTCCGGCGACACCGGCAGCCCGTGGGCGATCGGCGCTGCAGAAGGTGGCCACAAGAGCATCCTACCGGCCCTTGGCACCGCCGCCGACTTCGCGAGCCTCGTGGCGCGTGCAGCGAGTCTGGGCCTCGACATGGCGCTCGACATCGCCTTCCAGTGCGCGCCCGATCACCCGTATGTCAAGGCCCACCCGAGCTGGTTCAAACACCTGCCCGATGGCAGCGTGCAGTACGCCGAGAACCCGCCGAAGAAGTACCAGGACATCTACCCGTTCAACTTCGAGACCGACGACTGGCGCGCGCTCTGGGGCGAGCTCAAGAGCGTGTTCGACCACTGGATCGCGCAGGGCGTGACGATGTTCCGCGTCGACAACCCGCACACCAAGGCGTTCGGCTTCTGGGAGTGGGTGATCGGTGCGATCAAGCGCGAGCACCCGGGCGTGATCTTTCTCGCCGAAGCTTTCACCCGGCCGAAGGTGATGCACCGATTGGCCAAGCTCGGCTTCTCGCAGTCATACACCTACTTCACCTGGCGCCAGACCAAGTACGAACTGACGACTTACTTCACCGAGTTGTCGCAGGGCCCGGGCAAGGATTACTTTCGGCCGAATGCCTGGCCGACGACGCCCGACATCCTCACCGAGCAGTTGCACGGCGGCGAACGCGCGGTGTTCATGGCGCGGCTCGTGCTGGCCGCCACGCTGTCGGCCAACTACGGACTCTACGGGCCGGCCTACGAATTGATGGAACACGTGCCGCGCGAGCCGGGCAGCGAGGAGTTTCACGACTCCGAGAAGTACCAGCAGCGCACCTGGAACCTGAACCGCGACGACAGCCTCGCGCCGTTCATCGCCCGCGTCAACCGCATTCGCCGCGACAACCGCGCGTTGCAATCCGATCGCAGCCTGCGCTTTTTCGACACCGACAACGAACAACTGATCGCGTATGCCAAAACGCACCGAAACGACAGCGACGGCGCCGCGCCGGGCGCCGGCATCGACAACGTCGTGCTCACCATCGTCAACCTCGACCCGCACAACCCGCAATCGGGCTGGGTAGACCTCGATGCCGACGTGATGGGCATCGACGACCAGCAGGCCTACCAGATGCACGACGAACTCAGCGACCAGCGATTCCGCTGGCAAGGCCTGCGCAAGTTCGTCTTGCTCGATCCGCAGCGTTCGCCGGCCCATGTGTTCGTGTTGCGGCGCCGCCAGCGCAGCGAACGCGACTTCGACTACTTCCTCTGATGAACCCACGCCAACCCGCTGCCTTGCCGGTCGCAGCCCAGCCGGCCATGGACCTCGAACAGTCCGACATCGACATCGCCAACGACCCGTTGTGGTACCGCGACGCGGTGATCTACCAGCTCAACGTCAAGGCATTCTTCGACTCGAACGGTGACGGCGTGGGGGACTTCCAAGGCGTGACCTCCAAGCTCGATTACGTGCGCGATCTGGGCGTCAACACGATCTGGCTGATGCCGTTCTACCCGTCGCCATTGCGCGACGACGGCTACGACATCTCGCACTACGACGACGTGCACCCACAGTACGGCAGCCTGGACGACTTTCGCGAGATGCTGGGCGAGGCGCACAAGCGCGGGCTGAAGGTGATCACCGAGCTCGTCATCAACCACACGTCGGACGCGCACCCGTGGTTCCAAGCCGCGCGCAAGGCACCGGCCGGCTCGCCCGAACGCGACTTCTACGTCTGGAGCGACACCGACCAGAAGTACCTCGGCACACGCATCATCTTCACCGACACCGAGACCTCGAACTGGACTTGGGACCCTGTGGCCAAGGCCTACTTCTGGCACCGCTTCTTCGGCCACCAGCCCGATCTGAACTACGACAATCCGCTGGTGCTGGAGGCGATCTTCAAGACCATGCGCTTCTGGCTCGACATGGGCGTCGACGGCTTCCGGCTCGATGCGATTCCCTACCTCGTGGAGCGCGACGGCACGAGCAACGAGAACCTGCCCGAGACCCATGGCGTCATCAAGAAACTGCGCGCTGCGATCGATGCGAGCTACCAGAACCGCTTCTTGCTCGCCGAGGCCAACATGTGGCCGGAAGACGTGCGCGAATACTTCGGTGAGGGTGACGAATGCCACATGGCGTATCACTTCCCGCTGATGCCGCGCATGTACATGGCGATCGCGCAAGAAGACCGCGACCCGATCGTCGAAATCATGCAGCAGACGCCGGAAATTCCGGAGGGCTGCCAGTGGGCGATCTTCTTGCGCAACCACGACGAGCTCACGCTCGAGATGGTGACGAGCAAGGAGCGCGACTACATGTACCGCATGTACGCCGCCGACCCGCGCGCGCGCATCAATCTCGGCATCCGCCGTCGCCTCGCCCCGCTGATGGAAAACGACACCGACCGCATCAAGCTGATGAACAGCCTGTTGCTGTCGATGCCGGGCTCGCCGATCATCTACTACGGCGACGAGATCGGCATGGGCGACAACGTGTTCGTCGGCGACCGCAACGGCGTGCGCACGCCGATGCAATGGAGCCCCGACCGCAACGCCGGCTTCTCGCGTGCCGACCCGCAGCGCCTCTATTTGCAGCCGATCATGGACCCGGTCTACGGCTACGAGGCACTCAACGTCGAGGCGCAAACGCGCGAGGCGAGTTCGCTGCTGAACTGGACCCGCCGGATGCTCGCAGTGCGGAACACCAGCCGCGCCTTCGGCAGGGGGCGGCGCAGCTTCCTCAAGCCCGCGAATCGCAAGATCCTGGCCTACGTCAGCGAGTACGAAGACGAAGCTTTTTTGTTCGTCGCCAACCTGTCGCGCTCGGCGCAGCCGGTCGAACTGAACCTCGCGGCGTTCAAGGGCCGCGTGCCGGTCGAGATGCTGGGCCGCACGCCGTTCCCGCCGATCGCCGACGCGTCTTACGTGCTCACGATCGCCGCCTACGGCTTCTATTGGTTTCGCCTCGATGCCCATGCCGACGTGCCCGCCGGTCACCTCGAACCGGTGCCGCTCGAAGACCGGCCCGTGCTGGTGCTGTTCGACGGCTGGACCAGCCTGTTCCGCGAGCAAGTAATGCCGTGGCGCATGGGCATGGCCGAGCGCATGCGCACGCAGTTCGAGACCGACACCTTGCCGCGCCACATCGAAACCCAACGCTGGTACGCCGACAAGGGCACCGATGTCACACGCGCGCGCTTGGCCGACCACGCTGTCTGGTCGCGTGACGGCTTTCACTGGATGCTGCCGGTGCTCACGCTCGACGGGCCGCCCGAGCCATCGAGCTATTTCGTGCCGCTCGCGCTCGCCTGGGAAGACCAGGAGGAAGAGCGCGTCAAGGGACTGATGCAGGGCGCGGTCGCCAAGGTGCGACAGCAGGCCAACGTCGGCGTGATGGGCGATGCGTTTTGCGACGAGGCCTTTTGCCGCGCCGTGGTGCTGGCGATAGGGGCGAACGAAGTGGTTGCGACCGCGGCGGCAGGCCGCTTGCAATTCAAGCCCACCGCCGTCTTCGCCGACCTGGCCGCTGGTGTCGGCGAGCTGGCCGTGAGCCGGCCGCAGGCGCAGAGCAGCAACACCATTGTCACGCTCGGCGAACAGCTGTTCCTCAAAGGCTACCGGCGGCTGCGGCCGGGCATCAACCCCGAGCTCGAGATCGGCCGGTACCTGACCGAAGTAGCGCGCTTCGCGCACTGCGTGCCGGTCGCGGGCGCACTCGAACACATTGCGGCCGACGGCACGGTGATGACACTCGCTTTGGTGCAGGCCTTCGCCGCGAACCAGGGTGATGGCTGGGCCTACACGCTCGACTACCTGGAGCGTCACCTCGAGCAATACCGCGGCGCCATCGATGCAATTCCCGCCGACGTGCACGGCGGCTACCTCGCGCTGGTGCAAACGCTCGGCCTGCGCACCGCGCAGCTCCACGCCGCGTTCGGGATGATGACCGGTGACCCGGCGTTCGATCCGGAACCGGCCGGCCCGGCCGATGTGGTCGCCGATTTGACCCGCGCACGGGCTGGCGCGCTTGCCAGCTTCGAGATGCTGGCCGCGCGGCTCGATTCATTGCAGCCCGCGGCCCGCGAAGAAGCGCAAGCCCTGCTGGCGCAACGCGAGGCCCTGCTCGCGCGACTCGAGGCGTGTGCCGCGGCGGCTGACCCGACCACCAAGACCCGCATGCATGGCGACTACCACCTCGGGCAGGTGCTGGTCGCCCGCAACGACTTCGTCATCATCGACTTCGAGGGCGAGCCTGCGCGCACCTTCGAAGAGCGCCGCGCGAAGGGCTCGCCGTTGCGCGACGTGGCCGGCATGCTGCGCTCGTTCAGTTACGCGCACTGGAGCGCACTGCGCCGCACCGCGCAAAGCGCCGATGAGCTCGACAAGCTCGCGCCGCTGAGCCAGGCCTGGGAGGCGCAGGTGCGACCGGCCTTCATGAGCGCCTACCGAGAAGGTTTGGGCGCATCGTCGGACGACGCCGGCATCGCGCTGCTCCACCTGTTCGAACTCGAAAAAGCGCTCTACGAATTGCGCTACGAACTCGGCAACCGGCCCGACTGGGTGCGCGTGCCCTTGCGTGGCCTGGCCGAGCTGCTCGCGCGGCCGGCACCGGCCCGCTGACCGAAGGAACCAACACCATGCAAAGCGTCGACGTCTTGTTGGAGCCCGTGCGCGCGTTCCTGTCGCAGATCGGATTTTTTTTGCCGCGGCTGCTGCTCGCCGTGCTCGTGCTGATCGGCGGTTGGCTGCTGGCCAAAGTGGCGCGGTTCACCGTGGCCAAGGCACTGCGCGCGATCAACTTCAACGTGCTCACCGCCAGATCGGGGCTCGACGGCTTCTTGCGCCAGGGCGGGCTGCAAACCGACACCTCCGGCGTGTTCGCACTCGTCGTGTATTGGCTCGTGATCCTGGCCGCGCTGATCATCGCGTTCAACAGCCTCGGGTTGACCTACATCACCGACCTGCTCGGCCGCGTGGTCTGGTTCGTTCCGAAGGTGTTGGTGGCCCTCGTGATCCTCGCCTTCGGCGCGTACTTCGCACGCTTCATCGGCGACACGGTGCTCGCCTACTGCCGCAACATCAAGCTGCAAGACGCCGACCTGATCTCCAAGCTCGCGCGCTACGCGATCCTTGCATTCGTGGTGCTGATCGCGCTCGATCACCTGAGCATCGGCGGCGAGATCGTGCGCGACAGTTTTCTGATCGTGCTCGGCGGCTTCGTCTTCGCTGTCGCGCTCGCGTTCGGCCTCGGCGGCAAGCACTGGGCGGCCGAGCGCATCGAGCAGTGGTGGCCGAGCAGCAAGCCGCCGGGCAGCGACCGGCCCGGCCCCACAGCCCGCACGGACCACACGAGCGACAAGCTGCCTTGACGACCACGATGAAGCGGCTTCATGCGATGCCCTTCGGCGCGACGCTGCTCGACAGTGGCGGCACCCGCTTCGCGCTGTGGGCGCCCGGCCTGCCCGAGGTGACGTTGGAGTTGCAGGCCGATGCCGCGTGGCGCCGCCTGCCGATGGCCGCGCTCGACCACGGCTGGCACCGGCTCGATGTGGCAAAGGCCCACGCCGGCACCCGCTACCGCTATGTGATGCCCGACGGCCTGCAGGTGCCCGACCCGGCCTCCCGCGCCAACCCCGACGATGTGCACGGCGCGAGCATGGTCGTCGACCCGCGGGCCTACGACTGGGGCGACGCAAATTGGTGCGGCCGGCCCTGGCACGAGGCGGTGATCTATGAATTGCATGTCGGCACCTTCACGCCCGAGGGCAGCTACGCCGCGGCGCAAGCGCGCCTGCCGGCGCTCGCCGAATTCGGCATCACGGCCGTCGAGCTGATGCCGGTGGCAGAGTTTCCCGGTCGGCGCAATTGGGGCTACGACGGCGTGTTGCCGTTCGCGCCCGAGTCTTCTTACGGCACGCCGGACGAACTCAAATCGCTGATCGACACGGCACACCGGCTCGGCCTGATGGTGCTGCTCGATGTCGTCTACAACCACTTCGGTCCCGAAGGCAATTACCTGCACGCTTACGCCGGAGCATTCTTTAACCCGGCACACCAAACGCCGTGGGGCGCGGCGATCAATTTCGATGGCCACGAGAACCGCACCGTGCGTGATTTCTTCATCCACAACGCGCTCTACTGGGCTGAAGAATTCCACATCGACGGCTTGCGGCTCGACGCGGTGCACGCGATCCGCGACGAGACCGAAACCGACATCGTGACCGAGATCGCGCACGCGCTGCGTGCCGGCTTGGGGCCCGACCGGCCGTTCCACCTCGTCCTCGAAAACGACGCGAACGAGGCGCGGCGCCTCGGGCGCGACGCGGTCGGCGTGCCCCGTGAAGCGAGCGCGCAGTGGAACGACGATCTGCACCACGCCGCGCACGTGCTCGTCAGCGGCGAGACCGACGGCTACTACGCCGACTATGCGGACGAGCCGCTGCGCGCCTTCGGCCGGGCGCTCGCTGAAGGCTTCGTCTACCAAGGCCAGGCCTCGGCCTTTCGCCAGCTCGACGCCCGCGGCGAGGCCAGCGGCCACTTGCCGTCGAGCGCGTTCGTGTCGTTCCTGCAAACCCACGACCAGGTCGGCAACCGGGCCTTCGGCGAGCGCCTGCACAGCCTCGCCGAGCCGGCCCTGTTGCGCGCGGCCTGGGCCTGCCTGCTGCTCTCGCCGCACATCCCGATGTTTTTCATGGGCGATGAGTTCGCCGCATCGACACCGTTCCTGTACTTCTGCGAATTCGGCCCCGAACTCGCGGCCGCCGTCTCGGTGGGCCGGCGTGCCGAGTTCGGTGCGTTCGAGGCGTTCAACACCGAGGCCGCACTGGCCGCGATCCCCGACCCGAACGCCGCCGCGACCTTCGCCGCCTCGACGCTGCGTTGGCGCGAGCGCACCGAATCGCCGCACCGCGAGGTGCTCGCCGACATGGGCACGTTGCTGGCACTGCGGCATCGCCATCTCGTGCCGCGCATGGCCGCGCTGCAACGCGGCGGCGTGCATTCCGCGGCCGACGGCGTGTTGCGCGTGAGCTGGCCGGTGAGCGGCGGGCAGTGGCATTTGCTCGCGAATTTCGGCAGCGGCACGGCCGATGGCCTTGTCGCGCCCGCGGGCGAGGTGGTTTACCGGCACGGCACGCAACCCGCGGCGGTGGGCGTCGACCTCGCGCGCGGCGGGGTGGTCGTCAGGTTCGAGCCGGTCAGTTTCGAGCCTGGTTGAACACGCCATGACTGACCCGCGCAAAGAGGCCCGCATCCCGCGCGCCACCTACCGCCTGCAGTTCCACCGCGAGTTCGACTTCGACGCCGCGGTGCGCATCGTCCCGTACCTCGCGCGGCTCGGCATCAGCCACGTGTACTGCTCACCGATCAGCCGCGCGCGGCCCGGCAGCACACACGGCTACGACGTTGTCGCGCACGACGAGATCAACCCCGAGCTCGGCGGGCCAGCGGGCCACGCACGTTTCAGCGCAGCTTTGCAAGCGCACGGCATGGGCCAGATCCTCGACATGGTGCCCAACCACATGGGCGTGCTCGGTGGCGACAACGCGTGGTGGAGCGACGTGCTGGAGAACGGCCCGGCCTCGGCCTACGCGCTCTACTTCGACATCGACTGGAATCCGCTCGACGAGGCGCTGCAAGGCAAGGTGTTGCTGCCGGTGCTCGGTGACCACTACGGCAACGTGCTCGCTGCGGGCAACTTGCAAATCGGCTTCGAGCCCGCGGTCGGCGCCTTCGTGTTGCGCTATCACGAACACCATTTTCCGATCGACCCGCGCAGCTTCGCCGCGGTGCTCGAGCCTGCCGCCGCGGCCTGCAGCGATGCGCGGGCACGCGACACGCTGATGCGGCTGGCGGGCGAATTCGCGCTGTTGCCGGCACGCAGCGCGACCGAGCCCGAAGCGATCGCCCGGCGTGAGCACGACAAGGCCGCGCACCGCATGGCTCTCGCCAAATTGGCCGCTGCCGATCCCGCCGCGATGGAGGCGATCGAGGCGGCCCTGCACGCCTTCAACGCCGACGGCCCGCGCGATGCATTGCACCAGCTGCTTGATGCGCAGGCGTATCGCCTCGCTTTCTGGCGCGTCGCCGCCGACGAGATCAACTACAGGCGCTTCTTCGACATCAACGAGCTCGCGGCAGTGCGCGTTGAACACGCGCCGGTATTCGAGGCCACACAAGGCATGGCGCTCGACCTGGCCGCACGTGGCGTGGTCGACGGCCTGCGCATCGACCACCCCGACGGCTTGCACGACCCGGCCCAGTATTTCGAGCGCCTGCAGCACGGCTTCGCCGCGCGCGCCGGCATCACGCTGCCGGCAGCGGCCGACGACAGCCGCCCGCCGCGCCCGCTCTACGTGGTGGCCGAGAAGATCGCCGCGACGCACGAGTCGTTGCCCGAGGATTGGTCGGTGCACGGCACGACCGGCTACCGCTTCGCGACCGAAGTGAACGGCGTGCTGATCGACACAACTGCCCGCGCGAAATTCGATCGCATCTGGCACCGCTTCACCGACGAAGACACCGATTTCGAGGTGCTTGCGTATCGAGGCAAGCGCGCCGTGATGCGCCACGCGCTGGCCTCGGAGCTGACCGTGCTCGCGACCCAATTGCTGCGCATCGCGCGCTCTGACCGGCGCACGCGTGACCACACCTACAACTCGCTGCGCGGCGCCGTGGCCGAGGTCGCGGCATGCCTGCCGGTCTACCGCACCTACCTGGTCGAGCAGGCCTCGGTGCAAGACCGGCGCTACATCGACTGGGCCGTGGCGCACGCGCGCCAGCGGAGCCCCGGCGCCGATGCGTCGGTATTCGACTTCGTGCGCCGCTGCCTGCTCGGCGAAGCGCCGCTGGATGCGCCTGCGGGCGTGGCCGAGGCCGCGCTGCGCTTTGCCATGCGCTTTCAGCAGTTCAGCGCACCGGTGGCGGCCAAGGGCGTCGAAGACACGGCGTTCTACCTCGACACGCGGCTCGCATCGCTCAACGAAGTGGGCGGCGACCCGGCTCACTTCGGCATGACGCTGCGCACTTTTCACCGCGCCAGCGCAGCGCGCGCGGCACGCTGGCCGCACACGATGCTGGCCACGTCGACCCACGACAACAAGCGCTCCGAAGACGTGCGCCACCGCATCGACGTGCTCTCCGAAGTGCCCGCCGCGTGGCGGCTCGCGACGAGCCGCTGGCAGCGCCTGAACCGCAGCCTGCACGCGCCGCGCGTCGAAGGCCGCGGGGTCGCACCCGAGACCCGCGCAGCGCCTTCGGCCGCCGGCGAGTACCTGCTCTACCAAACGCTGCTCGGCACCCTGCCCGCCGAAGGCCTGACCGATACCACGCTCGGCGCCTACCGCGAGCGCATCGAGGCCTACATGCTGAAAGCGGCGCGCGAGTCCAAGGCCCACACGAGTTGGGTCGCGCCGAACCCCGACTACGAAGCCGCGCTCTCGCGCTTCGTCGGTGCCTTGCTGGCGCGCGTGCAGCCGAACCCGTTCCTGACCGACCTGCAGGCCCAGGCCGGCGTGCTCGCCTGGTTCGGTGCGCTCAACAGCCTGACGATGGCGCTCGTGAAGTACAGCTCGCCCGGCGTGCCCGACCTGTACCAGGGCAACGAATTGATGGACCTGAGCCTCGTCGATCCCGACAACCGCCGGCCGGTCGACTACGAACTGCGGGCACGGCATCTTGACGAGCTCGAGGCGATCTCCAGCGGCACGGGCATTGCAGACGCCGTCAGCGCGTTGGCCGCGTCTCCGCACGACGGACGCGCCAAGCTGTGGTTCATCTGGCGTCTGCTCACACTGCGCCGCGAGTGCCCGGCGCTGTTCGAGCGCGGCGGCTACACCGCGCTGGCGGTGCGCGGCCCGCAGGCCTCTAACGTGATCGCTTTCGAGCGCCGCCACGGCAACGAGACGTTGGTGGTGATCGCCGGCCGGCTGTTCGCCGGCCTGGGCTTGCCGGCGGGGCAACTGCCGCTCGGTGAAGCGGCTTGGGGCGACACCGTTGTCGCCCTGCCCGGCTGCGCCGAGGGCGCGCGGCTCGTCGATCGGCTAAGCGGGCAAACGCTGCGCGTGCACCGCGGCGCAGTGCGTGTGGCCGATGCGTTCAACGCGTTGCCGGGGGCCGCGCTGGTGGCCGAAGACGCCCCCGTTGCGACCGCGACCACCGGGTGACACGGCGTTCATGGCTCGTTGATGATCACCGGGTCGAGCTCGATCAACTGGCCATTGGCAACGCGCTGCACCGTCACCGTGAACTTGAAGTTGCTCGCTTTGCTGTTGTGATCGTAGAGCGTGGCCTTGGTGGGCTCCTTGTGCAGCGTGCGCGACGGAAACGGGAACTGCTTGCCCGGCTTGTCGACCTTCACCGCGCCTTCTTTCGGGAACACGCAGCCGGCGGTCTTGAGCGTGAACTTCAGCACCGCGTCGCAGCCTTTCACGGTCAGGTGCTCCGGCACGCAGGCGACGCCTCCGGCAGCATCGACCGTGACGGTCACCTGGTTGGATTTGATGGCACTCATGCTTTCACCTCGTGTAGTGATGGACGGCCCGGCACGACCCCCGCCGCGGCGGCCAGACGTTGACGAAGATCGGCATAGGCGGGGTGCCGATAGGGAGACTCTTCGACGCGCACGGCGAGCGCGCGGGCTTCTTCGGTCGCGCCCAGCCGCAACCGGCCCTGCGCCAACAAGGTCATCGCCGGCGGCTCTCCCTTGGCGGCGCGCGACTGCACGCGTTCGGCCGCGGCCTGCCAATGGGCGCTGGCCGCGTCGGGCTGCGAATCGTTGGCGAACAGGTCGCCCAATGCGAGCTCGACGGCCGATGCGATGCGCGTTTGCTCGGCATCGAGCAGCTTGCTGCCCACCGCGGCGCTCTTAACCGTCGCCGCGAAGGCATCGACCTCCGCACGAGGCGGGGCGGGTGTGTCGGTCAGCGCCATGCGATTGAGCAGCAGGCTGCCGGCAAGCGCGACATTCCATTTGTTGCGCGTGGCATCGGTCGAAAGCAGTCTGGTCACGTCGCGCGCCGCGCGTTCGAGGTTCGCGCCGGCCGCGGCCTGCTTGTTCAATGCGGTCTCGCTCTCGGCCAGGCCGAGCCGCGCAAAGATCATGTGCGCCAGCCGCTCGGTGTTGCTGCTGTCGAGGTCGACCGGCGCGGTGATTCGGGTGAGCGAGTCTTGCGCCATCTGCCGCGCCGGGTCGTACCGGCCGAGCATCAACTGCAAGCGGACGAGCTCGTAGCTGGCGTTGGCGAACAGTTGCTGCGCGCGGCGGTTCTTGTCGACCTCGGGCAGTTTGCCCAGCACCTCCATGGTGGTGCACTGCGCCTCGATCGCCGCCTCGAAGTCGCCTTTGGCTTCGCGCACCTTGGCGATCCAGCCCCAGTTGCCGGCGAGTTCGAAACGCATTTTCGGCCTCGCTTCGGCGATGCCGAGCGCGGCAGCATCGAGCACGTCGAGACGGCCCACGGGCTGGAGCTTTTTGCGCAGGTCGCCGAGCATGAACTCGATCAGGTCCTCGGCTTGGGCACGTTGCTGCTTGGCCTCGTTCGCCTCCCGCAGCGCCACGCCCGCGCCGATCGTCAGCGCTGCGACGACGACACCGCTCGCGACTACGCCCAGGCGATGGCGCCTGACGAATTTGGCGACGCGGTAACCCAGTGCATCGGGCCGCGCGGTGACCGGCTAGTCGTCAAGGTAGCGGCGCAGGTCGTCGGCGAGCAGCGCTGCATTGGCATAGCGCTCAGCGAGCGACTTCTTCAGCGCTTTCACGACGATGTTGTCGAGGTCGCCGCGCAGTGCCCGTGAGAGCTTGAGCTTGGCCGCCGCCGACCCGGCGTTGCCGCCGCGCAGCACGGCGTCCGACAGGCGCTTGGGCTCGGTCTCGATTAACGCGCGCATCTGGTCGAGCGCTGCGGTCGTGCCGCCCGCCGTCGGGTGCACGCCACCGAGCACCACAAAGAGCAGCATGCCTACCGTACACATCGGTCGCCGTGGTGACATCACCGCCCTGCAGTTGCTCCGGCGCCGCGTACTGCAGCGTGAAGGCTTGCCCGCCGATCTGCGTGAGCTCAGTGGCGACCGTTGACCCGGTCGCGTCGTCGAGCAGCTTGGCGATGCCGAAGTCGAGCAGCTTGACCTCACCTGTGACGGATACGAGGACGTTCGACGGCTTCAGGTCGCGGTGCAGGATCAGCCGGTTGTGCGCATGCACCACG
>ENA-OBIO01000097-OBIO01000097.1-metagenomes-genome-assembly--contig:-NODE-97-length-55280-cov-31.0523_pt1 | contig 55280 bp, 35 predicted proteins | sample MGYA00153383_OBIO01 | MGnify analysis MGYA00153383 | reverse complement strand
TGCTTTCATTGGTGTATTTTTTAATCTATTCTTATTGTACCTCATAACACCCGGAAGTGCTGTAAGAGTGTCAAGCTTAGTTCAACGCTTAGAAATAACCGCTCATCCGCAACTCGAAAAATCCCTCGGCTATCGAGGAGACAGTCGCTGGGTAGCTTGGCGGTGGGAACCTGACATCGACCAACTTATTTCCAGCGACGGCAAAACAGTCTCGACTGGCAATAACATGGCTTGGCTAGTGTTTTTGCAGCACGATTTAGTTCAGCCTGTCCTACAAGAGTACAATCTCGGCGAGGGCGATCGGCATTCGCTACTTTTGGACAGAGAAACTAGAAATCTCTACGTCGGTGAAGGGAAAGCAGTTCAAAGTCTGCTCGAACAGCCGGAAAGTTTAGCTTTATTAGCCTGTCTCGATGGCGGGAATGTCGATCAACAAACTGCACAAACTTGGCAACAAAGCCTATCTGAACTAACCGAAACATCAGTTATTCGCCACCTCACAAATGCCATTTCTTTCGGTATCGCCGCCGCTTTGATAGGTGCTTTGGGAATCGGAACCGGAGTCTGGGTAGTACCAGCGGTGCAGCAAAAAATAGCCAAACAAACAACTTTTACTTCCCCGATTAGTTCTACCGCTAACTGCGGAATTGGCGGTACTGACGATTTTTCTGCCTATGTTGGTTCATCAAACGGCAACAAAGAACTACACTTAATCGGCGTTTACGAAGCTATTTCCGACCACGGAAATGCCAATAAAGCAAAAAGTGCGTTAGCGAAGCCCTCGAAGAGGATCGAAGTCAAAATAGAACGGCAAAACAAGCCGATAATCCTCGCACTTTCCGCCTACGAACCGGTTAACTGGAACGTGACTTTAGAACCGGGTGCTATTATCGAAAAAATTATCGTTAACGGCTACCACGCCCAAACAGTTTCAGGAGTTTCTGGAATTCCCATAGAAGTACACAGCTACGAAGCAACCGGAAACTATATCGGTGACTTTATCTACAAGTGGGGTGCGACTCCTGAAAATAATACTCCCTCCCTCGTGACTAAACTCGAACAGACAAACCGCACAAGTTTAACTTCTTTCCAAGGATGCTACAGAGGTACAAACTTTAATATTAAATGAGAGCAGCGACAGACGACGAAAACTTAAAACCGAGTCCGCTAAAATCACAAAACCCGCGCTATCGGGTTTTTTATTGAAAATTAAACTTATTAGCATTTCTATGATATAATCCCCAGTGGCGTCATTACCAATTAGCAATCACCAATTCCCAAATTCTAACAATGCTAATCTATTTACTATGAAATACTGGTATGAAACCCTAGCTGTAGCCCAGCGAATTTTAATTGAACTGTTCCGGCGAAAACGCAGTTTAATCTTGTGGAGTATCTTCCCAGTTTCTATCTTACTAATCAACGGAGCAATTTTACAAGAACGCGCTAACCTAACAACAGCAAAAGCCTTTGAAAATGCAGCACCTGCAAGTTTAGTAGGAGCAGCCTTATTTTTTAGCTGTCTCGGCGGGAGTGTCGCCACAGTCGTAGCAGAGCGAGAACAACATACACTCAAACGGCTATTTGTTTCTCCCCTAAGTGGCACTTCCTACTTTTTAGGAATTTTTCTAGCTCACAGTGCGATCGGTCTCGGTCAAGTAATCTTAGTATACACGATCGCCTCTTTTTTCGGAGCACAATTTCAAGGCTCTATTCTGCTAGGAATTATAATTATTATCCTCAGTATTATATCTTATGTGGGAGTCGGCTTTATTCTCGGTACGCAGTTCGCGCGACGCACAGAAGATGTCAACTCCCTAGTCGCAGCTTTCGGAGTACCGTTATTGATTTTAGGAGGCGCATTCCTACCAACAGCGCTGTTTCCCAAAAGCCTGCTCGAACTTGCCAAATACAATCCGATTTATCACATGAATGAAGCCCTAATCCAAGTTTCGGCTAACGGTAAAAGCTTCGATGATATTGCCGAACACTTTTGGTTTTTATTTATATTTTCTATAGCCATGATTGCAGGTGGGTGGCTTTCTTACCGCAGGATGTTGAGAGTAGAAAGAAGACTTTAGAACTATCTACTCTCCTCCTCTGCGCCCTCTGCGCTCTCTGCGGTTAAAAAATTCCGAAGAAATCGTAAACTATCCAACTCCAATTATACAAAAAAATACGGAGAATTCAAGTAGTGCTGCAAATAGAAAAGCTAAATAAGTCCTATGGCGAGCGTTCAGTGCTTCGAGATTTGACACTCCACATACAAGCCGGAGAAATTTATGGTTTGCTTGGGCAAAACGGTGCCGGCAAAACTACCACAATCAATATTTTATGTAACTTGCTAAATGCAGATAGTGGCAAAGTTACCATTAATGGCGAACCAGTTTCCGACTCGACAAAACCCTTAATCGGTGTAGCTCCCCAAGAGAATTTGCTTTACAAAAGCCTGAGTTGCGAAGAAAATCTCAACTTTTTCGCTCAAATTTATGGTATGGAGCGCAAACAGCGCCACTATCAAGTAGAGAAATGTTTAAAAGCAGTAAATTTAACAGATAGAGCCAAAAGTCCCGTAGAAACTTTGAGCGGGGGAATGCAGCGCCGATTGAATATTGCTGTAGCTTTAGTGCACCAGCCTAAATTAGTGATTTTGGATGAACCGACAACAGGTTTGGATATAGAAGCCCGCTATGAGATTTGGGAGTTAATTCAGCAATTGCAATCTCAGGGAATTACAATTTTGCTGACAACCCACTTATTGGATGAAGCAGAACGTCTTTGTCAGAGAATTGGGATTTTAAAGAGTGGGAGTATTGTCGCAGAAGGGAGTTTGGAGGAGTTGCGAAAACTGATTCCGGCTCAAGAAATTATTGTTGTCAAAACTTCACAAGAAGCTGAAGTCATCGCCCGCGCCCAAAAATATGATTTTATTCCCCGTCGTTACGGCAGCGATTTAGCTTTTTGGTTGCCGGAACCTTTAGAATTAAAAGAGATTATTTTGCGGTTTGATGGAATTTCCATTGACTCAATTGCGCGCTATCCGGTGCGCTTAGAACATATCTATGTCGAAGTAACAAAACAAGCTGTATCTTAATCCGCGTCCATCAGCGTATATCCGCCCACATCAGCGGTTAAAGTTCCAAAGTAATTAACTGAGCAATTTCATCCGTTTGAAAACCCAAAGCCATCGGCTTTTGCACTCCCGGAATCACCTGCACATCATAGAGTTCCGTGACAATCCCTTCAAACCGCAACCAATGAACGATCGCCCCAGTAGTCAAATCGATCACCATCATACCACACCGAGCCTCAGCATCCTTAGCGAGCAACAACTCATCCAATTCTAAACCGCTAAAAGTGTTATCACCACCCCTCGGTTTCGACAATCCAACAATCGCCCAATTTTGCCAAAATGCCAGTCCTCGGACATATCCCGGACAAAAGGTAATTGCCTCAAATTTCCCTGTATCTAAATCCACATAACCAAATTCCCCTCTCCCCGAATTCAGCAACCACAACTTATCTCGATACCAGCGAGGTGAGTGCGGCATTGATAACCCCGTGACGATGATATCATTAGATGCGATATCAATCACTATACCGCCATTTTTTCGCCGATCGCGCCAGCCATCCACCACATCTGACTGACTCGACGCCGTGACATATTTCGCTTCCCCATCCACCATCGCCAAACCGTTGAGATGACAGCGGTCTTCGTTGATGTATTGTGAGATAAAACCTGGTTTCCAGAGAGGTTTGCAACTGTGGCGATCGCTCAAAGTAGCGATACAATTGAACAACGTGCTAATAAAAATGATTTGGTTGTTTTTATCGACAGCGATATCGTGAATGTCGATATCACCTGTGGTGTGAGCGATGCGAGGGATATAAAGGCGATCGTAACCTTGATGTTGCCCACCCTCCGCTAGCACGTTGTCTAATTGCCAGAGTTGATATTTTGAGCTTAAATAGAGGCGTTCCGGGGTGCAGAAAAGTCCCATTGCGCGATCGAATATTCGCCAAAAAGCCGATATTCTGTTGGTTTCTGGCGCAGCACCGATTAACATTAACCTGCTGGTTTGATAGGTGGTGCAAGCGAGGCTGATTTGTTGAGAGGTTAACCAAGACGGCAAATCTCGATCGCCAAAAATCTCGTGTTCTTGGGTTGTGTTGACATTTGTGTCGTTATTCATAGAATCTGAAAATATAGTTTTTATCTATTCAAATAGAACAATTAGTTTCTAGCCAACTCGATAACTCAGCCAAACTAGACATATCGAAAATAGCCTCACCTAATGACGATAATTGTTCTGAGGATAGTCGTAACAAACTATCTTCTATTTCTTGATTTAAATCCCCTAATTGCCGTTGCAATAGGCGTTTAATCAGATTTATTTGACCTCTTTGTTCACCAATTTCTATACCTCTTTGTTCACCAATTTGTATGCCTTCAGCCTTACCTTCAGCCTTACCTTCAGCCTTACCTTCAGCCTTACCTTCAGCCTTACCCAACTCGATCGCACTTATTCGTTCCCGTTCAAACTGTTCCCGCTTCTCCAGATCGTCTATTTCCTCTAAACTGAGATTTACGCGATCGGCGATCGTGAAAGCCTTTTCAATTTCTGGTACAATTGACATAGATTCTGGTATCACCTCTAAATCCGGTGCTTTTCGTAAAAAATAAAGCCATTTATCCGTAATATTCGTCAACTCTTCCAGCGTTTTATTAAACTTCGGCAACTCCACAAACACTAATTTTAACGGACTATGCTGATAACTCAATAGTAACTCATCTTCCTTAAGCGTAAATTGTGAAATCACTTTACTATGTTCATCAAACATGATAAAGTCTGTCACCGCTACCCCAATTGCGGCTCTCAATTCTGGATAAACCTCCCCTAATTTCAATTGATTTACATACATTTTGGCTGTGTTATAAAGAATCCTTTTGCCAAAAGCCGGCACATTAAATGCCTGCATTTCAATCAACACATTTTCACCGCTATTCAGTAGAGCTTTGACATCAAAGTAAGTGGTCTTTAAACCAGAAATTCTACCGGGTGCGTAGGGATCGATAATTTCCACAGAAACTATGACAGTCTCACCTTGATAGAGAATCGCATTCAGGAAACTCATTAAAATATCTTGACTTTGATCGGAACCAAAGATTTTTTTAAAGGCGTAGTCAGTTTTGGGGTTAATGAATTTCATGCTAGCACTGGGAAATAATAATTAATTAGCACGCTTAAATTAGGGACTAAAAAAAGAAAGGCATTGTCTATCCTAAACTTATACCATAATTTTTATATGCTCAATGTAAAGTTTTTGTAAAGGGGGTGACATACTCAGATGGGTCTGGTAAATTAATCCTATATAATGTATCCGGTAATCTACCATGACCACTCAAATTATTTTCGTAGACTCCTCAGTTCAAGATTACCAAAGCCTTATTCAAAACGCCGATCGCGCTCAAATTTTCATTTAAAATGAAAATTTGAGCGCGATCGCCCAAATTACTCAAGCCTTAGCCAATCAAAAAGATATTAAAGCTCTACACATCCTTTCCCACGGCAGCGAAGGCAGTGTAACACTAGGCACTGAAACCCTAAATGGGAATAACCTAGAAAATTTTAACACCCAGCTAAAACAATGGGGAAAAGCCCTCACCCAAAACGCCAACATCCTATTATATGGCTGCGAAGTCGCCAAAGGAGAAGCCGGTCAAAACTTCCTCAAACGACTCAGTGAAATCACAGGTGCAGACATCGCCGCCTCAGCTAACCCCACCGGCAGTGCAGAATTAGGGGGAGACTGGAACCTAGAAGTACAAACAGGCCCCATAGAAACCCCAATAGCATTTAACCCCAAGGCACTCAAAACCTACAGCGGCGTACTAGGCTTCGCCCCTCAAGTTCCCTTCGCCACTAGCACTGGCCCCAGATTCGTCAGCATCGGCGACTTCAACGGCGACGGCCTCCCAGACTTAGCTGTGTCGAACGACGGCAGCAACACCGTGTCCATCCTGCTCAACACCACCGCCACCGGAGCTACCACCCCCACCTTCGCCACCCAAGTCACTTTCGCTACTGGCAATGGCCCCGTCTCCGTCAGTACCGGCGACTTCAACGGCGACGGGAAACCTGACTTAGCTGTGGCCAACAGAGACAGCAACACCGTCTCCATCCTGCTCAACACCACCACCGCCGGAGCCACCACCCCCACCTTCGCCCCCCAAGCCACCTTTCCTACTGGCGCTGCCCCCTGGTCTGTCAGCATCGGCGATTTCAACGGCGACGGGAAACCAGACTTAGCTTTGGCGAACCTCTTGGGCGACAGCGCCTCCATCCTGCTCAACACCACCCCCACGGGAGCCGCCACCCCCACCTTCTCCCCCCAAGTTGAATTTCCTACTGGCAATGGCCCCATCTCCGTCAGCATCGGCGACTTCAACGGCGACGGGAAACCAGACTTAGCAACGGCGAACCAGACCAGCAACAACGCCTCTATCCTGCTCAACACTACCGCCACCGGAGCCGCCACCCCCACTTTCGCCACCAATGTTGACTTCCCTACTGGCAATCGCCCCGTCTCCGTTAGCATCGGCGACATCAACGGCGACGGGAAACCAGACTTAGCAACGGCGAACTTCAACAGCAACACCGCCTCCATCTTGCTCAACACTACCGCCACCGGAGCCGCCACCCCCACTTTCGCCCCCCAAGCCACCTTCCCAACTGGCACTGGGCCCAACTCCGTCAGCATCGGCGACATCAACGGCGACGGGAAACCTGACTTAGCTGTGGCGAACTACTTCAGCAACACCACCTCCATCCTGCTCAACACCACCGCCACCGGAGCCGCAACACCCACCTTCTCCCCCAATGTTGACTTCCCTACTGGCAATGGCCCCCTCTCCGTCAGCATCGGCGACATCAACGGCGATGGGAAACCTGACTTAGCTTTGCCGAACTTCGGCGACAACACCGCCTCCATCCTGCTGTCCACCACCCCCAAAGTTACCGCTGTCACCGCCACCACCCCTGACGGTAGCTACGGCGTAGGTTCCACCATCGCCATCACCGTCACCTTCGATGCCGCTGTCAACGTCACCGGCACACCCCGACTGCAACTACAAACCGGCACAACTAACGAATTTGCCACATATACCAGTGGTACTGGCGGTACAGCCCTCACCTTCAACTATGTAGTCCAACCAGGAGACACCACCCCCGACTTAGAATACCTCGCCACCAATGCCCTCACCCTCAACGGCGGCACAATCAAAGAGACTGTTGCTACAGCCTTTGACGCTTTCTTAACCCTCCCCGCTTTAGCCACAGCCAACTCCCTCGGCGGTAGCAAAGCCATAGTTATTGACACCGTTGCACCCACCATCACCAGCGTCACCTCAACCACTCCCAACAGCACTTATACAGTCGGTCAAATCATCCCAATTACCGTTCAATTCAGCGAACCAGTCAACATCACAGGTATCCCCCAACTCACCCTAGCCACAGGAGGCGCAGCAACACCAGTCAACTACACCTCTGGTACCGGTACTAACACCCTCATCTTCAACTACACCGTAGCCGCCGGCAACACCAGCCCAGACCTAGATTATCTCTCAACCGCAGCCCTCGCACTCAACAGTGGTACGATCCGAGATGCCGCTACCAACAATGCTGTTTTAACCCTACCTACACCCGCAGCAACTAACTCATTAGGTGCGAATAAAGCAATAGTAATCGACACTCTTGCACCAACAATCACCACAATCACCTCAACCACTCCCAACAGCACCTACACTGTCGGTCAAATCATCCCAATTACCGTTACTTTCAGCGAGCCAGTCAACATCACAGGCCTCCCCCAACTCACCCTAGCCACAGGAGGCGCAGGAACACCAGTCAACTACACCTCTGGTACCGGTACTAACACCCTCACCTTCAACTACACCGTAGCCGCCGGCAACACCAGCCCAGACCTAGATTATCTCTCAACCGCAGCCCTCGCACTCAACAGTGGTACGATCCGAGATACAGCCACCAACAATGCCGTCTTAACCCTACCTGCACCCTCCGCAGCTAACTCATTAGGTGCGAATAAAGCTTTAGTAATCGACACTACTGCACCCACCGTCACCATAAATCAAGCAGTAGCACAAACCGACCCTACAGCAAATTCACCTGTTAACTTTACCGTCACATTTAGCAAACCAGTCACAGGTTTCGATCCCAGCGATATCAACTTAACAGCAAGTACAGCAACAGGAACATTAACCCCAACTATTACAGGAACCGGCCCCGTTTACACCGTCGCAGTCAACGGCATGACAGGGGGAGGTAATGTGATTACTAGTATCAAAGCTAACGGTGTTACTGATGCAGCAGGCAATAACAATACAGCCAGTACAAGCACAGACAATACCGTTATCTATAACAACACATCCCCCAAAGTTACATCCATCAACCGCCTGACTACATCTCCCACTGCTGCGGCTACAGCCACCTACGAAATTAAATTCTCAGAAAATGTTACAGGCGTTGATGTTTCAGACTTTACATTAGTACCAACAGGTGTAACCGGTGCATCCATTGGCACTTTAACCGCTGTTGATGCTAAGACTTACCAACTGCAAGTTAACACAGGTTCGGGCAGCGGTGCGATCGGGTTAAATTTAACCGATGATGACAGCATCAAAAATGCCTTAAATGTACCTTTAGGTGGTACGGGAACTGGCAATGGTAACTTGACAGGACAAGTTTATACCATTGACAAAACTCCGCCAACTGGCAGTTTAAATGCTGTTCCTAGTATTACGACAGCCGGGGGAACCAGTCAAAGTTTGACAGTCACTTTCAGCGATAATAATGCTGTCGATGTTTCAAGTTTGGACAGTTCTGATGTTTTGATAAATTGGTCTGGTGGCAATATTACTGCACAATTTGTTAGTGTCGATACTAATAGTAATGGTACGCCACGGACAGCGACATATTCGTTTACTCCCCCTGGTGGAAGTTGGGATAATACTGATAATGGAACTTACACTGTTCAGTTGCAAGGAAGTCAGGTTAAAGATAGTCTGGGCAATTTAAATTCTGCTAGCAGTTTAGGGACTTTTAACGTTAGTATTGCGGCACCTGTACCCACACCAACACCCGCACCTGTACCCACACCAACACCCGCACCTGTACCAACTCCGACACCATTGGTAACGCCAACTCCGACACCATTGGTAACTCCGACACCAACACCATTGGTAACGCCAACTCCGACACCATTGGTAACGCCAACTCCGACACCATTGGTAACGCCAACTCCGACACCATTGGTAACGCCAACTCCGACACCATTGGTAACGCCAACTCCGACACCATTGGTAACGCCAACTCCGACACCATTGGTAACGCCAACACCGACACCATTGGTAACGCCAACTCCGACGCCATTGGTAACGCCAACTCCGACACCATTGGTAACGCCAACTCCGACACCAACACCCGCACCTGTAACAACACCAACACCATTGGTAACGCCAACGCCAACACCATTGGTAACACCAACGCCAACACCAACACCCGCACCTGTACCAACGCCAACACCCGCACCTGTACCTACACCAACACCATTGGTAACGCCAACACCAACACCAATAACTAATAACATCCCCAACGATGACTGCATCGCCGACCAAATTGCTTATCCCAATTTAAACAAACCTAATTCAGTTGAAAATACCATACTCGGTGTATCCAACATTCAGATAGGCACTGCCAAAAACGATGAGTTTCTTGGTAGCGACAATGGCAATATATTCGATGCCAAATTAGGGGATGATAATTTATATGGTGGCGACGGCAACGACACCCTGAACGGTAATGAAGGTAATGATTTCATTGTCGGAGGCAAAGGCAACGATTTACTTTTTGGCGGTAAAGGAAATGACATCATTCTTGGCCGTGAAGGTGAAGATATCATCTTCGGAAATAAGGGCAATGATTCTCTGAATGGCCGCGAGGGAAATGACCGAATTTATGGTAATGAAGGTGCTGACTTTATCGATGGTGGTAAAGGTAATGATGTTCTCTGGGGCGGCAAAGGTAACGATCTAATCCTCGGTAGTGAAGGGAATGATTCTCTCTTCGGACAATTAGGTGACGATAGTCTAGACGGTGGCCAAGGTGATGATTACTCCAATGGCGGAGAAGGAGCGGATCTTTTAAGTGGCTGCGATGGCAATGATACACTTTTAGGTGGCAATGGCAATGACACGCTTTTAGGTGGGAAAGGTGACGATATCCTTGATGGAGGTTTGGGAAATGATAGTTTAATCGGCGGTAGCGGTAATGATATCTTTGTCTTAAAAGCCGATCGAGGATTTGATATTATCGCTGATTTTACCCAGGGTCAAGATTTCATTGGATTAAGTGGTGGTTTGAGTTTTAGCCAATTGGCAATCAGTCAAAATACTCAGGGAACTCTGATAAAAAACCTGTTGACAGGGGAGCAGTTAGCTATGATGATTGGTGTGAATGCTAATGCGATAACAGCCGTCGTGAATTTCCAGCAGATTTAAGCCAGAACGAAAAGGCGGTGCGAGTTTACGAGAGTGGCGAGTTTCACCAACAATAATTGTTGGTAAAACTCGCCACTACGATCGCACAAATTATACGATCGCGAATCAGGGAGATATGAGATTAGCTAATAAGGACTAAAGTCCTTACTACAAACGATATTCTTGCTTAACCTAAAAAGAAATGATTAAGTAACCGTTCTGGAATTTAGCACCTGTAACTGATTTGCCAGTTAGCGCCGGAGGTAACAAAATATTGCGCCGCTGATCGCCGGCTTCGATCGTCACTTCCGGCCCGGATTGAATCAATTTAATTTCTTTCTTGTCAAACGAGGGCAAGAATAAACTAACTTGACGCTGTGCAATATTGATGTCGATCGGCTTTGGAGCTTTTGCCGCCTCACCAAAGTCTGGTAAAGCATCGATTAGCGGCTGCCAATTATTGTCGCTGTGCGCCGGCACCGAAACCGCTGTCAAAGGCTCAAAATCCGCCGCCATCGTTTCTGTAAGCGGTGCTTGATTGACGATCGCACCCCCAACAGTCAAACCAACTTGTTGAGAACTTCCCCAAAGATAGCGCGCCGTGGCGATCGCACTTGCATCCGCAGTCGTCACCAAATAAGCAGCCGTGCGGTTCGGATTTGCCAGCGCTTCCCTACCCTTATCCAAAAAATTATCGACTTGCTTAGTAGATTGAACAGCATTATCTCCCGACAAATCCACAGTCAACACTGTACTGACAATCGGTTGAATAAAAGGCGACAGCGCTTTGCCCAAATCGGAATCTACCAAAGCTTGGCGGAAGCGACGGATATACCAACTCAGAATTTCCGGCATTCCCAGCATCCGCAGCGTATCCATCCCCCCGCTGCCATCATAAACAATTACATCGTATTGTTTGCTGTCGTCGTATTCCCGAAGTTCGTTCAACGCCAGCGCGCTGTCCATTCCCGGTAACACTCCCAATTCTTGACCGTAAATCTGTTTGAAAAAAGGAGTGCGGACATATTGAGCTTCTAGTTGTTTAACTTCGTCCCACCTGCGTTCTAGCAGCGGCGCGCTTTGCACCTGTACTGCTTTGAGGTTGGGGGCGATTTCCTGTGGGGTGGGAGTCAGGGGAGTTCCCAGCAGGATGCCTAATGCAGGGCCCGGATCTTGCCCTAGCAGCAAAACTCGCTTGCCGGCGGCCGCATATTTTTTAGCTGTTGCGATCGCGATCGTGCTGCGGCCAGTGCCGCCTTTACCCAAAAATGTCAAAATCAAAGCCATTTTCTGTTCTCACTGCCAAAGCTTACTATTTAACATTTAAGCGCAACCGTCAGCCAGAGTGGGGGCAGTTGTCAGTGGGCAGTTGTCAGTTGTCAGTTGTCAGTTGACGGTTGTCAGTTGACGGTTGTCATTAGTAATTGGTGGCAACTAATAAATAACCAATAACCAATAACCACTGCCCACTGCCCACTGACAACTGCCTTCTGTTAAACGGGTTCTAGCTCATCTTCAAAGAACCAAGTCGCAAAACTGTCAAACTTGACAACCACACCTACTCCACTGCCGTCAACCATTCTGAATCCGTCAACAGTGCCTATTGGATTCTCCTTTATCTTGCCCACCATATTTGCAGGTATCCGATCTCTAATACGGCGCACCTTAACTCTCTGACCTACTTCTATTGCCACTGAAATTGTTCTCCTGCTCTATATAACCTATATACAACCGTCCATTTTACAGTTTGGCGTCTACTTCCGAACAGCAAGGCCAGTTGGCGATCGCTCCCGATGATTTTTAGCAGAATTTTTGATCGACTTTCCCTAAAAGACGGTATTCTAGTCGGAGTTGCTCTGCGGTTTGCTTTGATTGGCTCCTATTTTGCCCGATCGGGTTCCGCAGGCGCAGATCCAGTCGTCAGAGCTGGCCTCCGCCGTTAGATAATTATTTTTTATCGCTTCGCAAAGGGAATTTTTTTATTTATTACCACAACTACAGGATTTCTCCCCAATTAGTCATCCTTCCGGCAGAAGGCAAAAGGCCTTCAAAAGCAGTAATTAATTTTATGTTTGCTATGTATAAATCTTCGTTATCTAACCTTGACATCTGCTAAAATTCAGGCTGCAAACCACTTTGAGTCAAGTTGGCAAAAAATCTCGAACGTCGGACTTTAGTCAAATGCCATGTTGTAAAAGTTTCCTAAAAAATGATAAAAAAAAGAAGATTTAATGCTAAGATTTCAGGCTGAGAAAGTTTATTTCTGCTGCTGTTTTACTGTCGAAAAAGTGGGACGATTGCCGGATTTAGGGAGTCTAAGAGAGGAAATGAAGTTGAGGAACTTCAAGATGACAAAATTGAAATTATGAATAAAATTTTTACGTGCTGGCGATCAACCAAAATTCCGCTCTTAAGTTTGTCCTTGGCTGTGCTGGCCTGTCTGCCGTTCGGCCGATCGACGATCGCCAGTCCGCTCCCTCCATCCCCCAAACAACCGTCCGGCGTTACTAAAATTGTCTCAGTCGATCGACCGCCAGCATTACCAACAGGCTCAAAGTCTCCCAAAAATCTGGCATACTCGGCAGCGAATCCATCCCCAGCAGAGACGATAAAGGCTCAGGAAACAGCCAGCGGGCGATCGCTCGAAATCCGAGAAATTCGCGGTACTGTAACGTTTAAAGGGCGACAGGCTGTCGTGGGCGATCGGCTTCTCGTCCCCGGAGACGAAATCATCACAGGCCCCAATTCCACAGCCCGTTTAGCGATCGACAACAACATCGGCATCGTGGAAGTTGCCGAAAACACCGCAGTCAAAATATCCAGTCTCTCAGGCGCAGGCGGCGAAAAAGACACAGCCATTTTTGTCAGCCTTGGGCGAGTCAGATTGTCGATCGGCAAAACTGCTGCGACAACTCCCGCAGCCAACACCTCAACAATTATCCCGCCCAACCAAATCGCCTCCCTCAATACCTTCAGCGGACTCGGCAAATTGAATCAAATTGCCCAACAAAAAAGTTCTGCCAGAACCGCCCCAGTCAGGGTTGAAACCCCAGAAGGCGTCGCCGGAGTCCGTGGCACATCCTTTGGCGTCAGCGTCAGCGAGGGCAAAACCGCAGTCGAAACCATTGAGGGTGCTGTCGGAGTCTCGGGGCGCACAGATTCCGAAGTAGTTGTCAACGCCGGCAGCGCGACCACAATTTTCCCTCAAACCCCCCCTGTGGCGCCCTCAGCAAGCCGTCGCCTAGCTCAACTCAAAGTCCGCAGTTTGTTCAGACTCAGTGGCGATATCTATCGTCTCAGCGGTCAAATTAACCCGATCGACTTAATTTATGTCAACAACCAAGCCATTAAGATCGATCGACATGGCAACTTCAACATCCAAGGGATTTTACCTCCAAGCCGCCGCCTCAAAATCGTAGTGCGAGGCCCGTCAGTCAGAGAACGGCATTACAGCCTAGCAGTTCCCTAAACAACTCATTGTCCCGAGTCAGGTACGCACGCAGAACTCTGAGTGAGATCGTAAGTCTTATTTCGGTTGATTATTTTGTGTAGGGGCGAAGCATTTGGCGGTGAATCTCGGCCGTCAAAATAAATAAATTTTGCCCCAACGTTTCGTCCTTGCGGTATTGTTAAACTTCATGACTATGACTCAAGGGAGAACGTCGGACTCGAATGTCAATTATTGCGTCAAATTAATTGCATGAAGTTCAAAGAATGGATTGAGCATCTCAAACAACATCAACTGAGCGGTCTCCGGCAATATATAATCACAAATCCTCCCTGGATGACAGGCGCCGTAGCAGGAATAATGTCTGTAGCCATGCTGCAATTTGGAATGTGGCAACCCCTTGAATATTTGGGATACAAAACGCTATTTCAAATTCGAGAATCGGGAATATTACCAAATCCAGGATGGGATTCGAGAATTGTCGTAATTGCGATCGAGCCGCAAAGCTTGCAGACATATGGTAAATTTCCTTGGCCCCGCAACCGCTACGCCGAGTTACTGTCAGCACTAAAAAAATCTCCCCCCACAGCAGTTGGTTTCGACATTCTTTTCCTCGATCCAAGTCCGAAAGATGATATTCTAGCCGCTGCGATCGCAGCCAACGGCAAAGTTGTACTCCCTAGAACCACCAAAGAAGAACCGCTAGCATCTTTTAAAGCAGCCGCCGCAGGTGTCGGACACATCATCCACGAACCCGACAGCGACGGCGTTAGTCGCGAGTCAAAAATCTTTCGGGCCGGAATTCCTAACTTCGGTTTAGTAATGACTCACAGGTACAATGCTACTAACCCGCAAAATCCTGTATTGTTGCCACAGCCAAACAGTATGCAGGAACAAAAAGTCTGGATTAACTGGCCAGGGAAAACCGAAAATGTACCTACCTATGCTTTTGTGGATGTTGTAGAAGGTAGAATTCCTGAAAATGCTTTAGCGAATAAATTAGTCTTAGTCGGCCTAGTTGCTACTGGTTTTGACCAGATATCATCACCTCTCAACAAGACTACGGCTGGGGTTTATTTATATGCAGCGTTGGTTGACAATTTGCTCAATCAACGCTTGCTGCGGCGGCTGCCGATACTGCTAGAAATTTTGTTATTATTGGGGATCGGCCCGCTTACTTCTTGGATTTTGTCCAAGGGAGGTGTGAAAGAAAGAATTGCGATCGCTCTCGGTTTACCTGTTGTTTGGATTCTGACTGCTGCTTTGTTATTTGGCTTCTATTTTTGGTGGATTCCGATTGCTGCACCCATCGGCACTCTCATTTTATCTGGCACTGCTTTGCAACTGCGGGAACAATACGAAAAGCAGCAGTTGATGAGGTTATTTGAACAGCACGTCGCTCCCGAGACTGCTCAGCTTATTTGGGCACGCAAAGCTGAGATATTTGAACAGGGAGAACTAGAACCTCAAGAACTTACAGCAACTGTGCTGTTTATGGATATTCGCAGTTTTACTTCGATTTCGGAAAAAATGCCGCCGCGAGATTTGCTCAACTGGCTGAACAATTATTTGGAAGCAATGACCGACTGTATTATGGATCACGGCGGCGTTGTAGATAAATACATTGGTGATGCAATTATGGCAGTTTTTGGAGTGCCTTTTTGCCATAGCGAATATGCAGAAATTCAACAAGATGCTTTGAATGCAGTTGCGGCTTGCATTGCTATGCACGAAAAGCTGCACGAAATTAATCAGCAGCTTAGAATTGAACGCAAACCTTTAATTAAGTTTGGCATTGGTTTGCATACCGGACAGTTAGTTGCTGGGACTGTCGGCGGTTCCCGGCGTTTGAATTATTCTGTGATCGGCGATGCTGTCAATGTTGCTGCTAGATTGGAAGCGATGAATAAGGAAATTGTTTCGGATAGTCCTTTTAACTTGTTGGTGACGGGGAGGACTTTTGCTTACGTGCGCGATCGCTACGAAGGCCAAAAAGTAGGAGCGATTCAATTGCGTGGGAAAAAAGAAGAGACTGTGGTTTATGCTATTTTGGGCGAAAAGTAATAGTTATTGGTCAGTAGTCAGTAGTCAGTTGGCAGTTGGCAGTAGTCAGTTGGCAGTTGGCAGTTGTCAGTAGGGAAAATTACCTTTTTCCCAATTCCCTATTCCCTATTCCCTATTCCTTATCTAATCAAATACACTCAATCTCAAACTTTTAGCTATTTGTTCCAATAGAAACAAACCGCCGACAGAATTCCCCTCTTTATTCAAAGGCGGACTGTAACAGCCGATCGCACCTTGACCCGGAATTACCGAGAGCATTGCCCCGCTAACTCCCGACTTCGTAGGCAATCCCACCCGCACCGCAAACCGTCCCGATGCCTGATACAAACCGCAAGTAGCCATTAGTGCTTTAACAGTACGGCAATTTTCCCAGATTGCTTCGCTACCCCCAACCAAAACCATTCCCAGCTTAGCTAAATCCTCCACAGTTCCCGACAAACAGCAGATACGATTGTAGGTTTCCAAAGCAATTTCGGAGTTTTGAAGATAACCGGATTGTACCATTTCTAAGGCGAGATTCCAATTATTTTGATTCGGCATTGCATTCACTGAATCGAGCATTAACTCATCTACAAATAACTGACTGTTTGCTTGTTGATTCAGCCAAGTTAGCAAGTTTTGACAGCGCGCCACAGCATTTTGACCGGGAATCAAAGACGCTAGGGCGATCGCCCCGCTATTGATCATCGGATTTCTCGGCTTCCCTCGATCTATTTCGAGTTGAGTTAAGGAATTGAAAGGCAGTTCCGAAGGCTCGCAGCCAACGCAGTCAAATACTGCTTTTTCGCCCAATGTGCACAGCAGATAAAGTAGCACGAACGGCTTGACTACGCTCATCAGCGGGAATGTTTGAGCAGTGCTGCCCCAGCTCAAAATTTGACCGTCAATTGCCCGAATTTGCACTGCAAACCCTTGTCTGTCTGCTTGGGCAAGGAGAGGTATGTAAGCGGGGATTTGACCGGATTTACTGCGATTAATTGCCTCTGTTGCCCAAGCAGCTAGTTGTTCAGCTTGCAGGGAAGATAGTTTGCTGGTGGATGTTTTCAAAGTATTGCTGAAGGAAGAAGGAAGAGGGAAGAAGGAGCAAAGACTACTCGTTACCAGGCAGAGCCTGGTAACACAGATCCGGAGGCTCTGCCTCCAATTTTCCGGCTTTCCAAGCGAGGTAGAGCCTCTGAATATCGGTTCCCAAGCAGAGCCGGGGAACCAGTTAATAGCTTATTTTTTTAATTTAAAATAAAGTGCGTTAGCGAAGCCCTCGAAGAGGATCGCCCGATCGAGATCACAGACTTTTCCATGCCCGATTTTAGAATAAATCTAAGAAAAAAAATTACTTTGCATAAAAACCTGCTGTTTGCCCCGATAAATAAGTAGCAGCTAAAGAGGCAAAGTTGTTACCCCGCAACCAGCACTAGCTGGAAATGCCGACCGATCGTGATTTTAAATCCCCAGCAATGGGTCAGGGTGCTTCTGTAACTTAATTCTCAAGGGAGAAATTCGCAATCCTTTCCGGATACCCCCCGAACCTCTGAGAATTCACTATCCAACCGAATCTACCAAAATCAGGATAAAAAAATGGCAGACGAAGCGAAAGCAGAAGCAGCGAAACCAGATCCGCTAGTTTTTAAGGGTGTGTGCAGCGAAGGAATTCTCAAAGGCAAAGAAATTGAAGGCAAACTAGACCTCAAAGTCGTCGTCCTCTCCGCCAAAGCTAAGGAAGCGCCGCAGAAAAAATCCGAGTGGGAGCCAGTTTTCTTTTGGGCCTTGTTTGCATTAATGGCAAACTTTGCGATCGGCGATCCCGCCGGAATGAGAAAATACAGCTCCCCACAAAGGTCTCCTTCTCATGAGCAGATGTTAAACCAATCTGGGGAGCAGTCGCTGTTGCCTAAGAAAAACACCAACAACTTGCCGCTTTAGGCTCTGGGAGCCTGCCAGCCGCGCAAATAGTAATAAAAAGACCCGAAATATTCATCGAATACTTTCGTCGTAGTTACCAAAGCTTCTGCACTAGGCAAAAACTTCCCTGCGTCTAAGCGGAGTCTAGATTTCCCTCCTGAGGTGGGCTGGTAAGTGTAGAAATCGGTAGCTCTGGGAATCACCTGAATTCCCATATTCGCAAATGCTAGGCTGGCACGGCGCATCTGAATCGCAGATGTTACCAGGATTACTTTACGCCCGACGCCGCGGCTGTCGAGTATCTTTCTCACTTCTTGGGCGCTGGTGCGGATGTTCCGGCCGTTATCGTCCAGAACGATACTGCTGCGGGACACGCCCATGTTGTTCGCCAGCAAAGTCTCGATATCCTTAGCTTCGCCAACAGAGCCTTCAAACTCTGGTCTCGAGCCAGCGGTAACGATGACTAAAGGTGCTAGTTGCTTTTTGTAAAGCACAGCAGCATAGGGCAGGCGATTGCCTGCATCTGTGAGTTGAATCGCACCTCGGTTGGGGATGTGAGGCCCAGTGGTTCCCTTGCCCAGCAGGACGATCGCCGCGGCAGTTTCGTCGCAGCAAGCTGTGCGGACAGCCGCAGCAGCGTCTCGTTCTGCTTGGTCAGCGAACCAGTAGGCGACAACTGGCAGACTCGAAAGGATCAAAACTAGCAGTGCTGCCAAGATCATTCTCGGTGCTGGGTTGCGGATGCCCCCATTCGTAATCAGCGCCGATGCAATTACTAGCAGCGTGATCGAAAAACCTAACGGCGTAAAGAAGAAGGCTATTAGGCCAAAAATCGCTGCTCCCACTTCTGTATCTGGCGCAAAAAATGCCAGGAACAGAAGGCTGATTAACAACAAAACGCGCAGTCGGTCTAATAACGGATTGTCTTTGCCTCCTGATTGATCCCACCACGATTTGATCAGTGAAAACAGAAGGAATAGAAATAGAATGCGAGCTAATAGTTCTGGCATCTTGCAATATTCTGTGTGTTCATAAATTAGTACAGAAATTTGGAAACGAGCGCGAATTTAGCGGAGGGAGGGGATACGGGCATCGGTGGGTTTTTAACTTTCGCCAATCACGCAGTCCGATCGCACTTATCCTGATGCTCGATTCCGGTCAGCTATCAACTATTGGTTACAGGCAATCGAACCCGCCACTTCCAATCACAGATTGCTAACAGTTAATTGGTAATTGATAACTGGTAATAGTTGATGGGTAATTGGTAATGGATCGAGTACAGGCAGGTGGAATTGGCAATTCAAACCTGCTTTCTGCTGCCTGCTTTTTTTCCCCATTACCTGTTACCCATTCACCAATCCCCATTTATCGGCGTTTCAGTTGATTCCGAATTGCCTGCGTTACCGTTTGAATTACTTTAACACGAGCATAATACTTGTTATCGGCCGCGATTGGTGTCCAGGGAGCAGTCGGGCTACTCGTGCGCTGAATCATTTGATTCACCGCGACTTCATAAAAATTCCACTTTTGGCGATTCCGCCAATCTTCGTCGGTGAGTTTGTATTGTTTAAATGAATTGTTTTGCCGCTCTGTAAACCGCTTTAGTTGCTCCTCAGGACTGATGTGCAGCCAGAATTTAACTAAGACACAACCAAAACTGGTAAGTTGTTCCTCAAATTCGTTGATTTCCTGGTAAGCTCGGCGCCATTCGGGCTCGGCGGCAAATCCTTCGACTCGCTCGACGAGAACTCTACCATACCAACTGCGATCGCAAATGCTAATTTTCCCCGCCGTGGGTAACTTCCGCCAGAATCGCCACAGGTATTGGTGGGCTTTCTCTTCATCTGTCGGAGCCGCAAAGGGATTGACTGTGTAACTACGAGGGTCTAGGATGTCCGTCAAGCGCTTGATTGCTCCTCCTTTGCCCGCGGCGTCCCAGCCTTCAAACAGCACTAATACGGGGATTTCATCTTCGTCAATACTTTGTTGCAATTTGCCAAAATGGGTTTGTTCTTTGCGAAGTTGCTGTTTGTATTCGTCTGGCGACAGCGATTGAGTTAAATCTACTTGGGCGAGCAAGTCTGGTTCAGTAGGTTGTAAGTGTTCTTGATGCGGCAATTGTATCGGTGCTGATTGCATCGTTAGTCTGTCTAAGGCTTCTGTAATTGTGGCTGCCATTTGTGTTAAAACTTTGACTCTCGCCCACCGTTCGCAATCGCCTTCTACTAATGTCCAGGGTGCTGGCCCAGTGCCGGTTTGGGTAACCATTTCTTCGGCAAAAGTGGTGTATTCTTCGTATTTTTTGGCTTGTTTCCAGTCTTCGGGCCGCACTCGCCAAGCTTGTAAGCTGTCATCTTCTAGTTTTTTGAGCCGATGTTTGAGTTCTTTTTTGCTGAGGTGAATCCAAAATTTGGCAATTGCTGCGCCGTCATCTACCATCTGCCGCTCGAATGAGTTGATTTGTCTGATGGCTGTGGGTACTTCGGCGTCGGAGAGTCGATCGAACAATCGGTCTTCTAACACATGAGTGTACCAACTATGGTAGAAAAAACCAATCCGACCGCGGGCTGGGAGTTTTTGCCAAAACCGCCAGAGAAAGGGATACCCCATTTCTTCGGCTGACGGCGGCCAAATCGGGTGTACCGTAAACCCGCGCGGGTCCATGTAACCCACCATTTTTTTAACCAAAGCACCTTTGCCCGCAGCAGCCCAACCTTCGAGGACAATGATGATGGGCAGTTTTTTTTCCCAGCAAGCCTGTTGGAGCGATCGCAACTGTTGCATTAAAGGTTCGATTTTGGCATCGTAGGTTTCTTTATCCAAGGAAATGTCTAAATCCAGGTTGTCGAGCATATTCACCTTCTACCAATCAAAAAAAATAGTTTAACGTTCGTTTAACGTTTGGATAAATTTTACCCTCAATTGTCGCTTGTACAGCGAAATAAACTATAGTGTTCGCTGAGAATAAGTGCGATCGATTCAGCCCTCAAATGCCAGCCTCGTTAATACTAGCAAGATTTTATTCACCTCAAACTTGTCAAAAAGAACCACAGCAGCTATAGTTGAGATAGAGAGCAAAAGTAAAAATCAACTACCCACTGGGGGTGACAACTTCTTTACTTAGCTGTAAAAATTTTATTCAAACAATTGTTACTCAAGTACCAAGCTTGGTAACGAAAGAGAGCGCGGCTCATCGACATCCAGCCATAAACTCACATACAAACTAGCCCAAAAGGGCAAACCAATTTTTATGATTGCGCTATGAGATAAAACCTGAAAACCTGGGTGATACAAACAGGTTTCTGAGTTTTATCGACACCATTATCAAAATTACAGTAATTTCTTGTGGAACAGGCATCTTGTCTGTTACTGACATTTGTGCAAAATGTCCGAATTACTGTCATTTCTTGTGTAACAGCCCGGAAAGCCTATTATTGACATTTGTGAAAAATGTCCAAATTACTGTACTTGTTTGTCAATATCCACCAATAGGAACAATCCGAATTTACGGATTGTAAGTTTTTTATGACTACCTTGAAAATGCGCTCCTACGGGGGCGAAACTGACTGGTGCGCGATCGCAAATTTGATCGACACCTGCGAAGCAATCGATAAACTCGGCGAAGAAGTTTCAGCAACTGAACTGAAGCTAATCCTAGATGCACCAAAACTAGACAAAGCCCGCGATGTGCAGTTGTGGGAAGATGGTAACTACAAACTCATCGGTTTAGCGCTGTTAGATATGCCGGATTCTCAGGATGAAATAGACGCTTTTCTCTGGTTTTATGTGCATCCAAATGTACGGGGCGTAGGTTTAGAAAAAGACATCATTAAGTGGGGAGAACAGCGGCTGAGTGAAGTAGGAAAATCACGGAATTTGCCCGCGAAATTGCGTACTTACAGCCGTGAGGATAAAGCTGATGAAATCATGCTATTTGAAAAACAGGGCTTCGCAGTTGATCGCTATTTTTGGACAATGGCCCGATCGCTCTGTGAGCCCATTCCCACACCCGAATTTCCCGCAGACTTTGCACTGACACACGTATCGGGAGAAAAAGACATCCAACCGTGGGTAGAGATGTTCAACCAGTCATTCATCGATCACTGGAATCACCACGATTTAACGGCTGAAACCGTGCGTTACTGGATGCAAGACCCGAATTATCAGCCAGAATTGGACTTGATTGCTGTTTCGGGCGATCGCGAATTTGCAGCTTTCTGCGATTGTCAAATCAAACCCCAAAAAAACACCAATAGCAGTACAAAAGACGGCTGGATTGAATTATTGGGTACGCGGCGCGACTATCGGAAAATGGGTTTAGGAAAAGCGATGTTACTGGCTGGCTTGCATCGGTTAAAAGCCGCCGGTGCAAATACTGCTAAACTCAGCGTCGATGCTGATAGTTTGACAGGTGCGACAAAGCTTTATCAATCAGTCGGTTTCCGTCCGATGGAAACTTGGATTGAGTGGGCTAAGGCTGTGTAATATCAATTCCGGTTGCACTCTTGGACATGATAGAGGAGACTGCACGTGCCGTGTCCCTACAATGTTATTGTCGGTAGGGACACGGCACTGCCGTCTCCTCTATATCATTCCGGTGTAACCGCAACATACATTCACCCCCAAAATCTGCTACAATTTCCCACAACACATCACCCACCCAGCCAATGATCCGACAAATTTGGCAACGCATCCTCAACCTATGGCGGCAAATTCAGCGGCGATTCCGCAAACCAGCACCGCCACCGCCCAAGCCAACTCCGATTCGGACTTTTGAGGAATGCGAACAGAAATTCATGGCACTGTTAGAGGGTGTTGAACAAGGCTGGAGTCGGGGCGAAATTAAAGGCTTTTTAATCGGTAGCAAAATCAATGATGCTGAGTGGGTAAACTGGCTGCAAGAATTTGGAGACAGGTTGCTGGTATCGCCGGAAAATCATTTAGAATTGGGCAGGCGCATGGTGCGGCTGGGTGAGATGGATTGTGGGAGAATTAGTGAGGTTGCTGGGAATATAGGCAGGGAATTGTTGGCTGGGGAGAGTTTGAATCGGAATCCTGTGGAGGAGAGTTTGCAGATAAGGGAAGATATTCAGGAGTTACCAGAAAAAACTGAAGAAACTGGGTTTTTTCCTGTTTCTGGGGGTGTGGCAGAATCTATAGAAAGAGAAATCAGTCAAGAAGTAGAAGAATTATTTAACCAAGCAGTAGATAATTATGAATTTGGATATTTAGAAAGCGCTCTTGCTTACTATGACAAAGTTATAGAAATGCAGCCAGACTTCTATCAAGCTTGGATTAATCGCAGCAAGGTGTTAGATCGATTAGGTCGTTATCAAGAAGCAACAACTAATTATTACACAGCAATAGCACTTCAATCTGGTAATAAGAAAGTTTTCAGTGACAACTGGTTCGAGATGGGTGTTTCTCCTACAGATAATTCATTTGTGGATAACCAAGGCAATTGTATTTCGCTATCAAAATATGAAGTCACAATGCTATCAGAATATGGGGTTACAATATTTTCCGCAGAAAGAGAAATTAGTCAGGAGGCAGAAGAATTATTTAACCAAGGAGTCGAGTGCTATTTGACAGGAGATTTAGAAGGGGCGATCGCAGTCTTGAAGAAAGTTTTAGAAATTGACCCCAAATCCCATTTAGCCTGGTACAATCTGGGCTATGCCCTAAATGATTTAACCCGTTACATAGAGGCGATCGAAGCCTACGAGACAGCCTTAAAAATTGACCCAAAAGACCCGATTGATCCAAAATACCCTAGAACTTGGCTCGGATTGGGCAATGCCCTAAGAGGGTTGGAGCGTTACACAGAGGCGGAAGTGGCCTTAAAGCAAGCCTTAGAAATTGACCCCAAATACCATATTGCCTGGAGCAACCTGGGCAATATTCTAAAATATTTGGGTCGGTACAAAGAGGCGATCGCAGCCTTCGAGAAAGCCTTAGAAATTGACCCCAAATACCACGCTGCCTGGAACGGGCTGGGCGCTACTCTTAATGATTTGGGCGGGGACAAAAAGGCGATCGCAGCCTTCGAGAAAGCCTTAGAAATTGACCCCAAATCTCACATTACCTGGAGCAACCTGGGCACTACCCTAACTAATTTTGGTCAATACAGTGAGGCGATCGCAGCCTTTGATCGAGCCTTAGAAATTACAGGCGAGCAATACAGGGATGCTTGGGTAAATCGAGGTTTTGCATTTTTTAACTCATGGCGCTACATTGAAGCCATTCAAAACTGGGATGAAGGCTTGCAGAAATATCTCCCCAGCAACCGCGACTATCGCCTCGCTTGCGGCCAATTGCACCAGCAAAAAGGCAAGGCACACTACGAACACGGCAAAGAAACATTCACATATTTTGAATCATTCCACAAAGCCAAAGCCAGCTACGAACAAGCCCGCGATTTTTTGAAATCTCCCCTCATCCCAGAAACTTATTTAGAAGTAATGCAAGGCTTAATTACCGTCTGCCGCAGCTTGGGATATCCCAAAACCAGCGAGTACCTTGCCGAAGCTACTACCGTCTTAGAAACCTTACTTTTAGACAATGAAACTCACCCCGAAATCAAACAGCGACTTCAGCGCAAATTTGCCGGACTTTACCAATTAGAAGTCGATATCCTTGTCGAGGCAGGCGACAAAGTAAATGCCCTGGAAAAAGCGGAATCGCGGAAAAACTTTTGCCTGCAATGGATGCGCGCAACTTCGCCAAACCCCACCGCCAGCCCGGCTTATCCCCAAATCCGAGACTTGCTGGCAAACAACACCGCAACCGCGATAATTTACTGGCATCTCAGCCCAGTTTCCCTGACTGCTTTTATCATTACCCCAGACAAGTTTGAAGTCATCTCCACACCAGTCACCGATATATTCGCAAAGCGCCACAGTCAGAGTTTAGAAAAATGGCTAGAAAACTGGAAAACCAACTATCAAAACTACTGCCAAACTACCAGCAAACAGCAAACCAAAGAATCCCATCCCTGGCGCGAGTCAATGACAGCGCAATTACAACAACTCGCTGACATCCTCAAAATTCCCGAAATTTGCACGCACCTCACCAATATCCAACACTTAATTTTAATTCCCCACCGCGACTTGCACCTGTTGCCGCTAGATTCCCTGTTTCTGCCACCCTTCCCACTGGAGGGGGTAGGCACGGGGGGGGTAGGCACGGGGGCACTACCCCTACAAAACCCTGGTAGGGGCAATCCCCCCGTGGTTGCCCCCATAATAGGCACGGGGGCACTACCCCTACAAAACCCTGGTAGGGGCAATCCCCCCGTGGTTGCCCCCATAATAGGCACGGGGGCACTACCCCTACAAAACCCTGGTAGGGGCAATCCCCCCGTGGTTGCCCCCATAATAGGCACGGGGGCACTACCCCTACAAAACCCTGGTAGGGGCAATCCCGTGGTTGCCCCCATAATCCGTTCGATTACTCGCCTCCCTAGCGCCCAAATTGCCATCCAACAGCAACAGCAAACCCCCACGGAAATAGGGACAAATTCACTGGTAATAATAGGCAAAACTGACTATGAATATCCCCCAATAGAAGCAGCAGCCATCAGCCAAATTAACCAAACTCACCGCCCATCCAATGCCTCCACAAAAACCGCAATTATTCAAGCACTAAAAGCCAGCAGCAGCGTCTTTCATTATACAGGTCACGCCTACCACAACACGGAAAAGTCCGAGGCTTCGGCGTTAATGTTAGCCAAAAATGAAGAATTGACACTGACCGACATTTTGCAGTTAAAATTTGTCAATTATTACCTAGTCTGCCTCAGCGCTTGCGAAACAGGTATTACCAAGAAAGGCGAGTTAATCGATGAATTTGTGGGCATTGCCAGCGGCTTTTTGCCGGAGACAAATTATGTGATCAGCACTCTGTGGAGAGCGGAAGAACGTTCTAGCGCCTTCTTAATGATTTATTTCTATCAGTTATGGAAGCAGGGAATCCAGCCACCTGAAGCCCTGCAACAAGCAAAAGATTGGCTCAGAGAACTCACGAATGGTAAGCTAGGTGAGTGGTACGCGGGAGAGTTGTTGCCTTTGCTGAGAAATGCCGAGTTTGACAACAAAGTTGATATTTTATATTCCTGTGGAATTGATGCCTCAATTCTGCAAGAAAATTTAGCTACAATAGATGAGAAGCCCTACGAGCATCCTTACTACTGGGCTGCTTTTAACATTACCGGGAACGGCTAAACTAACATGACTTCTCAAGAATCTACCTTGTCGGGAGCTAATCAGTTTGCACCGAAAGCTTTTTTAATCGCCCTCGCGAGATATGAAGATCCTCTTTCGCCTGAGTTGATAGCTGAAGTGAATGAAGTTGGTGAGGCTTTGGTGAATGGCGAGTTACAAAAAGCGTCTCAACTTATTAATATAGCTCAAAAAGATGCTGCTTTTTATCAAGATTTCGAGCTGGCGTTTAAGGAGTTGAAGACAATTCACGGCAAGAAGGAGAACGAAAAGAATAAGTATTTGGCTGAGTTAGATGAAAATACTCCGCCGCGCCAGACTGATGATTATAATAACTTTTTGGCGCCTCCTTTGACTGATCCTAATCCGCAGAGTGTGGCGAAGCGGTTGTTGGGAAAGGCTACTGATTTGGTAGAACGGGTTTATCGGTTGAGGTTTTAGGTAGGGACACGGCATTGCCGTCTCCTCCGCAGGCACAAGTCAGGACACGGCAGTGCCGTTTCCCTACAATGATTTTGGGGTAGGGACACGGCATTGCCGTCTCCTCCGCAGGCACAAGTCAGGACACGGCAGTGCCGTTTCCCTACAATGATTTTGGGGTAGGGACACGGCATTGCCGTCTCCTCCGCAGGCACAAGTCAGGACACGGCAGTGCCGTTTCCCTACAATGATTTTTAGGTAGGGACACGGCATTGCCGTCTCCTCCGTTGCCCGAAGTCAGGACACGGCAGTGCCGTTTCCCTACAATGATTTTGTGGTAGGGAAACGGTACTGCCCTCTCCTCCGTTGCCCGAAGTCAGGACACGGCAGTACCGTTTCCCTACAATGATTTGGTGGTAGGGACACGGCATTGCCGTCTCCTCCGTTGCCCAAAGTCAGGACACGGCAGTGCCGTTTCCCTACAATTAATCGGGTGATGATTACATTTTTTATCAAGGGCAAACATATTTTATGCTCAAATTAGTTGACCCTACCCTGAATTTATTTAGCTACACTCTCAAACAAGGGTTGGGTGTCGGTGAACCGGAAACTCGCAAAACTTACATCAAATTTTTAGATGCTTTAGCTGAACAACTTCACCAACAACTGAATGTTTCTTTTACCCGCGAACAAAAACAAAAATTTCTGGCGCTACAGGAGAAAATAGTAGCCGATTTACCTTTTACAGGAGATATCAATAATCATCGAGTCAATGGCCGCTACCGCCGCTGGAATGTTAGCGATAATTACCAACTTTTATTTGATGGCTACGCTGACGGTAAGCACGAACCCGACAAAGTTATTAAACTGATTGAAAGTTTGCAATCTTTAATTCCCAAACCGCCGCCGTTGGAAAATATTGGCAAAACTTGGATGCTTTCGGGTTGGCTGGAATCTGGGACTGATTTGGAAGCGACAGAATTTGCAAAACAGGTTTACAAGTGTTTGTTTGCAAAAGATGGTGTTCCTCAAGGTAGCGGTGAGTTTTTGGGTGGGAAAGTATTTGAGTTTTGGGGCGATAAGATTGAGGATAATTTGCAACTGTTGGTGATTTTGTATCCCGATGAAGCTACTTTTCGGGAATGCAGCAATTTTTATGTAAGTTGGCTGGATTTGCTGTGTTTCCGCCATAAAATTATTTGGGCTTATGAGAACAGTCTAGAGTTAAAAGAACGGTTGGTGAGTAATTACAACCAAATTGTGGAGATGAGGAATACTTCTCGACTCAATCTCAAGAAACTGCTGGAGGCGATGGGAAAATTGTCGGAGTTTGCGATCGACCTTAATTACCTGGAGCTGCAACATAGTACAATTAAGGTGAATCTGGACAAGTATCAGACTAAGTTGGCGGAAATTCAAGCTAAGGCTAAACCTACGGACAATTTGCAGTTTTTACAGGATTTTTGGAACAAGGCTGAACAAACTTATCCGAAGCAAATCCAAAAAGATATTGACAATTTTCGTCCTTGTTTGGAAATTTTGCGGAGTCTGACTGATACAATTAGAGGTACGGTTGAGATTCGGAAGGCTGAGAGCGATCGCACTTTTCAGACAATAGTCGGTATAGTCGGAGTCGGACTGTCAACTGGCGGGACTGTAGCTTCGGCGGCGGCTAATTTCAAAACGGAAATTGAAGCAAATTCTGCTATCAATAGTGCCATAAATACGTTCGTGCCGATTTTCGATCCGGGTTCGGGATTGAGGGTGATTATGGGATTTAGTATTCTATCTGGGGTAACTGCTAGTCTGCTGACTGCGATAATTATAGCTGTGTGGCCGCGCATTTTTCGTCGTTAGTTTCGGGCTGATTAAGGCGAGAAACCGGGTTTCTATGTATATCTTTAGTTTCCTGCAAGGATTTTTCGTAGAAACCCGGTTTCTTGTTGGGTTGACGACATAATCGCGATCGTATTTGCTAAAATATTAACAAGCAAAGCACTCCCGATCGACAATTATGACTGCTATTCAAGAGTCTGCCATTACAACCACACCTTTTGACGCTTTAATCGCCGATTTCAATAAAATCAGAACTCTCTACGCAGTAGAAGATCCTCTAGAAGCCTTTAAGTTAATCATCGAGCAAGAAGTGATGGTAGGTTTGATTTTAGAAGCTCATTCTCACATTAAAGAACTATTTCCTAGCGAAAGATTGGGCTTGGAAGTGAAAACCGATCCAGAAATTGCAAATTGGCGATCGCTCTGGATAACCATCTATACTAAACTCGAAGTCGAGGAAGCTTTTGAAAAGTTGAAAATTCTCGATCGCACTTGGTGGCTAGATGCGAGTCTTGTCATTCCTAACAATATACTAAACATTGACTTGGGGTGGGAATGAAATTCGATTGGTCAGAATACTTTAATTTAGCACAAGAGCTAGCCGGAACCAGTGAAGAAGCAAAATTGCGATCGGCTGTAAGTAGAGCTTATTATTCTGTGTTTTGCTTAGCACGGAATTACTTGCGCGACATTCAACAAGATCCCAGACTTTCGCACAATAAAACTTATGATATCAATGACCATCAGTATGTAGCTAAAGAATTTATTCACAATCGATCAAAATCTCAGAGAATGACAGATATAGGTAGAGATTTAACTCGCTTGAGAAAAATGAGGAATAAAGCTGATTATGAAGATACTTTTTATAACTTACAAAGAGAAGCCAGAACTGCGTTAATGCTAGCTCAGAATATTATTTCAGGGTTAAATGAGTTGACTCAATAAGCTGAATCATAATTCAAATCGGTAGGGGCGGGTTCCACCAACCACAATCGCCCCAAACAAACAATCTCAAAAACCCGCCCCACCCAACAAACAATCGAAATGTACATTCAGATTTACCGTGGGGTGGGGGCGGGTTTATTGATTTTTTTAATTATTGCCGAGATAGTTGGTGAACCCGCCCCTACGGCTTAACTTTTACCGTTACCGTTGCCATTTCCGGTAGTTAGCACAACTCGTTTAGCTAAAGGTTCCGGCACTTCTTGCAAATGGTCGAATTGCCAATTGAAAAAGCCGACTCCCATTGTTTGCGATCGCAATTCGACGATCGCATCCTGCATTTCTGCTAGCGGCAAATAAGCCGAAACTGTATCCCATCCTTTCCAGTCGGATTTACCTTCGTAGCCGAGAATTTGACCGCGCCGACCGCTGACTAATTGCAGCACCTTTGAGGTAAACTCGATCGGAGCGTGAATTTCCACTTTGGCGATCGGCTCCAGCAACACCGATTCGCATTTTGCCATCCCTTCGTGCATCGCCAAACGCGCCGCCTGTTTGAAAGCTTGTTCGGAACTGTCAACGCTGTGATAGGAACCGTTTGTCAGCGTTACCGCTACGTCTACCACCGGGAAACCGAGGGGGCCGCGATCGAGATATTCCCGCACTCCGACTTCCACGCCGGGAATGTACTGTTTGGGCACGACTCCGCCGACTATTTTGTCGGTGAAATTGAAGCCTTCTCCTCGCGGCTGCGGTTGAATGTCGAGGTACACGTCGCCGAATTGTCCGTGCCCGCCGCTTTGGTGTTTGTAGCGCCCGTGGATGGAAGATGCGGGTTTGCGGATGGTTTCTTTGTACGGCACTTGTGGTAATTGAGTTGTCATCGGCAAGTTATACTTGCGGCGCAATCTCTCTAAAGATACTTTTAGGTGGATTTCGCCTTGACCCCAAAGTATAACTTCGTGAGTGTCGCCGTGTTGTTCCCAGACTAAAGATGGATCTTCTTCGAGGAGTTTGGCTAGGGCGCTGCTGAGTTTTACTTCGTCGTTGCGCTTTTCTGGAATAATCGCCAATGCGTACACAGGTGACAGTATTTCGGCTTTTGGTAGCTCAATTGTGCGATCGACTGTGAGCGTATCGCCTGTTTTCACGCTTTCTAATCGTCCCAAAGCGACAATTTCCCCGGCACTTGCCGAAGTCAAACTTTGGGTTTGGTGGCCGATTAAACGGTACAAACCGTTAACTCGAACGCCGTTCAAAGTTGCTCCGTCTGCTAGTGTGCTGCTCCAAATTCTCACTAACGATAGTTTGCCGCCCTGGGGTGTATAATAGGTTTTGAGGACTTGAGCTGCGACTTTCTCATCACTTTGTATAACACCGCGCCTTTCCGCAGTTGTTTCCGGGGCGGGCGCTTCTCGCAGCAAAGCTTCTAGCAGCGGGCGCACGCCGAAATCTTGTTCGGCGATACCGATGAATACGGGCACGATTAAATCTGCACCCAATTCCATCTTTAAATCGCGGGTGATTTCTTCAACATCCGGGTTGATTTCTTCGAGCAATTCTTCGAGTAAATGGTCGTCAAAATTGGCCAATTCTTCGAGCATTTGTTGCCGCGCTTGGCTTTCTTGGGCTTTGAGGTTTTCTGGTAGCGGGACGGGATCTGCGGGGGCGCCCGGATGGTAGTGGTAAGCTTGTTCGGTTACTAAGTCGATAAAACCGATGATTTGTTGGTTTTTGCCGATCGGATATTGGTGAGGTACGATCGGTCTACTGGAAATTGATTTGAGTGCGTTGAGGATGTCGGTGTAGTTGCTACCGCAAGTCGTTTCGTCTGTGCACGCGCGATCGATCTTGTTGATAAAAACTAGGTGCGGAATTTCCCAATCGTCGAGGAATTTGAACAGTGGTGCGAGGGTGAGGGCGCGATCCGTTATGGGCTCGCAAACGATTACCGCAGCGTCTACACCGATGAGTGCATTGTAAGTTTCTTGGGCAAATTCGATCGAGCCGGGACAGTCAAGAAATGTGAAGCGGACGTTTTCGTATTCAGTGCTCGCGGCGTTCACTTCTGTGCTCATTTGGCGATCGCGCGATTCCGGCGAACTATCACCTATTGTATTGCTATCCTTGGCATTACCTTTGCGAGTAATTGCCCCTGTCACTGATAGCAAACTTTCTAGCAGTGCGGTTTTACCGCTTAAATAAGGGCCAACAATTGCAACGTTTCGCGTGGCCCCAATGACTTTGTGGTTCATATTGCCTCCCATCGAAAACTTGTTTTCAATTGCTCCTGGTGCAATGAATTGAATATGCTCTTCTAGACTTTTCCCAGGTAAATTTTTATTGCAGTCTAGACTTTAGATTTTGGTGTGATTGAATACTTTTGACCGTAGCGTATTTTGAGTAACGCGAACACAAATTGTAGCTTTTCTTAATATTTGGCTGGCTGGTAAAAGTCTGGATTTCTCGTTTCCAGGCTTTGCCGATTGGCGATCACTTAAGACTGAAAGCCATAATAAATGTCGCTTGTAGTTGAGTCTAGATCCCCCTAAATCCCCCTTAAGAAGCTATGCCTTATAAGGATCTTTCTTAACAATCCTGAAAGCTTTGTAAATCAAGGCTTTTGGGAGCAATCACGACACAAGCCTTGACAATTTAACAACCTTGTTTATTGAAAATAGCTGGCATTTATTGAGAATTGGCGATCGAGGAATAAGGGTTTGATAGCCTCGATCGCGATCGCTCTCAAATGTTAAGAAAGATGTTTATAACGCATAGCTTAAGAAGGGGGACTTTGATGACCCTCTTGTCCCCGCTTATTAAGAGGGACTTTGACGATACTCTTGTCCCCCCCTTATTAAGGGGGGTTAGGGGGGATCGAGATTTCGACATCAACAAGAGAGACTAAATATTTAAGCTTAATTTATCGCAAATAGGCAGAGTCTGGGAACGCATTTTACTCTTCATCTGTCTCGATTTGTCTAATTTCTCAGCAGTCGCAAACCGCTTAAGGTTACGATTACTGTAGAACCTTCGTGGCCGATTACGCCTAAAGGCATGGTGATGTTTCCAAGGAAATTGGCAGCTAGTAGTAGTATAATGCAACTGAGTGCAAAAACAATATTTTGTTTGACGACATTTTGAGCGCGGCGGCCTAAACTAATTGCTTGAGCTAGCTTTTCTAGATTGTCTGCCATTAATACGATATCCGCAGTTTCTAAGGCGACATCGCTGCCGGAAATTCCCATTGCAATTCCCACGGAAGCTTGGGCGAGGGCGGGCGCGTCGTTGATGCCGTCTCCTACCATTGCGACGGTTTGATATTGTTTTTGCAGTCGTTTAATTACGTCTACTTTATCTTCGGGTAAAAGTTCGGCATATATTTCATCAATGCCTAATTCGCGGGCAATACATTCAGCGGTTTGTTGGTTGTCGCCGGTGAGCATAATGATATGTTCTACGCCTAATCTTTTCAATCGTTTTATCGTGTTTTTGGCTTCGGGGCGGAGGGTGTCTGCGACTGCGATAATTCCTAAAAGTCGAGATTCCTTTGCTACCCAAACAACTGTTTTTCCGGCTGCTTGTAACTGTTGACTGACTTGAGTTAATTCCGCAGTTGCTTCCACAAATTCAGCTTTACCAATGGCGATGATTTGGTTGTTGATTTTGCCGATGATTCCTTGTCCGACTTTTGCTTGGACTTCAGTTGCGGTTGGGAGTGCTAATTGTTGTTGTTGGGCGGCTTGGACAATGGCAAGTGCGATCGCGTGTTCGGAATAGACTTCCAAAGCAGCAGCTAATTGCAACACTTCTGTTTCAGTATATCCGGCGGCGGGGACAATTTGGACAACTTGCGGTTTCCCTGTGGTGAGAGTTCCGGTTTTATCAAAGGCGATCGCCCTTACTTTACCAATTATCTCTAATTGCGCGCCACTTTTAAACAAAATCCCTTGTTTCGCGCCGTTAGCAATTCCCGAAAGCAGCGCCGGCATAATCGAAGCCATCAGCGCACAGGGAGAAGCGACTACTAGGAAAATCAGCGCCCGATAGATGGTATCTTCCCAATTCCAGCCTAAAATAAAAGGCGGCAAAATTGCTAGCAGTAGGCCGAAAACCACAATTAATCTGGCATAACCGCGCTCAAATTTTTCGACAAACATTTGAGAAGGTGGCGCTTCGGTTTGCGCTTGTTGTACCAACCGAATTACGCGCTGGATCAAACTGCTTTCAGGAGTTTTGTGAACTTCCAGTTGCAGCGCCCCAAAACCGTTAATTGTCCCTGCATAAACTTCATCACCGGTAGTTTTTTCGACTGGCATAGATTCGCCAGTAATCGAGGCTTGATTCAGGCTGCTAAAACCTTCGATAATTATCGCATCGGTGGGAACGATTTCTCCTGGCTTGACTAAAATACGATCGCCTATTTCCAATTTGTTGATCGCAACTTCGCGCTCATCACCATATAATACAACCCTAGCAGTATCCGCAGTCAAACTCATCAAACTCCGAATACTCCGTTCAGTCCGCTGCATCGCATAACCTTCTAGCGCGCCACTAACTGCAAAGATTAAAATCAACACAGCGCCATCAACAATCAAATGATATTCGCGCCGCCACAGCCCCAAACCCGCAGCCCCCAAAGCCGCCACAATCATCAGCAAATCGACATCTAATTCTCGTTCTTGAAACAGCGTAGTTAAGCCTTCGCGGGCACTAGAATAACCGCCGATAACATAAGCCGCCGGTAAAATGAATACCGCTAAACCTAGCCAGCCGACTTGTAGGGCTAGGGAACCCAAAATTACCAGAATTCCGCACAGGGCGGCAGTTACAGCATCGGGATGTTCTTCTGCTAACTGAGAAAATCGAGAAATTGACAGAGAATTGGCAGCCATTGGGAAAAATTGATTTGGTAGAATGACTCCTGTATCCTAAACCTTGACATTAATGTCAATGTCAAGAGTAAAACTAAAATAAATCTAGGATCAATTTTCCCCTCGTTGCATCCGAGAGTCCGACAGGGATTGAAATCCCTGTCTCATAGCGCAAGTCCTCTCAAAGAGGACTGAAGAGAGTTGAGAATTGGATTTAATGTTTCAGTCGGTTTTAACCGACTTCTGCTATGAGACGGGGAATTGATTCCCCGGCGGACTGCGGGTGAATGCGATGGCCCAATATACAATCCAAGCATCCCAAATCCCATGCCAAAATACCTAACAATCAAAGAACTTACACAAGCTGTCAAAGGCACAATTACCCCTCGGATGGTGCGACACCATCACACATTGGGGCTGCAATGTCAATGTCAAGAGTAAAACTAAAATAAATCTAGGATCAATTTTCCCCTCGTTGCATCCGAGAGTCCGACAGGGATTGAAATCCCTGTCTCATAGCGCAAGTCCTCTCAAAGAGGACTGAAGAGAGTTGAGAATTGGATTTAATGTTTCAGTCGGTTTTAACCGACTTCTGCTATGAGACGGGGAATTGATTCCCCGGCGGACTGCGGGTGAATGCGATGGCCCAATATACAATCCAAGCATCCCAAATCCCATGCCAAAATACCTAACAATCAAAGAACTTACACAAGCTGTCAAAGGCACAATTACCCCTCGGATGGTGCGACACTATCACACATTGGGGCTGCTTTCTCCGGCCGTGCGATCGACCTCCAACTACAGACTCTACACCCGCAGCGACGTTCAGAAACTGCAAAAAATTGTCGCCTTGAAACAGCAAGGCTTTCAGCTTTCTCACATCCGCAAACTGTTAGAAACTGACCCGGATGCTTCCCCTGACGCGCTGATGGCGACTTTGCAACAACAATATTTGTCTGTCACGCAACAGATTGTTCGCCTCCGACAAACGGCGTTAGCGCTTGAAAGTTTGCTGGGGCGGGATCTTTCGTGTCAAGCGGTGCAAGGGGAAGCATTGGCGCAATTGAGGCTGTTACAGGTGGAAAATGAGGGGGGATTGGATGAGTTGGAACAACTTTGGGATAGTTGGGATGCAGTGGCGCACACTCACCCGGAGAATTTTGGGGAATCTTTGCAGCATTTGTTGCCGGATTTGGGCGATCGCTCGGAAATTGAGGTAGACTTGCTGTCAAAACTGGTTTTAGCCTGCGGTGATTGTTCGCTATTGCCATTTGTGAAGTTGAGCAAAACGGCAATTAAATCGGCGCGGGAAGCTTTGAAAAATCGTTGTCAAATTGTGGCTGATGTCTCGCCTGTTTTTGCTGCTTTGGATCGCACTAGATTAGCACATTTGGGGACAAGTATTCAAACTTTAATTGATGACCCTCACATTAATGCTGCTGCGGAAGCGGAACAGGAATTTTGGCAGGAAAAGGCATGGTTTGAACGGTTGTTAAAACTCGAACCAGGATGTATATTGGCGATTGGATATGCGCCTTCTGTGTTGATGGCTGTTTGTGAGGCGATCGAGAGTGGGCAGTTGCAACCGGCTTTGGTGATTGGAATGCCGATCGGTTTTAGTCATTCTCCGGTGGCGAAACGGCGGTTAGTGCGATCGGGCGTTCCTTATATTACGACTGTGGGAACTTTTGGCGGTGGATTGTTGGCGGCGGTTGCTTTGAATGCTTTGGTTGAATCTTTGATTGAAAAGCCGAATTGTCACTGTCATCTCAATTAAAAATAGGATTTAGGTTGATTGTGGCTTAATTTTGGATTTTGGTTATTCATATCAAATCCGGTAGCATCGGAATTATTATTACCGAAATCAGGAGACGGCAGTAGCCGTTTCCCTACCCAAAATAACATTGTAGGGAAACGGCACGTGCAGTCTCCTCTATCATGTCTGAGTTTAAGATTTGACAAGAAGTTGATTAGTTTTAGTTTGTTTGCCACTGACACTATTTGCAGTCAATTCATCTGCATAGGGTGACTGATGCAAATAAGCTTTACCCGCAGAACCAAAAAGTTGTAGTTTGCCAGAAATGACCGATCGCATAGCATCGATCGCCTTTTCCATAACTTCCAACAAATCCGGATCTGACAAAGAACTGCTGGTTTTTAACACATCCATATAAGCATCGCGAACTTCCGTATTTACATTAAATTTAGATACACCTAATTTAATAGATTGATTAATCATTGATTCCGGTAAACCGCTAGCACCATGTAACACTAACGGCACCGAAACTGAAGCCTTGATTTTAGCCAAACGCGGGAAATCGAGTTTTGGTTCGCTGAAATATTTGCCGTGCACATTGCCGATTGTTACTGCTAAAAAATCCACCTTAGTTTCTTTGATAAACTCTACTGCTTCGACTGGATTGGTCATCTTTGCAGCTTTTTCTTCGATTGTCAAACCGTCTTCCGTGCCGCTAATTCTGCCGATTTCTGCTTCTACTACCGCACCGTTAGCGTGCGATAATTCAGTCATTTCGCGCGTAAATATCAAATTTTCTTCGTAGGACAAAGGAGAACCATCTGCCATAATTGATTTGATGCCGGCGGCTAGGGCGAGGTGAATGTCTTTTTCGGAGGTGCTGTGATCTAAGTGTACTGCGATCGGCACTAAAGATTTGCGAGCGGCTTCCATGCACAGCGCGACTAAAGGCGATTTTCCGTATTTGAGGGCGCTGGGGTGAAGTTGCAGCATAGCAGGACTTTGCAGCGCTTCAGCGGCATCGATGACGGCTTTTACTCCTTCGAGGTTGTACACGTTAAAAGCGCCGATCGCATAAGCATTTCTCCGGGCCGTGTTCAGCAATTCGCTAGTTGAGGCGAGCATAAGTACCTGGCTTAAAAACTTTTCTGAATATTTATCATCCTATCAAAGTTTGGTGGCAAGATCATCTTAATTTTCATTTTTGGCGATCGCGAATTCTTAGACACGATTTATGTGATGCGCACTTATTCTTGGGTAAGGTGCGCAATGCGCACCCTACGATTTGTGTGGATGCCCATTTATTCTGGCGCATCCTAGGACTAATTGATTTACGGTTTTTGTGGGTTACCCGCGTGCAAACCGCACTCTTTTAATGTCGATTCTTCCCACCACCAACGACCTTCGCGTTCGTGTTGGTTAGGTAATACTGGTCGCGTACAAGGTTCGCAACCAATGCTGACAAAACCGCGTTCGTGTAACTTGTTGTAAGGTACATCTAAACCGCGAATATATTCCCAAACCTCTGCCGAAGACAAGTTGGCTAAGGGGTTGAATTTAATTAATTCATGGTCAGGAGTTGAGAATCCACTATCAACTTCAATCACCGGAATATGGTTGCGGGTACTGGGACTTTGGTCTTTGCGCTGACCGGTAATCCAGGCATCAAGAGTATTTAATTTGCGGCGCAATGGCTTGACTTTTCGCACACCGCAGCATTCTTTGTGACCGTCTTGATAAAAACTAAACAATCCCTTTTCATCTACTAGGGCTTGTACTTCTGCTGCATCGGGAAACATTACTTCTAATTTAATGCCGTAATGTTCTCTGACTCGATCCAAAAACTGATAGGTTTCTGAATGCAATCGCCCTGTATCTAGGGTAAACACGCGGAAGTCTTTGGTAATTTTTGAGGCCATATCGATCAGAATTACATCTTCAGCACCGCTGAAAGAAATTGAGATATTGTCAAAATTGTCTAGGGCAAATTTGATAATTTCTCGCGGTGTTTTTTGACTGTATTCTGCTTCTAGGGCGGCAATGTTGAAATTGGTCTGGATGGCAACCATATTTTCGTGTTCTCGGTGTTTTTTTTCTAATTTTTGATTATAGCCGATCGCACTATCTCTCTCACCGCTGAATTTGACTGCATCTTGCGACAGACTTGGAGGCTGGGCCCACGAGTGCGATCGCATAATGCCGATCGCACTCGTGGGCCCAAATTGGGTCAACCCAACACTCCTCTACCGGGAAAATTGGACTGCGGCGTGGTCAATTGAATTTGCCCTAAATTATAAATCAAATAGCATAAAAATCTTTAAATGGCATTCTTAAAATCCCTAAAATTTGACTCACCTCATTAATAAAATAATCTCGCTTATCGATCGATATCGTGCTGTCTATCAACTGGAGAAATTTCCAATCAGTACCAGTAGTAACAGCACCATAGATACTTTTAATTTGTTCTCCGTTGCGCTGATTAAATAATTGAGTCGGCACCATACGAGCCTTTTCGGTATTAATTGCAGTGGCTAAAGAAACATTTTCATTTAAGGTTGTTTGCAAATAGGAACTTGGCAGTACCTCTAGAATATCTGCAAACAAGTTCAAGGCTTCTTCTACGGTTAAATTAAAGGATTCTCTAACTTTAGCTATGGTTATGAAGTCACTGTATGCCATAGGTTAATTTACTCTATTAGTCTTGAACGCACGAACTTGGTTGTGTTTACAAAAATCTGACGCGCGACGCGGTCGATCTGAATTGAAAAACCGGGTTTTTGCGATCGTCCGCGCGTAAGTCCTGTTACTGTAGTATTTTACACAATTTTTGATATTAAGGGAAAAAAGTGCGATCAATCTGGAAAAATCCCTCAGTGGCGTATGATTCTCTCTTGCGACAGCAGTCAATTCAGCTTGTCCGTGCAAAAAAGTGCGTGCGAAGCTATCTCCTAGGAAATCGCCCTAAATGAAAATCTCCCCCTCAAGGAGCATAGACTAAATTTATAAAATGTTATTAAATTTGATTGTGCGAGATAAATACTCGATAAGTTAAAAAAGTTGCAAACACTACTTGCCGCAACAATCCTGTCTCGCGTAGTAAATTTTACAGATAAAACTAGAAGGTTTGTGATGAAAATCGCCCAAATTGCCCCCCTAGCCGAGCGAGTTCCGCCCCCAGCTTACGGAGGAATTGAACTGGTAGTCAGCCTTTTAACTGAGGAATTAGTTAAAAGGGGACATGAAGTTACTTTATTTGCCTCCGGCGATTCAATTACTTCTGCTACTTTAGAATCAGTTCATCCCCGAGCTTTGCGTCTCGATTCCACCGTTAAAGAATACGGAATTTACGAGATGCTGCAACTGAGCAAAGTCTATGAAAAAGCCGGAGAATTTGACATCATTCACTCCCATGTAGGCTGCGCCGCTTTGTCTTATTCGCGCTTAGTAAAAACGCCCACAGTTCACACTCTCCACGGCATTTTTACCCCCGACAATGAGAAGATGTTTGGCTTCGCCCGCACTCAACCTTATGTGAGTATTTCCAACTCTCAGCGGGAAGATAGACTAAATCTCAACTGCGTCGCCACAGTTTATAATGGCATCGATCCGGCAACCTACGAATTTCACCCGCACCCGGACAATCCTCCTTATTTAGCTTTTCTAGGTAGAATCTCACCCGAAAAAGGGGCGCATTTAGCAATAGAAATTGCTAAGGGTTCCGGCTGGCATTTAAAAATGGCAGGCAAAGTAGATATTGTCGATCGCGAATATTACGAGCAAGAGATCAAGCCGCACATCGACGGTGTACAAATAGAATACTTAGGCGAAGCTAACCACGCTCAAAAGAGCGTGTTGATGGGCGGTGCAGTCGCGACATTATTTCCGATTACTTGGCGCGAACCTTTTGGCTTGGTGATGATTGAGTCTATGGTAACGGGAACGCCCATAATTGCCATGAAATTAGGCTCGACTTTCGAAGTAATTGTTCACGAGAAAACGGGCTTTCTGTGCGAAAGTGTGGAAGAATGTATCGCCGCCATCGAGCCGGCCCGGGAACTCGATCGCATGGATTGTCGGCAACACGCAGTCGATCGCTTCAGCGTTCAAACAATGGTTGATGGATATGAAGCAGTTTATCAACAAATTTTAAAAGAGCGCTTTTCTCAAAATGGTCACGTGCATCATTTGACAGAACTAGAACTCCACAACAGATAGCTGCGCGATGACAAATTAAATGTACGGTTTGTTTGGTTATCCAAAATTTACGCACAACGCTCAATAAACCGGGTTTTTTTAGGCAGACACCCGGTTTCTATGTGACGGATATTATCATTTTAGCTGTGGGATGGCAGAAGGAAGAATATCAATCCCGCGCGATCTATTGTAGGGACACGGCACTGCCGTCTCCGAATTTGCTTGTGTTTCCTATTTTAAGAAAAGTTAACTTTATTTTATCGACCTAACTATTAGTTGGTAGTAGGCTAAAAAAATGGTACTATAAGAATAGTGAAGCACTACATCAGATCGCTTCTCACAAAAATTTAATGCCAGAAAGTCAAGACTCAAAAAATCAAGACAATTAAACTTTTGAAAGATGGGAAACCACTTTTAGTAACACAATGCCCGATACAAATGAACTCGAAGGAAAAACATTTGTAGCTGCTGCGGAATATCCTGTAACCGAGTGGCCTTGCGCGATCGCCGATCGACCTCAACCAACACTCACCCTCAAAGACGACGATTTATTCCTGATTACCGACACCCTCGGCAACATCTCAGGCTGCTTAGAAGACGACAGCGTGTCCAGCCTCGGATTGTTTTGCCACGACACGCGCTTTCTCAGCCGCCTAGAACTGCAAATTGAAGGTCGATCGCCAATTTTACTCAGCAGTAACACCGAAAAAGGCTACCTGCAAACAGTTTTGTGCTCCAACCCCCGCATTGACGATCGCATCCAGGCAGAAACCATAGGCATCAGGCGAGAAATGGTGCTCAACGGCGGTTTGTTTGAAGAAATAGAAATCACCAACTTCACCACAAAACCAGTCTGCTTTGAAATAAGTCTCAGCTTCAACTCAGATTTCTTAGACTTATTTGAAGTCCGGGGTTACGGCCGCTCCAAGCGCGGGAAACTCTTGCGCCTGATGCCCCAAAAAACCGACGAATTATCCCCCAGCCAAGTTGTAGAAAAAGAAGCCCTTCCTGCCCCTGCTAACGGCAATAGCGACGGTGAAAATCTGCCAGTAGGAAACCCAAATGTGGCAATTCAAGAATCAGCAAAAAACGCGATCGACGATCGAGCGATCGCCCCATATCCTGCCTGCCAGCTTCAAGAAGATTTAACCCTTGCCTACCAAGGTTTAGACGGCTTAGTAATGGAATCTCGGATTGAGTTTTACCACCAGCCACCATCAGTGTTTCAGGGGAATACAGCAGTCTGGCGCATCTCCCTAGAATCCCACGAAGCAATCAAATTAGGATATCGGCTCAAAATGCTGATCGACGGTAAATCGATCTCCCAAGTTACCACTCCCGTAAATCTAGTTCAAGCCAAAGCAGCAGAACTTTTAGAAGAGCGAGAATGGCTGAGCGAAATTACCAGAATCAAGTCGGATAAAAATACCTTTAACCGACTCCTCAAACGCGCCGAACAAGATATTTATTCCTTGCGGCAAACCTTTGGTAAAGGCAAAGCAATTTCAGCCGGAGTTCCCTGGTTTTCAACATTATTTGGTCGCGACTCCATCATCGCCGCTGCTCAAATCTTAATTCTCGATCCAACTTTAGCCCGAGAAACTCTGACAACTTTAGCTCACTATCAAGGCAAAACCAACGACGACTGGCGCGACGAAGAACCGGGCAAAATACTGCACGAAATTCGCATGGGAGAAATGGCTCGCTGTAACGAAATCCCCCACACTCCCTATTACGGAACAGTCGATGCCACGCCACTGTGGTTGATGCTTTATGCTGAATATTACGCCTGGACATATGACAGCCAAACTTTAGATCGTTTGTGGCCAAATGCCTTAGCAGCGATGGAATGGATCGATCGCAAATGCGCCGAAACAGGCTACCTCAGCTATTACCAAAAATCCAAGCGCGGCTTAGCAAATCAAGGCTGGAAAGACTCAGGAGATTGCATCGTCAACCGCGAGGGGGTAATGGCAGAAGGAGCGATCGCCCTTTGCGAAGTCCAAGCCTATGTTTACGCGGCCAAAGTCCGGCTGGCAGAGATTGCCCGCATCAAGAAACGTATCGATTTAGTCGAACGCTGGGAAGAAGAAGCAAAAGACCTAAAAATCCGATTCAACCGCGATTTTTGGATCGAAGATTTAGGTTATTGCGCCCTAGCATTAGACGGCGAAGGTAAACCCTCAGACAGCATTTCATCAAATCCCGGACACTGTTTGCACCTCGGTATTTTGTCGCGAGAAAAAGCTCGAAGTGTAGCAGAAAGATTGCAAGCCCCAGATATGTTTAGCGGTTGGGGAATTCGCACTCTATCGTCAAAATCTCCCGCCTACAATCCCATAGGCTACCACACAGGCTCAGTCTGGCCGCACGACAACGCTTTGACAGCTATGGGATTGCGATCGATCGGCCGCGTCGAACAAGCCTTAGAAGTAGCTCAAGGCTTATTTGACATGACATTGCTGCAACCCTACGAGCGTCCCCCCGAACTTTTTTGTGGCTACGAGCGCAACAGCGACAGCGATCGCCCCGTGCAGTATCCTGTAGCTTGCTCGCCCCAAGCTTGGGCAACCGGCAGTATTTTTCAACTCTTGCAAATGATGTTAAATTTAGTTCCCAACGCCCCAGGCAACCAATTGCGAATTATCGATCCGGCCTTGCCAGAATCGATTAACAAACTGTCGCTAAACAACTTAAAAATAGGCTCAACTTTGCTCGACTTGGAATTCGAGCGTTCGGGTTCATCAACCGCTTGTCGGGTTACTAAAAAGCGCGGTAATTTGCGAGTAATTATTGAAGCTTGAATTTGGCTAATTCGGAATTGGGAATCTGGAATTCCCAATTGCTTTTATTTACGATAAGCTGTCGCGCATTTAAAATAGTATTGTAGGGTGCCACGGGCCGCAGCGTTTCCCTTGCCGGTGGAAGCGATCGAGCTGACGCACCCTACAGGCTGGAATTCCCAATTGCTTTTATTTACGATAAGCTGTCGCGCATTTAAATTGTATATTCAGGGCGGGCGGGACGCCCACCCCACAAGAGTTTGATTATTTTTTGAGACACAATTTAAATGTAGAACAGTTTACGAAAGTCACGAATATATGGATATCCGTTTTTTCTCTTCCTTTCACAATTCCATAACTCCGATAAATTCGTGAAATGCAATTCGTCTGACAGCAGTAAATGAACCGTATTGCTCTATATTTAGGTGGACAAGGCGCACGGATTCCCATTATGCACCCTAGTTCCCTCTTCCCTTGAGCCGTGCGATCGGCTATATTGTATTTGATAGTAGATAAATTTGTACGCTGGCACGGTGCACTTAAATAGCAGATCGCCCTAGCTTCTAAATCAAGATTGTCCGCCGTTAATAATAGCAAGGAAATGTGGAATTATGCCAAAAGTTTTAGTAGTGGACGATGTTCCCAGCGAACTAGAAATCATCTGCCGCATTCTCCAAGATGCCGGAATTGATGTCATCCGGGCTAGCGACGGTGAAGAAGCGATCGCCCTGATCCGAAAAGTGCCGCCGGATCTGGTTGTTTTAGACGTGGTGATGCCGCGAATGAACGGATTTGAAGTAATCAGAGAATTGCGGGGCGATCGCGCAACCGCACATTTACCAGTAGTATTTTGTACTCATAAAAACACCGATATAGATAAAGCTTGGGGAACAGATTTAGGCGCCGACGCTTACGTCAGCAAACCCTTTGAACCTCAGCAACTCGTCAACATCGTACAGCGTTTGTTACCCTGATAAACTCAATATCGAAGGGAGATATTTTTTTATAGTTGTTATAGGTAGGGATGGTGACATTTTGTTAATGGCGATCTTCTCGCCCGGGCTGCGCTAACGGCAAACACCAAACTCATCAAACAAAGTTCTGTTTTGTAAGTTACACTAAAAACTAAACATAAGTCATGAAAACAAAGGCTTTCTCGCTGTGAGGAATCAGACAAGTGGAACAAAGCAATTTCTAGTCTTCGGTCAAGGAGGCAGTCTGTTTGGCATAGAATTAGACGCCGTGCGGGAAGTGCTTTCCCTCAGCGAACAACCGATTTCCCCGGTTCCGAACACCCTGCCATTTTTGCTGGGATTAACCAACTTGCGGGGCGAAATCTTGGCCGCCGCAGACTTCGGAAGGTTTACAGGCATTGAGTCGGTTGATACGCACCACCCAAGCAGCCGTATCTTAGTGGTGGAAGCCCCCGATCCGCGAGACGTGAGACTGTCCAGAATGCGGATGGGATTGGCTGTATCGCGCGTCGAAGGAGTTTTATCGCTAAATCCCGATCGCACTGTCTCGGCGGTAGATGTCAGTCCCGACTTAGCTCCCTTTTTAAAAGGTTTGTACAATTCCGAAGGACGCTTGCTAATGATTGTCGATGTAGAAGCGATCGCCCATTCGGAACGCTGGTAATTAAACAGTTGATTGTTGACTGTTGACTGTTGACTGTTAACCACTAACGAATAACAACTAACGAATAACAAATAACAAATAACCACTAACTTATGCAACTTTTCTATTACTTTTTCGCAACGACTTTCACCCTGACATTACCTGACATCTCCCAACTGCTGCTGTCTGGGGTAGCGAATGGTATGGTTTCTTTGTGTTACTTTGCGATCGCCTTACTGATTACTTTAGGCTTATGGCGCAGTCGCCAATTCGGGTTCGACACCTTCGCCACAGTCACAGCATTTATATTTTGGAGTTGTGCCTTCGGACACAGCGGTCACGCAGCGGAACACTTAGGATTGCCACACTCTCCAGTTTTGCAAACTCTGTCCGATTGGCTGACTGTAATTCCGGCGATCGCATTTCTGAGTCTTTCCAACCGCTACAGCTTATTAGTAGGTTCCACCCAGATTCTGCAATCTAAAAAAGACACAGAACAAGCACTCAGCGAAACTACCCAGCGATTTCAAGCAATCTTCGATCAAGCTTTTCAATTAATCGCGCTATTGGAACCAGACGGTACTCTGATCGAAGCCAATCATACAGCACTAGAGTTTGGCAATTACCAAGCATCAGAGGTGCTGGGGCGGCAATTTTGGCATACACCCTGGTGGGCATCATCGCCAACTAACCAGCAACGGCTCAAAACTAACATTCAACAAGTCTCCGCCGGCAAATTTGTCCGAGAAGAATATGAAATTACCGGATTTAATAATCAGGTGACAGTAATTGACCTGTCCTTTAAGCCCCTATTAAATGAAGCAGGGGAAGTATTTCAAATACTCGTCGAAGGCCACGACATTACCCAGCGCAAACAGACAGAAGCTCAATTGCAGCAGCTAACCGCAGAACTCGAGCAGCGGGTGAATGAAAGAACCCAGCAAATCCTGGAAACTAACGCGCAATTGCAACATGAAATTGGCGATCGCACCGCAGTCGAACAGCAGCTATTACGGCTAAAATCAATTTTAGAAGCAACAACAGACTGGGTAGCTATGGCAGACGCCAAAGGGAACAGTCTTTATATGAACCGCGCCACCAGAGAAATATTGAATGTTGGAGACAGTACAGATTTAGCAGGAGTCAGCATTTCTGACGTGATATCTCCCAAAAGTAAGGACACTATTGTGAAAGTCGGCATCCCAGCAGCTTGCCGAGAGGGGGTGTGGAGTGGCGAGATAATTTGGCAGACTTTAGACGGTCAAGAAATACCAGTTTCTCAAGTAATCATTGCTCACAAATCCGAGGGTGGAGAAGTAGAATTTTTGTCAACGATCGCCAGAAACATTACTAATCGCAAGCGCACGGAACAAGCCTTGCGACAAAACTTGCAAATGCTCGACCTCGCCAGCGATGCTTTGATTATCCGAGAACTAGACGGGACGATTAATTACTGGAATCAGGGAGCAGAGCGAATGTACGGCTTTTCCAAGCAAGAAGCTTTGGGGAAAGCCACTCAGAACCTATTTCACACCATTTCTCCCCAACCTTTAGCAGCAATCTCGGCGCAGCTAGAACAGCAAGATTATTGGGAAGGAGAACTGATTCACACCACTAATCACAACACCAAAATTACCGTATTCAGCCGCTGGACTTTGCAGCGAGACGAACAGGGAAATCCCAAAGCAATTTTAGAAACCAACAACGACATTACAGATCGCAAACAAGCTGAAATCGAAAATCAAAGATTGACATCGATCGTAGAAAGCAGCTCGGATTTTATTGGCTTAGGAACAATGGAGGGACTGTTAACATACCTGAATCCTGCTGGAATGAAGCTAGTCGGACTTCAAAATATTGAAGAACTCAAAACCAAAAATATATTGGAATCCTTCTCGCAGGAAGACGCCAAAATACTCAGAGAAGAAATTATGCCTGCTACCATGCGAGATGGCTTGTGGCAGGGCGAATTCCGGTTGAAAAACTTTCAAACCGACGAAAACATTCCCGTGGACTTTACCCTGTTTACCCTCAAAGACCCAGAAACAGGGGAGCCTATTGGTTTAGCAACTGTGACGCGCGACATTAGCGATCGCAAACGAGCAGAAGAAATGGTGCGCGATCGCGAAAGACTGTTCCGAGCCATTTTTGACCAATCATTTCAATTAATCGGCTTACTAAAACCAGACGGCACTGTTTTGGAAGTCAATCAAACAGCTCTTACTGTCAGCGGACTGGGGCGGGAAGAAGTCATCGGTACGCAGTTTGCCGAGAATTCGTGGTGGCAAATTTCCCCAGACAGCCAGCAAAAAATCCGAGAGGCGATCGCTCTTGCCGCCACGGGCGAGCTAGTCCGCTACGAAGCCGATGTGCTGATTGCTGGGGGTGCAGTCACGACCATAGATTTCTCCATCAAGCCAATCAAAGACGACAACGGCAAAGTCGTGCGGCTAATTCCCGAAGGCCGTGATATCAGCGATCGCAAAAACCTAGAACGAGAACTAACCTTCCGTCAAGCCCGCTTTGACGCATTTTTCGCCGCAGCATCGGCGGGAATGTTTATCACCGACGACCAACTGCGCTTCGTACAGTTCAACGACAAGCTCTCCGAACTCAGCGACCAGCCAGTTTCAGCATACATAGGCAAGACTGTATGGGAAGCTGAACCGGAAATGGCACCGGTTATCGGCCCTCTGTACGATCAGGTTTTAAATTTAAACCTACCGATTTTAAACCTCGAAATCTCGCGTCCCACCGCACAGCCAGATGTGTATCGGGATTGGCTGGCATCTTACTTTCCTTTGCCGGGAGAAGACGGCAAGCCGATCGGGATTGGCGCTTTCATCTTGGAAGTGACCGATCGCAAAAACCTAGAACGAGAACTCGCTTTGCGTCAAGCCCGCTTTGACGCATTTTTCGCCGCCGCCCCAGCCTCAATGTTTATCTTTGACGACCATTTGCGGTTCGTGCAAGTCAACGAAAAATTGGCCGAAACCACTGGGCCATCAGTTGCCGAACACCTCGGCAAAACGGTGAAGGAAGTTGTACCCGAAATGGTTCATACCCTACAGCCGATGTTGCAGCAGATTCTGGACACCAACCAACCGTTTTTAAACATTGAGGTGTCGGGGACAACTATCAATCAACCGGGTGCGATTCGAGATTGGCTGGCGTCTTACTTTCCTTTGCCCGGAGAAGATGGTAAGCCGATCGGTGTTGGCGGAGTAGCGATCGAAATTACCGATCGCAAACAAGCAATTACCAAATTAGAAGAAACAACAGCCCAATTAGCCCGTTCCGAAGACGAATTTAGGCAACAAAGCAATCTCTTACAACTGCTAATTAACAGCATTGGTGAGGGCGTAGTTGCTGCCGACACAAAAGGCAATTTTGTGCTGTTCAACCCCGCCGCTGAAAATATGTTTGGCTTGGGTTCTACAGACACTCTTCCCGACGAGTGGTCGGCAAAATACGGCTTATTTTTGTCAGATACAGTCACTCCCTATCCTGCTTCCGAGATCCCTTTAGCGCGGGCTATTCGAGGAGAATCCGCTAACGACGTAGAGGTTTTTACCAGGCACGCAGCCAAGCCAGAAGGCCTCTGGATCAAAATTAACGGCAGACCGCTCAAAGACGAAACCGGCGCCCTCAAAGGCGGCGTAGTTGTCTGCCGCAACATCACCGAAGAAAGAGCATCTACCAAGCGGATGCAGCAGTTGGCTGAGGAACAGGAACGCTTGCTGCAAGAACTAAAAACGCGGCAAAATGCCCTCGACGAAGCTGCGATCGTCAGCGAAACAGACCTCAAAGGCATGATTACCTACGTCAATGAAAGGTTCACTCAAATATCTGGTTACAGCCTCGGAGAATTGCAGCACCGCGACCACCGTATCGTCAATTCGGGCTATCATCCCAAATCATTTTTTGAGGAAATGTGGCTGACAATTTCTCGCGGGTTGGTGTGGAAAAACGAAATAAAAAATCGGCGCAAAGACGGGTCTTTTTACTGGGTAGATTCGACGATCGCCCCGATCTTTGACACCAACGGTCAAATCGTTAAATATATCGCTATTCGCTTTGACATCACTGAGCGCAAAGAGGCAGAAGAAGGACTGGAAAATTTGGCAGCAGAACGTAAAGCTGAAGCCGATTCGATGACGCAGCAAGTCCTCAAATTGTTGGGAGAAATTAAAGGCGCGGCCCAAGGCGATTTGACAGTTCGGGCGGAAGTTACTAACGATGTTTTAGGTGCTGTCGCTGACTCTTTTAACTTTTTGATCGGTTCTTTGCGGAAGGTGGTAACGGGAATTCAAACATTAGCGGAACAGGTAACATCTGCTACGGGCGAGTCTATTACTAATACCAGCCAACTCACCCAACAGGCGGAAGTTCAAGCAACCAAAATATCTGCGATCATGCGGGAAATCGAGCGGATTGTGAATTCGATCCGCGATGTGCGAGATGTTTCGGTGCGCGCCGAAACAGTCGCCCAGGAGTCTTCTCACACTGCTGAAGCCGGTGGCTTGGCGGTCGATCGAGCTGTCGAAGGTATTAACGAGCTCCGATTGACGATCGCCTCTACCTCAAAAATGATGAAACGTTTGGGCGAATCTTCCCAACAAATCGGCAAAATTGTGACTTCAATCTCGCAACTTGCTTCCCAAACGAATTTGTTAGCTCTCAATGCTACTATCGAAGCCGCCCGCGCCGGCGAACAAGGTTTAGGTTTTGCAGTTGTCGCCGAAGAAGTGCGGAAGTTGGCAGAACGATCGGCCGGCGCTACTGAGGAAATCTCCGAAATTGTCGGTACAATTCAAGAAGAAATTAGCCGTGTAATGAAGGCGATGGAATCGGGGACGCTGGAAGTAGTGGAAGGTACTAAACTCGCCAGCGAAGCCAAAACTCACCTCAATGCCATCATCGAAGTTAGCCGAGAAATGAATGCTTTGGTGCAGAATATTACTCGCGCCTCGGCGAAGCAAACTGTTTCCGCTGAGGAAATTTCTAACAGTATGCAGCAAGTCAATGAGATTGCGAATACAACTGCTCAAAAAGGTTCGGATGTCAAAGCATCGCTAGACGATTTGTCTGGTTCTGTTAGCAAATTGCAAAAGTCTGTCGCGAATTTTAGGAGTTAGTTATTAGTCATGAGTCATTGGTCATCTCAAATTTCATTAAATAACACAATTGCTGTAGGGGGGGGTTCACCAACAATCTATAATTCCCACTGACAATCTGCATAAACCCGCCCCCACCAAACGCAAAAAGTGCGATCGCATTTCTGTCGTTGGAGCAAGAAACCGGGTTTCTCCGAAAAATTTGGGTTGAGTACGATAAATTTAGGAATAAACCCGGTTTCTTGCCCGAAACCGGGTTTCTCCGAAAAATTTGGGTTGAGTACGATAAATTTAGGAATAAACCCGGTTTCTGAGTTTCTGAGTTGGGGGCGGGGCGGGTTTATGTAGATTGTTGGTGAGAGTTATAAATCAGGGTGAACCCGCCCCTACAGCAATTACGGTCAATTCACCGAACATCATCTAAGAAGTGACTAATGACTAATGACTAATGACTAATAACTAATGACTAATTTAATATGAATGACGACGATTTAAACGAATTAATAGATGCTTTTACCGCAGAAACTCAAGAGTTTCTCCAATCAATGGAGACGAACTTGTTGGCGATGGAAGCTATCGGGTTGACAGAGCGACAAGCGGCTGTTAAAGAAATGTTTCGGGCAGCTCACTCGATTAAAGGTGCAGGCTCGATGTTGGGCTTTCAAAACGTGTCGGCGGCGGCTCATACGCTGGAGGACTGTTTTGTCATTTTGCGCGATCGCACGGACTTGTCGGCCCTGGAACCGACCACTGTAACTGTTTTGCTGCAAGGGGTGGATACTCTCAAAAGAATTGCGGGCGAAGCAATTCAACACTCGGATATCAGCACTCCCGATCAAACAGAAAACTTAGAGGCGATCGCCCAAATTCACGCCCAGTTCGAGCTCAAGTTCGGCAAGCTAGAACCGCCGCCAATCCCCACAGTCAGCCGATCGGCAGCCCCGGAAACCCTGAAACTGATTTTTGAACACGAATTGCCGCCAATCTTCAATCGCCTAGAAACCGAGCTTTCCCAAGCTGACGAGGCAGATTTGACCAAAACCGTCACCGCCCTGAATCAGGTTTATTACCAACTCTCCGGCTTGGCTGGAATGCTGCAATTACCAGATTTTGGGAAAGTCGCCGAACCCCTCAGAGATTTGATCGACTCTCCAGACTTGACTTTAGAAAAGTTGCAATCCGAGGGTTGGTCGATCGCCCAAAACTTGCAAACCGCACGCCAACAACTACTCGCAGGAAGGGCGATCGAACTCCCCCAAATCTCCCCCACTCCCCAAATCTCCCCCACTCCCCAAATCTCCCCCACTCCTCCACTCCCTAACCCGCAGCGACCAACAATCCGCGTAGACTTAGAACGCTTGACCGAATTAGTGAATCTCGTCGGAGAATTAGTCATCAACCGCACCAATTTGGAACTTCAAGAATCCGAACTGCGGGGCGAAGTCAAGCGCATCCGCCGCAGCATCGTAGATTTGAACCAATTCGGCGGCCAATTGCGAGAAGAATACGACAGACTGAGTTTTGCAGACTTCAGAGGCGGAAACGGCAATTCGGGATTGGGAAAACTTGCAGGATCTAAAACAGAATTTCCAATTATTGCTCACACCAAATCGTCGATCGCCCATGCTCACTTTGATATCTTAGAGATGGATCGTTATACAGAGTTCCACTCGACTGCCGCAGAAGTCATCGAAACAGCGGAAACAATTTCTCAATCCGCCACCAAATTAGACACCTTAGCGATGAAATTTGAGCGCAGTACCGACCAACTGCGCCGCATTACCGAACAACTCCGCAGCCGCGTCATGCAGTTGCGAGTCGTCAGTTTCAGCCGCGCCGTCGATCACTTGCCCAGGGCACTGCGGGATATGTGCCTCACTTACGATAAAGATGTCAACTTGCTGTTAGTGGGACGCGATACCAAAATTGACGAAAGTTTGCTCGACGCCTTGCGCGACCCCTTGGTACACTTAGTGAGAAACGCTTTCGACCACGGCATCGAAATGCCCGAAGTTCGGCAAGCAAGCGGCAAGCCCGCCAGCGGTCAAATAGAAATTGAAGCCCGCCACCAAGGCGGCCAAACTATTATTACTGTCGCCGATGATGGCAAAGGAATTGACCCGGAAATCATTCGTCGCAAGGTTATCAAAAAAGGTTTAGCAACCGAGGAACAAGCCCAAGAATTTTCCATTTCTGAACTCTACGATTTTCTGTTTTGGCCCAGTTTCAGCACTGTCGAAGAAGTGAACGACCTCTCGGGGCGGGGAGTCGGACTCGATGTGGTACGCACAAATTTGCGGACTGTACGGGGAACTGTGAAGGTAGATTCTCGCCTGGGAAAAGGTACGAGTTTTATCATCAAACTGCCACTGTTGCTGTCGATTACTGAGGCTTTGATGGTGAAGACCGATTGTAATAAAATAGCAGTCCCGCTGGATGCAGTCGAGGAAATTCTCCACATTAAAGCTTCGGAAGTGCACACCGCCGGCAATCAGCCGATGCTGTGGTGGCGGGACGAATTTATTCGGTTGGTGCGGCTGCAAGATTTGCTCGAATACAGCGTTTTGGGGCCGGACGCGCCTTCTCCCGACCCTTTGACTCAAGACCACATTCCTGTCCTAGTTTTGGCTTCTAGCGAAGGAATGCTGGCGGTGGCTGTGGAGCGCTTGATCGGCCAGCAGGAAATTGTGGTTAAACCTTTGCCGCCGCCTCTATCCAAGCCTCGCGGGGTTTTGGGGAGTACGATTTTGGGGGACGGCAAAGTTGTGACAATTTTGGATGTGGATGATTTGGTGGGTCAACCTTTGACCAATAGTTCGATCGCCCCTGTGTCCGATAAAGTAGCGCATTTAGCACCAACTTCGAGTCAAGCACCGCAGATTTTGGTAGTAGATGATTCCTATACAATTCGGCAATTGCTGTCTCTGATGCTGACTCGGGCTCGCTACCGCGTGGTGCAGGCTAAAGACGGCGTGGATGCCCTAGAAAAGCTGCAAAACGGTCTCGATTGCAGTTTGGCGATTGTGGATATTGAAATGCCACGGATGGACGGATTTGAGTTATTGCGATCGATGCGATCGACCCAGCGGTTTGCTAAGATTCCCGTAGCCATGCTGACATCTCGCAGCGGCGAAAAACATCGGCAAATGGCAATGGAATTAGGCGCAAATCAATATTTCACCAAACCTTACAGCGAAGCCCAACTTTTAGAAGCCATTCCCAAATTAATCAAACATTAAATAATCTCAAATAGTCGTAAGTCGTAATATCAATTCTGGTTGCATCCGAATTAATATTACCCGAAATCAGGACACGGCAGTGCCGTTTCCCTACGATTAATCACGGTAGGGACACGGCAGTGCCGTGTCCGACCTATCATTCCGGCGCAGCCAGAATTGATCTAAAATCCCAAATCTTCAATCTCAAACCCCAAACCCCCAATCTTAAATCGAAATGACTCACACGAATTATAATCGGCGCTTTCGCAGCAAGAAACAAGGAACTATCAGAACGCCTCCTCAAAAACTTGTTTCCTTTGAACTAGGGAACGTTAACTATGCAGTTCCTATTGAAAGAGTACAGCGCGTTGTCAAAGACTTTAATCCCTACGGATTTTTAGACAGCGGTCAAAGTTTAGTGAGGCATCAAGAAGAACTAATTACCCTGATTAATTTATCCAAAATATTTCCCAGCAGTCGGAGTATTGCTGACTGCAACTACCTAATTGTTTGCACTTTCAATGAGGGCGATCGGTTGGGAATTCCCATTCCTGATATGCCGAAAATCTTAGAAATTCCAGAAGAAAGCTTCTGCGAAATTCCCGAATTATACCGTCAACAGCAACTGCCTCCGGTAATAGAAAAATTAATTCGCGCGCCTGACGGTTCAGAAGTATTTTATCTGAATTTGGATTTATTTAGCTTATCCTAATATCTAGTAATTTTCAGTCATCATCCAAACCAGAAAGCCCAAGATTTGCTCAACCGGAGGGAGCGGATAATCTGTCAAGTCAATCGACACACATTGCTCTTCTAGTTTAAGAAACCGCCAAACAGTACCGCTAGTTACCGTTCCGTAAATAGTCGATATCGGCTGTTGCTTTTGTTGATTAAAACGTTGAGCAGCCACCATTTCTGCAAGGCATTGCCCTAAAGCTGGTTTAAGGTCTTCTTTCTTCGCTTCCACCAATACAACCGCAGGAGCTTTAATAAATAGTTGTTCGGGGGAACGACTTAGGAGAAAGTCCACATAGCCTGTGAGTTCAGCCTCCGGTTCTACATTGAATTCTTCGCCGGAAAAAACACTAATCTGCCCTTTAAGCTGCCGTTTTACTTCCAGCAACACAGGATTGATAATACCCTCAGAACGAGCTTTTTCACTACTTACCGCGATCGCCCAGGGAATCGTTTCTTTCAGAGTATCCTGAAGTAGAAGACTAGGAGTGACTGGCCCAATTTCTGGTAAAAAACGCGCGCCTTCAACGATCGTCAGATTGAAATCCTCTACAGCTTTGCTGAGAGTGAATTTACTGTAAGGCATAGGTTAATTATTTTTAATCGCATACCGTAACACTTTTGGCTTAAATCAAGAATGTTTAATTTTTGGCTTAATATACTCGATTGAGTGTACCATCTTTACATAGAATTTGCTGTAAATGGTATTCTTGGAAGCCAAAAGTTATTTATCTATGAAAAAAATCACAATATTATCGATCGCCCTATTGATTTTTGCCGCCACTGTCGAATTGCCAAAGGTAGGACTACAACTAAGTGCGATCGGGCAAACACCAACACCCCAACCACCAACACCCGAACCCCAAACACCTCAACCAACAACACCCCAACGCCAAATTCAAACACCGCCAATCCAAACACCCCAACCAAAAGCAGATGACCCCAAAAAACTCGGCTACGTCTCCCCAGAATTTGCCGAAAAAGTCTCCCAGCAAGAAATTGACCTAATCAACGCCAACGTCGAAACCCTCCTGCTAACCCAAACCTGCGCCCGCTGCGACCTCCGAGGCGTAAAATTAGTTAACATTCGCTTAAAAAATGCGATCGTCACAGGAGCAGACTTTTCAGATGCCAACCTCAGTGGTAGTCGGTTCGAGATATCAGATTTTGTCAACACCAATCTAGCTCGCACAGACTTAAGCGGAGTCGAACTAATCGGAGCCAGAATCAGCAACAGCAACCTCCGAAAAGCCAACCTAACCGGGACAAATCTAGACGGTGCAGACTTGCGATTTTCCGACCTCCGAGATGCCAATCTTTCAGGCGCAAACCTCCGCAATGCCAATATAGATGGCGCAAGTATCGATCGAGCCAGCATGGCCGGTACCACAATGCCCGACGGCCGAAAAAATCAATAATATAGCCAAAGGAAGAAGGAAGAAAGTGGTTTGTAGTAAGGACTTACTCGTTACTAGGCAGAGCCTAGTAACGAATATCTGGAGGCTCTGCCTCCTCTTTTCCAGCCGAACCCAACCTCAAAAAAATCTTCTTTCTTTCTTTCTTTCTTTCTTTCTTTCTTTCTTTCTTTCTTTCTTTCTTTCTT